>Ga0233425_10006052_pt1 | contig 18385 bp, 15 predicted proteins | sample Watercolumn_Towu_2_FD_181712 | JGI IMG/M metagenome (GOLD analysis project Ga0233425, IMG submission 181712) | Freshwater microbial communities from Lake Towuti, South Sulawesi, Indonesia - Watercolumn_Towuti2014_140_MG | ecosystem: Environmental > Aquatic > Freshwater > Lake | place... | reverse complement strand
TCCTCCGCGCCTTTGCGTCTTTGCGAGAGCCCGGATTCCCAAAACGACAATGGTTGAGTGTCTGTGATCTTTCGTGATCTTTCTGGGATTTTGCGAGTGCCCGGGATTGGACGGGATTCTTGCGTGTCCGCCCCCCCTTCCAGAATTCTCGTTTGACTATTGTGGTGGACGCACGAATAATGCCTGCGTTCGAGGCATCGCGTAACCACCGGGGAGCCGTTCCTTGCTGGCCAGACTGCAAACGTTTTCGTTGTTGGGCATTGAGGCATTGCCGGTCGAGGTGGAAGTCGATGTATCCCCCGGCGCGATACCCAAAACGGTTTTGGTCGGGCTGCCGGAGGCTGCGGTGCGGGAGAGCACGCATCGCGTCGAGCGGGCGATGGTGAATTCGGGTTTCATACGCCCGCAGGACCGCGTGGTGATCAACCTGGCTCCGGCCGAACTGCCGAAGAATGCGGCTTCGTTCGACTTGCCGATCACGTTGGGCATTCTTGCGGCCAGCTCGCAATTGAGTTCGGACCGGTTCGACCAATACGCGGTGGTGGGCGAACTGTCGCTGGAGGGGGCGACCCGTCCGGTGAAAGGGGCGTTGTCGATGGCGATGACGGCGGCGAAACGGCTCGGATTGCGCGGGGTGGTGGTGCCGACCGACAGCGCATCCGAGGCGGCGGTCGTCGAGGAGGTCGAGATCGTGGCGGTATCCAGCCTGTCGCAGGCGGTGGCATTTTTCGCCGGGGAAATGGACTTGGAGCCAACGCCTTCGCAATTGACGGAGTTATTTCAGGAGCATAGCAGTTACGAGGACGATTTCAGCGACGTTCGGGGTCAGGAGATGGCGAAGCGCGCGATTACGGTAGCGGCGGCGGGCGCGCATAATCTGTTGATGCTTGGTCCTCCAGGTTCGGGCAAGACGATGCTGGCCAAACGGGTCCCCTCGATCCTGCCGCCGTTAACTCCGGCGGAGTCGATCGAGACGACGCGGATCTACAGCGCGATGGGCCGGCTGCTGCCGGGCCAACCGCTGATGGCGAAGCGTCCGTTTCGGTCTCCGCACCACACGATCAGCGACGCCGGACTGGTGGGCGGCGGCAGCGCGCCTTCGCCCGGCGAAATCAGCCTCTCTCACAACGGCATCTTGTTCCTCGACGAATTGCCCGAGTTCAACCGGCGAACGCTGGAGGTGTTGCGGCAGCCGCTGGAGGACGGTGTGGTAACGATCTCCCGAGCCCTCAACAGCACGACCTTCCCGGCGACGTTCATGATGATTGCAGCGCTCAATCCCTGCCCCTGCGGCTATCGTGGCGACACGCGTCGAAGTTGTGACTGTTCCGTGCCGCAGATTGAGCGCTACATGTCCAAAATCAGCGGACCGTTGCTCGATCGCATCGACATTCATATCGAAGTGCCCGCCGTGCCGTTCAAGGAACTGAGCGTCGAGGCAACGGGGACGAGCAGCAGCGATATGCGGGCGCAGGTACTGGGCGCGCGTGAAGCGCAGAAATCGCGTTTTGCTCAATCGCGGACTCGGCACAATGCGCAGATGACAACCCGTCAGATTCGGCAGTACTGCCGTTTGAACGACGAGTGCCAGAAGCTGTTGATGACCAGCGTCAACGAGTTGGGACTTTCCGCGCGCGCCCATGACAAAGTGCTGCGCGTTGCCCGCACCATCGCCGACCTCGATGCGACCACGGACATCTGCGTGGAGCATATTCAAGAGGCGGTCAACTATCGCATGCTCGATCGGCAATTCTGGAAGTAGCGGGAAGTGATGCCATCCGGTCGCCCCATGGCACCGCGTCGCTTGGGGCAACGGGTTGTGCAATTCGCCCCGATCGCAACGCTCGCCTTGCAGCCTGTGCCGCAGCGTGAGATACTCGCCTTGTGAACGGCTGATCTCATGCGAGGAGACGCGATGTTAGGATCACATTCCGCATTAGTCACCGGTTCGACCAAGGGCGTCGGCCGGTCGATCGTCGAGGCGCTGGCGGCGGCGGGAGCCGATGTGCTGGTTCATGGACGGCAACGCAATGCGGAGGGGGAGCAGGTTCTGGCGAATTGCCGGCGGCATGGCGTGCGAGCGGAGTTCGTCGAGGGAGACCTGGCGGGACCGACGATACCTTCGGTCGACGCGCTGTACCAGTTGGCCACGGGGATCTTCCCGCGGCTGGACCTGCTGGTCAACAATGCCGGCACGTACATCGACAGGCCGTTCCTTGAGATGGACCTGGAAACGTTTGAACATACGATGCGGCTGAATGTCGCGGCGCCGTATTTCTTGACGCAGCGGTTTGCCCGACGCTGGGTGGAGTCGGGGGTCCAAGGCAGGGTGTTGATGATCGGGTCGATCAACGGGCGACTCGCCGAACCGACCCACACCTGCTACGACAGTTCCAAGGGGGCCATCGAGATGATGGTCAAGTCACTTTGCGTTGCCTTGGCGCCTCAGGGGATCCGTGTCAACGGATTGGCGCCGGGCCTGGTGCGCACGCCGCTGACGGCGATTATCGATCGCGATCCCAGATTCGCTCGCTGGATGGAACTGCACACACCCAACGGCGTCGTACCGCATTCGGACGTCTGCGGCGGCAGCGCCGTGTTTCTGTTGAGCGATCAGGCGGAGCATGTCCAGGGCCAGATGCTGCTGGTTGACGGCGGGATGAGTGCCTGGCAGCAACCGGATATGCCCGCAGGTTGGCACCCGGAGCGGCCCTGAGCATGCTCACCTCGGAAATGGGGCTCCAGGAGTATGATTTTGCGAGGGGATTACTGATCCCGGATCGGCTGATGCAATCAACGCATGCCGATTACCTGGTCTACGCCGAGCGGATGCTGCGGGCCTATGGCCAGGGTCTCGGGAAGGCGCGTCGCGACCTGCATTTCGCCGTGCAGGACATCTTCGCGGATGTCGAAGATTGTCCGACGCGGCGGGTTCTTTCGTTCTGCAAGTTGCTGGACGACGCCAGCGATTACGCCAGCGACAAGGCCGGGGAAGCGGCGAAGCTGCGCCAGCGCGTCTTTCAGCTCGCGGCGCGCTACCACCCGCTGGTTTCGAATGTCGATCGACTGTACGAACATTCCGAGCAAGCCGTCAAGCAGAAAATCGCGGCCGCGCTGGATCGTCCTTGGGACTGGATTGCGGCGCACCTGTTTGCGGACGTGATCGAATTTCATGTTCTGACCCGGTTTCGGGGCTACGATTCTCCGTCGGCGTTACTCGCCCGCTATAACGTGGCGCAAGTGCAGGTAGCACTGTTCCGCGCGCACGACCTGGTGGTCTGGGCGCAGCGGGACTTGAAAGCGATCGTTCGCTACGCGAAGCTGGCTCGCCTGATGCACTCGATCACGCGCTCGAAGGATGGAGAATACGAACTTCGATTTGACGGTCCGGCGTCGGTGCTCCGCGAGACGCGACGTTACGGCGTGGCGATGGCCCGATTTCTTCCCGGCCTGATCACATGCGAAGGCTGGCGAATGCAAGCGACGATCAAGATTCCGCGGATCAGTCAGCCGTTGCAGCTGCGACTTGGCGCTGCCGATCGACTGCGCAGTCCCGCGCCGGCGCCCGAGGAATTCGATTCCGACCTGGAAGAGGATTTTGCGCGCCGCTGGGGCCCGGAACCGCGGGACGGCTGGCGGCTGGAGCGGGAGGCGGAAGTTCTTTCCCGCGGCCAGCGCGTGTTCATTCCCGATTTCGTGCTGCGGCACGAGTCGGGCGCCTGCGTGCTGCTGGAGGTCGTCGGATTCTGGACCCCGGAGTACCTGCAAGCGAAAGCCGAGACGCTGCAGCTGTTTCGGGAAACACCGGTGTTGTTGGCAGTGGCCGAATCGACGGTCCATCGACTGCCGCCACTGCCGACGGTGCCGTTGACATTCAAGAGTGCTGTTCGGCCCGAAGAGGTGCTGGAGCGACTTCGCGGACTGCCCAGGCAGGGGGAATCCACGTAACGCTCTGCCTGGATGAACGAGCCAGTCGCGTGGTCAGGCGTCCGCGGCGTAGCGGAAGTTGCCCGCGGAATCGCCGGAAACCTGTCGGCCCTTCTTTTGGGAAAGTCGCCGCAGAATATCCTGGACCTGACAGCTTGTCACCGATTCGGCCTTGGCGAGTTCCAGCACGGAATGGGCGATTCCCGGCGACGCTTTCAATCGCGCCACCAGTCTGCGCTGCAGGGCAATCAGCGAATCGGCTGCCTTCTTGCCCGCCTCGACACCCGGCTGGTGGTAGGCATTGATACCGATCAGTGCCGCGAAGTATCCGACCGTGCGTTCGAACAGGGCGACCAGGGCTCCTAAGGCGTAGGCGTCAAACGTCGGGAGTGTGATCCGCAGCGACGATCGGCCGGCGTCCGCAAGTGCCTGTTCCGTGCCTTCCAGAAATGCGGCCAGATAGTCGTTGACGGTGATCCCGTCCTCCACTTCCCAATCCGAGCCCGAGTCTTCGACTTTGATCAAGGCGGCAAAGAAATCGCGGCGACCGTCGCGCAGTTGCTGGACGAAGGAATGTTGATCAGTCGAGCCCTTATTGCCGAATACCGACAGACCATGTTCGTCCTTGCCGATCGACTCCATGATCAGCTGCTGCAGGTACTTGCCGAAAAGTCCCAGGGCATCGCAATAGGGCAGCACCACCATGTTGTATTGGCCTCGCGACTGCGTCTGGTGCAGCCAGGCGAGCGCCATAGCCATCGCCGGATTGCGCAGTGGCTGGCGGATGCGAGTGGCTCGGTCCATTTCGCGAGCCCCTTGCAGAAATGCCTCGACGTCCAATCCCAGTAGTTCGGCCGGCAGTACGCCTACCGCCGACGTAATCGACGTGCGCCCACCGACCCAATCCCACATCGGGAATCGAGCCAGCCATTTCTGCGCCGTGGCCGCGCGATCCAGTTCGCTGCCAGGCTTGGTAATCGCCACCGCTTGCCCCGCAAACGGGAGCCCCGCTTTTTCGAATGCCTGCTGGGCGACCAGCATGCCGTTGCGCGTTTCCCGAGTGCCTCCCGACTTCGAAACCACGACGACCAGCGTTTCGCGAAGTCCACCGGCAACTTCAACCTCCTGCAAGGCTCGGGCCATTCCCTGCGGATCGGTATTGTCGAAAAAGGTCATCCGCGGCGTCTTGCCGGGAATTCGCAGCGCGTCGTAAACCATTTGCGGGCCAAGCCCCGATCCGCCGATCCCAATCCATAGCAGCTGACGAAACCGAGGTGCAAAGGTACGCTGAGAGAATTCGCGAATCCGCTCGCGCGTGCCGATGATTTCCGGCTGGTATTCGCTTGGCGCCAGTTCGGGGTCGCGCAGCCAGTAATGTCCGGTTTGCCAGCCCTCGTCCGTATTGATCACCGCGCCCGCCTCGATCGCGGCCATTTGTTGAAACGCGCCCTCGATCGACTCGGTGTGCCGACGCGTGAGGTTGGCGGGGAGACGCAGACGACGCAGGTCGAGGCAAATTCCGGCCGCGACAAGCGGTTCCTGGAAACTTCCATGATGCATGATGCTTTCCTTCTTGGGAGCGAGAAAGTGCAGCGCAGGAGGGGTTTCCCAATCCGCGCGGATACGCAGCGCCTATTCCTATCGCCGGATCAGCACTCGATCGAAGCCGAAACATGCCGATCGTGCCGTCCGCGGTCCGTTTCCCAAGCAGGATAACAGCGCTGCGACGAGGACGGAACCGGGTTGCGGAGCAGGCAGATCAGGATTGCGATCAAAAGCCAGGGAAACAGCTGCAGTCCCAGAATCGGTGCCAGTGCCTGCGACAAGTGCGGCCCGAAATACGCGGCCATCAACAACAACGGGGCCACACCCGGAAGGCGGTCGAGCCTGCGTTCGGACGCCGCTCCCGCCAGTAAGCAAGGAATCGCCGCGAGCAGAGCAAGGTCATAGATCGGCAGGTAGGGATTGCAAAGAGCATTGATCAGCAGCAGGCAACTAACGGCTCGTGCCCATGGTTGGGCTGCCGGCCTGCGGCGCCAGTAACAGGCCAGCGCCACACTGCCGACGACGCCCGCCAGGAGCAGTACTGGACGTTCATAGCCTGGGAACAGTTTTTGCAGCCATCCCGCCAGTCCGTGGACTTTCCAAAAGGGAGTTTCCAGGCTCCAAGGCTGCAGCGCCAGCCGCGCGCCGAGTTGCACGTAGGCGGTCAGTCCGGCCCAACCGGTAAGTGCCACCTGGACGGCGACCAGAGACGCGCCGCCGATGGCAACTCCGATTGCCGCTCGGGGGAATCGGACGACCAGTCCGAGCGTCAACAAGCCGATCAGATTCGGCTTGTAGGTCGCCAGCGCTAGGAACAGTCCGCCGCGGATCAGATTCCCTTGTCTCAACTGCAACAGAGCTTGGGCCAGGATCGCCAGGCCGAACAGGGAAAGCTGCCCTCCCGCAAGGGTTTCGAGCACCACGGGCCACGAGCAGATCCAAGAGACGGTCGAACGCAGCCAGCGCGATTGCGATTCCGATTTTGCCCCGGCGTCAAATCCAATCTGCAACAGGGTGCGCAGCGCGTAAATGCCAGCGGCGGATGAAAGCAGGGTAAAGACCAGAAACGACCAGCCGAAGGGCAACATCGCCAGCGGCGCCATCAGCAAACCCACGAGCGGCGGGTAGCGATACGGCAAGCGGCAGGTGTCGGGATCGATGCCGGGAAGAATTGCCAGCATGCGGGTTACCTGTGCGTCGTCGTCGTACAGTTGGGCAGATTGTCCCTCGCGCACGGTCTGGCCGGCGATGTAGAGCATCAGATAGTCGCCGCCCAGCGGCGTGCCGGAACGATCCAACAGGTCATCAAAGGGTATGAACCAGGCGAACATCCCGATGACGAACAGCGGGCCGACAAGCAGTGCGACAAAGCGGATACGAGCGGCGTTTTCCGCGAGCGACGTCCAGCGCAGATCTCGCCCCGGTTGAGGCATTCGCGATCCATTGCCGGCGCCGGCTGCCCCGCTCTCGGAAGGCGAATCCTCGATCGCTTGTGTGGAAGGTGGGGCCATGATGGTGTGCTTCCGCGCGGGACCTGCCGTTGCCGCTGAGGAATCAGTCAACGACCGCTGTGCAATCAGGCAAGCTTACGATACGCTCGATGCTGGAATTCGACATTTGATGTTTGGCAGCTTGCGGGAAGATCTCGACGATGGAAACGATTTACCTGATTACGCTGGTTTTGCGCTGGTGCCACATTCTGGGCGCGATCGGCTTGATGGGGGGCGCCATTTTCATGCGTTTGGCTTTGCTGCCGGCGGCCGCGGAGCTGGACGAGGCTGCGCATGCCCGTCTGCGGGCGGGGTTGCGGGCGAGATGGTCACGGTGGGTCATGATCGGCTCCGCGCTGTTACTGGTCAGCGGCATCGCCAACGTCGGACTGAACGAGAGCCGGTTGAGTTTTGACCAGCCAACCACGTATCGAATTCTGCTTGCGATCAAGATCATGCTGGCTTTGCCGGTACTTCATATTGCCATGACGCTGGTGGGACGCAGTTCCCTGGCCGAGAGGATGCGTGCCAACGCCCGTTTCTGGCTGACGGTCAATCTGCTGCTGGCCACGACAATCGTGGGTCTGGGCGGCGCAATGCGTTTCTTCGACCGCAGGCCCAAGCCACCACGGACCACCGAAGCGGCCGCCAGCCTGCCCGGCGACAGCCTGCCCAGCAAATCGCCGGCTACAGCTCCATGATGCAGCCCGGCGGAAGCTCGTAACCGTCCGCCGAATTCCGGGTGACATCAGCCGAGTGGTCCCGTTCCTCGATCGCGCCGCGCAGTCCTATTGCGCGGATTATGCGGATGACGCGCTTTGGCATCGTCGATCTTTGGACAGTGCGGGGAACCTGACCTATTGTTGCTTGCGGAGTCAGGTCCCGGACAGTCCCTTCATCTTTCAGCTACGGCCGGCATGGTTTCTCCAGCGACGTTTCGATTGATCGCTACGCCTTTCATTCTCGCGATGAGTTTGTCGCTGGGGCTGGGCTGGATCGCGGAACGCAGGTTGGGCCTGGGAGCCTGGACATCGTCGCTTACTGTCACGAGCGTGAACGTGTTTGCGATGGCGATTGTGGTGATGCGATTGACCAACCAGGCCACCCGAGATCGGCGCGCTGTCAAGCGGTGTCTGGACCAGTTATGTGATCGTGAGCTGATCACAGCCAGCGAGGAAATGGACTGCAACGCGATCAGCGACCCGGAAGTCGTTCAGGTATTCCGTCGGGTGCACGAGGTGCTGACGGGGATGGAGCGTTATCGGCTCGAGCTGGAACAGGCTCGCGCCCTTGCGGAAGTCCGAAGCCATCGAGCGCAATCGGAACTGGAGCAACTGCAGGCGATCCTTGCTGGCCTGAATGAGCCGGTGCTGGCGATCAATCATTTTGACGAGATGGTACTCTGCAATCCTTGTGCGGAGAGAGTACTCGGATTCGACCTCGGCCAGGCGGAGACGCGTGCGCTGGAGAGTCTCGTGCGGTGTGAAACTCTGGTTTCGATGTTGATGGAAACGCGCCGGCGCAAGGGCGGCAACCAGCGGATGGCCGAAGTGGTGCTCGGAGAGGCGCAGGGCTCGGCAAAAACCTATCGAGTCGCCTGCCGTGGCCTGAGGAACGATGACGCGTCCGGTCAGTCGAGCCTGCAGGGTGCCGTCGCGGTGCTTACCGACATTTCGGCGGAGAAGGTTATTCAGAAACGCAACGCCGAGTTTGTCTCGGCGGTCAGCCACGAAATGAAGGCACCGCTGTCAGGCATCAAGGCCTATGTCGAACTGCTGGCCGACGGCGACGCGGAGGACGCGGCGCAGCGCGAGGAGTTTCTCAAGGTGATCAACGGGCAGGCGGAACGCCTGCAGCGGCTGGTCGAGAATCTGCTGAATCTGGCCCGGATCGAGGCGGGGGTTGTGGACGTCCAGAAGAAAGTCCGGTCGCTGAACGAGCTGTTGACCGAAGCGATCGGCGTGGTGGCTCCCACCGCGCAGCAGAAACAGATCAGCCTGGTGTCCGACCTCAGTCAGTTGTACGTCGGCGTCCACGCCGACCGGGACATGCTGCTGCAAGCGGCCATCAATCTGCTCTCGAATGCAATCAAGTACACCAATCCAAGCGGCAAGGTCACGTTGCGCAGCCGCGTCGACGACTCGGAAGTCTACTTCGAGGTCGAGGATACCGGAGTCGGACTGAGCCAGGAAGACTGTGAAAAGGTATTTGAAAAGTTCTATCGTGTGAAGAAAGACAAGAACATGGCCCAGGGCACCGGCCTGGGATTGCCTCTGGCCAAACATATCGTCGAAGACGTTCATGGGGGCCGATTGACGCTCCGCAGCGAATTGGGCAAGGGGAGCATCTTCCGGGTCGGGCTGCCGAATGCCGGGCGGGGGACCAGCGAACTTCGCGAAGTCCAGGCACAAAACGTGTGAGAGGCGGGTGCATGGTGAAGAATCTGATCATCTGTGACGACGAGCCGCACATCCTGCGAGCCGCGGAGCTCAAGTTCCAACGCGCCGGATTCACTGTCCGTTGCGCCCAGGATGGGCAGGAAGCCTGGGAACTGATCCTGGCGGGCCATCCCGATCTGGTGATCACCGATTGCCAGATGCCGCGCATGACGGGCATTCAGCTCGCCCAGCTGATCCACGATACTCCGGAAACAACGCGGATCCCGGTAATCATGCTGACCGGCAAGGGCTTCGAATTGTCCCACGAGGAGCTGCGGCGGCGCTTCAATATTCTGGCGGTGCTCAACAAGCCATTCAGTCCGCGCGATCTGCTGCGCAAAGTGGAATCGTTGCTGGGTATCGATTGCGCGCCAACGGAGACTCAAGCCGCCATCCGCGCGACCTGATCCCTGGGAGGACTCGACGATGAAACTGCCCACTGAGATCTTTGGCGAAGTCGTCGTGGTGCACACTCCCGAGGAACTGACCGACGACAACGCGGTTCAGTTCGAGCAGTTCGTCACGTCCCAGGAACGCTTCAAAGTGATCGTGGAACTGGACGCCACCGAATCGATCGACAGCGCGGGACTCACATCGTTGATTTCGGCTCAGGAAGCACTGCGGGAGGTCCATGGCGACCTGAAAATTTCCACGACCAACAAACTCAATCGAAAAATTCTCGAACTCACCCGCATCGACCAACAGCTCGAGGTATTTGAAAGCGTCATCGACGCAGTCAAGAGCTTTGTCTGAACCGATTATGATCGCCACGCAAAAGTCCAACAAACGGCTCGGTAATCTGCTTGTCGAGCGCGGACACCTTTCCCTGGAGCAGTTGCAGGCGGCGCTCGAATTCCAACGGGAAAGCGGCCGTGGCAAGCTGTTGGGGGAAATCCTCGTCGACCTGGAATTCTGCTCGGAAGACCAGGTGATCGAAGCGCTGGCCGAAGAGTACGGCGTCCCCTACGCCAAGCTCGAAGCGCGGCTGCAAGATACCAAAGTGCTCGAGGCGATACCGCGGGATTATATCGAGCGCAATCTCGTGCTGCCGTTGTTCTGCGTCCGCGACACGCTGACGGTTGCGGTCACCGAACCGGCCAACCTGTTTCTGGTCGAGGAGTTGAGATGCCTGACCGGCAAGCAGGTTCAGATCGTCGCCACCTCGCCGAAAGACATCCGGCGGATGTTCACGACGCTGCCGGACTCCAAAGTCTTCGTCATCGACGACATCATCGACAACTCCCAGCAGGCCGACGTCACGCTGATCGAGACGGAAATCGAGGATATCGGCGATATCGAGGAAGTGGCGGGCCAGTCGCCGGTGATCCGACTGGTGAATTACGTGATTTATCAGGCAGTCAAGGAAGGAGCCAGCGATATTCACGTGGAGCCCGCCGATCGCTGTCTGAGAATTCGCTTCCGCATCGACGGCCGGCTATACAAGGCCTTGGAGATTCCCAGCCGCCTGCTGGGAGCGATGACCAGCCGCATCAAGATCATGGCCGGCATGGATATCAGCGAGCGGCGTCTGCCCCAGGACGGGCGCGTGCATGTGATGCTCGACGGCCGCAAGGTCGATTTGCGCGTCAGCACGTTTCCCGGCAGCCGCGGCGAGAAAACTGTAATCCGCGTGCTGGATACCCGCAACGTCTCGCTCAACTTGCGTGACCTGGGATTCAGCGAGGACGTACTCAACCTGTTCCAGCAGTCGATCAACGCGCCGAACGGGATCGTGCTGGTCACCGGTCCGACCGGCAGCGGCAAATCCACGACGCTCTATGCCGCCATTAACGAAATTGTGTCGATGGAGAACAACGTTTGCACCGTCGAAGATCCGATCGAGTATCACCTGCCGATGATCAATCAGTTCCAGGTTCAGGAGAAAGTCGGGCTGACATTCTCCAAAGCGCTGCGGACATTGTTGAGGCAGGACCCCGACGTGATCATGGTCGGCGAAGTGCGCGACGAGGAGACAGCTCGCACCGCGATTCAGGCGGCGCTGACCGGACACCTCGTTTTCAGCACCCTGCACACCAATGACGCGCCGTCGGCCATCACCCGCCTGATCAACATGGGCGTGGAACCGTATCTGATCGGCGCGGCGATGAACATGATTCTGGCGCAGCGGCTGATCCGCCGTGTCTGCCCGAAGTGCAAACAGGAATACGAACCGCCGCGCCCACTGCGCAAAGCGATTGAAAACATGGGATTTGAAATGGACGCGTTTTTCAAGGGCGCGGGTTGCAAGCGCTGCCGAAATACCGGCTACTCCGGGCGACTTGGCGTCCACGAAATCGTGGTCGTCACCGACGAACTGCGCGATGCAATCGTGGCCGGCAAGTCGGTGATCGAGTTGCGGCGTATCGGGATGAACCAGGGCATGATCACATTGCGTCAGGACGGGTTCCGCAAGGTGCGCGAAGGACTGACAACCATCGAGGAAGTCATGCAGATCGCCGGCGAAGTGGTCGGGTACGGGGGAGAAAAACGCGGATGAGCTTCGATTATCGCGCCCGAGACAACATGGGCAAGACCCATCACGGTACGATCGCCGCGGACGACCGCGAACAGGCGACGGCGATGCTCGCTCGCGACGGTTTGCATGTCGTCGAGTTATCTGAATCCCAAAACGACTCGGTCCTGTCTCTGTTTTCCCGGCGGGTCAAGAAGTCGGATATTATCTACGTGGCCAATCAACTGTCGGTGATGGTCGACACAGGGATTTCGCTGTCCGGCGCGCTCCAGGGCATCTATGAGCAGACCGACAACCCTCGATTGCGGTCGATCCTGGTCGACCTGCGCAATCGCGTGGAAGGGGGCGAGGATCTTTCGGTTGCGCTGGGACGTTACCCGGCTTGCTTCGACCGAACGTTTGTCTCCTTGATCAAGGCCAGCGAGCGGACTGGTACTTTGGGCGCAATGCTGGAACGCGTGGCGAATCATCTGCGCGGACAACTCGATACGCAGAATCGGGTTCGGGCCGCGATGGCGTATCCGTTGATCATGTTCTCGTTGGCGATTGCCACGACCGTATTCCTGTTGGCCTACATCCTTCCGAAATTCGTGCCTTTGTTCAAAACCAAAGGACTGCGACTTCCTCGGCCCACGATGATCATGATGGCCCTGTCCGATGGGCTGACGAACTACTGGCCCGTCTGGATCGCGGCGCTGGCGGCACTGGTCGCGGCCTGCTATTTCGGCCGCCGCACGCTGGCTGGCCGCAAACTCTTCGACGGACTCTGCATCCATTTGCCGATCATCGGCCCGGCCTACCGCAAGGTGGTGATCAGCCGCTGCATCAGTACCCTCGGCGCCATGCTGCATGCAGGCGTTTCGCTGCTGGAGAGCATCGAGCTATGCGCCGAAATCGCGAATAACTACCACTTCGAACAGGCCTGGCTGCATGTTCGCGATCAGGTTACCCAAGGGAATCGCGTCGCGGACTCCCTCCGCGATTCCAAACTGTTTCCGCGAACCCTGGTGCAAATGATCAACGCCGGCGAAGAGACCGCCAAACTGGATCTCGTTCTCAACAAGGTCAGTCAGTATTACGATCGGGAAGTCGAGACATCGTTGAAGGCCGCCACCAGCATGATCGAGCCGATCATGATCTCCGTGATGGGGCTGATCGTCGGCGCGATCGGGCTGGGAATCATGCTGCCGATTTTCTCGCTCAGTCGTGCGGGCGGACGCTGAAAATTCTTCGAACCGCGGCGCCCGGCGTCGCCCGGCGAGCCGAGAGCCAATCAGCGGGCACCGATCGCATACAGTCGCTGAAATGTCCGCAGGTAAATTCTGCCGTTGGAGATCGCCGGCGACGCCGAAATTTCCTCTTTCATCTCATTCTGAGCAAGCTGCTCGTATTCCTTGCCCGCCTTGAGCACCGTGATGACGCCCTTGCGGCCGGTGACATAGATCTTGCCGTCCGCGTAGACCGGGGAAGCCCGATAGCGGTCGGGGAATGTCCGCTTTTCATAATGCTCCTTGCCGGTCTGAGCGTCCAGGCAAACCAGGTTGCCGTTTTCGCGGCACAAATAGACTAACCCCTCGTGGATCAGCGGCGACGGCACATCGGGAGTGCCCGCTTCACGTTTCCAGAGATAGGCCGATTCTTGATCCGTGATGTCGCCGGCAAGATCGGGCTTCAGACAGAATACCGGCCCGTTCTTGGCGGACGGAATGACAATCTTGCCTTCGGCCGCGACCGGCGACGCGACGAACCTCAAGGTAGGATTGTACGAGCCCGCCGGGTTCAAATTGCCGCAGCGCCAGAGTTCTTTGCCGTCCTGCAACCCGTACGCGACAAGGTAGTCGGCGCCATGGGTCAGCAGCGCCGAGAACGTGCGGTCGCGGTAGACGATCGGCGAGGCATAGGAATGTTCGCATTCTGAATGCGCGGGGCTCGGCCGCTCCGTCTGCCAGAGTTCTTTGCCGGTCGCCTTGTCCAGCGCAACAATGCGTGCCTCGCGCGTCGATGGATTGCCGTCGCCATGGATGAGTTGCAGGTACAGAGAGTCGCCGTCGAGCACCGGCGTGGACGTCATGCCGAATTGGATACGCAGTGGACCGCACCGGTCCTGGACGTTGAGTTTCCAGACCTCGCGGCCGTCTCCCGCCGCATAGCAACCCAGTACTCCGTTCGCGAAGAATGCCCAGACATGCCTGCCGTCGGTGCAGGGTGAAGCCGAGGCCGAATTCCCTTCGTCGCTGCGCACGTTCTTGTTGCCTTGCGTCACCACCTGCTTCCAGAGAAGCTTGCCGGAGGTGGAGACGGCGATCAGCAACAGATCGTCGCCGTCGATCGAAGTCAGAAATATGTGGTCATCCCAGATCACCGGTGTCGATCCCGCCGGCCCAGGCAGGTCCAACTTCCAGATCACGTTCTTGTCGCTGGACCATTCGGCAGGCAAGCCGGTTTCCCGGCTGACGCCGTCGCCGCCCGGGCCTCGCCATTGCGGCCAGTTCTCCGCCAGCGCCCGTTCGGATGGCAATCCAATCAGTACGCAGCTTGCTAACCAGAGGGATCGATTCATCGGTGAAAATCCAAAGAGTGTGGTCCGTCGTCCGTCGCGCCCGCCATCCTCTTGCGACGGCTAATCTGGTCGATTCGGAGGCGTTGGTCAAGCCACGGGGAGCGTTGCCGTACCGACCGACAGAATAGCCAATCCGAATGCGGGCGACTAGAATTAGGGATCCCATGAAGATTTCCTCGATTCCGCATCTGTTTCGTAACGTCAAACGCGGCACGGAAATTGTCGCGGTGCTCAGCCGATACGGGTTGGCGGACTGGTTGAGCCACACCAGCATTGATTTCGCCAAGGACCAGTTGAAGAACCGGGACGGCGAAATCCTCGCGCGCCACACACGCGAGGCTCGAATCCGGCTGGCTCTGACCGATCTGGGTCCGACTTTCATCAAGCTGGGGCAACTGCTCTCGACGCGTCCCGACTTGATTGGCAAAGAGCTGGCGGCGGAGCTGCAGCAGTTGCAGTCCAACGTGCCGGCCGACCCGGCCGATGTGGTGGTCCGCATGGTGGAAGAGGAGTTGGGGCAACCGATCGAAGAGCTTTTCGAGGAATTCGACCCTGTGCCACTGGCCTCGGCCTCCATCGGGCAGGTGCATCGCGCCCGGCTACGCTCCCACGAGGAAGTGGTCGTCAAGGTACAGCACCATGGCATAGAACGAATCGTGCAGGAGGACCTGGACGTCATATCGACGCTGGCCCAATTGGCGGAGCGAATCCCTGAATTGGCCCGTTATCGGCCGGTGCAGACCGCCGCGGAAATGGCGCGGACGCTGCGTCGCGAATTGGACTTCGGCCGCGAGGAGCGCAGTCTGCAGCAGTTCAATGCCAATTTCGGAGACAATCCATCGGTGCGTATTCCGCAGCCCCATACCGACTTTTGCACGGCGCGCATCTTGACCATGGAGCGGCTCACCGGCGTTTCGCTGCGGGACGTCACCGCGCTGCTCGAGCAAGGCTACGATCCGGCACAGATCGCCCGCCAGGGCGCCGAACTGTACCTGCAGATGATTTTTACTCAGGGCTTTTACCACGCCGATCCGCACCCCGGCAACATTCTCGTGTTGCCGGGCAACGTGATTGGGTTACTCGACTTTGGCATGGTGGGCCGGATCGAAGAGCGTTTGCGCGAGGACATCGAGGAAATGCTGCTGGCGATCGTGCATCGTGACGTGGTAATGCTGACGGCCCTGATCAAGCGAGTCGGCACCGTGCCTCCGGATCTCGACGAGCCCGCGATGCGCGTGGATGTGGCCGACTTTGTCGAACAGTACGCGACGCTGTCACTGCGGCAGTTCGACGTAGCCGGCGCGCTGAACGACATGGTGGAGATCATCCGCAAGTACCGCATCACGCTGCCGGCGCAAGTCAGTCTGCTGATCAAGACCCTGGTGACGCTGGAAGGCACCACGAAGGCGCTGCATCCGAATTTCAGCCTGCTGGAGGTGATGGAGCCTTTCCATCGCAAACTGTTATTGCGACGCTTGTCTCCGGCGCGGCAGCTGCGCAAAGTGCGCCGAATCTACATGGAAGTTGAACATCTCGCCGAAATTCTCCCCGGCCGGATCATGGAAATCCTCGACCAGGTACAGACGGGCAAATTCGACGTCCACCTCGACCACCGTGGCCTGGGGCCCTCGGTGAATCGGCTGGTGCTGGGAATGCTCGCCAGCGCACTGTTTCTCGGCTCCTCCTTATTGCTCAGCCAGAAGGTACCGCCACTGCTTTTCGCGAACAGCGATAACCCGTTCGGCCTGCGCGATCTGTCGTTTCTGGGAATGATGGGCTGTACCGTGGCAATCCTGGTGGGATTACGGTTGCTTCGCGCGATCGGCAAGTCCGGTCACCTCGATCGCAAGGACTAAACCGCGGAGGTATGCTGCAGGGGCTGAATGCCCCTGCCACGACTTGATTCTGCAGGGGCAATTGGCCCTGCCACGAGAGCTCAGTTCGTAATCAGGAAGGAGCCGTTATTGGCGACGGGCAGGAGCGGCGATCCCGCGTGCCCGGAGACGTTGGAACTCCAGGCTCTGCCCCCGAACGAATAGCTCAAGCCCAGGCTGAAATTCCATTGCAGCTCATTCGCGCCGGAAATTCCCGGCCCTGCCCCCGGCAAAGCGAAAGTCACATTGCTGTAGAGTGCGACGCGGTCGCTCAGCGGCGCCTGGCCCAGGACACCGACAATCCAGTCCTGCACGTCTGCACTGTCGGCCAGCCCCAGATACGTCATTGTCGAACCGCCGAAGTCCCAGTTGTGCCGCCAGTAGGTGTTGAGCTGGTTGGCGGCACGCACGGCCGTCGTCTGCAGCGGGAGTTGTGCCGCGGCAGAGGCCGACGTCGGTTGCATGACGTCGCGGCCAGCGCTTGCGGTACCCCAAAATCCGATTTCGTTGCAGTCGTTCACCGCATAGCCGATGATTCCGCGAATCTGCCCCAGATAGACTTGATCCGCAGCCATTCCATACTGATGGCCCCAGAAGTGATCATAGACCAGGCCCCACGAGACCTGTTCATCGCAATCGACGTCACCTCGCCGATAAACGCCCAGCGTGGCGTAGACCTGTTGTTCCGACGAAGATCGACTGACGGTGTCCCTGCCCGCCACATCGTAGACACCATAGCTCGCGCCGAACTGACCTCGCAGCGCGCGATCCCCGAGTCCAAAGCTGGTGTTGCCGCCGCTGACAATTCCCGCGCTGTTGGTGTAACCAGCCAGCAGCGCAGGGGGCAGCAAAGTGTCTCCCAGCCCTTTAAATGCTTCCGCGCCCAGCCAGATCTGCAGATTGTCTCGCCAGCAATCCGACACGGATTCACCGCAGTCGTCGCCGTCACACTGGTCGACGACGACCAGTTCGCTGCGCGGCAGGTCCGACGGTGACGGCGCTTCCGGTTGCCAGAAATCGATCGCACTGATCGCCGGAGCGTACCATCCAAGTATGCCGACTGCCAGACTTCGTTGCGCCCATCGCGTCCATGCAGATCGCATCATTAGCCCACTCCCTTGGGTTAAATCGAGACGAACCAGCCGCTCTCTGATAAACGGTTCGATCGGCCCGTCCGACCGGGAATTTCAAGCGACTTCGATTCCTTGCTACGACCGCCAAGATCGGTATTCCAGGGACCGTCGGCATAATCCGCCCAATCGGACCTCCGCCGGCAGTACCAGAGCGAAGCAGCGCACTCGTCGACCCACGTTCAGGTCTACCTCAGTCCGTACGAAACGACTCCCGACGACGGATCGTAGCCATACTTGAAGAATTCCGGCTCGGCCGGCACGTTGGGCAAATATCCCTCATTCACCAGGTCCTCGAGCGCCGCGGGGAACACGTTCCGTTCGTAGCGGTATCTTTCGACGGCGCTCTGCAGCAAATTGACATTCTGCTTGATAACCGTTTCGCAGGCGGCCTTGCGGTCGACGGCATTCAATCGGAACATCGTCACCGCGGCGACCACGCCGATCAACGTTATGACCGCCATCAGCTCCAGCAGCGAAAAAGCTCGGCACCGCGAACGATTATTCATGATTGGTCTCTGGCAATTGCAATGCTCGGCGAGCGACTCAGCCCCGCGGCGGTCGGTGGACCCGGCACGTTCCAACTGTAGGTCACCGGCACCGGCAGGCAAACGGGCGACGCTGAATCGATTTGCGGTGAACGCGTGGCGCCGCAACGCCTTCTCGCTTGTTATGGCAGTTCCGGAATCGGCCTCTCCGACACTGCAAAGTCGGCGTAACCGTTAAACTTGACGTCCGCCGGGTGCCCGGCCTGCTTTTGGACTCAACAGGCAGTCTCTGAAGTTCCGGCGGCCGACTGCGGACGTCAACGGCTGGAACTGAAGATCAATTCGTAAAGCCAGATAGCGGTTTGAAAGAGCAGGATCGCAATGATTCCCCACTCCAGAAAGTGACTGCGACGCGCCAGAACATATTCGCTCACGCGATGGCTGCACATTTCGTAGACAT
>Ga0233425_10006051_pt1 | contig 18388 bp, 14 predicted proteins | sample Watercolumn_Towu_2_FD_181712 | JGI IMG/M metagenome (GOLD analysis project Ga0233425, IMG submission 181712) | Freshwater microbial communities from Lake Towuti, South Sulawesi, Indonesia - Watercolumn_Towuti2014_140_MG | ecosystem: Environmental > Aquatic > Freshwater > Lake | place... | reverse complement strand
AGTTTGCCGAGCGCGGTTTCAAGACGGTCCAGGACAAGGAGGTGACGTGGCGCCGGCGGCCCTTCGTGCTCGATCACGTCTTCCACAACGCGCACCTGCGCTGTGTGGGCCATCGCGTCGCGCCGACCCCGGCCAGCGACCATCACGTGCTCGTGGCCGATTTCGAATTCTCATAGCTCCGACTGGGTCGGAGCTATTTCAGGTTCGGGTGCCGCCGGCCTTGCGCACGCGGTTCTTTTCGTCCTCGCGCTCCTCCTCGAGGCGCGCGCGCTCGCTGGCCAACTGCTTCTGGATTTTCTCCAGTTCCTCGAACTTCTGGGCGGCCAGGGCTTCGTCGAGCTGCTTCTTCAGAAAAATCTCCCGCTCGGCCAGCTTGCCCTTGTAAACGCGGTCGATCTCGGCGAGCTGGGCCTTTTGTTCGGGGGTCAGGGGCTGGCTGGCTTCGGGATCGGACTTGGCGAGACGTTCTATCGCGAGTTCGTAAGCGCTTTTCATGGTGCGGGTCAGGCTGGGGCGATCGGCGGGAACTGGGAAGCAGGAAACGAGCGGTGGACGGTGGACAGAGGGACGGAGGAACGGAGGGCGGAGGAACGGAGGGCGGAGGGGGGAGACGGATCTCATCCGTAGTTAACGCCGAGGGCCAGCGCCAGCCCCACCACGACGAAGGGTGGCCACCAGCCGCCGTGCGTGCGACGCCAGGCGGCGCCGTAGCCGGCGAGCAAGGTGGCCACCAGCAGGCCCAAGGCGCAAGGGCCGATCCACGGGGCGGCGAAGCGCGCCGGGAAAAACGCACCCGGCACCGCGACGCCCGCGCGCACGAGCCCTTCGATACCCCAGAGCACAAGGGCCGCGGCGTGGTTGCAAAGCACTGCACCGCCGCCCAGCCCGAGCAGGCCGCAAATCAATGCGGCGAATCCGCCGAGCGTCACGGCCCCGGCCGCCGGGATCAGCGCGAGGTTGGCGACGAGCGCCCCGGGCGTGAGCAACCGGAAGTACTGCACGCCGGTCAGAAGACTGACGAGCATGGTGGCGGTGCCGATCGCGACGGCCGCGGCGATCCAGCGCCACGCGAGGTCGGCGCCGTGTTGCCACCAGCGCCACGCGGGTTTGGGCAGGTCGCGCCACGGCTTCCACCGCTCCGTCCACGCTTCGCCGAGCGGCAGGCCGAGCAGGAGCAGCGCCAGGACGATTGCGTAGCTCATCAGAAAGCTCGCGCTGAACGCCTGCAGCGGCGCGACGAGCAGCACGGCCAGGGCCGAGGCCACCAGACTGGCGAGCACGCTGGCCGGACGGTGCAGGACGAACGCCAGTTGCACGAACGCCGCCATCACGAACGCCCGCACCGCGGAGGGCGAGGCTCCGGTGATGTCGACGAACAGCCACAGCAGCGCCACCCCGAGGGCGAAGCGCGCCCACAGCGGCAGCCGCAGGAGGGCCAGCAGCGCGTGCAACGCCGCGGCAATCACTCCGATATTCAGTCCGCTGATCGCGAAAAGATGCATCGTGCCGCTTTGCATGAACAACAGGCGCTGCTCGTCGCTCAGTTCGTGCGTCTCACCGAGCATCATGCCCCGCAGCAACGCGGCGAGCGCCGGCCGTTTTTCGGCAATTCCAAGGTCGAGGATCCGTTTGCACCGCGCGAGGGCGCGCGCGCAGAACCGGTGGTACGCGTTGGCCGAACGTTCCGTTGCCACGACGCGCCCGCGCGCGAGCCGGAAGTTGATGCCGGCGTCGGCCAGGTAGCCATCGAAGGTATCCGCCGGCGGGTGACGCGGCAGCGTGACGATCACGCCGACCGTCGCCAGCACCGCGCTGCGGATCGGCGGCGCCTCGCCGCGACCGAGGGCGAGCGAGAAGTACACGCGCTGGCCCACGAGGTCGCGCAGGTGACCGTCGGCCCGCACGACGGTGGCGAGCCCGGCGGTGCGCCGCGCCTCCCGCCCGGCGAAAACGCGATCAATCTGCAGCCCCAGCCGGGCTTCGCGCGGCGGCAGCGCATCCCAAACCGACAGTCGCGCCCGGTGCAGGGCGTAGCCGGCCATGCCCGCGAAGAACATCGCGGCAATCAACGCGGGCGCCCAGCAGCGTGGAAAACGCCAGCTGCCCGCGAGGGCGCCCCCGGCGGCCAGCAGCGCCAGAGCGAGCAAGGGCAGTGCCAGGGTGGTGCCACTGGCGCGGCCGGTTGCGAGGCCGGCGATCAGCGGTAGCGCCAGCCACAGCAGCGGCGCCCGGTATCCGAGACTTCGGCTGTCCATGACGGGTGGCGTAACCGCCCGCTCCAGTGCCGCCAGATCGCGCTATCCCTTTTTTCGGGGTGAGCCGGTGAATGCCGATCGCGGAAATGCCTTTCATCCGGGCGCGCAGTCGCGATGATCGCGGCCGTCGATGCCTGCTGCCGAACAAGCCGATCTATTTGCCAACGACGCGCCGCCGCCGGAGCCGGCCGCGCTGAAACCGGCCCATCAACCGCTCGCCGCCCGGATGCGTCCGCGGCGGTTAAGCGAGGTGGTCGGCCAGGATCACATCCTGCGGCCGGGCAGCCTGCTGCCGCGCCTGGTCGCGCAGAACCGGTTCGGTTCGCTGCTCTTCCATGGACCACCGGGCAGCGGCAAGACCAGCCTCGCCGAGGCAATCGCGTGCGAGACCCGCAGCCGCTTCGTGCGCGTCAACGCCGTCATGTCGAACGTGGCCGAGCTGCGGGACATCTTGGGCGCGGCGCGCCGGCGGCCGGAGGCGGCGACGATTCTCTTCATCGACGAACTGCACCGGTTCAACAAATCGCAACAGGACCTGCTGCTGCCCGATGTCGAGGAGGGCACGGTGCGCTTGATCGGAGCGACCACCCACAATCCCGGTTTCTACGTCAACCCGCCCCTGCTGTCGCGCAGCCACCTCTTCCGGCTCGAGCCGCACGCGCCGGCCACCGTCGCCGCGATGCTGCGACACGCGCTCACGGATGGCGAACGAGGCTTGGGCGCGCGGCGGGTTTCGGCCGAGGATCGGATCCTCGCCGATCTCGCGGTGCTCTCCGATGGAGACCTGCGCCGGGCGCTCAATTCGCTCGAGGTAATCGTGCTCGGCCTGCCGGAGGGCGGCGCGATCACCGAGCACGAGCTCGAGGTGTTCGCGCGCGAACGGCGGATCCGTTACGATGCCGACGAGGACGAGCACTACGATACGATCTCGGCCTTCATCAAGAGCTGTCGTGGCAGCGATCCCGATGCCGCGATGTACTGGCTGGCCAAGATGCTGGCGGGCGGGGAGGACCCGCGATTCATCGCGCGGCGGCTGGTGATTCTCGCGAGCGAGGATGTCGGCCTCGCCGATCCGCAGGCGCTGCCGCTGGCGGTGGCGGCGCATCACGCGGTCGATTTTGTCGGCTTGCCGGAGGCGGAGCTCACGCTCGCGCATGCGACGCTCTACCTCGCGACGGCGCCGAAGAGCAATTCGGCCACCCTCGCGCTAGGCGAGGCGCATCGGGCGTTGAAGGAGCAGCCGGTGCAGAAAATCCCTGCGACGCTGCGGAGCGGAACCGGGCAGGCCAACCGGCGCATCGGCCAGGGCCAGGGCTATGCGTATTCGCACGATTTTCCCGAGAATATCAGCGGGCAGGATTTCCTCGAAAGACCGCTCGCGCTCTACCTGCCGAAGACGGCCGGCTGGGAGGCGAAGATCGCCGACCGCCTGGCCCGCTGGAAGGACCTCAAGGCGCGGATCAAGGCCGGAGGGTCGGGACCAGCAGTGTAGCTGCGCTTGCGATCCGTCCGCCGTCCTGTCCGCCGTAGGTCCGGCGAAGGCGGAAGCGGAGCGAAAGCGTGGACGGCTCAACCGCTCCGTTTCTCCTTTGGCTCCCGTGCAAACAATGTGTCGATCGGGATCTGTGGCACAAAGGCTCAAAATGTCGTTTTCCTGCGTGCAGAATCTGAAACCCGAATGTGAAGACGCGCCCTTCGCTTTGCCACCCCGTGGCAAGTTTACCCGCCTCCGGCGGCGCCAAAGGCGACCAGGGCTTCGGCGGGCAAAGCCGGGAAGTGACGGCCGGCGGTCCGCCGCGCTTTATGCGCTTTGTGCTGGCGCACGGCCGGCGGAGGCAACCGCGAATCGATGCGAAGGAACGCGAATCAGGATCCTGCCACCGACGCCTGGGATCGATGGCCAGGGAGCCATCCCGCCCACAGCGGTAGGGGCGGTTGCCCTCAACCGCCCGGCTCGCCACGCGGAGGAAGGTCCTGAGCGGCGCGTTGAGAGTAATGCGCCCCTACCAATCCACCGCGTGCGGGCGATTGGGCCAGGCCGAAAGGGACATGTGTGAACTATTGACAGATGGCCTTCGCCGCTGCAGCGCACGCGTCTCGGTTTTTTGCCGCCGCTCGCGGCCGCTCACCCAGCACGCAACGCGCCAAATACCTCGCCGTCTGCCGGCCGGCCTATTCGCCGGCAACGGTGCACCGCGAGGCGTAGTTCAACCGCGATAGATGGCGTGGCTGCCGATGTCGACCGACCACACGGTGTCGCCTTCGACGTAGAAGACTGCTCGCAGATCGCCTTCGATCACCACCGCGTGAATCGTGCGGCCATACACGGCGCTGAGTTGGTGGATCTTGTGGGTGCGCAGGCTCGGGTGAAACGGATCCTGCTTGAAAACCGACCACGTCCTTCTCGCCGACTCCTGCTGCCGCGGATTCAGCTTTGCGTAGGATTTCCAAAACCGCGGTGCGGCCTTGTAGCGATAGCGGTTCACACCGGCGGACGAACGAAGTGCTCGTCCGTCATCTCGATGCCCTTGCCATCTTCCAGCTCCTCCATGCCGGCGGCGAACTCCTCCGGAATCTCCGGGTGTTCAAGCCGGAACAGTGCCCGCCGCACGGCCTTCTCGTTGTGTGGATAAAGCTGGCGCAACGCGGACATCACCACTTCCGCCTTCTCCGCCGGCGGCAGCTTCGCGATGGCGGACTCGATTTCGGCCACGGTGCTCATGGCGCAATCGAAAATCACAATCCCGCATTCAACAAGCCCGAAGAAACTAGGGATCACCGCGAGATCCTCTGCTACGACTCTTCCCCCGTTCAGCGTGCCGGGGCCAAGCCAATAGGGTCATGGGTGAACAATGGGCAGACGGCCTGTCCCGGACCCAAACCGAACACGTCGGATCTCCGCGTGAGGGTGCGGAGCCATCACGCGACCGGCCGGCTCATCACGAAGCGCATGCTCCTCCACGAGCGCGCCGACGACAGCGCGAAGGTCTACCCCAACTACGGACCGCTGGAGGTCGGACGCTTGCCCGCCCCAGGTGGACCTGCCCGCCCGACCCCTAGCCCGAAGATTTCACACTCACTCGTGTGAAATCTCCGCCCTGTCGGGCCGACGATGTCGGGGTTAGCCCCGATCCATCGGGGCAGGCTCGCGACAAAGTCGCCCCGCCCGACTTGCCCCGACTGGTCGGGGGAGGGCGGGCGGATTTTTCTCTGACAAGAAGTTCCTTAACTGTGAAAAATCCGGGCTAAACGTGAGCGCCATGAAGGCACAGAGGACCCCACCGCCCAGCGCGATCAGCACGTACTGAATGAAGAGCTCGCCCAAGAACCGGATGAAATCCATCCGGCCGCCGACCTCGCCCCACCGTCCGCCGGCGTGGGCGATACCCACCGCCAGCAGCAGTGCGATCGGCAGGTGCAGCCCCGTCAGCGCCTCGAATCCGCGCGCCGCACCAAAGCCGGGCAGGTTGGCAAATACCGCCGCCACGGTGCAATCTGCGGTTCGAGCAAGGCTGGGTGATCTGCGTTGGCCATGACTCAGGTTCCGACACCCAGGTGAAGGAATGATGAAGCCAGGAAGAAGGGAAGGTGAATTTGGGTGGACGCTTCGAATCCGTGGCGACCGATTGCCACGGGCGCCGGGTGAGTGGAGTGCCGACGGAACACAGGAACACGCGGAAAGGCGACCGAGCCGGGTCACCACGAAATACACGAAACACCCGAAAAGGACTGCCGGCGCGCAGCGGCGGCAGAATTCTTGGACGCTTCGAATGCGTGGGCCGCAGATCTCGCGAGGTGGAGGATGGGTCTTCTCGGTGGAAGGTGCGGTGGCCGAAAAGAACGGAAAATGGCGAAAGGGGCGGCGAAGGAAAAGGGGGGTGACTGGCGCCGAGGGCGGAATCCCCCGGCTGTTGGCGGATTGCCTGCGTCAGGAAATCAGGAGATAGTATTCCGGATGAAGAGCCGAAGTCACAGCGTGGGCCGTCCTGACAGAGCGATGCGTGGGGGTTTCGGGCTCGACGACGCCGCGGCGGGCGGTGGACGCGGGTTTCGCGTCCGCAGGGCGGTGCTCGTCGGCGCGCTGCTGGGGTCTGTGCTGGTGGCGGCGGAAGGGGAGTTCGCGCCGAAACGGAGGCCGGGGCCGGGGCCCGGGCCGGCGCCGAATCGCCAGGGGCCCGGGCCGTGGGATCAGGATGTGCTGGTGTATCGGTTGGGTGAGGACGGCCGCGCGGAGCGGTTGGCGGTGTTCGAGCGCGCCGGCGTGCCGACGGTGGCGAGGCTGGCCGACGGGCGGTTGCTGGCGGCGTTCCAGCATTTCCCGCAGGACGACGATCGAAATTTCGACCGGGTGGCGGTGTCCTTTTCCGGGGACGAGGGCCGCACGTGGAGCCGGGCGCAACCGATCGCGGTCGAGGGAATGGAGGCCGGGCTCGCGCGGCCATTCGATCCCACGCTCGTGCCGCTGCCGGACGGCCGCGTGCGGCTGTACTTCACCTCGAATCGCAGTCCGGATTTCCGGCGCAGCGTACCGGCGATCTACTCGGCGGTGTCGGCCGACGGCGTGCGCTTCACGTTCGAGCCGGGCGTGCGCTTCGCCGTCGAGGGGCGCGTGGTGATCGACTGCGCCGCGGCGCTGCAGGGTGGGGTGTTTCACCTGATCGTGCCGGACAACGGCGCCGCGGAGGATTTCATGACGCGGCCGCAGCGGGGCGAGCCGCCGGGCGGCGGCACGGGTTACCATGCGGTGAGCCGCGACGGTTTGAAGTTCGAACGCGTGGCGGATGTGACGATGCCGGTCGCCGGCAACCGTTGGCTGGGCAACCTGCAGAGCGACGCAGGGCGGCTGGTGTTCTGGGGCACGGGTCCGGGGCCGTGGCCGGTGACGAGCGCGGATGGGGCGTCATGGGAAAGCGGCGGCAGTCGACGGCCGGTGCCGGGCGCGGATCCGGGGGCGGTGCGGCTGCGCGATGGCAGCTGGCTTTTGCTGGTCACGGGACCGCCGCGACCGGGCACGGCGAGCGCGCTGCGTCGGCGCGAGGGCGGAGAGCCGCCGCCGAGCGGACCGGGACCGGGCGGACCGGGCGGGAAGTTCGGCAAGGGGCCGCCGGGAGCTTTCGACGGGATCTTGGTGCGGATTCCGTCGGCGGTGGCGGGGCAGGAAGGAATCGCGGCGAGCGTGCGCGTGCCGCGGCAGGCCCGGTATACGGAGGGGGCGCCGGTGGTGATTCATGTCGCCGGCGGGGTCCAGGCGGGCAGCGCGCGGGGGCGACCGGAGTACGTGGGCCACGGGTTTGTTGAGATTCATTTTGCGTTTCCGGGTGGGGGCGAGGGGGCGGAGCGCAGCGGAGGGTCTTATGATTTCCGGGGGCCGGCGTGCATCCGGGCGCTGGCGGATGTGATTCGGTTTGCGACGGGGCGGCTGGCGGATCGCGAGGGGCGGCGGATTGGGGAGCTCGGGCGCGGCGTGTCGGTGCTGGCGACGAACGTGGGGATTGTGGGGTCGAGTCATGGCGGCAATGCCTGCGGGATGGCGATGGCGCTGCACGGGGCGGAGTTTAGCGATCTGGCGTGGTACGCCTCGATGGAATCGCCGTACGGCGAGGGTGCGGCCAACGTGGAGTTGGGCGGGCGCGAGAGCGGCGTAAATCCGGCGTACGATCCCCGGACGGGAGTGCTCGAGCTGGCGCGGCTCGCGTGGGGGGCGCAACTCGCGCCGGGGCTCCTGCGGCGGCCAATGCCGGGGCCGGCGCGGGAATTGCGCGGCGCGTTGTTTTTCGATCTGAATCGCGACGGGCGGTTTCGAGCGGAGGAGGACTTTCCGGCGAACTGTTTCGTGGGCGATGCGGGGGGCGGCGTGAAGGCGTGGTACTCGCCGCGGATCCTGGCGGAAGCGGAACGGCGCCAACTCGTGCCGGAGCCGCGACCCTCGCACATGCCGGTGCCGGCGGAGGCGCGGGAGTTCTGGCGCTATCGCGACGCCACCGGGGGGATCCCCGCGGCCGTGCGCAACTGCCCGCAGCTCGCGGTCATCGTGTACGCCAACGAGCGGGATCACGTGCAGGCGGATCCGGCGCACACGCACATCCTCGAACAGGTCGAGGGGTTTCGTCGCGCGGGGGCCCGCTTTGTGCGGCTGAATCCCGATCGATCCTACGTCGAGCGCGTGCTGCCAGGCGGGGCGCAGTCCAAGGGCGGGGGCCGGTTGGCAGACAATCCGGCGGGCAAGGCCTGGACGCGGGCCAACATCACGGAGGGCCTCGAGCCGGAGGCGTGGCCGCAGGGCCCGTACATGCAGGCGGCGGTTTGCGAACTGGCCGATCGCACGCAGGCGAAACAGTGGGAGCCGGATCTCGACGCGGTGTTGTTCCCGGCGGCCCCGCGGCCGCCGTTGGGCCCGCCGGCGCCGGGAGGACCGCCGCGGTGACAAGCGGCGGGAGAAGACCAATTACGCCGAGTCGGAGGACATCATGGAAGCTGAGGCCCAGAAAGAACGGCACCTTCTGGAGATTGTTGAAGAGATGAAGGCACTGGTATCTTCAGAGCCATGAAACAAAGGGACAAAAAGGACGAAAGGGCCGCCGCGCCGGAGAAGGGCGCGTTTTCTATCCCTGTGGTCCCTGCAAACCCCGGAGGCTTCATCCCTCTGCACGGTGGCTACGAGCGCCTGCACTCCTATCAAAAAGCCCTCATCGTCTATGACGCCACGCTCCATTTCTGCCGTCGCTTCATAGAGAAGAAAGACCGCACCTTCGACCAGATGGTGCAGGCCGCCCGCTCCGGCAAACAGAACATCGTCGAGGGCAGCCAGATTTCCGGCACATCCAAGGAACTTGAGCTGAAGCTGACGAACGTGGCCCGCGCCAGCCAGCAGGAGCTTCTCGAAGACTACCGCGACTTCCTGCGCAACCGCGGCTTGGCCGAGTGGACTCTGGAGCATCCCTACACCCGCCGCCTTCGCCAGCTCAACCGCACTCCCAGCGCAAACTACGAGACGTTCAAGAAAGGCATCGAGCACTGCGACCCGGCCATTTGTGCCAATGTCATCATCGGCTTGATCAAGGTGACCTGCTACCTGCTGGACAAGCAAATCCGGGGCTTGGAGAAGGCCTTTTTGGAGCAGGGCGGCCTGCGCGAAGCCATGACCCGCGCCCGCCTGACCCACCGCGCCAACGGACAGATAGGACAAAGACCATGACCGCGCAGACCCTTCCGTCCCTTATGTCGCTTGGCCACGCCATTGTTGGCCAGAAGTCATCATCGTCGTGCCGACGCCGCCCGCGGCGTGACGCCGGCTGCAAATCGGGAGGGAAGCTGCGCGGTCCGTTTCGCCCCCGCCGTTCTTGCGACCGCCTTCCGCGGTGAACTTTGACCCATGCGCCTCTGGACCATTCACCCCAGGTATCTCGATGCAAAAGGCCTCGTGGCGCTGTGGCGCGAAGGGCTGCTGGCGCAAAAAGTCCTGCAGGGGCGCACCCGGGGTTACCGGCATCACCCGCAGTTACGCCGTTTTCAGGCGACGCGGAATCCGGCGGCGGCGGTGGCCTGTTATCTCCGGGTGGTTCACGAGGAATCAGTGCGGCGCGGATATCACTTCGACCGTCGCAAGATCGGCCCGGGGCGATTTCGCGAACGGATCACCGAAACCAAAGGCCAGTTGCTATATGAGTGGGACCATCTGAAGGCCAAACTCGCGGTGCGCGACGCCACGCGGTATCGCGCCTGCCGCTCCGTGCCCGTGCCGGAGCATCACAGGCTGTGCCGGCTGGTGGCGGGAGGCGTGCAGCCTTGGGGGAAACAGAAATGATCAACGTCCTCTTCAAATGCCTGGAGTAGTCGAAGGTGCCTCCAGCGGAGACGGACGAGCCGTTGCCCCTGCATGCCGCTTCGGATGACCGAGGTTTTCCCGCTTTACCCCTGCGCTGCTGAGGCAATCCTACCAAGTGGAGGTGGCAGATGAAACCGGTCAAACTATCCGAACTGATCGATGCCCTCGAATTTGATTCCGACGAATACGCGTGCCGGATTGACTTGCAGAACGGCACGGTGGTGCGGGTGGATCGATCGCTGCTGAACGTCGCGGAAGAAGGAGACGAGGACGCGCTGGAGAATCGACCGGACTGGGAAAAGGAGGACGCCGAGATCGCCAAAGCGATCGCGGCGGATTCCGGCAAGCGGTTTGTCGCCGCGCCGGACAAGTTCAATTTTCACGAATACCGGCAGATGGAGAGTTTCATCGGGACGGTAGAGGATCGCGCGGCGGCAGAGGAGTTGTGGCGGGCCATCAGAGGCAAGGGGGCGTTTCGCTATTTCAAGGATACCGCCGCGCGACTGGGCCTGCTGAAGCAGTGGTATCAGTATCGGGACAACGCCATGGAGCAGCATGTCCGGGATTGGGCCGAGGCGCACCAGGTGCCGATCGAGGACGACACGACCTCGCGTCCCAGAGGTTGAAAGTTGGGGCGGTTTTGGCCCCGGGGCCAAAATCTGACGGCTACGCCTTGCCTGCCTTCTTCGCTTTGGCTGCGGGCGGAGTGTATTCGGGGCGGGTGGAATCGTAGCGGGGGTTGGGTGACGGCATTTGCGCACCGACTTCGCGCTGCCAGGCGTGGAGGCGGGCGCGGAGTTCCGCGGCGCGCTGAGGCTGCGCGGCGGCGAGGTCGAGCTTCTCCCCGAGATCTTCGCGGAGGTTGTACAGCTCGACTTTGAAGTCCCGCAGGTCGTGGAAGAACTCGATCAACTTGAAGTCGCCGGAGCGAATGGCGGCGTAGGGCATGGCGCCGCCGAGTTGATAGTGCTGGTGGTGCGGGTAGTGCCAGAAGAGCTCGTGGCGTGCGGGAGGCGGGCCGCCGCGGAGGTGCGGGGCAAGGCTCACGCCGTCGAGTGCAGTGCGGGCGGTGCCGGCGGGGAGGCCGGCCAGCTCGGCGATCGTGGGGAAGAGATCCATCGTGATCACCGGCGCAGTGGAAACGCTGCCGGACCGGATCACGCCGGGCCAGTGAACGATCAGCGGCACACGTACGCCGCCCTCGTACGCCGAGGCCTTGCCGACGCGCAGCGGGAGGTTCGAGGTCGTGGGCACGCGGCCGCCGTTGTCGGAGGTGAAGATGACGATGGTGCGCTCGCGCAAACGCTGGGCGTCGAGCTGGGCGAGGACGCGCCCGACGGCGGCGTCGAGGCTCTCGGTCATGGCGGCGTAAACGGCGTTGGTGTGCCGCAGGCCGGGGCGGATCTTCTTTTCGTACTTGGCGACGAGATCGGCGCGCCCCTGCAGCGGCAGATGCACGGCGAAGTGCGGCAGGTAGAGAAAGAAGGGGCGATCCCGGGTGCGTTCGATGAACGCCGCCGCCTCTGCTGCGAGGCGATCGGTGAGGTAATCGCCGGCGCTGCCCTCGGGGGTGAGCGTGGGGATCTTCCACGGGGCGTGGTAGCTGGGCGGGGCAGCCTTGTCGGTGCCGGCGATGTTGAGATCGAAGCCGTGTTTGTCCGGATAATACGGTTCGGTGCCGAGGTGCCATTTGCCGATGGTGGCGGTGGCGTAACCGGCGGCCTGGAACACCTCGGCGAGCGTGGTCTCCTCGAGTGGCAGGTACTTGGTCCAGTCGGGCACGAGCAGCCGCGGGTTGTCGGGCATGGCACCGGGGATCCAGTCGGTGATGCGCAGACGCGCGGGATACTTGCCGGTGAGGAGGGCGGCGCGGGTGGGCGAGCAGACGGTGCAGGCGGAATAGTTCTGGGTGAACTTCATGCCCTCGCGCGCGAGGCGATCGAGGTGGGGCGTTTCGTGGAGGTCGCTGCCGAAGCAGGCGAGATCGGTCCAGCCGAGGTCGTCGGCGAGGATGAGCACGACGTTGGGGCCAGCCTTCGCCGGGGCGGAGGCGGACCGACCGGGGTCGGTGACCCCGGCGACAGCACGGCTGGACGACAATCCGGTGGGGCATCCCACGAACGCGGCGGCAGCGAAGTGCAGGACAAGGCGGAGCTTCGGTCTCATGCGATGGACTGGGTGGTGTCGGGCGAGCGCGCGAGGGAGCTGCGTGGAATCAGGTTGACGCAAACACCAGCGAGACGGTCTTTCGACCCCTTGCGTTTCTTTCGGCCAACGGATTGGCGCCAGACCAATCCCCGAGATCGGCCGAAAGACAGCGCAAGAGGGCGAAAAACGGCTGTAGCTACACCTTTGGCTGGCGAGACCATGGGGGTGTTGCGGCCTCGTGCCGTGTTGGAGCCGGTTCGGCAGGGCCCCGAGCCCGCCCGAGGCGGACAAGCCCGGTCGAGGGGCGCAGCCCGCCAGAGGCGGACAAGCCCGCCACAGGCGGATGGGCGACAACGTGGTCTCACGCCCGTCCACGCTTTCGCTGGCGGCTTCCGCCTTCGCCGAGGCTTCCGCCTTCGCCGAGCCTGCGGCGGACAGGACGGCGGACGGATCGCAAGCGCGGCTACGGATGAAGGACCGACGGACGTGGCCGCGCTTAAGCCGGAGGCGAAAGCGTGGGGGCGCTTTCCCCCACCAGAATCCACGGCGCGCCGGTCCGTCGACGTCTCCGGGGCGGGCGATTCAGAACGGGCGGCGGACGGACAGCCGGTAGTCGCGGAGGCGGGGGTTGCCGCGCGAGCTGTAGTTGTAAAGGGAGAACCAGTCGTAGGGGGGGATTTCGTTCAGGACGTTGTCGATCCCAAGCTGGACTTCGACGCCGGGCAGGGCGCGGTCCAGCCAGGAGCCGGCCGCCGCGCGGCCGCGTTCGGGGAAGCGGTAACCGAGCAGGAGATCGGAGTAGTTCTGGCTGAAGACGAATTCGCCGCCCTGGGGGAGGATGTTGACGGAGACGGCGGCGATGGGCGGGCCGGCGACGCGGTATTTGCAGTAGTAGCGGGTGGACCAGCGCATGGTGAGACGCCGGTAGTCCCACGTGAGGCTGCCGTTGCCGGTGAACTTCAGGGGACCGAGACCGCTGACGTTGAGGTATTCGATCATGGGCTGCGTGAGCGAGGTCTTGCGGCGGTAGTGGTTGCCGAAAGTCCCGCGCGTCGCGAAAGCGAAGGTGCCGAAACGGTCGGTGCGCAGGCGGTAGCTGGCGGTGACGTCGAAGGTCTCGACGTAAGCCTTGAGCAGGTTGAGCGGACTAATGTTGACGGTTTCGATCGGGCCGACGCCGAAGGGATCGCCGGGCTCGGGCGCGGCGCGATCGATGCGGTCGGGGTACTGCGTCTCGAAGTCGACGATTTGCTGGGTTGAGAGACTGCCGATGTTATCGCTGGTGCGGGTGAAATTGTAGTCGGCCGAGAGGCGAAAGCCGCGGAGGAGGCCGGTTTCGGGCTGGAAGATGAGGCCGGCGTTGAAGCTTTGGGACGATTCGGGCTGGAGGTCGGGGTTGCCGCCGGCGATGGTGTAGATCGCGGTGCGGGCGCCGCCGCGCCGGGGGTCGACGATGTTGGTCGTGGCGGTGGATGGCGTGGGGTCGAGCACCAACTGGGTGTAGCGCGGTGGGGTGAAGCCGCGGCTGAGACTAGCGCGGAGCTGGAGCCAGCCGGCCGGCTTGTAGGAGAGACCGGCGGTGGGCTTGGTGGTGAAGTAGCGCACCTGATTGCCGCGGATTACCGGCGGGCGCGCCGGGACGGGCAGAAGCGCGATCGAGCCGGTGCCCGTGCGCACCGCGTAGTCCTCCGCGCGGGCGGCCACCTGGAGGGTGAGCTGGCGCAGGAGCGGGAGCTTGTTGGCGTCGGCGAAGATCGGCACCTGGGCTTCGGCGTAGAGGCTGTGCGTGGTCTGGCGCTTGCCGATGCCGTAGGTGTGGGTGTTGCGCGCCGGAAAGTTGTCGTAGGTCTGATAAAGATTGGTGCTCTTTTGCCCCGACGCCAGGCGTTCGAGGCCGAGGGCGAGGCGGGGGGCGCCGGCGGGCAGTCGCCAGAGCGGACCGGCGAAGCGCAGCGCGAGCTGGTTCGAACCGCCCTGACCAGTGACGCTGTAGGTACCCTGGTAGGGGCTGAGGTCGAAGAGGTGTTGCGTGGTGTCGACAAAGGGATTCAGCCGGCCGGCGTTGAGCGCGGCGGTGATGTCGGTGGTGGCGATGGTGCCCGAGCGCCGGGCGTAGAAGCTGTTGCTCGTTTCGTTGCGGGTGTAATCACCCTGGGCACGCCAGCCGCGCGGCAACCGCTGGACGAATCCGAAGGTGAACATGCGGACGACGTTGGCGCTCCAGTGCGGCCACTCGCCCGGCAGCGGCACGTAGACGTTGACGGTGGTGGTGAACGGGTTGATCGGGGAAGCGGCGGCGACGCTTTGCGCGGCGAAGAGGTTGGCGTTGCGGGTATGGGCGGTGGCGGAGAGGTTGAAGTCGGCGTTGATCTCGAGCTGCGGGGTCATCTCGCGCCGGAACGTGAGGCCAAAGCTGCGCAGGCGCTGGCCCTGGCCGAGATCCTGCAGGGAGCCGCCGAGGAACTGGCGGCTGTAGGTGGCGCGATCCTGGTTGATGCGCCCGGCATTGGCCCGCAGGCCGGCCGCGAGCGCGGCGAAGGGCGTGGTGGGGCTCGTGCCGTACGGCACCCAGGTCACCGGCGATCCGATGGAACCGCCGCCGTTCTTGAGCACGAGATTCGAGGTGGCGGTACCGTTGCGGATGTTGGGGGTGGCGCCCACGGGCAACCCAATGGTGGTGAGGCCGGCGTTTTCGTAGATGCGGCGTTCGTAACCGGCGACAAACGGACGATCCTGGTGCTGCAGCAGCTTCATGTCCGAGTAACTCGAGTTCATCGTCACCCGCGTGCGCCCACCCTCGAGGGCAAAGCCATAGCTGACATCGAACCGGCGGATCGGGGCGTCGGACTCCTCGGGGTTCTGGTAGGTGGCCCGCGCCTGACCGCCGGAGTAGTTGCGCTTGAGAATGATGTTGATGACGCCGCCGACGGCGTTGCCACCGTAAATCGCGCCGGCGCCGGTGGGCAGCACCTCGATGCGGTCGACCGCGCTCATCGGGATGGCGTTGAGGTTGGCCTGCGCGGAACCGCCGTTCAGTGCGAGGTTGGGCGCGGCAGCGCGGCGGCCGTTGATCAGGATCAGGGTCTGGCCATCGCCCAAGCCGCGCAGGTTGACGCTGCTGGGGTTGCCGCCGATGAAGATGTTCTGGCTCTCGCTGGCGGCGGAGGCATCCATCGACATGTTATACCGGATGAACTCCTCGAGACTCGTGGCGCCGGAGAGATCGATTTCGCGCGAGTCGAAAAAGTAGTACGGCTGGACGTCGTCGATGGTACGCGGCAGGTCGACGTTGGAGCTGGCGAAGGGCTCGAGGCGCGAGTCGTGGACAAAGAACTTGCCGAGCGAGGTGACCCCCGCGTCGCCGTCGGGATTCACCTCGGCGGGACGGGGCACGGCGGGGGAGGGCGCGGCCGGCACCGGCGCAGCGGTGGCGGAGGAGCTGGAGTTGGGCGCGAGCTGGGCGATCGCCGAAAGCGGGGCGAGGACTGCGAACAACAGTCGGACGCAGGGAGGGCGGCCGCGGCCGCGGGGTAGCGGCGCGCGTCCGGACGCAAGCGGTGGTGGACGCATGGGTGTGGGTGACGGGGCCGGCGAGGGGGAGTAGACGAACGGGCGAATTGACGCAATGGCGAAACCGAGAGCGGAGGGCGGACGGCGGAGGGGCAGAGGTTCGGAGGAACGGAGGGGCGGAGGGCGGAGCTCAGGTGGGGCTTGTGGCGAGCTCACGGGCGAGCGCGGCGACGCGGTCGGCGGCACCCTCGACGGCGGCGGCGACCTCCGGACTGAGTTCGGTGCCGAGCGTGTAGGGATCGGTGACTTCGACGGCCACGATCCGCACGCGGCCCGGCATCGGCAGCCCGAGGAGTCTTCCCAGTTCGAGGGTCTCCCGGATGCCGAGGAAATGCGGCGCGGATTGCATGGGGCCGGATAAGGCGTCGGGCCCGAGTTCGTGGAGATGGCCGGGCGGCGCGCGACCCGTTTGCACGGCGTCGACGAGCACCAGGTTCTCGTGGCCGGAGATCTCGTCGAGCAACGCGAGTCCCATCTCGGTTGTGGTCTGGAGTTCGATCCCGGGCTCCGCGCCGAGGCGAGTGCGTGCGGCTGCGACGATGCGCAGGCCCACGGCGTCGTCGGTGAGGATGTCGTTGCCCAGGCCGAGCACGAGCACGCGGGAGGGCTGCGAGGGCATGAGGGATTGGGGGAAGTCGCCGGATGAGGACCAGCAGGCGCGGTGTCACCGCAGCTCGACGGTGGGCAGGAAGCGCGGCGGGCGACGGGCGTGGGCGGCGTGCTCGAAGTCTGCGGCGAGGCTGAGCAGTCGGGCGTCGCTCCACGCGCGGCCGACGAACGAGAGTCCGACGGGAAGGCCGAAGACTTGCAGAGCCGGCACGGTGGCGCTCGGGTAACCGGCCACGGCCGCCAGCGACGGACTGTAGCCGCTCGACGAACCGCCGTTGACCGGATCGGTGGGGGCGGCGGGGCCAACCGTGAGCATCACGAGGGCGTCGAGCCGGTCGGCGCTCAAGGCGGCGTCGATGCCCTCGTCGCGCGCGAGGCGGCGGCAGGCGGCCTGCACGTCGAGGTAGGCTTGCTCGGTGAGCGGCCCGCGGGCCTGCGCCGCGGTGAAGAGCTCCTGGCCGAAGAAGAGCAACTCCTCGGTGCGGTGCGCCTCGTTGAACGCGATCGCTTCGGCGAGCGTCTTGATCGGAGTGACGCGGCCTGGTTCGGCCAGATAACGGTTGAGGCCGTCCTTGAACTCGAACGACAGCAGGTCGCCCTGGACGGCGGAGAGCTTGGCGAGGGTAGGGATCTTGACCGGATCGACGACTTCGGCGCCGGCCGAGCGGAGGAGGCGCACGAGTTCGTCGAGCCGCGCCTCGAAGCGCGGGTGAAAGCCGAACGGACCGCGCACAACGCCGAGGCGTGTGCCGCGGAGGGCACCGTCGGCTCGGACCTTCGAGAGGTCGGCGGCGAGCGCGGCCGGCTGTCCCTGCGTGGCGGGATCGCGGGCATCGGCGCCGGCGAGGGCGGCGAGCAGGAGCGCGGCGTCGCGCACGGTGCGGGTCATCGGCCCCGCGGTGTCCTGCGAAGCGGAAATCGGGATAATCCCGGCGCGGCTGACAAGGCCGACGGTGGGCTTGACGCCGACGATGCCGCAGACGGACGCCGGTGAGAGGATCGAGCCGTTGGTCTCGGTGCCGACGGCGACGGCGCAGAGGTTGGCGGCGACGGCGACGGCGGAGCCGGAACTCGAACCCGAGGGATTGCGGTCGAGCGCGTAGGGGTTGAGGGTCTGGCCGCCGCGCGCGCTCCAGCCACTGGTGGAGCGCTGGCCGCGATAGTTCGCCCATTCGCTGAGGTTGGTCTTGCCGAGAATGACCGCGCCCGCTTCGCGCAGGAGGGTGACGGCGTGGGCGTCGCGCGGGGGGCGGTGCCCGACAAGGGCGAGCGAGCCGGCGGTGGTGGCGAGCCGGTCGGCGGTGTCGAGGTTGTCCTTGATGAGCACGGGAATGCCGTGGAGCGGGCCGCGCACGCGGCCGGCCTTGCGCTCGGCATCGAGCCGCGCGGCGATCTCGAGGGCCTCGGGGTTTACTGCGATGACCGAGCGGAGGCGCGGTCCGGCGTGGTCGATTTGGGAAATGCGGGCGAGGTAGGCGGCGGTGAGGTCACGGGAGGTGAGCGTGCCGGCCGCGAGGCGCGCCTGCAGGTCGTCGAGGGTGGCCTCGGCAACGGGGAAGGCGGGATCGGCGGCGCGAGCCACGAGCGCGAGGACGAAAACGAGGGTGAGGCCGGCGGGGCGGGCGGGGCGGCGCCGGAGGGCGGAGGCGGTGAGCGGCTGGGCGAGGGAGGACATGGCTGGGCGGGGACAGCGAGGGGTGGAACAGGAAGTGGCGACCGGGAGTTCCGGCGCCCGGGCGGAGACGGGTGGATCGTTGGCCGCCGGTTCAGGGGTAGCGAGCGCGAACTCGCGGAGGCGCCGGCCGCCCGTCCGGGCGGCTCGCTTGACGAAGCGGCGGCGGCGTGCGAGAAAGTACTTCTCAACCCGGTCGCGCACAAGGGCGGCCGGGAGAGGAGGCTCCCATGCAACTGACGACGGTGCGCATCGAGAAACCGGAGACGGTCAACTTCATCCTCGGGCAGACGCATTTCATCAAGACGG
>Ga0233425_10006049_pt1 | contig 18391 bp, 13 predicted proteins | sample Watercolumn_Towu_2_FD_181712 | JGI IMG/M metagenome (GOLD analysis project Ga0233425, IMG submission 181712) | Freshwater microbial communities from Lake Towuti, South Sulawesi, Indonesia - Watercolumn_Towuti2014_140_MG | ecosystem: Environmental > Aquatic > Freshwater > Lake | place... | reverse complement strand
GGGCGCGGCATCTACACCATGGAGTTTTCGCACTACGACGAAGCGCCCGCGCATATATCGCAGAAGATAATCGAGGAACGCGCCAAGACCCGTAAGGAAAAGGCGGAAGAATAGGGGGGGGTATCACAACCTAACGGGCCTGCCGGAACCGGCAGGCCCGGATCTGACACAGGCGCTAATCGTCATGGATGATTTGCAGCATTACCGCCCGGCGAAGTGGACTGAATTCTGAAAAAAACGCCGGAACTCGGTTACAATGCCGGTCATGCTTTCTTTCCTTATTCGCAAACAGTGGATGCTGGTTCTGCTGGCGGCGCAGTTTCTGGCTGCTGTCGGACTGGCATCCTACATCTATTACGAGCGATCAAGCAGCGGCTGCATCAATTGCCATGCCGACAAGGCGCGAATGACACGGCTTGGATTCCCGCAGCTTGCCGTCACGCAGGAGCAGGTTGAGCGGGAATCGAAGCATCGCGGCGTGAAATGCCGCGAATGCCACGGCGGAGACGGCAGGGCCGACGCCGCCGTGGCTGCCCACAAGGGCATGTTGAAGGCGATGTATCTGGATCATGAATCCGCCGTGATGGACAGAAAGACCGCCGCAAAAGAGCCTCTCAAGCCGACAGGCAACGACAGAATGCGTCTATTGCTTCCGAAGGACGACGATTTCACCGAGGACGGAGACAGTTCACGCGTTCGCAACATTCTGTATCACGACAGAAACCCCGAAACGCTTGGCTACGATCCCGCGCTCGGCAAACGCGGATGCGGCGCGTCGGCCTGCCACCCGGCTGAGGTCGAGCAGTATGGACATTCGATCATGGGCGCGAACTTCCGCCAGCGGACGATGGAAACATGGACAAAGCCCTACGGCCCGCACAACTGCGGCCCGTCGTTCGCCGACACGCCGCCGGTTGAAGCGGCGGTGGGTGACAAATTCTCGTTTGCCAACTACAACGAGATTGCAAAAAACATGAACGCGCCGTTTTCAAAAGGACAGGCCGTTGACAAACAGCGCATCTGCAACGTCTGCCACGCCGGATGCCTGGACTGCCATTTCACGCCATACAAAGGCGAAGGCGCGCACGGCTTCACGCGGAAACCGCCGTCTGAAAGCTGTTCGGGCGGCGGGCGCGGTTCGAGCATCTGCCATCCCGGCACGATGGAGCGAAGGCGCGGCGACAGCTATCTTGGCGGCGACTTCAGCGAGCCGCGCGGCATGACGCCCGACATTCATGTGAAGAAAGAAATCGTCTGCGTAGACTGCCACCTGACCGGGCCGCGCGGCATGGGAGATATTCAGCGCAAGGCCTCCTGCGGCGACTGCCATCTGGAAATCGAGAACGCGCTTGCGCAGTCGGAGCATAAAAACGTGTCGTGCGCCGCATGTCATGTGGGCATGGTTGGAGGCTATCAACTCACGCACTGGGGGCCTGGCAGAATCGCGGGCAAGCAAAATCCATTCAGGAAATATTCCTTATATTACGGCATGTTCACGCCGCCCATCGTTATGAAGGATCAGACCGGGTTATGGATTCCGGTGAAGGCCTGGCCGCATTCGGTTGGCAATATAAAGGAAACCGTCAAGCCGTTCAAGGGTATCCGCTTCCGCTGGCCAAATGGCGACACCCGCGATTCCTACGCGCTTCTTGGCACGTTTGACGGACTGCCGGAAAACAACCGCCATCTTGCGTGGATCGAGATCGAGCAGGTTTCGCACCCGTATGGCAAATCGCGCGAGTGCGTAAGCTGCCATGCGCCGGACGGGCAGAAGGCGCGGTCGCAGTGGACGTTTTCGGATGAGGGCGCGGAGGATTTCAGCGGATCGTACAATGTGACGGCAGGCGCGGACGGGCTGCATATCAGCGGCATCAAGAGCGGCGAAATCTTGCTTGAACCCGGAGCGCGGCTTGCCGACTTCGCTCCGTGGCTATTCCTTGGCGATATATGGAGAATCGAACACGATTTCTCGATTCCCGGACGAGGATTCGAGGAGGCGAGGAGACAGTACGGGGAGGCGCTTGTCCGAATCGATGCAGCCAAAAACGTCATGCCGGAGAAACGCTATAAAATGCTTCGCGGCGTTGCCGCGCATAATACAAGAATGGGGATAGAGGGTGTGGGACGGTAACGAATCGTCTCAAACGCTACCGTTTCGCCGATACACAAGCACGTTCCATTTCGACCGGACGCTGTAATTCCTCGCCTCGTCATGCCATCTGTAAACCGTCGGATCCGGATCGACGATGTCGGCAACGCCAACAACGGTGTAGTTTTTTTGAAGTTCGCCCTGGAGCCAGCGGAGAATATGCATCTCGGCGTCTTTCCATGCCAGCCATGACGCGTCTATGGGAACGAAAACGATGTATTTAGGGCGAGCCGATTCGATCTGGCCGATCATCTCCTTCTGCATGGCAAGGCTGTATTCATGCTTCTCCATCAGGCTGTAAACATAGATGTAGCCGGTGGCGGAGCGTCTGTGCGAATGAAACAATATCTGCGGTTCGGAGCCGAGTATGGCTACCTTGTCATCCTTTGAGCTGTTTGCCTCGATGAACTTCGCAATCTCCACGGATTCCGGAAACGGGTTCAGTCCGTAGATTCTTCTGGAAATGGCGGGTGGTTGCTCGCTGAACAGGTATTCCCGCTCTGCAAACACTCCGGCGGCAATCGCCACGATTATAACCAGCGCGCCGGAAAATCTTACAGCAACGGAATTCGCGAGGTAATCAACGAACACGCCTACGAGAATGGCAGCGGCTGGAAGAAGCGTCACGAAGTAGTGCTGCCGAAAATAGAAGCCGGGCGTGACGGTCAGAAACGAACAGAGCGCAAACATGATTACGAACGCCCTGTGACCGGCCTTTAACTTGCGGTTAACCGGAGTTACGATGAAACCTGCCGCCGCCATCAGCCAGAGCAACGGGAAACCCGACGTTACCGCTGAAAGGTTGCGGCTGAACACGTTGAATATCTCGGATGCCGGAACCTGGCCCGCGTATTTAGTGGCGTATTCCATGGTCCAGAACCAGAACCTGCCGAATGCGCCATGTAATTGAAGCCAGATCATCATTGTCGCAAGCGGCGCAAGAACTCCCGCGGCAAACATGCCGATATCTGCCGCAATGCCTGCGGCCTCCGGCGTATCGCGCATCGAGACACGACGATAAATCAGGTACGCGATGCAGAAGACCGCGAACAATGCTCCCGGCTGTTTCATGAGCGTTGCCAGTCCGCAGAGGAAACCTGAGAGCAGATACAGACGCGGCTGCTTGCCATCGATTGCGTGGATCAACAGAATTATTCCGCCCAGCGCAAACGGAACCACGAAATGCGTTGCGTGCGCCGCGAAGCCAAGCACCGACGCGCTTAACGACAGTGCCGCGTATGCGGCGCTTGCTGCAAGCGCGGCGGCATTGCTCAGGAGCTTCCGCGCAAGAAGGAAAATCAGCGCAATCGACGCGCAGTTGACGATAGTGAAGCCAAGATGAATTCCCTGAGCGGTCTGGCCGAGGATCGACATTATGAGGGCGTACATCAGGTGGGTTCCGGGGAACTTCATGTTGTATGCCTCGACGTAAGGCGGAACGCCCTGAAGAATGAGTTGCCCCATGTAGGCGTATTCGCCCTCGTCGCGCTCAAGCGGAACGTCTGCAAGCCTTGCGCGTACCGCGATAACAAAAAGCAGGATCAGGCAGAGAACAAGAGGCGTCTTCAGGCGGCCAAGCGTGAAAGCGTTGTCGTTATCGGGCGGCATTTGCTTGCCGGTGCTATTTGGTGGTTGTAACGGGTGAGCGGTATGAGCAGCCGGTTATATCTCCAGCATATTGCTCAGCGCCTCAACCTTGTCGCGCAGAACCCTATTCACCTGATCGCAACTCTTTTCACACTGCGTAAGCTGGTCCGCCAGATTCAGCGCGGTCATGATGGACGCCTTGAGCGGCGTCATCGAGGGGTTTTTCTTGAAAAGCTCCCGCATTCTGCCGTCAACAAGCCCGGCAAGCCGGCGGATATATTCTTCATCGGCGTCGCCCTTTACGGAATAGGGCTGTCCCATGATGGTTACTTCAACCGATTTCGGAGGCATAAATTGTCTCCCCTGTCTAGGGAAGTTCGATGCCTTCCAGTTCTTTCAGGAGGTCTTCCACCTGTAGTCTCACGGCGCTACGCTCCTCGCTCATGCGGGCAAGCTCGCCGCGCACCCTTTCCGACTCGGCTGCCTCGGCCTGAAGCTTCTCTATCTGCTCATCCCTGGCAAGAATATCGTCCTCAAGCGCGGTAACCTTCACGGCCAGCGCGCGGGTTTCCTCGCGCTGCTGCTTCAACGCCTCAACCGCGCGAATGATTTTATCTTCGAGAAGCTTCAGATTATCCATTGTATTTTCTTCCATCGGTTTATCTCCAGATTCTGTTGCTGTGGCAAATTGGCTCTGATCCATGTTGTCGTCCCACTTAAACAACGGCTGATTCATAGCTGATTACGATACCAGAGAGAAGTGATACAGTCAAATTTCGAGAAAGATACTTTGCTTAAGCCTGGCCACCAGACTGGCATAAAATCAGAAAAGCAGCTTCCGCGCCGTCCGGTTCGATTTTTTGATGGCGTCATCCGAAAGCTAACCCGCCGGCTTCCGTCCTCTTCACGGAAAAACCATCATAGGAGCCGCCTGAACGTTCATTTAACCGGCTAGAAATATTGCAAGAAATACCGACATGCAAGCCGTCTCCGGAATATACGCTCCTTCCTGTTGACATTATCTATGCCGGTTTGCAAAGCTGGAATATAATATCGGCATAGAGATCGCGAAGTTTTGGGTTGGCAACGAGGGGTAACCATGCAGCACAGGAAGTGTATCCAAAGCATTCTGGTGGTTGACGGCGACGAGGGCACACGGCTGGCGTTGCTCGATGTGTTGAAGATGGAGGGCTTTCGCGTTTGCGGCGCTCCTAACGGCAGCGAGGCTCTTGCGCTGGCCGCCCGCGAGCGGTTTGACATAGCCGTGCTGGATGCCATGCTTCCCGACATCGCAGGCGTGGATATGCTGACTCGCATGCGACGTAAATATCCCGCGATCCACGTATTGATCGTCTCGGCATTCGCGACCATTTCCAGCGCTGTCGATGCAATGCGAAAAGGAGCTCGCGATTACCTGCCGAAGCCGTTGCGGGCCGACGATCTTGTCGCGGCCATTAGGCGCGCGATGCTGGAGGCAACACCCGAACCGGTTGCAGACACCGTCGATATGGACGGCTTATTCTCGTGTCTTTCCAGCCCGATCAGGAGATCCGTGCTGCGCCTCCTTTCGCAATCCGGATCGCTTCGCCTGATGGAAATGACCTCTCGCCTCGAAATAGACGACCACACAAAGATGGTTTTTCATCTCAGGAGCATGGCGGGGCAAGGACTGGTGTTTCATGCGCGCGGCATGGACTATACACTGTCTCCGTTAGGCAAGCAGATTCATGTATGCATGGAACACGCCGAAAAGGTTCTTTTGGGCAAATGCAAGAACTGACAAACGGGTAATTCCGCGCCGCAACAAATTACGGCGACACCGGCTTGAATGACATCCAATGGCCAAATGAAGCGCCGGAACCGATTATGTCGCCTGCCAATGTGGAGCAAATTTCACATGCACGACTTCCATGTGCAGTAATTTTCTATTGATCCAATAGCTTGGGCTTTGCCAAACTAATTCCGTAACTGGTTGTTTTGATACCTTCATGTTGTTGAGCGGCATTGCGGTTCGCACAAAAAAAATAGACAAATCCCAAACAGTTACCAGGAGGGGAACGTGGCGCAGCAGTATTCATGTGGCACTGTCATTGTCGCCGATGACAATCCGTTTATCCGCGAGTTGATTCAATGCACGTTGTCCGATATCGGCTATACGGTGCTATCGGCCGGAGACGGGTTCGAGGCCATGCGTATCGCAATGTTCATGATCGGACAGCCCGACATTCTTATCACCGACATAGAAATGCCCAACATGGATGGCATCAAGCTTGCCAGGGCGTTGCGGGAGCTGGTTCCGTGTCTTCCCGTGCTTTTCATCTCCGGCAAGCATCCATCGGAGGAGCTTTCGTTATATCTGCTTGAGCCGGATACGAGGTTTTTAAGCAAGCCGTTTTATGTCGCCGAATTGCAACTTCATGTGGAGAGCCTGGCAGCGGCGGAGGGCGGCCGGCGCGGGGATTTGTCATCCGGATGCGCGGATATTCGAGCGGGTCTTTGCAACGATGTCGTGTACGGCCTTGCCATGTCCAAACCGGAAGGGTGATGCCGTGGCGGAGGAGCAGCACGATGGAATCACGCGCATCGGCAATGTTCACCCCCCTGGCTGGCTTGTTGGCCTTGGCCGTGACGGAAAGACATACTCGCGCTATTTCGCGGACAAGAAATACGGCGGCAAGGACAAGGCCCTGGGGCAAGCGTTGATTTATCGCGATGTATTGGCGGGCATGCTGGGAGCAACCGGGAACACTCTTCATCATCTCGACATGCCGGAACCATCCCTGCCCGCGATCGACGAGGATAATGACCACGGCGGTTAGCGGGCAAGCCCGGACCGCGGAAGGTCTTGCATAGAGGCGCAGCGATCGTTTCTGTGAGCAACATGCTTGGAAGGAGTGTCATCCGGTGAATAACAGACGTTCCAGACACGCGGACGTAAACCTGTTTTGCAAGTTGACAACGCTGGTTGCAGCGTTGCTAGTTATTCTTGCAATGTTATTTCCAGCCCGCGCAGACAACTGGACGGACTCGCCGCTGCTGCATAACAGCAACCGCTTTGGCACATGTTCGAACGCAGCGTACAGCGGCACTTCGAAGGCCGAGTGCGAAGACCCGGCAAAGGGCAACGGCGTCTGGACGCCCACGGCGAAGTGGGGCGGCGAATGGGGGATGGCAACCGGCAAGTACGGTGGTTTCACGTGCGAAACATGCCACGAGCGGGGCAACGGCAACATCAAGCTGTTCAAGAATGCTGTCACATCTCCGGGCTATCCGGCTGCTCCGTTTCCATGCGAAACGCCGGACAATCAGGGGTGCGATGTCTCGTTCCAGACCACCTCGAACGGCGGCTCCGATTTCGGCGACGACACCGGCGGTCATACGACATCAGGAAAACCATGCGAGATATGTCACAGCATAACGAACTTTCACCGATTCGACACAAGCGGCCAGACCGATCTGACGCATTACAACCGGGCCGACTGCACACTGACGTGTCATTCGCACAAGACAGGCTTCCGTCACGGAGGCGGCGAGGGAACAGGATGCGGCTCGGCAACGAGCTGCCACGGCTTGCAGAAATCGCACCCGACGCATGTTAGCGGACAGTTCCTGTCTCTGGACTGTTCCGATTGCCACGACACAAGCAGTTTCCCAAAGTTCAGGGACGGCTCGACAACCAAATCCGCCACAACCGTATGCGACAACTGCCATACTGCGGGCGGGGCAGTGAAGGCGAAGCAGTATTTCGGCAACCCCGGCTCATCCGCGGGAGCGGCGGGAAGCTGGGCCGCCGTGGAAGGTCAAAAAAGTTTCTGCGGAAGCTGCCACAACGCCGTGCCGGGCAACAGCAAGGGCGACGGAACCGGCAACTCGGCGTTCAATGTGCTTGGCAACGACTCGACATACGGTTTTTTCGTTACCGGCCACGGGAAACAGCCCGGCAATTATGCGCGGCTTTCGTGGCAGGACGCATCAGCGTCAGGCAATCCGGCGGCAGGCAGGCGATGCGGCGACTGCCACGATCTGACATCGATCCATTTCGGCAATTCGGGAATGAGACTGAAAGCCGGATACGCGAACAACCAGGCAAACGACAACTGCAACCAGTGCCATCCTCCCGGAACGCAGGCCGCCGCCGATCCGCAGTTTTACACAGGCTCCTCCGGATTCGAGGCGTCGGCGCACAGGGACAGGCTCTGCACCGACTGCCACGACGTTCACGGCGTGGTGAAGTCCGGCTCGCAATATTCCCAAACGTACGCCGGCATGACACGGGCCGACAGGCAGAATCTATGCAACCAGTGCCATGCCGGAGTTGGCGGGCATCCCGGCGCCGGTTCCACGCAGTTTTCCGCCAACGGCAAGAGCTACACGCTTCAATGCGTCTCGTGCCATAACGTGCATATCGTGACCGGAAGATATTCGGAGGCTGGGGTGAACAAGAGTCCGGTGACACGATTCGTTGACAACACCAACGTTTGGGGCGACGATCCGTCCGAAAAGATGAGCGCCTATGCCGGAAGCGGCACATACAGAACGCCGACCGGCGAGAGCTTCACCGGCGCTCAACTGCCGGATTACGCCACCTTCTGCACCGACTGCCACGGCCAGAGCGGAAGCGCTCCATTCGGGATCAACTGGAGCGGCGATCCGCACGGCAAAGGTGCGGCGAACCAGCCGAACGGATACGGCACATGTCCCAACTGGTTCGCCTGCGGCAAGGCGTTCGGATGGGACAACGACACATGCATCAGCACGCAGGCGGAATGCTGGCCCGTTATGCCAAGAGGCTCTGGCGATGAGCTTTTCTCACGCGGGCCGTACACGCACACGGAGCGTGTGGCGGGCGCGAATTTCACGCTTTCATGCACCGACTGCCACACCGGACACGGAACCGGAACGCTCGGAAGGCCGAACGTCAACGGCGGATCGTTCACCTCCATCTGGAACACCATGTGCAACAACTGCCACTACTATTACAGCGACTGGCATGCCGGAATGTCCTGCGCTAACGCGAGCTGCCACGTATCCGAGCGAATGAACCAGACAGGAACAGCCACCATCCACGGCATGGCCAACAGCAGCGGCTCCGGCGGCACAAGAACGCATGAGCCTGGGCTGGTTCTTTACTATGCGTTCGAAAATAACCTGAAAGACTCCGGCGGTTGGGAAATGGACGGCAAGTGGTATTCCACCGCCGGATCGTTCGCGGCGGGGAAATCCGGACAGGCGGCTGTGCTTGGCGAGGATATTGGCGTTCAGGTTGGAACCGAAAACGGCTACTGGTCTACCGACGCCGGCAAGCACGGCACATGGGTATACACCGAGATGAAGTACAACACATCACTTGAGGCTTGGGTGAATCCGACCGACAACGCCAAGAGCGAATATACGATTTTCAGCAAGCATGTGGGTGTGAGCAGCAACGGCGGATATGCTCTTACGCTCAAGAAGATTGGCGGCACGTTGAGGGTTGCGTTCAACATGGCGGCCGACAACAACGGCTTCGCGCAAGACGGCAGAGCCGGAGTACGCGGAGCGTACAGCTCCGTGGCGGTGCCGCTGAACAAGTGGACGCATGTGGCGGCCACGTTCGACACGAACGGCCCCGACAGAAATCCGTCAGATCCGTCGGTTGGCAGGATACGGATTTACGTTAACGGCGAGGATGTGACCACAAGTGACTGGTCCGGCGGCAACATGCAGCCCGGCGCGAACGAGACCTCGATTTTCGCCTACAGCGAGAATAGCCCGTGGAACGAGAGCATCTGCTACGACGGGCACTGGTGCGCCTCCGAGTTCTCGATTGGCGGGTTCGATTGGGAATCGACCAACTTCATCGGCAGAATAGACGGGGCGAAGGTCTGGAATGTCACAAAGAACGCGGCGTATTTCTCGGCTTACGATTCCCAGGCCGGGCCGTATATCAGCTCGGCGGTTGGCCTTGTCGGCGGCAGCCAGTTGACCGTGATCTTCTCGGAAGGCGTTTTCGCTAGCTCAAACGGAAGCGGCGCGCTCCAGCCGTCGGACTTTGTTTATACCGATAACGGCTACAACAACCCGCGAACCATTACCGGCGTAACGCACGCCGCCGGGGCGGCAACCGCCACAATCGCCATGAGCGGGCCGCTTGCGTCCGCCGACGTAAACGCCGACACTATCGCGGCGGCGGGCAGCGCCATATACGACAACTTCGGCAACGCGGCGGGAACCGAGACGGTAACCGTTGGCGTGTCGTCGCAGTGTCCATCGCCGCCGGTGACGTTCAACCTGAACGAACCGTCAGGCAGCGCGAGCATCACGGACGCTCAGGGCATTCTCTACGGCGCGGTTTACGGCGGAGCGGCAACACTAACCGGAACGGCTTTTTCGGGCGGCGGCGACGGAAGCGGCAGATACATGATGTTTGACTACAACACGTCGTGCCTTCAGGCATCCACGGCCATGACGATCGAGGCGCGCATAAAGCCCGCCGGTCTGTCCGGCACGGCGAACTACATCAGGCGCATTCTGGCGCGCGACGGAAGCGGCAATTTCCAAATTTCAGTATGGCGCAACAATTCGGCCTATCCCGGCCAGTTCAACGCGCCTTCCGGAGAGGCTGTCATCGCGCTCTGGATCAATCCGTCAGACTATCACGGCGGCAATTCATGGAAGCCGGTGCTCACGAACTACACCGGAGCCAAAACCGGTTCCGAGAACGACTGTCCCATTGTATCCGATCACTGGTATCTGGTGAGGGCTGTCTGGAACACGAACAAGCCGGGCGGAGTTTCCGGCCAGTTCTTCACGCCAGCCGACATCTATATCGACGATCAGGGCACGGACGGCAACGGCGCGGGCGAAAACTGGACAGGTTATATCAACTGCACGGATTCCGACCAGTCGCTGAAGACGGATATCGTGAAGTTCTACACCGGGGACTCGATCAAGCCATACAGTGGCGACAATTTCACCATCGGCGCGAACCGATCCAATCCGGCCAACAACTTGTTCAACGGCCTGATCGACTGGATAACATGGAAGGATTCCGCGGAATGAACGCGATTATCCAATGAATCGATGGCCTCGTAATCAGCCTTTTCCAAGCCGTCATTACCGAAGTCATTGAGCGCGGAGCGTTTCGTTACGGCGTGTCCGGAGGCGGCGAGGCCGGATGCGGCATGGCTGTCAGCCTGTATATTCTTACCGGCATCTCCTTGCCCTTTACCTTTACCGTATCGGCCTCGATCAACTCGACATGGCCGATATGTCTGTTCTTGATCAGATCCGATATCTTCGACTGCGTGAACTCGGTTATCAGGATGCGCGCCTCGTATTTTCTGGTGAGAGCCTCCACCCTTGCGCCAAGGTTTACGTTGTCGCCTATTGCCGTGTAGTCCATCTTCTTGTCTATCGCGCCGATGTTTCCGATCAGAACCGTGCCGGTGTTGATGCCTATGCCGCAATCCAGCACATACTTGCCCTCGTCCTTCCAGCGGTTCTGGAGCTTGTCCAGCCTGTCGGACATTTCGAGCGCGCATCTCACTGCAAGCTCGGCATGATCGGGCTGAATAGCCGGAGCGCCCCAGAACGCCATGATTTCATCACCCACGAACTTATCCAGTGTGCCGTCCCATCTGAAAATTATGTCGGTCATCTCCTTGAAATACTCGTTCAGCATCGAGACAACCTCCTCCGGATCGCGGTTTTCGGAGAACGTTGTGAACCCGCGCAGATCCGAAAACAGGATGCTTACTTCGCGCCTGTAGCCGCCAAGCTTCGCCATTTCCGGGTTGCTCATCAATTCCGCAACGATCTTTGGCGAAACGTAGCTCGAAAACATCCGCTTCAGCTCCTTCGAGCGCTTCTCCTCCGCAAAGTACTTGTACGATCCGAATACTATGGAGATAACCGCCATGTTCAGAAACGGGTAGATGAAGTTCAGGTATATGCCGCGCTTTGCGAAAAGCAGGAAATTGACGGCGGTAAACAGCGCCAGCATGAAAAAAGCCAGCGATATTCCAAACGCCGCCCTGATTCGCGGCAGAACGAAAGACAGCAGAAGCCCGCTTGCCGCGACAAGCGCCGATGCAACCGTAAGCGGAGCGGCCTGAATGAAACGCGAATGAACGATGTTCTCGGTGACGGTCGCATTCTTTTCAACCGCAGGCGTACGCGCCGAAAAAGGCGTGACCATGAAATCGTAGGTGGATATTGCCGATGTCCCCATGAACACGATCTTGCCCGCCAGCGACGAGGGCGAAACCCTGCCGTCGAGAATATCGGCGGCTGAAATCCTGAAGAATGTGTCCTCGCCGCCCGGATAGTTCACGCGCATTCTGCCGGCCGGATCTGTCGGGATGAACGTGTTGCCGACCGAAACGCCGTTATCGCCCTGGATTGTTATGTCGGAGATGCCTTGCCCCATGGACAGCGCAGCCGCCACCAGCGCGAAAGACGGATAGAAGTCCTCGCCGAATTTGATGTAGAGATGTTCCCTGCGAAGCTTGCCGTCCATGTCGGGCGGGCTGACCACATGTCCGAGCACTGCCCTAGAGTATATCGGCGCAACCTTAAGCTTTGTCCGGGTAACTTCATGCGCGAACGAAAGCTTCGAGCGGTTGCGAATTTTGGTGATCGCGCTGTCCAGAAGATAATCCGGAGGCTCAAGAAGCCCTGCCTCGCTGTCGAAACCGGCGGCCAGAACCAGCCGGCCCGACGCGTTTCCGACAACCTCGCCCAGCATCCGGTCAGTATCATCGGTTTCCGGTTCGGAGTAGAAAACATCGGCAGCCAGAACCTTCGGTTCGGCGGAGAGTATTGTCGAAATCAAACGAGCCTGAATGTCCCGCCGCCATGGCCAGCGGCCATGCCTATCCAGACTGGCCTCGTCTATCGCCACGATCACAATGTCTGTCGGCCTTGGCGCGGGTTCGATATGGCTTTTAGCTATGAACCGGTAATCGAGCAGAAGCGACTCCAGGGTTTCGTCGATTATGGCCGGTGATTTAAGGCTGAGAGCAAGAAATGCGGTTGTTATAATAATTCCGGCGATGGTTATGGGAGAAAGCCGCGACGGCTTTTTCATTCACCATTTTCGGCATGAGCCGCCGTGGCACCATTTGCGGCATAAGCCGCCGTGGCACCATTTTCGGCATGAGCCGCCGTGGCTTTGGCCAGTGAGCGCCGTCTGTCGTCAACGATCACGCCATAACTGCCTTCCGGCGTCTGGCGCAATATCTCCACCTTGCCGTCCGTTCTCTCGCAGTATCGGATGTTCGGGTCGTAGAGTTTCGGGAAATACCGTCCGCCGATGTCCTGGTAGATGTCTACACGGAAAAGCGGCGCGCTGGCGCAATTGGTGGAATTGGCGGTTATGTCGGCAAGCCGCAACATGCCTCTGTCGTTATGAACGATGTATCGGCCCTTTTCGTTCCTGTAGCCGACATAATACTTCCCGCCTTCCTTATGATAGATGTCGGCATCCAGCTCATGCAGCGTGCCGTTTACCGATTCGAAAACCCTTTGTCCCAGAATGCGGTAACTCTTGCCGGACTCGCAGAGCATCCACTCCGAAGTCATGGTGTCGGGGCCGTGCGTGAGCAGTGTTCGCGTTCTGTCGAGCGCCGAGGATTCCAGTTTGTCGTAATCGGTATGAACAATGCTGTTCCTGCCGGATACGTCGTGAATCGCAACTCCCTCCCGGAATGTCTCCACGGCATCCGAAAACCGTTCGCGGCTCCATGCGCGTTCTATGAAGCTGTTGATGTCGCCGTAAATCACCGCCGCCGCATCGAACGCGGCCTTTGTCATCGATGAAAAATCTTGCCGCAACCGTTCGGTGCTCAATGAATCCCACAGCCTGATGTCGTGAACGGTGTCGGAACTGAACACAAGCGATTCTCTCGCGGTTTTCACGCGAAGTCCCATTGCCGGTATGCCGTGCCACACCGGCGACTTGACGGCATCCATTGTGAAGCCTTCCGCGTCGGTATAGGTATTCTTGTCGGTTTCGTAAAAAACGTTCGAGGAGAACGGATAGAAACTCTGCGGCTCAACCCATTCGCCATGCTCCGGGTCGCGAAAGAGCATCCTGGGCCTGCCCGGAACATCGGGGTGAATTACTATTTTTGCCAGCGTTGCAGGAACCGGATTATCGTTTCGGTCAACAATCAGAACCCGGCTTGCACCTTCGCTTTCGCTTCGCGACACGATGTTGTAGCGCGCGCGTGGGCCAAGCATCGTGAAATCGATGTAATTCTCATACGGTATGTCTATAATCCTGCGGGAATCCAGCGAAAGGCTGCGATCCAGCGCCGGGCCGGATGCGCGGATTATTTCCCTGTGCACGTCATCCGTGGTCATGAGCGACAGCTTGTATCTGAAATCGGCGGCGTATTGGTGGAAAAGCGCAAGATCGCTGAACCAGCGCTTGTGGTCGTCGTGGCAATGCGTTACCAGCAGGCCTTTCAAACCCTTCAGCCCGTGGCCGCCAATCTGCTGGAAAAGCGGCCCGCCGCAGTCCAGCAGAAACGATGACTGCCCGACGGTGATGCGGTAGCCGATGCTTTTGCCGACATTCGAAAACGGGCCGTAATCGCCCAGAATATCAACAGTTATGCCGTCAGACATGCATATATTCCATGGAGAAATCCATTAACACAGGAACTTTCATGCTGTATCACTTATCGGCAACAGTGCGGGAAGCTTAACGCGGTTCCGGGAAGTTCACATTGACATTAACCGGCGTCCCGTGAAAATTCAGGTTAATAGTAACCGGTGTTTTCCCTATGACGCCTGGAGTCTCGTTGATCGGAGGCGTCTTCGGGACTGCTGGAAGGCGTTCGACTACCATCCCTGAAGGCTTGAGAAGTTCCATCTTGAACTCCGGCAGGGTAAGCACAGGCGTTCCCTCGACTCGCACCTCCTGAAGAATGCGTATCGTCTCTGATTCGGCAAGCGCGCCGCCGCCATCCTTGCCGTCCGCGTCGGCTTTCTTGCCGTCCGCCGGAGTTCCTGTGAACGGCCTTGGCTCGACAGGCGAGCCGTCACCGGCCACGGTTGAAACCTGTCCCGGCCCAAGCCGCACCTCTCCTCCGATGGCCGCGTTGATGTTTTTTACCACAACCTCGCCCTCAATCACGGCTATGCCGGTTGAGTTAGTTGCGCTGTCGAACCATATAAGGAATATGGTTCCGCGCGCTGCCGCGAAGGCCGTTGGAGTTTTTACGGTAAAGCCGGGGCTTCCAACAACCGCGCGAAGCTTGCCGTCCAGAAGCTCGTAGACCGATTCCGCCCGCTTGTTTTCGGGGCTGTAAAGGTATTGCTTCACGATAAGCCTGCTTTTGGGGCCGAGCGTGAGAATGCTGTCGTCCCTGAAAAGCAGCTTCGCGCGAGACTGCTCCTCTGTTGCCACGCTGTCGGCTTCGCGCAGGCCAAGCTTCGGCTCCGCCTTTATGATGTCCTTTGCCCGCTCCACGAACACATTGCCGCGTACCGAAACAATGTCTCCCGCGCGCTCGTCGGCGAACGCGGATGATAGCGGGAGTGCAAGGATTAGCGCCGTCAGGGTCGCGTTAATATAATGTGTGCGTTTCATAGCCTAACCCCCAGGAAAAGCCCGGTAATGCTTCGTTTATAGCCGTAATCTCCAATGTTAGAACTGTTGATGGTATATAGTTCGGAAAGAGTGAGGCTTACGCGCTCAATAGGGTTCCAGACGATATCCGCAGAATATTCCTGCGTTGTGTCCGCGCGCTTGCTGGTGTGATTGCGCGGCGGATCGAGATAGCCCTTGTACGACAGCGATGCGCCAAGCATGACACTGACGGTTTTCGTTCCGGTTTTGAAATTCAGATTGCCAGTGTGGCCGTTGAAGTCCCATGGTTCTTTGCCATCTACGTAATTGGCCGATTCCCTCTCGTATTTATAGCCAAAGCCCCAGCCTGAATTCTTGCCAAGCTTCATTGTCCGGGCCAAGCCGAACGCCGCGTTGGTTCCGGTGCGCTCGGAGTTTGTTTCGAAATCAGCGCCGTTGATGAAGTTACGAAACTCCTGGGCAAAATAGAATTCGGTGAGCGTGCCGCTTGCGCCTGCAACCGCTATCACCGGGCGGAACGTGTGCGTCACGCTGTATTCGTCGCCGCCCACGGTGGCATACGCGAGCATGTACCCAAGCTCGGTTCGCATGTCCCGCGCGGGTGAATATCGCCCGGACAGCGACAGGCTGTGCTGCTGCACGTCGAACTTTGTGACATCCTTGTGCGTGCTCCGGTAAAAGTTATAGTCGGCGTCGGCGGCGAATTTCCCTGTGTCAAACAGGGTGATTCCGGCGTTGGCCGAGACTATGGCCCGCCAGTCGGCCTTTTTGCCGGAAGACGGCGACACCGGATTGTCCGGCTCCAGAATCACGTTCGAGTCGTACTGTCCTCCGATCGTAACGCCAAGCCTGTAAGCTTTATTGCCCGGAACGGCCTGCGCCTTCAGCGTATCGAGATACTTACGTGCGGCGGCCCTGGTGTTTTCGTCCGCCTTGCTGTCCACCACTTCGGTGAACTGATCCATCGCCTCGTCGATCTCGCCGGTCTGCATCATGACAAGGCCGAGTTCGTAGTTTATGCGGGGATTATCAGGCTCGTTGCGAAGAGCGTCCATAAGAGCCGGTTTCGCGTCGGCAAAACGTCCGCTTCGGGAATGCGCTATTCCAAGAAGAAGCGCGGCTTCCGGATCGGAAGGCTTCATCTCTCTGGCCAGACTGAGATGCGAAACCGCTTCGTCGAAATTGCCGCTGTCGATGAGATAGCCGCCTTTTGTAACGGCTATTTCGAACTCTTTTTCGGTGTATGCGCGTGCGGTTGAGAGAAGCGGAGGCGAGCACAGCAAGCTGATAATTACGATGCAAACTACTGAGAACGCTGATTTTTTCAGGGTCATATCATCCCCTCCCGTCAGGATAACAAAATTTTAGCAGTCCACGAACCGTATTGCAAGGAAAAGACAAACAAAATCGTTCAGTGTTCGCAGGCGCACTTTTCCTTTGGCGAACAGCTTTTGCGGTTCCCGTCAATCCGCATCTATCCTGGCAGACGCAAAATCCGATATCACAATTCTCCGCTCATTTTACAAGAGGCTATCATTGTGATATATGTAAGATATATGCTTCGAGTGTCTATTTTTTATAAAATGCAATTGAACAATTTAACTTATAAAAGGAGGCTGCAAAATGACTGCTGAACAATATTGCCCGGTATCAGGAATGCGGAGAATTCTTTTGGCCACAGACGGGTCGATTTACAGTGAAGGAGCCATAAGAGAAGCCATAAATTTTGCCAAAAAATGCTCGAGCAAACTTTACGCTATGTCTGTAGTGGAAATTCGGACAGACTACGAAGCTGTCTCTCATCAGGAGGTTGAGGAAGCTATTGAAATCGAAGTCGGAAATCATCTTGAGACAGTCAAATCAAGAGCCGCCAATGAAGGCTTGGAGTGTGAGATCACCATCTCTCATGGAGACCCGTACCAGGACATTGTTGACGAGGCAGAATCGAAGAATGTTGACATGATAGTTGTTGGACGACGAGGCACAAAAGGTTTGAAGAAATTATTGGTTGGCGATGTAGCGGCAAAAGTGATCGGTTATGCTTCCTGCAAAGTTCTTGTTGTCCCTAAAGCGGCCAATATTACATGCAAAAATATTCTTGTCGCAACAGACGGCTCTTCAAACAGCGAGGCTGCCGTGACTGAGGCAATTAGTATCGCAAAGCAATGCGGAAGCAAGATAATCGCACTTTCTTCTATCCGTTCCATCGATGAGCAGGAAAACGCAACGGCCAACGTAAATAAAGTGATCGAGCTTGCGCAAAAGGAAAATGTTCAGGTAGAAGCATTAACCCCTATGGGAAGGTCATATGATGCCGTAGTGGAAGTTGCCGGAGGTAGAGGGGTCGATTTAATTGTTGTTGGGACATATGGCAGGTCGGGACTTAAGAAGATGCTTATGGGAAGCGCAACCGAGAGAGTGATAGGACTTGCAGGCTGCGCTGTCATGATAGTAAAAGGTGAAGGTGGAAAGGCAGCTACAGTTTAAGAAATAAAAGCTGGCAGGGTTTCCGGCGCAAAGCTTCATCCGTTACTCTCCGGAACAGGCATCGTGCCTAGCGGATGATCCTCGTTTCAGAATCCGGAGCGCATAAAGTGTGAAAGGAAGCAGCGTTATAATCCGCAGGGTTGTTGCCTGCGTTCCGGCAATTTGCGCGCTACTGCTTGCGGCTGTATCTTACGGCGAGATCAACGATTCCGCCGCTGTCCGTCCGCACAGGTTTTACCACGAGCGTGACTACGGCTCCGATTCTCAATTCACTCCGATAGCCTCGTTCATAAACTATACGTTCGACACGCTTCAGATTCCCCGCAGCTTCAGCATGCGGAATTTCGACGATCATCTGGGCACGGTCACATACGACCTTTTGAATCCGATAACCGCAATCAACAAATCCGGCGGATTCAAGGATTTCATGAATCATCAGATATTTCCGGTGGATACAAGCGACCTTGAGGCATCGCGAGAGATTCTGCCCAATTATACGCTGCATCTGCTTGGCGGAGGCATGGTTTACCGCAAGAACGTCGAGTGGTTCGAATCGCATGGTTACAGCCATCCGCGCGCTTACTCCA
>Ga0233425_10006048_pt1 | contig 18393 bp, 30 predicted proteins | sample Watercolumn_Towu_2_FD_181712 | JGI IMG/M metagenome (GOLD analysis project Ga0233425, IMG submission 181712) | Freshwater microbial communities from Lake Towuti, South Sulawesi, Indonesia - Watercolumn_Towuti2014_140_MG | ecosystem: Environmental > Aquatic > Freshwater > Lake | place... | reverse complement strand
ACTGGCAAGACGGCGGAAATAAACGAAGATTCGTAATCCATGCAAAAATCGAAGATGGAATTGATGAAAAAACAATTGAAAAAGTCCCAAGATTAGAAGGAGTAAAATTTGGGATTGATAACTGCAGCCATGGAAGATATCTGACTGTGGGAACACGCACCAGAGATTACCTTAATCCTGAATTCGTAAAAAACGTTGAGACTACTGCGATGAATATCATGGCAGTTGTATTTCAATCTAGAGAATAATTCTGTGGTAAAAAAATTACATGTTTCTTAATCTTTTTACTCTTTCTTCAATAGGAGGATGAGTGGAAAATAAATGCCCCATTTTTCCTGCGAATGGGTTCACTATGTATAATGGAGCAGTTGTACTTGTGGCTGCACTCAAAGGAACGGAATTTGCGCTTAATTTTTCCAAAGCAGAAGCCAGACCTTCAGGGTATCGGGTTATCTTCGCTGCAGTCGCATCTGCAAGGAATTCTCTTTGCCTTGAGATGGCCAAACGGACAAGTTCTGCGAATATGGGTGCAAGGATCATAAAAACCAATGCTATAATGACTAACGCTCCACTGCCTTTGCTGTCTCGCCTGCTTCCTCCGAAGAAGATCATTCTTCCGACTAAGTCACCGAGCAGGGCTATCGCACCAACGATGACAACTGCATATAGCATGAAACGGATGTCTAAATTGCCGATGTGCGACATTTCATGCGCTACAACACCTTCCAATTCTTCACGTTTCATTATCTTCAGAAGGCCAGTAGTAACCGCGATCGATGCGTTTTTCGGATCTTTTCCTGTAGCGAATGCGTTTGGAGCATCGCTCTCTATTACATATATCTTAGGCATTGGGATTGCTGCTGCCAATGCCATGCCTTCCACTATATTATAGAGGAATGGCTGTTCTTCTCTGGTTACTTCTTTTGCACCGCTCATCGAAAGCACAAGCCTGTCCCCTGCGAAGTACGCAAATAGTATATAGATGATGCCTACTCCACCAAGGATGATGAACCCGAATTCTCCTAAGCTAAGCACATAAGATGCAGACCAGGCTACCCCTAGGAATAAGAAGAATGAAAAAACAAGAAGAACCATCGAATTACGCTTATTCGACTCGATGGTGTCAAATATGCTTACCATTGCAGGTCACGCAGGTCATTCAAACTTTACCTTAACGTTTTCGCGTTCCTGTCCTGGAGTCTCCAGATATGCTTTTTGCTTGAAACCGAATATTCCGGCTACAAGTGAACCCGGGAACATCTGGATTGCGTTCGAATATTCGAGAACTGTATCATTATATGCGGTTCTCACATATGAGATCTTGTTCTCTGTCCCTGCAAGCTCATCCTGCAGTTTCAGGAAGTTCTCGTTAGCACGCAATTGCGGGTAGTTCTCAGCTACTGCGAACAGTTTTCCTAATGCCTGAGTAAGCAGGTTGTTTGCAGATGCGCGCTCTTCTGGAGCACCCTGCATAAGCATTCCTCTATATTTAGTGATGTCTGTGAGAACAGTCTTCTCGTGTTTCGCATATCCTTTGACTGTTTCAACAAGGTTCGGTATAAGGTCGAACCTTCTTTTCAATTGAACATCTATCTGGGACCAGGCGTTGTCTATCCTGTTCCTGAGAGTTATCAGGCGGTTGTAGATACCTACGACCCATAACACCATCACTAGGATTACTAATAAGACGATCAATTCGATCATTTATTTTCACCAAAGAATTATTCTACATGTATTGCTTATAAGCTTATTGCAAAAACAGGTTGATAACAATATAATATGGATAAAATAAAAAGAAAAAATAAAGAAGAGATTACCTCTTCTTGAAGTTTTTCAATTTTGCCTTGTAAACGTATCCGTCCTTTCCGACGTAGTACATGAAGCCTGCTTCCTTTGAAACTTTTTCAGAGCCGACCTTTTTCTTTCTTCCGCCCTTGTTGTGTTTCATTGGGGCTGCCCAGACGCATCCGTCCTTACCGACAAAATACAGATATCCATCTTCTCTAGAGATTTTTTCGCTTCCAATCTTTTGTCCCATCTTTTCACCTCAAAAAAAGCGCAACGCACGAAAGCGCGCGCTTGCGGATTTAATCACGAGAATATTAACCTCGTAAAATCGCCGCGTCGTTGTTATATTCAAGAGATGATTTATAAAACTATCGTCGGTGGAACAAAAAGCACCGTCGGAAAACGCAGGTATTTAAATGTTTAGGGAATAACAGCGGATTTATGTTCCGGGCGTTTTTACGAGAGAAACCTGTGAGGATTCTTACAACGTTGAAGAACACCGAGACTTCATGGCATCTTTCAAAGATAGCAAGAGCCACTGAGACTACATACGTTTACGTGACTAAATTCGTCTCTGATCTTTCGCGCAAGGGACTTGTGATCATCGAACCAAAAGGGAAGATGAGGATAGTGAAGCTTACTGAAAAAGGAGCGAAGATAGCGAATATGCTCGAAGAGCTAAAGCAGCTGCTGGAATGAGCAAACTATGAAAATCTCAATCAACAGAGGAAGCTGCAATTCTTATGTGATAGGAAGCCTGATTATTGATGCACCCGTAGGGGTCAAATTTCCGTCAGGCATAGAACGCATAGCACTTACGCATGAACATTGTGATCATATCGCGGGGATAGGAGAATTGAATGCAGAAGTCTGCGCAAGCAAATTCACGATCGAATCTATAACTAAGAATAATGAGAATGCCTGCCTTTGCAATTTTCTAGATATGGAGTATCCGAAAATCACAAAACACAGAGTATTGAAAGAGGGAGACATGTTAGAGGAATCGGGTATCACACTCACGGTTATTGAAACCCCAGGACATTGCGCTGGCGCATTATGCTTCTATTCTGAAGATCAACGGACATTATTCTCAGGAGATACTGTGTTCCCGGATTTCGCGTTGCCAAGGACAGATCTGCCGACAAGCGATTACGAAAAGCTGAAGAAATCATACAAAAAACTTGCAAAACTAGATGTAGAAACTATTTATCCTGGACATGGAGAGATGGTAAAAAATAAAGAGTATGTCAAAAAGATTCTGGAACAGCTCTGAGATCAGACTACCCGCAATTCCCCCATCTTGCTTACTTGATTCAATACTTTTGTGAAATCAAGGTAATGGATATACGCAACCACTTTGAATGGATAATTACCTGGTTTTGTCTGACTGGTTCCATATACTGGAATCACAATCTCTTTTGTCTCTCCTGCAGCGACCTTGCCGATTTTCTTTTCTCCGTGCTTGTTTATGCATGTTGGCTCGAATCCGACCATCCCGTTCTTAGGTAAAAGCACATCCACAGAAACCATCTGTTCCTGGTCAGTGAGATTAGTCAGTTTTACCAGCATGTTTATCCTATTCTCTTTCATAGCACTGAGTCTGACAGGGGAAAAGCTTACCATAAGTTTCAATGGATTGCCTTCGTTTCCTGTAGATTGATCCGCCTTGCCTTCTTCCCCGCTCAAAAGTGAATCTAAAAATCCCATTTGCTCACCAAAATATCCCGAGCCAAATTAATAATTCGGCTCGATCTATACTGAACCGCCTCTGAAACACCAATATCAAGATCGGGGTTATTTAGTTGGTTCGGTATATCGTTTTTCGTTTCTATTTATCAAAATACCTTTTAAAATCTGTTCAAATGGGATAACGAACCATGCATATATACTTTGTAAAACTAAGGACTGCCCTGGCAAAGGTTTAAATAAGATAAGTATAATATGTTATAGTTTCATGCTCTTTCTTAAGAGATGGGAGGATAACTGGTCGCCTTGCCGGCGCAGCGATGCGCTGGCCTTTTTCTATTTATTTCTCTTCTGGCAAGGCTAACTCGGATCTAAGGGATGAGCATGAAACATAAAACCAGTCTAAATGAATGTGTGGAATTCATAGCAGGAGACGACACCATACTTCGGGAGATACTGCATCCTGACAAGCATGCGGTGGAATTGAGATATTCTCTTGCCCATTTCAGGGTGCTTCCTGGCAAAAAAACGAAAAAACATTCACTCAAGACAAGCGAGATATATTATATAATATCTGGAAAAGGAAGGATGCATATTGGAGAGAAGGAATTCGAAGTCTCTGCACACGATACAGTTTATATTCCTCCTCACTCCATCCAATTCATAGAAAACCTTTCAAAGACCGAAGAGATAGTTGCATTGTGTATCGTTGATCCTGCATGGAGAAAAGATAATGAGATAGTGCATGAATAACGAGGGCGAAGGACAAATGAAAGAATACGAACAAAAACTAGTCGATTTTATAAGAAATAACCACATAAGCGCCGAACACCTGATATTCAAGACTTCATGCCACAGTGTAGACGAAGCCGCAGTTTCTGCAAACGCAACACCGGACGAATTTGTAAAAAATGTCTGCATAATCAATGAAACTGACAATTCTCTCATAGTTTGCATTGTTCCTGGAGCAAAAAAACTGGATTTGAAAAAGCTTGCGGGTTTGATTGGAACAAAAAAACTCAGGTTTGCCACTGCCGAGGAGATACTGCAAAAAACTGGTTACCCTATGGGCGGCACGCCATCGTTCGGTTATTCTGCTAGATTTTTCATTGACAATGAAGTTTTAACAAAAACCGCAGTTTATAGTGGCGGGGGTTCCCAGAATGCATTAACAAAGGTTTCTCCTTTAGAAATAATTAAGTTCAATAATGCAGAAAAAGCGGATTTGACAAAGTGAATGACATGATCGAAATCGACGGGGCGACTGGAGAAGCTGGCGGACAAATAATCAGAACATCACTTACTCTCTCAGCAATCACAAAAAAACCAGTGCGCATCTTCAATATTAGGGCGAACCGGTCGAACCCAGGACTGCAAATGCAGCATTTAACCTCAGCAAAAGCAGTGCGAAACATCTGCAGGGGAACGCTTACTGGCGCAGAGCTTGGAAGCAAAGAACTTTCTTTCGAACCCGGAGATATAATAGGCGGAAGGTATGAGTTCAACATAGGCACGGCGGGTTCTACTTCTCTGGTTGCACAGACGATCATCCCGATAGCATTGATTGCAGCAAAACCAAGTGAATTACGCATCCATGGCGGGACACACGTCATGAAATCCCCCAGCTATGATTACCTTGAGAAAGTATTCGTTCCTGCGATAAACGCCATGGGAGCAAAAGTAAGCACGAAGATTCATCGAAGCGGATATTATCCTCGCGGTGGAGGAGAGATTTCTGTTGATATCTCTCCCTCAAAGCTGACTGGGAAAACAGAGTGGGAAAAAGGAGCAGAAGTAAATGTATTGATACGATTGTCAAATCTGCAAATGCCGATAGCCATACATGAGAAGAAAATATTCGTTGAGAAGGACATCGAAAGAATACGTGTAATCCAAGAACAGGCGCTTGATCCTGGGAATGCGATACTTGCATGGAAAGGATTCCACGGAGCATATTCTTTAGGAGAAAAATCAAAACGCGCTGAATTGGTCGCTAAAGAGGCATTGGATGAGATACTTGCGACAGAAGGATTCGATGTAGACCGACACCTCGCAGATCAGTTGATAATATATGCTGCGCTTGCAGAAGGAAGCACATCGTTCACTACAACAGAGATCACAGAACATCTGAAGACGAATATAGAGATAGTCAAAAAATTCGTTGAGAGAAGAATAAATGTAGATGGTGCTTCTAAAAAGATAACAATAAACTAATCCTCTTTCTTTATTTTCTTGATTCCAAGTACACTTGCATTCTTGGATATCTCGACTTCGTAATAATAACCAGAAAACGGAGAATCCCATGTGACCACCCAAGATTTCTCTTTTTCATTGGCCAACGAGAATACTCCTTTTTCTTCGTTAACGTATTTCTGTACCTCTTCGGTTCCATCAAAAGTATGGCTTGCGATTATCGCTTCCTCTGAAAATAACACTGGGCAGTTGAGCTTTGAAACGCAGATTTTGCAATCCTTTGTTATGTATTCCGGAGGCTGAGAAACAAAGTTCTGCTCGGGGTAATTGAAGAATATGTGCATCCTTTCAGGGCAGGGCCCTGCGGAATTGAGAGTCACCTTTGCATTTATCTTGAAGTATTTTGATCCGTTTGAATTCATCTCTTGGACGCTGATTATCTCAATGTCGCCAGTAGGATATTTTGTCTTCAGTTCTTCCATCACGAATTTTCTTGCGTCCGCCTGCTCTACATTTGTTTTATAGAACTCTATGACACTCATGAGGAATAGGACTGCAAGAACAAGCACTAGGATCGCGAATAGCTCTCTCCTCATAGATAACACTTCGGATTAAAGGTTTTTATTACTTGCTTTCCTGCAGAAGAAGTATCGCTTCTGCGATATCGCCGTTTGAACGCTTCAATGCGTCTATGGCTGCTTCTTTTGAAGCTCCAGATTGATCCATGACCATCTTAACGTCCTCTTCGCTTATTGCGCTCTGATAAGATACGTTGCCTGCGATCTGGAATGATTTCTGGCCCTGCATCGTGATTTCCGTGACTTGAGGATCGCTGATGACTATTTTCTGATCGTCTTCGGTTTCTATGACGACTTTTCTGGCAGAGAGCTGCTTTGAGCTCATGCCCATCTTTCGCATCAGCTGTTCCATCTGTCTTGGATCGATGTTAGGCATCATGAAGAATCAGCTACTTGAAATTCTCCTTCAATTCGGTTTTCCTAACTTCAACTCTCTTCATAGGAGTGATCACTTTCAACCTTGTGAAAAGTTTTGAAGTGAGCCTTCCGTAAACGATATCCTGCATGAGTGAGTCGTATTCAACTCCTTCGCATGTTTTTTTGACTTCTTCTACAAGAGCATTCCTCAAGTTCTTCTTTGTGTTTTCACTGACTTTTGCTCCTGTGACTGCGATCACTTTAACTAAGACGCTTTCTCCTTCTTTGCTTTTTATCGGAACGGTTACGTGAAGCAGGGATTTGCTTCTCCTCACAAAAGTCTTGACATATGTCGGCATTATTTCATAGCCGATCAGCTTTGTGTTCGCATTCGCTCCTTTAACGTCGGTTACCCTGAAACGCAGAAGTGTGAATATAGCATTCTGTGATCCTGAACCTATGACTTCCATAAGGCTAACTGAGACAACCCTGTTTACCATCGCCAGTTCGTCATTCGCTACCGCTTCGGCTATCTCCTTGTTTTCGAACATCTTTGGAGCAAGCACAGTGTACCAGTTCTTATTCTTCCATTTATCCACTACTTTTGATTTTTTGACTGCCATATGATCACTTCACCAACAATGCTGCGCTCTCTGGATCATATCTCCATCCTTTCGGCAGCCTGTTTTTTGAAACATAATATTTCGCAAGCCTATTTATCTTCGATTCCACATGACCTAGTTTAACCCTATTGTGAGTATCTGCCTTCGTTGTCTTGAGGTGATTTCTCATTCTAACTGCCTTTCGTATCAGGCTGATCAAGTCCTCTGGATATTCTGGAAGGACTGCTTCCTTCTTGAGGAATTCGGATATTGAAGCTCCGATAAGTGGCCTCACGCTCGGGACTCCATATTCGTCCCTCAAAGCTAGACCGATCTTTGACATCGGAACGCCTTCCTTATTCAATTTGAGGATAACGTCCTTGACCTTCTGAGCCTCCGTCTTGGAGAACTCAGGGACTACCTTTGCCTTTGGCCTCTTCGTGCCAGACTTACCTTTCTTCCTTGAGTGTAATCTTGCCATATCTATATTCACCTTAATTATCACGAATCTCGTGCATCAAATCCTTTGCTTGCTCGCCAAATAGTCAGCAAACAATAAGAGAGATTTAAATCTATGGGAGAGTTTGTTTTTTAAGCATATCTTTTCAGCAAACGTTGCTGATTCCCCGTCCGGAATGAATATCGGGTCATAGCCGAAACCTGATTTCCCCCTCAAATTTTCAGTTATGGTGCCCTTGCATTCGCCTAAGAACGAATGCGTGCCTTCTGAATCCTTCGCAACTATGCAGGTCTTGAATGATGCAGAACGGTTCTTTTCTCCAGCCATAAGGCGGAGTAAACCTTCAGAGCCTATTTTTTTCTGAACCCATGCTGAATAAGTTCCTGGAAAACCGTTCAATGCCTCTATGAATAAGCCAGTATCTTCTACGAAAACCACTGCATCCGGCTTGCCAAGCTGAGAATATGCTGTCTCTGCAGCCTCATCTGCAATCTCTTCTAAACTGTCTGAACGGATTTCAGTATGGGAAAACTTGAAATGGCTGGTAGTTATACCTTGTTTTGACAGTATCTCCTCTGCTTCTTTGAACTTATGCTCGTTGCTTGTGGCAAAATAAATTTTCAGCATAACACCCTCTGTCTTTTTAATAATAAAACACCGATTACATTAAAAATGGTGATTTTCCATGGCAGAAGAAAAAAAAGCTCCAGAAAAAGCTTCAGCTGAAACTCAAAAGACCGCAGAGGAAAAGAAAAAGGAGGAACGAACGAATACTATCATAAAGGAATTGGACAAGGCGTTCTTTGCTGTTAAATTCTACCCAGTTGCGACAAAAGAGGAAGCGAAAAAAGAGGCACTTGCTAAGATAGAGGCATATTACAATGACGAAGACGAAACCATAAAGCAAATAATACTCTTCATGATCCATGAAAGCATAGCACAGGCAGCAGACATGCGAACGATGCATGACATAGAGCATTTCAAGAGGAAGATGCCTGCCGCTGATCCCGGGCAGCTTAGGATAAACGTTTATCGTTCTATGTTCAATTACAATAATTCCATAGAAGGGATACTTGAATTCATTTCACTGCTTTCACGGTTCGATGGAGAAGATGCCGCCAAACTGCTTACATACCATTTCACGTTCTTTTGCTCTACAGAGAATGAGTCGATGAAGATGCTGAAGAATGCAACAATCGATGCACTTGGAAAAAGCAGCTCGAAATATGCGCTTTATGCATTGCTGAGCTATGCGAAAATTACTGATAATGAATCAACGCTTGGAAGGATAGCGTCTGCATTGGCAGAATGGGACAGCAAACTGGATGGTTTGAAGATATCAAAGAAAGAAAAGGACCGCATAATAGCTGAAACCCAGTATATAATGAACTTAGAAAGAGGAGAAAGCCATTACGGTTAGTTAAAGTAGTCGTAGCTCAAAACCATCTTGCACTGGTTAGGCTCTGTGAAGAAACCAGATAATAGAAGCTTGTAGTAGCCCAACACTGGAACTTTGAACAACAGCTTTCCTTTCAGTTTATCCTGAGAAATAGGATAATTGCCTTTCTGTAATAAGTAATCATATACCTGGAAATCAAGGATCTGGTTGTTGTCCCCTTTTGATAAGTAATACGTTTTATTTGTATCAGTAACATGGATTTTGAAGTAAGAACGGTGGATTATATCTCCATATAATGAATACAGCTCGGTCTTGTCTGGTTGATAGACTATGACATCATTTGAGAGATTGATCGGATAATTTTTTCCCTTGAATGAGACGCTTGTCACGCATGGCTCATTCACTTTTCCCTTATCGCGTATGTCGATCGTGCATGAAGAATAATGAATAGTGAATGGTCCGCGGGTTTCAACATAGTTCTCAGGATTCAGACCGAAATCCTTGCAGAACGGTTCTCTGGTGAATATGCAATATGAATAAAGTGAACCTTTAGTGGGATATTTCGTCCCGTTGACATAGAATTCAGCTGGTCCAAGTAGCTGCTGGAATTCAGAGTCTGTCATCTCTATAGAATAAGCAGATATTTGCGCGTTCTGGACGATTGCGAAATCCCCTCTCTGGAGATTTGGAAGCATGCTGCAGGTGACTACTGCAGAGATGGGAGAGCTTGTGTTCATGATGAATTGCAGCCCGAACCAGAATGCCAATGCGATCCCCAATGCGAGAAGCGTATCCTTCAGTTCGTGCTTTATTCCTCGTTCTTTAACCCCTTCCTTCATCTCATAGACTACTAAACCGATCATGGCTGCTGCAACAAGAAAACCGAAAACAAGCCTGAATGAATCGTTTGGGGAAATAAGATACAAAATAAGAAGGATGATTAGAAGGCCAGCCTGAAAATAGGCGTTCTTGACCAATTTCTTTGCATCCATGTGTCTTCCTTCTATTTTTCCTTGAACTGTTTCTTGAATTCTTCCACTTCTTCCTTTATCTCTTCGACCTTGTCCATCACCAGGCCCAAGGCATCTTTCTTCTTGGTCTTGACGATGACAATAGGGTGACCTACAAGCGGATGCTCTTTCTTGAATGCAGCGAATTCAACATCCTTTTCGCCATTCAGTTTTGCAACAAGCAGTTGCGGCAATGCAATATCCGCTCCGACCATTTCGAACTCGACGACATTCTTCTCGTTCTTAAGCATTTTGATTTCCATTGGATTCACCTTCAGACGGATAGTCTTCTGATAATTTTCTTCTTTCCGATCTTTCACAGACGGTACACATTAGTCTTCTTGATTTTAAAACCAATTGCTTCCTGCAATACGAGCAGAACGCCTTTACGACTCCGTATTTTGGAGATAGTTTCGTGCTGACATCTACTCCGTTCCTTGTGGAGATGACTTTTGCTTTTATTATGTCTCCTGGCCTGAATTCATCCTTCACGGATTTTACGTAATGATCAGAGATATCCTGCACCTTGACCGCTGCGAAATCAGAGTAGACGTATCTCTCGCCTTTTCCTGATTCTATCGGGATTATCGTAAGCAATGCCTTTGTTTCGGATACGCTGTTAACTACTGCGTAGACTTCATCGCCAGGACCAATCTTCTTTATATGTTTCCTTGAACTGACGGTCGCATCTTTCCCTTCGCTGGTTTCCACCCCGCAGACCGCAGAGTAAACTTCGTCATTCTGGGAATATGCCCCTTTTCCAGGCATGAGCTCTTCTGCTCCGCAAATATAGTCCCCGGGTATCATCACTTTCTTTTTTGTCGTATGCTCACCTGAATGATTTTTAGAAAAATACAATTAACCATTAACTCAGGATTAATAAGTTAACTGAACTTTATTTAAATACATAGGAATACACGGAGAATGCTTAGATGGACGAGAAAGAACGTGCTGAGAAGGATTTACGCAAGCTTGAAGGGATAATCTCGGAGTTCAAGGAACTGGGACTGGATAAACGATTCCCGTCAGTCCTTGAATGGGCAGAGAACTATCTGAGCGATGCCAGGCATTTCTTTGAGAAAAATGATTATTTCACTAGTTTTGGGGCAGCTAATTATGCGTACGGGATAATTGACGGGATTCTGATTGCTGAAGGAAGGAAATAATCTTTTCTTATGGCCTTCCAAAAATGAAACCTGCGAATATCAGCAATACAAACAAGGACAACGCAATTATGCTACTGCCGATTGTTTTGAATAGCTCTGCGTCCCCGGCAGACATTCTGTTTCCTTCTGTAAGAGTATCAGTACTTGCAGAAGTGGATATGGCCCCGGATAACGAACCGCGTGACATACCTGCGGACACAAACAAACCGTGATGGATAGCTTCGAAATAATTAATAGTGGGATGATTTTGCAAATAAAGACGTTTGGAAAGATACAGTGCAATTAAAACTGAGAAAATGCTTGGAATCAACAGAAATAAAATGAATAGTCTTCCTGAAGGCAGAGTTATCTGATTCCGGGCAATAAGTATCAATAAGATGAATGGCAAAAAAATGGCTAATATAAGAAAGAGATTTGGCAGGATCGACCGATTCAGATCTGCCATCCTCACTGGTTCTTTAGACGAACGATATTTGTTTGCCAAGAATAAGGCCAAAGTTATGAATGCGATAGAAAAAAGGATAATCCACGGATTTCTAGTTCCGATTCCGTAGATAATAGTTACGGCAAAAAATATTAATGCCAAAACAATTCCGACATAATACCCAAGGTCCATAACCTGATTTCATATAAAAAATTAATAAAATGATGAGGAATATGGGATAAGATAACCAATAAAAGCTTAGACTGATAAAAAAAAATCATGGCAACTGAATTTACGTGCTGTCCAAGCATAATATTTCTGGTCATTCCTGCGATAATTGTTTTCCTGGCATTTTTCAGGATCGTGTATGATTATCAGAAGGGACTTGTTTTGACTTTGGGGAAATACAGCGGAACGCGCAATGCTGGCCTGCAGTTCATAATCCCTATAATACAAGAGATGAAAGTGGTTGATCTCCGTCTTCAGACAGTGGATATCCCCAAACAAGAAGTGCTTTCCAAGGACAACGTAAGCGCATTCATCAACGCAGTTGTTTATTACAAAATAATAAATCCTGAATCCGCGATGTTTGATGTTCAAAACTTAGAGATGGCAGTATACCAGCACAGCCAGACCGCAATAAGGGATGTTGTAGGCAGCAGGACTCTTGATCAATTGCTCACAGACAGGAAATCCATAGCCCAATCTGTTTCCGAGATAGTAGAAAAGGAAGCAAAGGAATGGGGAGTAGATATCGCAGGAATAAAAATCCAGGATATCGGATTGCCAGACACGATGAAAAGGGCGATGGCAAGGCAGGCGCAGGCTGAACGTGAGAAACGTGCCGCGATCATAGTTTCAGAAGGTGAAAAAGAAGCATCTTCAACTCTTGCAGAAGCAGCAAAGATAATCAGCGAATCTCCAGGTGCGTTGCATCTGAGGACTTTGCATATGGTATCCAATGTGGCTGCGGATAAGACGAACATCATGAATTTCGTCATACCCGTAGAAGGCATCGAGTCGCTGGGTTCTGAAACCAAAACCGAGGAGAAAAAGAAAAGGTGATTTTGATGGTATTCACAATAATCAACCAATATCAAAAGGGAGTTCGATTCGTTCTTGGGAGATATGAGAAGGTACTTGAGCCAGGAATCGCCCTGAATATACCTTTTTTCCAGGATGTTAGAAACCTGGACATGCGTGTGAGGACGATACCTATTCCGCCACAGGAAGCGATGACACGGGATAATGTACCAGTCAAGATTGCAGCAGTTGTATACTTTAAGGTTGTAGACCCATACAAAGTCGTGATGGCGATATCGGATTACAATTATGCAATTTCGCAGTATGCGCAGACCGCAGTAAGAGACGTGATCGGAAACAATGATTTGGATTTCGTCCTTGCGGACAGGGAAAAGATAGCGCTTGAGATAGAAAAAATAGTGGATGAGGAGACCAGGGAATGGGGAGTAGACGTCTCAGCAATAAAATTGCAGGACATAGAATTGCCTGCAGACATGAAACGCGCGATGGCTCGCCAGGCAGAAGCTGAACGTGAAAAAAGAGCAACGATTATTTTAAGCGAAGGAGAATTGCAATCAGCAACAAACTTCTCTGATGCAGCGAAAAAGCTTTCTGCAGTGAAAGGAGCATTGCACTTGAGAACATTGCAGACTCTTGCGACAAATGTTTCTGCAGAAGATTCACCTACGCATCTTTGGATGTTGCCGATGCAGATAATGAAATTCTTTGAGAAAAAGGAGTAGAAATGGAAATAACTCCAAAGAAATATCTTGGGCAGAACTTTCTGAAAGACGCAAACATATTGCGCAAAGAAGTAGCTGTAGCAGAAGTCACGGGTAAAACAGTTCTTGAGATCGGGCCTGGAGACGGAAGGCTGACCGAGAAAATACTTGAGGCAAGCCCGAAAAAGATTATTGCTGTGGAAAAAGATACTGAGTTAGCGGAGATGCTGAATGGGAAATTCGCAGGGGAGAAGAAGATCACGATAATCAATGAGGATTTCCTAGAACTGGAACCCGCCAAATTCAAGGTAGATGTAATCATAGGTAATATCCCTTATTACATCTCATCTCAGATAATATTCGGGATAAACAAATATTTCTTCAGAAACGCAGTCTTTATAGTTCAGAAGGAATTCGCTGAAAAGATGATCGCAAAGCCGAATGAATCGAATTATGGGCGACTAAGTGTTACTGCACAGCTTGCGTTTAATGTGAAAATAATCCAAAAAGTTCCCCGTCACTTGTTTTATCCTATCCCTAAAGTGGATTCTGCGATGATTTTATTGAAGCCGACCGGAAACAAGCTTCTTGAGAAAGATGAGGAAATAATACGCCTGCTGTTCCAGCATAGGAACCAGACAGTGAAGAATGCTCTCGGCCACGTGGGATTCATTGCTCCGGAAAAATTCGCAACCCGACGCGTAAGGACATTGACCAGGGAAGAATGCCTGGAGATTTCCAAAGGATTGTGAATTTAGTCTGACTAAGCAAAATAAAAACGCTTTTAATACGGATCTAACATAAATAACAACATGCGAATTTTAGCAGATAGACTAGCGAAACAAGGAATCGCAATAGGAAAGTTTAATCAAAGGGAGATATTCAGGGAAGCAAAAAAATTGCAGACAGAAACAATATTGACTCCCGAAGAGTATAAAGAGTTCGTAAAAAGGCAATTCCAAACAAATGTCCATCCTGTTTTTTTCAGAAGCAGGCATTACTGCGTTTATAGAAGAGGATTTGAAACAGGGCATGGGATGCCTGTGGATAGGGAGATATTGCTAGTAACTAACGGAATTACGGAAAAATTCGAGATTCCGGATATCGTACATCCTAACGATAGAAATGTCGGATTAAGAGGGTCAACTGGAGTCTTGATCTTCAATATAGACAAACTGGTTTATGATGAAACAGCACACACGGTTTGCGTTGATCCCAGCACATTTGATCCAAGAGCAGATGTTTTTGTGATAGATAAGCTTGCGAATGGCATTGGAACGTTGAATATGCAAAGCTATCCGATAAATGATCCAAAAGCGACGTTTTTCAGTATGGGGATGGGCATAGCAAAGATAGTAGCAGGAAACAAATTCGAAGCAGGTTCAACAGGACATCATGGCTCGGTTGGAGTGTTTGTGGATACGTTTTATCACAGATGGACTTTGAACCTGAGCGCTGGATGGGATGCCCAATCAGCGATTGTCGTGAAGATGATCGGAGAGGCAGTAAACACTCCGTAAAACATGTTTATTCAGAAAATTCCTCAGCTTCATATGTGAAGAAATCCATATTCTCTGTATCTTTCCATGCATCTTTTGCCAATCCTGCTTTTTCGCATAATTCACTCAGGAATTGCACTTTGTCTGGCAACTGTTCCCATACTACAGGAAGATAAGTGGCCCTGTGGAATCCCGACATTATTATCAAACCATGCTTGTTAGGGATCAGTTTTTTTAGCAGGTCGTCCTTGTCTTTTACTTTCAGTGGAACCGGCGTTGTGAGCACAGAAATAGAAAATTTAACTTTCGGCAATTCCTCTTCTTTCAACTGATAGAATCTTGGGTCGCTGAATGCAGAGTCTAGTGCATTATTCACTACGTCAAAAACTAATGGCCTGCGTGCCTCAAGTGAACCAATACAGCCGCGCAATGCTTTTCCGATATGCATTGTCACGAAACATGCGCCATCTTCAATGAGACGCGCTGATGGGACATCTCCTGGTTTTATCTCTAATTTTCTCCCAGTTTTAAAGTAGTATTCCAAAGTCTTTCGTGCAAGCGAAAGAAGATATTTTTTCTCTTTATCGGTTAGTTTTTCAGTCATAGAATTGTTTTCAAACCAAACATTTTAAAAGCATACAGTGCATAACATATATGTGATGTATGATGAACGTACGAATAACATTGACGTTGGATGAAACAATCGTGAGAAAACTTCGGGAGGTCAGTCCGAACAACATCTCAGCATTTGTTAATGCAAACCTCCGCAAGTGCCTTTTTGAACGCAAAAAAAGTCTGGGAGGCGCATTACGTGGCAAGGTATCGACAAAAGACATAACAGAGGACTGGGAACATGGCAATTAGATATATTGCTGATTCTTATGCTTGGCTTGCATATTTCAACAAAAACAGGTTCAACAGTATCATAGAGAATGAGATCATAGAAACGCCTTCAATTGCAGTTGCAGAGATTTCAAGAGTATTATGGAGAAAAAAATTGGATAAACTAACAGTTGAAAAGTTCCTAAATTTCATTTCTGAAAGAGGGATCATACTCAACTTGGATTTCGAAACTGCAAAGAAAGGGGGAGAAATTTCTGAAAATGAAAAACTTTCTCTTGCGGATGGATTGATCTATGCATATGTAGCTGGTGAAAATTGCAGGCTGATTACAGGAGATGAGCATTTTAAAGGAAAGAAAAATGTCATATTCGAAAAAGAGTAATATTCAAATCATTTATTATAAATATTTTCAACCCACCAGCTTTTCAAAGGAGGAAAAGTGAAAGTTGCTAGAAAGAACCCAAGAACTGGAACAAACGCATTCAATTGCGGATTAGCTATCCCTGCAAGAAACAGGAAAAGAAATGCGAATACATATGTGATAATAGCTATCGTAGCATACCTTGTCTTGCTTGTCTCCCATGCTTTGTCTGCTTCAACACGGGAATTCCGTTCCTTGAGTTTTTTTATTTCTTCTTCTGCGTCCATTTAATCCGCCTTATTCATAAAAAGCATAGCAGCCATAACCGACTACGCGTATCTTGTCCCCTGCCGTATCCCCTGAATTTCTATAGTTCAATAACTTTCCTTTCCAGCCTTTCTTCTCTGCGATATTGAGAAGTATCAGTATCGGGGTTTTCCCGCATGCATCTCCTTTTTCTGTGAAACGTTCTATGTCTTTCTTTGGAATGGATGTATTTGCGACCTTATCTGTCTTCACGGCTTTATCATAAGTGAGATAATGGCTGAGGTCAGAGCTGACAATAAAAATTGTATTGTCATCCACTGCTTTTTCAAGAACATCTGCGAACATCTCTGGATTCGCATCCCCGCACAATAATGGATATACTGTGACATCGTCCTTCAGCACACTCTGGATAAACGGGAGTTGCACTTCAAGCGAATGCTCGGGAAGATGGGCTTGAGGATAGCTTGCGATCATCTTTCCGTCAGCTTCGCTTAATTTCTCTTTTATGCTTGCTGATTTCAATCTTCCCAAAGGAGTCTCCCAGAAACCGAAACCTGATTCGCATATCCCTGAAAAGCCAGCATAGTGTGAAGGACCAAGCAGTATCACGTCTTTCACTGTTTCTTTGTAATTAGCCAAAAGCTTGTATCCATAAGCGGCTATGGGCCCTGAGTAGATATAACCTGCATGAGGAACGATCAATGCCCGCAACTTCGCCTTTCCTCTTGATTTCAATTTCACTTCTTCTGATTTAGAAAGATAATCTTCTATCATCTCTCTCAGTTCAACTGGATCATCAGGATAGAACGCACCTGCGACAGCAGGATGCCTTACGCTTGGCTCCAACATCATTTCCATACCCCTGAGATTTTTTCTTTGCAGAAACTGCATTTCCCATTTATGATATGATTATCAATTATATCAAAACCAAATCTGACTACTAGCTCCTTGTTGCATTTCGGACAATAAGTAGTTTCGTAGTTTGAATGTCCCCATGGAATATTCCCGCAGTAAACATGCTTCAATCCTGCATATTTCCCTATTTCCCTTGCTTTAATCAGCGTATCTGCAGGAGTTTGCTCCTTGTCCATAAGCTTGTATTCTGGATGGAATGCGGTTATGTGCCAAGGCATGTCCTTATCTATTGATGCTAGCCATTCTGCTTCTTCCTTAAGCTCGAATTCGTCGTCATTCCAATCTGGGATGAGCAAAGTTGTTATTTCTACCCACATCTTTGGGTATTTTTTCTTGACATAGAGTATTGATTCTTTAACTGGTTCGAGATTTGCCTTGCAGAGCTTTCCATAGAACAACTGGTTGAACGCTTTCAAATCTATGTTCACTGCATCTATGTACTTTGAAATTGCATCCCAGCATTCCTCTGATTCATAGCCATTTGTGACATAGACTCCGCGAAGCCCTTTCTTTTTTGCGATCTTCATTACGTCAATTGCGTATTCTGTGAAGATCGTTGGCTCATTATATGTGAATGAGATTGATTTGCATCCGCTTGCCAATGCATTTTCAACTACTTTTTTTGGTGGGAGAGTCTCCAACCGTTCTATCAGCTTCTGGAAATAGTTTCTCCAGCCTAACGGATCGGTTTTCCTGAAAGTCTGAGGTGCCTGGGAGATATCCCAGTTCTGACAAAAATCGCATGAAAATGTGCATCCGAACGTCCCTAAAGAATAACTCCTGCTTCCTGGAAGAAAATGAAATAGGGGTTTTTTCTCAATCGGGTCAATCCATACTGCGCATGGCTTGGAATGCACAAGAAGATTCAGCTGTCCTTTATCGTTGGCGCGCACTCCGCAGAACCCTACTTGTCCTTTCGGAATTACACAATAACGGTTGCATGCAAGGCACTGGATTGACTTGCCTTTCTTCTTCCAGAGTTTTGCCATTGATTATGCTAACAAGGTGAAGGATAAAAGGGTTTCTACTTTGATTCTGCAAACCTTGAAGTTCTCATCGCAAGATCAACTGGGAATAAGAGTTCTGCTGAAAGCCCTTTC
>Ga0233425_10006047_pt1 | contig 18395 bp, 22 predicted proteins | sample Watercolumn_Towu_2_FD_181712 | JGI IMG/M metagenome (GOLD analysis project Ga0233425, IMG submission 181712) | Freshwater microbial communities from Lake Towuti, South Sulawesi, Indonesia - Watercolumn_Towuti2014_140_MG | ecosystem: Environmental > Aquatic > Freshwater > Lake | place... | reverse complement strand
TGCAGCGGCGACTTCCATTCCTCCCCCGCAGGGGGAGGGAGACCATCCGCAGCGCAGCGGAGGATGGTGGAGGGGGCGCGGCCGGCGGCCGGGTCAGTGGACGGTCGGCTGTTCCACGGTCGTGCCGTCGGAGACCGGGGTGATCGGCACGGAGACGGAGGGGCCGGCGTTGGGGAAGTTGTTCTCGTCGCGGTTCGGGGCGACGCCCTTCTCCAGCAGGTCCTTGATCTCCTCGCCCGACAGGGTCTCGTACTCGAGCAGGGCCTGGGACAGCTTCTCGTGGTCCTCGGCCTTTTCGGTGAGGATGCGCCGGGCCTCGTTCCAGCCGGAGGTGACGATGCGCTTGACCTCCTCGTCGATGATCCGGGCGGTCTCCTCGGAGACGTTCTGGCTGCGCGCGACCGAGTGGCCGAGGAAGACCTCTTCCTGGTTCTCGCCATAGGCGACGGTGCCGAGCTTCTCGGAGAAGCCCCAGCGGGTGACCATGGCGCGGGCCAGCTTGGTGGCCTGCTCGATGTCGGAGCTGGCGCCGGAGGTGATGTTCTCCTTGCCGAAGATCAGCTCCTCGGCCACGCGGCCGCCGGCCATGATGGCGATGCGGTCGACCATCTGCTGGTACTTCATCGAGTAGCGGTCGCCTTCCGGCAGCTGCATGACCATGCCCAGGGCCCGGCCGCGCGGGACGATGGTCGCCTTGTGCACCGGGTCGGCCATCTTGACGTTCATGGCGACGATGGCGTGGCCGGCCTCGTGATAGGCGGTGAGGCGCTTCTCCTCCTCGTTCATGGCCATCGACTTGCGCTCGGCGCCCATCATGACCTTGTCCTTGGCGTCCTCGAAGTCGCGGTGGGTGACCATGCGACGGTCCTTGCGGGCCGCCATCAGGGCCGCCTCGTTGACGAGGTTGGCGAGGTCGGCGCCGGAGAAGCCGGGGGTGCCGCGGGCGATGGTCTTGACGTTGACGTCGGCGGCCAGGGGCACGTCCTTCATGTGGACGCGGAGGATCTTCTCGCGGCCCGAGACGTCCGGGTTGGGCACCACGACCTGACGGTCGAAACGGCCGGGACGCAGCAGGGCCGGGTCCAGCACGTCGGGCCGGTTGGTGGCCGCGATCAGGATGATGCCCTCGTTGGACTCGAAGCCGTCCATCTCGACCAGCAGCTGGTTGAGGGTCTGCTCGCGCTCGTCATTGCCGCCGCCCAGGCCGGCGCCGCGGTGACGGCCGACGGCGTCGATCTCGTCGATGAAGATGATGCAGGGGGCGTTCTTCTTGGCCTGTTCGAACATGTCGCGGACGCGGCTGGCGCCGACGCCGACGAACATCTCGACGAAGTCCGAGCCGGAGATCGAGAAGAAGGGCACGCCGGCCTCCCCGGCCACGGCGCGGGCCAGCAGGGTCTTGCCGGTGCCGGGAGGGCCGACCAGCAGGGCGCCCTTGGGGATTTTGCCGCCGAGGCGCTGGAACTTGGCCGGATCCTTGAGGAAGTCGACGACCTCCTGCAGCTCCTCCTTGGCCTCGTCGACGCCGGCGACGTCGTCGAAGGTCTTGCGGCCCTTGTGCTCGGTCAGCAGCTTGGCCTTGGACTTGCCGAAGCCCATGGCCCCGCGAGCCCCGCCCTGCATCTGGCGCATGATCAGGATCCACAGGCCGATGATCAGGATGAAGGGCAGCAGGGTGATCAGGGCCCCGACCCACCAGCGCTGGGTGGTGTCGGCGACCTCGACGGTGGCGCCCGAGGCGCGGATCGACTCGATCAGCTCGCTGTTCGGCATCTGGGTGATGGCCGTGAAGCGGGAGCCGTTCTCGAGCTGGCCGGTGATGTTCTGGTTGCGCACCTCGATCGCCTCGATGGTCCCGGCGTCGCGGGCGGCGATGAGTTGCGAGTAGTTCATGCGCTGGGGACGCTCGGCCGCGGCCTTGTCGCCCGGCGCGACCACGGGGCCGCCGCCGCGGGCGACGGCGACGTAGACCGCCATGGCGCCCAGGAGGATGGCGCCGAGGATGGCCATGTTACGCAGGTTCATTCTCGTCTCGGGTCCTCGGGGCGCGGAAACGGCCCCTCGTTCATGATGTCAGCGCCCGAAAATAGGTGCTTCCGGGGCGGCGCGCCATGAAAGACCGCGTCCCGATCGCCTTCGTGCGTCATTCGGTCCAGCGCCCGCGCCAGCCGCTCTGCGACCAGGGCCTGCGCCTTCGCCCCCTCCCCTGCAAGAACCGCCGCAGGCGGATCGTTCCGGATCAGCACAGGGCGGGCCCCGCGGAATCCGGCGGGGAGCGCCTGCAGGGCGGCGCGGTCGGCGGGCGACAGCCGCGCCCTGAGGCCCGCGGCGGGCGCGGCCGACCAGCCGGGCTCCGCCGCGGTGAGCAGCCAGCGGCCGTCCCAGACCGTCGGCCGCCCCGGCGGAAGGGGCGTCGGCGCGGCGGCGCGGCGGCGCAGCTCGCCGGGCTCGCGGCCGACGAGGACGCCGTCGCCCGCCGCCTCCAGCCGGGCGCCGGCGAGGACGGCGGCGAAGTCCTCCCCGGCCCGCAGCCGCGCCTGCAGGGCGGCGAGACGGTCGGCGCGGGGCGGCCGCTCGCCGCCGCCGGCGCAGACGAGGGCGGCGGCGAGGGCCCGGGCGGAGGCGTCGCGATCCAGCCGGACGAGATCGTCGCCCACCGCCCGGACGCCGTGCGTCGGGCCGGGCGCGGCGGGGGTCGGCGCCCGGTCCGGCGCGGCCGAGAGGGCGCGGCGGGCGCGGGCGCGGGCGAAGCGCAGGTCGGCGTTGGCCGGGTCCTCGAGCCAGCCGGTCCCCGCCGCCTCCAGCCAGGCGCGCAGCGTCCCGCGGCCGACGGCGAGCAACGGCCGCAGCAGCATCAGGCCGCGGCCCTCGGGCCAGACCGGCGACGGGGCCCACTCGCGCAGGCTGCCGAGGGTCGAGCCCGCATCGCGCATGGCCTCGCCCTCGCGGACGTCGTCGGCGGTATGGGCGAGCAGGATCACCCGGGCCCCGGCGGCCCGGGCGGCGTCGGCGAGCAGGCGGTGCCGGGCGGCGCGGGCGGCGGCGGGCAGGCCGGCCGGCGGCCGGGGACCGGTCCAGCGCAGCGGCCGCCAGTCGGCCCCGGCGGCGCGCGCGGCCTCGCCCGCGAAGGCGGTCCAGCGCGCGCTGTCGGGGTGCAGGCCATGGTCGACGGTCAGGGCCAGCAGGGGCCGGTCGCGGCGGCGGGCCCAGTCGGCGGCGAGGCGCAGCAGGGCCATGGAATCGCCGCCCCCGGACAGGCCGAGGACGACCGGACGGTCGGCCCGGGGCTCCAGCCGGGCGTCGAGGACGGCTCCGGCCGCGGCCCGCCAGTCCGGGGCGGAGTCGGTCAGCCGGCTCTCCGCGGGCGCGCCGCCGGGCACTCGAACCGCGTGCGCAGCCCCTCGGCGCGGGTGCGCAGGGCGGCGCTGGCGCCTTCGGCGTAGCGGTTGGCGAACTCGGTCAGGGCGCCGCAGGCCTGGGTCTTGCGGTCGGTCTCATGGAGGGCCGCGGCCAGCTCCAGCGTCGTGGCGGCGGCCCAGGGTGTCGTCGGCCAGCCCTGCAGGGCCGAGGCGTAGGCCGAGACGGCGCCGGCGTGGTCGCCGGCCGAGACGCGGAGATCGCCGAGGCGGCTGTGCGCCTCGCGCGCCTGCGGCGTGTCGGGCCAGGCGGCGATGACCGTCTGCAGGGCGCGGTCGCCGCGGGCCGGGTCTGCGGCGGCGAGACGCACGGCGGCGGCGAGGTCGCGGGCCGGGTCGCCGGTGGGCGAGGTGGTGGGGATGGGCGAGTTGAGCTCGGCCTCGCGCTCGGCGGCGGCCTCCAGCGCCCGCACCCGGCCCTCGGCGTCGCGCAGCCGGGTCCCGAGGGCGGCGTTGTCGCGCGTGGCCTCGTCGAGGGCGAAGGTCAGCCGCTCGAGGTCGGCGTTGACCCGGCGGACGGTGTTTTCGAGGTCCTCGAGCCGGCGGTCCATGATCCCGACCCGGCCCTGCAGGGCGACGACCTCGGGATCCGGCTCGACCAGCACCGGCTGGCCGGCGGCGTTGCGCTGGGTCACGGCGCGCTCGAGGCGGCGGACGTTGCGGTCCAGCTGCTCGAGCCGGCGGCGGTCCCACTGGATCGGCTCCATGGGGGCGGTCTGGGCGACGACGACCGTGCCCCCGCCGACCAGCAGCACGCCCAGGGCGGCGGCCATCATCTTGCGCGAGCGGAAGGTGGAAGGGAGCTTCAGCATGGGTGTTGTGGTCCCACCGATTTGCGGCCGTCGCAAGGCGTCAGACGCCCAGGCCGAGCCAGATCACGGCCCACAGGAACAGGCCGAGGACGATGTTGCAGAACAGGACGAGGAAGACGAACCGCCACAGGGCGGAGAACCAGGAGAGCGAATAGGCGCCCTTGAGCTGGGCGAAGATGTGGGCCGGAACGAGGAAGCAGGACGCCATCCAGGCCAGCCCGCCCAGCCAGCCGTTGATCATCAGCAGGCCTGAGACGAGCAGGCCCAGCAGGGCCATGAAGGTCAGCGAGTAGAGGACGAAGACGCCGTGGTCGTACAGGCTGACCCGGCGGCGGTGCAGGAACAGGACCGCCATGAAGGGGATCGACAGCGGCACCAGCAGGAAGGCGAATTTGTAGAGCGTCTGCTGCAGCTTGTAGACGGCGAGGTCCGGGTTCTGGAGCTTCCTGGCCATCTTCTTCGCCGTGGGACCGGCGTTTTCCGACTGGTAGATGCCCGCCGCCCAGTCCTTGAGCCCCGCCTGCCAGCTGCCCGGAACCAGGCCGTCGCCGCGCTGGTCGGGGCCCGCCGCGGCGGTGAGCCGTTCGAGGTCGGCGACCCGTTCGTCGCGCTCGGCGGCGGCCTCCTGCAGGGCGGCGCGCGCCTCGGCCAGCGCGCCCGGTTCGGGCGTCGCCTCGCTTTCGAGCGCGACCACCCGCTGGCGGGCCTGCTCGGCCTCGGCGGCGGCCTCGTCCAGGGCGACCTCGGCGGCGGCCTGCCGGCCGGCGAGGCTCATCACCGGTTCGGGCATGCGCACGAAGCTGAGGATGAAGAAGGTGACGAAGATCGTGAACAGGAACAGCGCCAGCGGCGAGACGTAGCGGGTGCGGGCCCCCTGCACCCATTCGCGGGTCAGGCGGCCGGGGTTGAGCGCCAGCAGCGGCAGGGTGCGCCAGATGCGGGCGTCGAAATGCATGACCCCGTGCAGCAGCTCCTCGCCGAGGTGCAGCAGGGTGCGGTGGACATGGGTCGGCTGGCCGCATTCGGCGCAGAACTTCCCCGGGGCGTGGGCGCCGCAGTCGGAGCAGGTTCCCTGATGCTCGCCGGCGCTTCCCGACGGCCGCTCGAGGGTCGCGGCGACAAGCCCCGCGCTGACCGCGGCGCCGGCGTCCTCCATGCTCATGCGAAAGCCCCCTTTCCCTCGCCCTTCTAGCCAGCGCCGCCCGCGCCGGAAACGAAAAAGGCGTCCGCGCGGGGCGGACGCCTTTCAGGTTCGCCGGGTCGGGCGATCAGCGCACGGCGCCGGAGACGATGGCCGTGTGGGCGTTGCGGTTGCGGGCCCAGGCCTCCTCGTTGGAGCCGGCGGCGATCGGCCGTTCCTTGCCGTAGCTGATGGTGTCGATGCGGGCGGCGTTGACGCCGCGCTCGACGAGGTAGGTGCGGACCGATTCGGCGCGGCGCGCGCCGAGGGCGAGGTTGTACTCGCGGGTGCCGCGTTCGTCGGCGTTGCCCTCGATGCGGACGGTCACGTTCGGATAGCGCTGCAGCCAGGCCACCTGGGCGTCGAGGCGGGGATAGGCCTCCGGGCGGATCTGGTAGCTGTCGAGGTCGAAGTAGACCCGGTCGCCGACGTTGACGACGAAGTCCTGCTCGGAGCCCGGCGCGGCCGCGCCCAGGGCGCCGCCGTCCACATTGCCGGCGCCGGCGCCGGGGTACTGGGGATTGTTGTTCGACGGCGGAAGCTCGCCGCCGGCGGCGGAGTCGGCGGCGGGCCGCGGGGTGCAGGCGGCGAAGGCCGTCGCGGCGGCGCCGACGGCGAGAAGTCGGACGAGGGTCGAGGGCTTCATCATGGGGTCAACTCCTGGGGGCCGGGGCCATTGGCCCCTCAGCCTGGCTGTAAAGGTTCGGTACTGTCACGCCAGCGGGTTCGCCAGTCGCGATAACGCAGGTTTGAGGGCGGAGGCTCCGCCCCCGGGTCAGGCCGGACATGCGTCGGGGCCGGTGGCGGCCATGCGGGCGGGCTGTTCGTCGAGCAGCGGCGACCACGCCGGGTCGGAGCCGCGCCCGGGGTAGCCGGCCTGGCTGACCACCCGGCCGGACAGGTCGACGGTCCACAGCCGGGTCTCGCCGCCCGGCGCCTGGCGCGCGAACATGATGTAGCGGCCGTTGGGGGCCCAGGAGGGGCCTTCCTCGAAGTAGCTGGACGACAGGATGCGCTCGCCCGAGCCGTCGGCGCGCATCACGCCGGTCGAGAAGCGGCCGCCGGATTGTTTGGTGAAGGCGATCAGGTCGCCGCGCGGGCTCCAGGCGGGGGCGGTGTAGACGCCGCCGCCGCGGCTGATCGGACGCTGGCCGGAGCCGTCGGCGCGCATGGTGTAGAGGCGCGCCGTGCCCGAACGGTCCGAGGTGAAGACGATCTGCGAGCCGTCGGGGCTGAAGGAGGGCGAGGTGTCGATGCCCGGGTCCGAGGTCAGGCGACGGAGCTGCCGGCTGGCGAGGTCCATCACGTAGATGTCGGTGTTGCCGCCGCGGATGATCGAGAAGGCCAGCCGGGAGCCGTCGTTGGAGAAGCGCGGGGCCAGCACCTGGCCGTCGAACTCGCCGAGGCTCTCGCGCCGTCCGGTCGACAGGTTGAACAGGTAGATGCGGCTGTAGTCCCGCCCCAGCGCCACATAGGTGATCTCGTTGGGGTCGCTCATCGAGAACCGGGGCGACATGATGATCTCGTCGCCCTGGGTGAGATAGACGGGGTTGTAGCCGTCCTGGTCGGAGATCGCGAGGCGCGACAGGCGGTTCAGCTGGGTGCCGCTTTCCGAGACGAAGACGACGCGGCTGTCGAAGAAGCCGGTCTCCCCGGTCATGCGCTGGTAGACGAGGTCGGCGATCTTGTGGCCGATGCGGCGCCACTGCTCGGCGGTGGCGGTGAACTGCCATGAGACCAGCTGGCACTGGCGGTAGGGGTCGTAGAGGCGAAAGCCGTAGTCGTTGCGGTTGTCGGCGCGGGGGGTGACCGCACCGTACAGCACCGCCTGGGCGCCGATCGAGGTCCACTGCGGGAAGTTGGGGGCGTTGGCCAGGGTCAGGCCGGTCTCGACGAAGCTGCCCGGGTCCAGCGGCTCGAAGTAGCCGGAGCGGCGCAGGTCGTCACGGATCACGCCCGACAGCTCGGCCCCGTTCTGGCCGGTGAAGTTGACCACGGCGATGGGCAGGGGACGCAGCACGCCCTGGTCGACCACGACCTCTTCCTGCTGCGGCTGCGGCTCCTGGGCGGCGACCGCCGACGGACCGGCGAGCGCGAGCGCGGCGGCCGAGGCCAGAAGAAGGGTCAGACGCATCGAGTACCTCCAGATCGGTGTCAGGCCACTGTGGCCCGCCCCCGTCGCAGACGCCAGCTTGGGCGCGAATGCGGCGACTTTCAGGCTCCGGGCGGGCTCCGTCGGATTTCGTCAGCCGCCGCCGCACATGGCGGCGGTGCGGAAGGAGAACGGGATTTCCTGCTGCTCGTATCCCGAGGGCATGTCGAACGGGGCGGCGGCGCGGATGGCGCGCAGGACGCCGTCCGAGGCGGCCCTCCAGGCCGGATCGCTGCGGCTCTGGGTCAGCCGGGGCGAGCCGACGATGCGGCCGCTTTCGTCGAGGGTGACCCGGACGCCGATGGTCAGCTGGTCGGCCCCGGGCAGGTCGCAGTTGACCGTCCAGTGCGGCGTCACCTGCGCCGCCAGCGCCTGCAGCGAGGCGCGGCCGACCGCCTGCGGGGCGGAGCCCCGGCCCTGCTGGCCGGTGGCGGGCCGCTGGCCGGGTCGGGTCGACGGCCGCGGCGGACCGGCGAGGGCGTCGAGATCGAGGCCCTGTTCGCGCGGCGGGTTGGGCTGCGGACGCGGCGGCGTGGGACGGGGCTGAGGCGGCGTCGGCCGGGGACGCGCCTTCTCGGGAGTCGGGGCCGGCCGGCGCGGCGGCGTCGGTTCCGGACGCGGCGTGGGCCGCGGGGTCGGGGTCGGCCGCGGGGTCGGCGGCGGCGGCGTGGGCTCGGGCGGCGTCGGCTCCGGCGGCGCCTCGACCGGGGCCGTGGCCGCGTCCTCGGTGACCAGCTCCTCGGACGGATTGTCGGCCGCCGCCGCCTCGATCACCATGGTGTCCGAGACGATGGAGACCGGCACGGCCGAGGTCACGTCCAGCGGCTGGCGTTCGGGCCGGAACAGCACGCCGACCGCCAGCGCGCCCACGATCAGGCCGTGGACGAGAAGGGATCCGACAAGGGCGGCGCCGGGGCGGTCCAAGCGATCAGCCCTCCGCCGTCGATCCGGAGGTGTCGGTGATCAGGTTCAGCTTGCTGAAGCCGCCGCCGGACAGGCGCGCCATCACGCGGGCCACGGCCTGGTAGGGGGCGCGGCCGTCGGCCCGGATGAAGACCGGCCGCTCGCGGGCGCCCTCGCCGCCTTCCTGGGCGACGCGGATCAGCAGCTGCTCCCACTCCACTTCGCCCTCGCCGACGAAGATGGCCCCGTTGCGGTCGATCGAGACGGTGACCGGCTCGCTGTCGGTGTCCACCGCGCTGGCCTCGGTCTTCGGCAGCTCGACCTCCACGCCGGTGGTCAGCAGCGGGGCAGAGATCATGAAGATGATCAGCAGCACCAGCATGACGTCGACCAGCGGGGTGACGTTGATCTCGCTGAGCGGACGCCGCCGGGCCCGGCGTCGGCCGCGCACATGTCCGCCGCCGCCGGCGGCGCCTCCGAGGGCCATGGCTCAGACCTCCCGACGGGCGTCGGCCGGGGCGGAGCCCAGGCGACGGGCGACGGCGGCCTGCAGGTCGTCGGCGAAGCTCTCCAGCCGGCCGGTGAACTTGCCCGCGTCGATCGAGAACTTGTTGTAGGCGATGTAGGCCGGAATGGCGGCGGCGAGGCCGATGGCGGTGGCGAACAGGGCCTCGGCGATGGCCGGGGCCACGGTGGTCAGGTTGGTGTTGCCCGCCTCGGCGATGCGACCGAAAGCGTTCATGATCCCCCAGACGGTGCCGAACAGGCCGATGAAGGGCGACGAGGTGGCGACCACCGACAGCACGCCCAGGCCGTTCTCGATGCGCTGGCCCTCGCGGGCGATCAGGCTGTCCAGCGCCCGGTCGATCCGGGCCATCAGCATGGCGCCCTGCCCTTCCGTCAGCGGGCCGCGGGTGCGCGCCTCGCGCCAGTCCGACAGGGCGATGACCAGCATGCGCGGCAGCGGGTGGGGCGGATTCGGTCCGGCGCGCTGGGCGATCTCCTCCAGCGGACGGCCGGAGCCGACCTCGTCCTCGAAGGCGGCGGCGGTGCGGTTGAGGGCGGCGAAGCGCACCGCCTTGTCGATGATCACGGCCCACGACCACAGCGAGGCGACGGCCAGCCCGACCATCACCGCCTTCACGACGATGTCCGCCTCCATGAACAGGGTCACGGGGTTGAGAATCGAGGCTTCGGTCATTCGGCGTCCTTCCGACTTGCCCGCCCTGTGCAGCGGACGGAGGTGGCGGATATGTGGCGGTTCCGGCGTGCTCTAGCGGGCGGCGACGGGGCGGTCGACTGTCTGCACGTGACAGGGTGGGCGAACGGCTCAGTCCTCGCCCGTCAGCCACGGCCGCACGCGCTCCACGAGCAGGGCCGTGGGACGTCGCGGGCGGCCGTCCAGGTGGATGCAGACGGCCTCGACCTCGGCCCGGCACAGCAGGTCGTCGCCGCGCACCACCTCCTGGTCGATGAGCAGGCGCGGCCCCTTCACGGCGCGGTAGCGGGTGCGGACCACCAGCTCGTCGTCGATGCGGGCCGGCTTCAGATAGCGCAGCTCCAGCCTCGAGACGACGAAGGCCATGGGCTGGTCGCCGTCCAGCAGCTCGGCGTGCCCGACCCCCATCAGGCGCAGGGCGTCGGAGCGGCCGCGCTCGAGGTAGCGGACGTAGTTGGCGTGGTAGACGAGGCCGGTGAAGTCGGTGTCCTCGTAGTAGACGCGGACTGGCAGACGGTGCTCGCGGCCCTCGAAGCGGCCGGCGGTGGGACGGTCGGTCATGGACGGGCGCTCCCCGACGGGCGGGTGAGGAAGCCGGGGCAGAAGTCGGCCTGCATCTGTTCGTATTCGCTGCGCAACGGGTCGGTCGACAGCATCAGCCGGTTCGGGCGGGAGATGAAGGCGACGGTGCGGCCCTCATGCTCGACATAGCCGCAGACGGCCAGGCGGCGGCCGGCCTCGGTGTAGCGCACGCGGGCGTCCGGACCGAGGATGTCGCGCACCTGGGCGGCGGCGCGCTGCTCGGGCGTCGGGTCGGACGGGGCGAAGGCGTTGCGGCTGACCAGCCACAGGATCAGGGCGCCCAGCGCCAGCACGGCGAAGCCGAGGACGAGGATCAGGCGATCGGTGGAGAGGCGGCGGGTCACGCGCCGAACATGACGGGCTTCGGGACGCGGGTGAAGCCTACTTCCCCGCGAACAGGTCCCCCGCCTGCGGCGCGCGCGGCGGCTCGGTCAGGCCGAGGTGGCTGTACGCCCGGGCGCAGGCCATGCGGCCGCGCGGGGTGCGCTGGATGAAGCCCTGCTGCAGCAGGAAGGGCTCGATGACGTCTTCCACTGCGTCGCGGGCTTCGGCGATGGCGGCGGCGAGGGTGTCCATGCCGACCGGGCCGCCGCCGTAGTTCTCGATCAGGGCGCGCAGGAAGCGGCGGTCGAGGCTGTCCAGCCCGGCCTCGTCCACCTCCAGTCGGCTGAGGGCGCGGGCGGCGGCGAGCCTGTCGATGGAGGCGGCCCCCTCGGCGTCGGCGAAGTCGCGCACCCGGCGCAGCAGGCGGCCGGCCACGCGCGGGGTGCCGCGGGCGCGGGCGGCGATCTCCAGCGCCCCTTCCTCGGTGATCGGCGCGCCCATCTTTCGGGCCGCGCCCATGACCACCCGGGTCAGCTCCTCGGGCGTGTAGAACTCCAGCCGCAGCGGAATGCCGAAACGGTCGCGCAGGGGCGTGGCCAGCAGGCCCGCGCGGGTGGTGGCGCCGACGAGGGTGAAGGGCGCCAGGTCGATCCGCACCGACCTAGCCGACGGCCCCTCGCCGATGATCAGGTCGAGGACGTGGTCCTCCATGGCCGGATAGAGGATCTCCTCCACCTGCGGGTTCAGCCGGTGGATCTCGTCGATGAACAGGACGTCGCGCGGCTCGAGGTTGGTCAGGATGGCGGCGAGGTCGCCGGCCTTGGCGAGGATCGGGCCGGAGGTGGCGCGGAAGCCGACGCCGAGCTCGCGGGCGACGATCTGGGCGAGGGTGGTCTTGCCGAGGCCGGGCGGGCCGAACAGCAGGACGTGGTCCAGCGCCTCGGACCGGGCGCGGGCGGCGTCGATGAAGACCTTGAGATTGCCCCGGGCCTGCTCCTGACCGACGAACTCGGACAGGGTCTGCGGCCGCAGGGCGCGGTCGTAGGCCTCGCCGGGGGCCGGCTCGGCGGAGATGATGCGGTCGTCGGTCATCGGCCGTTCCTGCGTCGGGAGGCCGCCTCAAGGGTGAAAAGTGCTGGTGAGCAAGAGGTGAGCCGGTCAGCGCCCCGCCCCGGGCGGAGCGGCTCACGCCTTTGCTCACCCCTTCGCTCACTCTTCACTCGCCACCCCCTCACCGACCCAGCTCCTGCAGGGCGGCGCGGATCACGGCGGAGAGATCGGCGTCGTCGCCGAGGCGGATCAGGGCCTGGTCGACGGCGCGGCGGGCGTTGACCTCGGCGACGCCGAGGCCGAGCAGGGCCGAGACCGCCTCGCCGGTGAGGCTGGGGACGGGCGCGGCCGGCTCGACGTGGACCCCGGGCGCCGAGGGCGTGAAGGACGGCTCGCCCAGCGGCTTGCCCTTCAGCTCGGTGACGATGCGCAGGGCCAGCTTGGGGCCGACGCCGTTGGCGCGGGCCACGGCGGCCTTGTCCTCGCGGGCCACGGCGGCGGCCAGCTCGCCCGGCGGCAGCACGTCGAGCACCGACAGCGCCGCCTTGGGGCCGACGCCCTGGATGGTCAGCAGGGTGGTGAAGGCGCGGCGCTCGTCGCGGGACAGGAAGCCGTAGAGGCGCGGTCCGCTCTCGGCGCTCCAGGTGCTCTCGATGAACAGGGTGGCCTCGTCGCCCGGGGCCGGCAGCCGGCCAAGGGTGCGCGCCCCGCAGGCGACGACGTAGCCGACGCCGGCGCAGTCCACCAGGCAGTGGTCCGGCTCGACCTCGGCCAGCAGCCCTCTCAGCCGGCCGATCATGCGGCCCCCGCGAGCAGGGCGCGCCGGCGCAGCTGGGCGTGGGTGATGGCCACGGCCAGGGCGTCGGCGGCGTCGGCCGTGACGTCGCCGGCCGCCGGCAGCAGGCGCTTCACCATGAAGGCGATCTGGGTCTTGTCGGCGTGGCCGCCGCCGACCACCGCCTTCTTGATCAGGTTGGGGGCGTACTCGGCGACCGTCAGGCCGCAGCGGGCCGGGGCCAGCATGACCGCGGCGCGGGCGTGCCCCAGCTTGAGGGTCGAGGCCGGGTTCATGTTGACGAAGACCTCCTCGATCGCCGCCTCGTCGCAGGCGTGGGCGGCGCAGACCTCCGCCACCGCCTCGAGCAGGAACAGCAGCCGCTGGCTGAACGGGGCCTTCTCCGGCGGGGCGACGACGCCGTGGGCGATCCAGCGCAGGCGCGAACCCTCGGCCGCCAGAACGCCCCAGCCGGTGCGCCGCAGGCCGGGGTCGAGGCCGAGGATTCGAGTCGTTTCGTTCGCCATCCGTTCCGTTCATGCCCGATAGATGGCTAACGGACAATGACCGGCGCGCCGCGGACGGCCTACTCGGTGGTGGTTCCGTCGAAATGCTCTTCCGAGGCGTCGGCCTCGGCCTTGGTCCGGTGCACCACGCCGTCGCGGTGATCGGGCGGGCCGTACAGGGTGTAGAGCATCAGCGGCTCGTCGCCGGTGTTGATCACATTGTGGCGGGCGCCGGCGGGGACGATGACGGCGTCGTCGTCCTTGACCGGGGTGCGGACGCCGTCGATCTCCACCGCGCCCGAGCCGCTTTCGATGCGGAAGAACTGGTCGTGGTCCTCGTGGACCTCGGAGCCGATCTCCTCGCCCGGCTTGAGGGTCATCAGCACCAGCTGGAGGAATTTGCCGGTGTAGAGCACCCGTCGGAAGTCGGTGTTCTCGACGGTGAGCGTCTCGATGTCGGCGATGAAGCCTTTCATGGCGGCAGTCCCTGTTCTGCTGAAGTCCGGTTGTGAAGATGCGATCGCGCGGGCCGGGATCAAGGCGCCGGCGGCGAGACGGGCGGAGGCGGATGGTCGCGCTCAGTCATCGCGCGGGTCCAGGCGGTAGCCGGTGACGCCGTCGATGCTGCGCAGCCGCGCGGCCAGCGCCCGGAGGGCGGGCTCGCTGTCGACCTTCAGGCGAAAGCTGCGGCGCACGGCCTCGCCGCCCTCGACCAGTTCGAAGCGGTCGGCGCGGCCGCGGCGGTCGACCCCGGCGAGGGCGGCCTCGACGCGGTCCTCGGCCGCGCTCGCCTCCCGGCGCCAGACCACCTCGGCGTCGACCACCAGGCTCTGCGGCAGGTGGGCGGTGAGCAGGCGCAGGCCGGCGAGGACGGCGAGGGTCAGGGCCGCTCCGACAAGGCCGAGCAGGAACAGGCCGGCGCCGAACAGGAGGCCGATGGTGGCGGTGATCCACAGCGAGGCCGCCGTGGTCAGCCCGTGGACGGAGAAGCCGGAGCGGAAGATCACGCCGGCGCACAGGAAGCCGATGCCGGTCAGGACCCCGTGGGCCATGCGGGTCGGATCGCTGACGATCTCCGTGCCCGGCAGGACGGCGAAGCGCCAGGCGGCCTGGGACACCGCCGCCTCCATCAGCAGGGCCGAGGCGAGGCAGACGAGGATGTGGGTGCGGAAGCCGGCCGACCGTCCGCGCCACTCGCGTTCGAACCCGATCAGCCCGCCCGCCATGATGGCGGCGACGAGCGGCAGGACGAAGTCAGGCAGGGCGGTCAGGTCCATCGCAGCGGCAACGGTTGCGACGCCGCCCCCGTTCCGCGGCGGCCGGCGGGATCAGCCGGCGTACTTCGCCGCGTCCTCGTCCGAGATCTCCTCGTTCGAATAGACCTGCTGCACGTCGTCCTCGGCGTCGAGCGCGTCCATCAGCTTCATCAGGGTCGCGACCTGGTCGCCGGTGACCGGGACGGTCGACTGCGGCTTCCAGACAATGGCCGTCGACTTGGGGTCGCCCAGCACCTTCGACATGGCCTCGGCCACCTCGTTCAGGTCCTCGAAGGCGGTCCAGATGACGTGGCCCGGCGCGTCCTCGTAGATGTCGGGCTTGACCAGGTCGCTTTCGACGTCCTGGGCGCCGGCCTCGATCGCCGCCTCCATCACCGCGTCCTCGGAGCCCGCCTCGGCCGGATAGTGGATGCGGCCGACGCGGTCCCACATGAAGGTCACCGAGCCGGTCTCGCCCAGCGCCCCGCCGTACTTGGTGAAGGCCGAGCGCACGCCGGAGGCGGCGCGGTTGCGGTTGTCGGTCAGCACCTCGACCACGAACTGCACCCCGCCGGGGCCGCGGCCCTCGTAGCGGATCTCCTCCATGGCGTCGATTTCGCCGCCCGAGGCCTTCTTGATGGCGCGCTCGATGTTCTCCTTGGGCATCGACTCGGCCTTGGCGTTGTTCACCGCCAGGCGCAGGCGCGGGTTCATCGCCGGGTCGGGCAGGCCGGACTTGGCCGCCACGGTGATCTCGCGCGACAGACGGGAGAAGAGCTTGGACCGCACCGCGTCGGCGCGGCCCTTGCGGTGCATGATGTTCTTGAATTTGGAATGGCCGGCCATGAGGGATGTCTGGGTCTGGCGAAAAGGAGAGGCGCGCCGTCTAGCCGATGGGCGGCTTGCTGTCACGGTGCGGGAACGCGGCGCGGGCGTGAGCATTCCGGCAGCGGACCACAGGAGCGCGCCATGACCGTCGACGACGCCATCTACGAGGCCGAGGGCAGCCTCGACGAGGACCTGCACGACGCCGACATCGTCGAGTGGTACGAGGCGCGGCCGATGACGGTCTCGACCTATGTGGCCGCCGGCGCCGTGGTCGGGGCGTTTGCGCTGGGCGTGCTGACCGCGGTCGGCGCCCTGACGTTGATGGGCCGGCTGGACGACTAGGGGCGCATCCCCTCGAGGAAGCTGCGCATCTTTTCGTCGATGGCCGCCGGGCGCTTGGTGTCGCGGTCCACGTAGACGTGGACGAAGTAGCCGACGGCGGCGGCTTCGGGCTCCTTGTTGCGGAACAGGCCGATCTCGTAGCGGACCGAGCTGGTGCCGATGTGCGCCACCCGCACGCCGGCCTCGATCTCGTCGGGGAAGGCGGTGGGGGCGAAGTAGCGGCAGCCGGTCTCGACCACCAGGCCGATGGTCTGGCCCTGGTGGATGTCGAGCAGGCCGTTGACCACCAGCAGCCGGTTCACCGCCGTGTCGAACCACGAGTAGTAGACCACGTTGTTGACGTGGCCGTAGACGTCGTTGTCCATCCAGCGCGTGGAGATGCTCTGGAAGCGGCTGTAGTCGCCGCGCTTCGTCCGCTCGATCGTTCCGGTCACGCGCAACCTCCCCTGTTGTCGTTGCATCGAGCCTTGGGCTTGGCGGACGCGGCGTCAAGCGCCTAGCGTCCGGGCATGATCACGACCCGCGCCGCCGTTCTCCGCGCCATGGGCGCCGCCCGCCCCTACGCCGCCAGCCGGCCGCTGGCGATCGAGACGGTGACGCTGGACCCGCCCGGGCGCGACGAGGTGCGGGTGCGCATCCGCGCCGCCGGCCTGTGCCATTCGGACCTCAGCGTCATCAACGGCGACCGGCCGCGACCGATGCCGATGGCGCTGGGCCACGAGGCGGCGGGCGAGGTGGAGGCGGTCGGCGACGGCGTCGGCGACCTGAAGCCCGGCGACCGGGTGGTGATGGTCTTCATGCCCTCGTGCGGCTGTTGCGCCCCCTGCGCCGGCGGGCGGCCGGCGCTGTGCGAGCCGGGGGCGGCGGCCAACGGCAAGGGCGAGCTGCTGGGCGGGGGACGGCGGCTGCACCTGGGCGGGGAAACGCTGCACCACCACCTCGGCTGTTCGGCCTTCGCGGAGCGGGCGGTGGTGTCGCGGCGCTCGCTGGTCCGGGTGCCGGACGACCTGCCGTTCGAGCACGCCGCCCTGTTCGGCTGCGCGGTGCTGACCGGGGTCGGGGCGGTGGTCAACACGGCGCAGGTGCGGGCCGGGCAGGCGGTGGCGGTGGTCGGCCTCGGCGGGGTCGGCCTGGCCAGCGTGCTGGGGGCGCTGGCGAGCGGGGCGAGCCCGGTGGTCGCCGTCGACCTGTCGGAGGAGAAGCTGGCGCTGGCCCGCTCGCTGGGGCCGGTGCGGACGGTGAACGCGGCCGACCCGGACGCGGTGGAGCAGGTCCGCGCCCTGACCGGCGGCGGGGCCGAGGTCGCGCTGGAGATGGCCGGCTCCGCGAAGGCGCTGGAGGCGGCGTGGAGGATGACGCGGCGCGGCGGGACCACGGTCACCGCCGGCCTCCCGCCCCCGGAAGCCGCCCTGGCGGTCAACATCGTCTCGCTGGTGGCCGAGGAGCGGACCCTGAAGGGGTCGTACATCGGGACCTGCGTGCCCTCGCGGGACATCCCGCGCTTCGTCGCCCTGTTCCGCGAGGGCCGGCTGCCGGTGGACCGGCTGCTCAGCGGCACGGCGGCGCTGGAGGACATCAACGCGGCCTTCGACGATCTGGCCGAGGGGCGGGCGGTGCGGACGGTGATCTCGCTCTGAGCCCCCTCCCCTAGGCCTTGTCGCGCACCCGCATCTGGCCGCCGGGGCCGGTCTCGACGTCGAACCGGCCGGTGGCGCGGATCAGGTCGGACAGCTTGGCGTGGCCGTAGGTGCGCTGGTCGAAGTCGGGGTAGGCGTTGCGCAGGCGGTTGGCGAGGCCGCCGGCCTGGACCCAGCCGGCCTCGTCCTCGTCCATGTCGGCCATGACGGCGGCGATCAGCCGGGCCGCCTCGACCGGCTTGCGCACGCCCGCGCTGACCACGGCCGCCGCGCGGCGCCCGCCGCGCCCCGACGCCGCCTCCCCGGCCTCGCCCTCGCCCTCCCCCTCGTCCGCCGGCGCGGCGGCGCGGCCGGCGAGGTTCTCGGTGTAGATGAAGCGGGTGCAGGCCTGGCGGAAGCTCTCGGGCGTCTTGCGCTCGCCGAAGCCGTAGACGTCGACCCCCTCCTCGCGGATGCGCGACGCCAGCCGGGTGAAGTCGGCGTCGGACGAGACCAGGCAGAAGCCGTCGAACCGGCCCGAGTGCAGCAGGTCCATGGCGTCGATGACGAGGGCGATGTCGCCCGAGTTCTTGCCCTTGGTGTTGGCGAAATTCTGCTGCGGCTGGATGGCGAAGCGGGCCAGCACCCGGGTCCAGCCCTGGATCTGGGCCGAGGCGAAGTCGCCGTAGATGCGCCGCGCGCTGGCCTCGCCGAGGGTGGCGATCTCGGTGAACAGGGCCTCGGCGATCTTCGGCGAGGCGTTCTCGGCGTCGATCAGGACGGCGAGGCGGGCGGCTTTGGCGGCGTCGGCGGGCATGGCGGGTCTTCCGGTGGCGGAGCGGCGGCCGGCATGATGGCCGGGTTCGGCGGCGGTGTCGCGGCCGTTCGCAGCTCCGCCTCCTTCTGCAGGAACCGCTCGGCCTCGCACAGGGGGCCGGGGAGGATGAAGTCGGCGGGGTTGGCCCGGCCGAGCCCGCGCAAGGCCCACAGGTAGTAGTGCTCCCGCTCGTGCAGCGGCTCCAGTTCGCCGCGGGCGATGAGGGCGAGGCGGGCGCGCTGGGCGCCCCAGAGCTGACGGTCGCGACGGCGCCAATGGGCGGGGCGACGGGTCTTCATCGGCGGGACTCCTTCTTCGGACACGCGACGGCGGCCCCCGACGGCGATCCGCCGGAGGGGTGGGAAGGGTGCGGGGCGCCGGGCCTCGCCCGGTCTGTGAGAGGATTACCGTTTCGACGAGACAGACGCCCCGCGCAGCCGTTCTGCGCGCGCTCTCCGGCTGGCGGCCCTGACATTCGAGCCTTGCCGGATCTCCGCCGGCGACATTGCTGCCTCCGACGCGGGGCGGACATGACGGCGCTCTTCAGGGGACGTCAGCAGCCCGCATTCCAGTAGCGCGCGGCGAGCAAGGGACGCCATCCACCCGACGTCCACGAG
>Ga0233425_10006046_pt1 | contig 18395 bp, 10 predicted proteins | sample Watercolumn_Towu_2_FD_181712 | JGI IMG/M metagenome (GOLD analysis project Ga0233425, IMG submission 181712) | Freshwater microbial communities from Lake Towuti, South Sulawesi, Indonesia - Watercolumn_Towuti2014_140_MG | ecosystem: Environmental > Aquatic > Freshwater > Lake | place... | reverse complement strand
TGCCTCGACGGCGTTCCGCAGGAGTGCGATCCCCAGGCCGGGGCGGCCGAGGAGGTCTGCGACGGCAAGGACAACGACTGCGACGGGCTCACCGACGAGGGGCTGGGGTTTCTGACGTGCGGTCTGGGCGAGTGCCTGCACACGGTCTCCAAGTGCTCGGAAGGCAAGATCCAGGCTTGCGACCCGCTGGAAGGAAGCTCACCGGAGTTCTGCGACGGCAAGGACAACGACTGCGACGGCAAGGCGGATCCTGCGGACTCGTTGGGCTGCTCGCCCTACTTCCTGGACGCGGACGGGGACGGGTATGGAGTCAACGGCTCGGTGCAGTGCCTCTGCGTGGCGTCGCCTCCTTACTCGGCCATCGTGGGGGACGACTGCAACGACAACAGCACCGCTACCAGCCCCGCGGCTGCGGAGAACTGCCAGGGCTCGGGCGACGAGAACTGCGACGGCAAGGTCAACGAGGGGTGCATCTACGCGAGCTGCAAGGCCGCGCTTGCGGCCAACCCGCTGGCGGCGTCTGGCACCTACACCATCAACCCCGGGGGGGTCAACGTCACGGTCTACTGCGACATGACCACCGACGGCGGCGGCTGGACCCTTGTGATCAGCGCGTCGATCGTGGACAACATGCAGGGCCTCATCGGCAACCGGGACGCGATCATCGGCAACACCTACACGACCGGAGTCCAGGGGACCCTGGACGATGCGCACGACCTGGTCTCACCCGCGCTGTATGCGCTTCCGGGCAAGGAGATCATGGCCCGGGAGGGGGCGCACACGGGATACTGGAAGACCGACGTGGGCTGCCTCCAGGACCACCCCCTCGGCTGGTGGTTCGCCAAGGGGTTCCCCTCGCTCTCGTACCGCACCTACTGCACCAAGATCCTCGGGACCGGCACCAACGACATGTGGTCTACCTACGATCTTCGCAACAACATGGGCGGCCATTCCAACAAGGTCGTCATCATGTTCAACGAGAAGCTCGAGCCCAACAACTGGGGCTTCATCGGCCACCGCCGCTACTCGGTCCAGCACGGCTCCATCCACGCGGACGTGCCCGGCGGACAGGGGGACGAGGAGGGGGACCAGGGCCTCATCGTCACGGACAACAACTACGCGGCCGACAGCAGCAGCGACGCGGGCTGGAACGCGCGCCCCGCGGGCAGCAACAGCGAGGAGACCTCCTACGGCACGGTGCCGACCGCGATACACTACTTCGTCAGGTAGCCACAGCCGCAGTGCGGGGACGGCGCGACGTGAGGTGCCGAGCTCCGGGTGTTGCGTCGCGAGCCGGACCGCGGGCGGCGCGGGAAGGAATGCGGCGCGTGCGCGTCAGCAGCAGGGGTGGGCGTTGGGGTTACGGGCCTCGAACTCGCGGGCGTCCTCGCCCAGGTAGATCTGCCGCGGGCGGGCCAGCTTCTGCTCCGGGTCGAGCACCCCCTCCTGCCACTGCGAGTACCAGCCCGGGCTTCGCGGGATGGCGAACAGCACCGGGAACATCTCGGTGGGGAAGCCCATGGCTTCGTAGATGATACCGGAGTAGAAGTCGACGTTGGGGTAGAGCTTGCGGGACACGAAGTACTCGTCCTCCAACGCGATGCGCTCCAGCTCCAGCGCGATGTCGATGAGCGGGTTGCGCCCCATGATCTCGAACACCTTGTCCGCGCACGTCTTGACGACCTTGGCCCGGGGGTCGTAGCTCTTGTACACGCGGTGCCCGAACCCGAAGAGCTTCTGCTCACCCCGCTTGACGCTCGCGATGAACTCCGGGACCTTGTCCTTGCTTCCGATCGCGGCCAGCATGCGCAGCACCGCCTCGTTGGCGCCTCCGTGCAGCGGGCCATACAGAGCGGCGGCCGCGGCCGCGACCGCGGTGTACGGGTCCGTGAGCGCGCTGCCCACCATGCGGATGGAGCTGGTGGAGCAGTTCTGCTCGTGGTCCGCGTGCAGCAGGAACAGGATGTCGAGCGCACGGGCAAGCACCGGGTGGTGCTCGAAGTCCGGCGGACGCCGTCCCATGGGCTCGCTGCCGTGGAACATCATGTTGAGGAAGTTCTCGGTGTAGGAGAGGGAGTTGTCGGGATAGATGTACGGCATCCCCGTTCTGTGCCGATAGGCGAAGGCAGCGAGGGTCGGCATCTTCGCCACGAGGCGATAGAACTGGATGCGGCGCACGTCCGCGTCGTGGATGTTCTTGGCCTCGGGGTAGAACGTGGCCAGTGCGGCCACGGTGGAGACGAGGATGCCCATGGGATGCGCGTCGTAGCGGAATCCGTCGAGGAACTTCTTGATGCCCTCGTGGATCATGGTGTGGTAGCGGATGCCGTGCTCCCACCGGATGAACTCGTCGAGGGCCGGCAGGTCGCCGTGGTAGAGGAGGTACGCGACCTCGAGGAACGTGGCGCGGTCCGCGAGCTGCTCGATGGGGTATCCCCGGTATCGGAGGATCCCCTTGTCGCCATCGATGTAGGTGATGGTGCTCTTGCAGGACGCGGTGTTCATGTACCCCGGGTCGTAGGCCATGAGACCGAAGTCGTCGGCGCCGGTCTTGATCTTCCTCAAGTCCAGGGCCTTGATGGTCCCGTGCTCGATGGGCATCTCGTACGTCTTGCCCGTCCTGTTGTCCGTGATCGTCAGCGTCTCTTTTGCCATGGCATTCCTCCTGTCGTCGCCGCCGCTATTCCGCCCGGACCGTCATCGGTCCAGCACCTGCCTCAACACGTACGGGAGAATCCCCCCGTGTCGGAAGTACTCCACCTCGACCGGGGTGTCGATGCGCACCACGGCCACGATCTCCCGGGTCTCTCCCCCGTCTCCCGTCGCCTGGATGCGGATGCGCCCTCTGGGCGTGGTGGCCCGGGCCAGGTCGATGGCAAAGGTCTCCCGGCCGGTGAGCCCGAGGGACCGGACCGATTCTCCGGGAAGGAACTGGAGGGGCAGCACGCCCATTCCGACGAGGTTGGAGCGATGGATCCGCTCGTAGCTCTCGGCCAGCACGGCCCGCACGCCCAGCAGCAGGGTGCCCTTGGCCGCCCAGTCCCGGGAACTGCCCGCGCCGTACTCCTTGCCCGCCAGCAGGACGAGCGGCACGCCCTCGTTCCGGTACGCCATCGCCGCGTCGTAGATGGACATTTCCCGGCCGTCCGGCAGGTAGGTCGTCACGCCGCCTTCCTTACCTCCAGCCAGCCCGTTGCGCAGGCGGATGTTGGCAAAGGTGCCGCGCACCATCACCCGGTCGTTGCCGCGCCGCGAGCCGTAGGAGTTGAACTCCGAATCCGGCACGCCGAGGGACCGGAGGTACGCGGCTGCGGGGCTGGATGTGGCGATGGAGCCTGCCGGCGAGATGTGGTCGGTGGTCACCGAGTCGCCCAGCACGGCAAGCACCCTTGCGCCGGAGATGGCGGTCACTGCGTCGGGCTGAGCCGACAGCCCTGCGAAGAACGGCGGCTCCTGGATATAGGTCGAGTCCGCCTTCCAGTCATAGAGGACGCCGCCCGCGGCCGGGATCTCCCGCCACTGCGGGTTGAACTGGTCCAGCCCCTCGTAGAGCCTGCGGAATGCTTCCGGCTGCTCCGCGACCTCGAGCAGCGCCGCGACTTCCGCGGGGGCCGGCCAGACGTCCTTCAGGTACACCGGTTCGCCCCGGGGATCCCTTCCCAGGGGCTCGCAGGTCAGGTCGATGTCCACCCTGCCGGCCAGCGCGTAGGCCACCACCAGCGGGGGGGAAGCCAGGTAATTCGCCCGGGTCAGCGGGTTCACGCGGCCCTCGAAATTCCTGTTCCCGGAGAGCACGGAAGCAACCACGAGGTCGTTGGCCCTGACCGCGGCGCTGACGTCTTCGGGCAGGGGTCCGGAGTTTCCGATGCACGTCGTGCACCCGTATCCGACGACGTGAAAGCCCAGCGCTTCCAGCGAGGGGAGAAGCCCTGTCCGCTCCAGGTAGTCGGTCACCACCCGCGACCCCGGGGCAAGGCTTGCCTTCACGGTGGGCCTCGCGCTCAGCCCCTTCTCCACCGCCTTCCTGGCAAGGAGCCCCGCGGCCAGCATGACCGAAGGATTGGAGGTGTTGGTGCAGCTCGTGATGGCGGCAATCACGACCGACCCGTGGCAGAGAGTGGTCTCGGCTTCGGGCGAGGACGTGCTCGGAACGCACACCCCCTGCCGGTCAGCGGGAACGCCGAAACCTCCCTTGTCCGGCGCGTCACCGAGGGCCTTGCGGAAGCCCGCGGAAACCTGCCCCAGCGCTACCCGGTCCTGGGGTCGCTTCGGCCCGGCGAGGCTGGGCTCCACGCTTGCCAGGTCCAGCAGCAGGCTCTCGGAGTAGCGCGGGTCCGGGGTGTCGTCCGTGCGGAAGAGACCCTGCTCCTTTGCGTACCGCTCCACCAGGTCCACCAGCTGCCCGGGCCTGCCCGTGCGGCGAAGGTAAGCCAGCGCTTCCGCATCCCACGGGAAGAACCCCATGGTTGCGCCGTACTCGGGGGCCATGTTGGCAAGGGTGGCCCGGTCGGGCAGGGACATGGACGAGAGGCCTGCGCCGAAGAACTCGACGAACTTCCCGACGACGCCCTTCTTCCGCAGCATCTGCGTGACGTGGAGAGCGAGGTCCGTGGCGGTGGCGCCCTGGCCGAGCCGGCCGACGATCTTGACCCCGACGATATCGGGCATGAGCATGTACACGGGCTGGCCGAGCATGGCGGCTTCCGCCTCGATGCCGCCGACGCCCCAGCCGACGATGCCGAGGCCGTTGATCATCGTGGTATGGGAGTCGGTTCCCAGCACGCTGTCCGGGTAGGCCAGCTCCCCGTCCGCGGTCTTCTCGACGAAGACGGCCCGGGCCAGCTTCTCGATGTTGACCTGGTGCACGATGCCGACGCCCGGCGGGACCACCTTGAACTTCTCGAACGCTTGCTGGCCCCACTTGAGGAATTCGTAGCGCTCCCGGTTCCGCTCGAACTCGAGGCGCATATTGGTGGCCAGCGAGTCGGGAAGGCCCGCGGAGTCCACCTGGATGGAGTGGTCGACTACGAGCTCCGCGGGAAGCAGCGGCTCGATGCGGGCCGGGTCCGCTCCCATGCGCTTCATGGCGGAGCGCATGGCAGCGAGGTCCGCAAGCGCAGGCACGCCGGTAAAATCCTGGAGGATGACCCGCGCGGGCGTGAACGGGATCTCGACGGGTGCGGCCCCCCGTGCGCCCCAGGCTGCCGCGGCCGCGACGTCGTCCTCGCCAACCGCGAGCCCGTCGCAGCGTCGCAGGAGGGATTCCAGCAGGACCTTCCAGGAGAACGGAAGGTCGGAGACAATCCCGTAGCCTGCTTCCTCCAGGTAGCCCAGCCTGAAGAAGGTCACTTCGCCCGACTGGGTCCTGAGTCGCGCCCTGGCGCCGTCTATCCGTCCGTTCCTTCCCGCACTCATTCGCGACTCCGTCCCTGCATCGTCTCCAGCACGTAGTCCGCGAACGCCGCGGTGGTCGCACCGTCGGGACGGCCCGTGATCACGAGCCGCCGCTCCTGCTGACCGCAGATATCGAGCGCGCGGTCGAGCCTCCGGCCCTCGTCCGCGAGGCCCACGTGCCGGAGCATCATGGCGGCCGCTCGAAGCAGGCTTGCAGGGTCCGCGTACTCGGCCCGCCCCTCGCTGACCATGCGGGGAGCGGAGCCGTGGATGGCCTCGAACATGGCGTAGTAGCTGCCGAGGTTGGCGCTGCCCGCGGTCCCGACCCCTCCCTGGAACTCCGCGGCCTCGTCGGAGAGGATGTCGCCGTACAGGTTGGGAAGCACGAAGACCTTGAACTCGGTGCGGCGCTTGGGGTCCACGAGCTTGGCCGCGACGATGTCCGCGTACCAGGAGTCCCAGCGGATGCCGGGGTACTCCGCGGAGAGCCGCTTGCCCACTTCCAGGAACAGGCCGTCGGTGGTCTTGATGACATTGGCCTTGGTGACGCCCGTCACCCGGTCGATGCCGTTCTTCCTCGCGTACTCGAACGCGGCCCGGATGATCCGCTCGCATCCCTGCAGCGTCACCGCGGTGAAGTCGATGGCGAGGTCCGGCGTCACGTGGATACCGCGGCTTCCCAGGATGTAGGCTCCCTCGGTGTTCTCGCGGAAGAAGACCCAGTCGAGGCCCTCGGAAGGAACGCGGAAGGGACGCACGTTTGCGAAGAGATCCAGCTCGCGGCGCATGGCCACGTTGGCGCTTTCGATGTTGGGAAGCGGGCCGCCTTTCTCCGGCGTGGTGGTGGGCGCCTTGAGCACCACGTGGCACTTCTTCAGCTCCGCGACCACCGGGTCGGGGATGGCCTTGCCCGCGGCGATCCGATCCTCCAGGGTCATGCCGTGGATGGTGCGAAGCACCAGCCTCCCGCTCGAGATCTCCTTCTCGAGCAGGGTCGACAGCACCCGCACCGTCTCACGGGTGATGATGGGACCGATGCCGTCGCCCGGGCAGACCCCGATGATCAGGGGACGGAGGGCAGCGTAGTCCATGGCTGCGACGGGCGCCTTGAGCCGCTCCACGCGGGCGAGCTGCTCCTCGAGGAGCTTGCGAAAGTGAGCGGTTGCCTTGTCCAGAATCTCGTTCATCTTTCTCTCCACGCTCGAAGCCTGCAGCAGGAAACCGGCGCGGCCGGAGCGGCGCGGTTACGTGGACGCGGCCTGAAGCCTTGCGCACATCGCCTCGAGCTGGTCCGCGAGCTGCTTCGGGAGCCTGTCACCGAAGGTCGCGTAGTGCTCCTTGATGCCCGCGTACTCGCCCTTCCACGCGTCCACGTCCACCCGCAGGATATCCGCGAGGTTTTCCGCGGACACGTTGAGGCCCGTCACGTCGAGCGCGTCCGGAGTGGGCAGGTACCCGATGGGCGTCTCGACAGCCTTGCCCGTGCCGGAAACCCGCTCGAAGATCCACTTGATGACGCGGCTGTTCTCGCCGTAGCCGGGCCATGCGAAGCGGCCGTTCGCATCCTTTCGGAACCAGTTGACGTAGAAGATCCTGGGAAGCTTGCTGCGGTCCGTGCGGTCCGGCATGGAGAGCCAGTGCTTGAAATAGTCTCCCATGTGGTAGCCGCAGAACGGAAGCATGGCAAACGGGTCCCTGCGCAGCTGGCCCACCTTGCCGAACGCGGCTGCGGTCATCTCGCTGGAAGCGATGGATCCCATGAACACGCCGTGCTCCCAGCTGAACGACTCGTGCACGAGGGGGACGACGGATCCGCGGCGGCCGCCGAACACGAACGCGGAGATGGGAACGCCCGCGGGATCCTCCCACGCGGGGTCGATGACCGGGCACTGGGAAGCCGGTGCGGTGAACCGGGCGTTGGGGTGAGCGGCCGGCGCTCCGCCCGGGGTCCAGGGCTTGCCGTGCCAGTCGGTGAGCCCCTCCGGCGGCGTGTCCGTCATGCCTTCCCACCAGACGTCGCGGTCGGGCGTGAGCGCGACGTTGGTGAAGATGGAGTTGCGCGTGGCGCTCAGCATGGCATTGGCGTTGGACTGCATGGAGGTGCCGGGCGCGACGCCGAAGAACCCGGCCTCGGGGTTGATCGCGTAGAGGCGGCCGTCAGGGCCGAACTTCATCCACGCGATGTCGTCGCCGACGCACTCGACCTTCCACCCCGGAACCGTGGGGATCATCATCGCGAGGTTCGTCTTGCCGCACGCGCTCGGGAAGGCCGCGGCGACGTACTTCTTCTCTCCCTCGGGGGACGTGAGGCCCAGGATCAGCATGTGCTCCGCAAGCCACCCGTCGTCGCGGGCCATGACCGACGCGATGCGCAGGGCAAAGCACTTCTTGCCCAGCAGCGCGTTGCCGCCGTAACCGCTGCCGTACGACCAGATGAGGCGCTCCTCGGGGAAGTGCACGATGTACTTCCGTTCCGGGTCGCACGGCCAGGAGGAATCCTGCTGGCCCGGCTTCAGGGGCGCGCCGAGAGTATGGACGCACGCGACGAAGTCACCGTCCTCGCCCAGCAGGTCCAGGACAGCCTTCCCCATGCGCGTCATGATGCGCATGTTCACGACCACGTAGGGCGAGTCCGTAAGCTGGATGCCGATCTGCGCGATCTTGGAGCCGAGGGGGCCCATGCTGAACGGGATCACGTACAGGGTGCGCCCCTTCATGGCCCCGGAAGACAGCTCGGTGAGCGTCCGCTTCATCTCCGCGGGGTCGCACCAGTTGTTGGTGGGACCGGCATCGCTCTTGCTCGCGGAGCAGATGAACGTGCGGTCTTCGACCCGCGCGACGTCGGACGGATGCGACCATGCCAGGAAGCTGTTGGGCCTCTTGGCCGGGTCGAGCGGCTTGAACGTTCCTCCCTTCACCATCTGGTCCGTCAGCGCGTCGTACTCCGCCTGACTCCCGTCACACCAGTGGATGGACTCGGGCTGAAGCAGCTCGACCATCTGCTTGACCCACTGGCGGTATCCCCTTCTCACTGCGTTCATGGCACCCCCCAATCCGAACAAGAGCAGAGAACCGAATCCTAGGAATCATTTGACGGATCGTCAACCCCGGGAGCGCGCTCCGGCGCACCATTGGCGGGGGAGCGGGTAGCGAGGGGGGGGGAAGTTACTGCGCGACACCCGCGATGATACCTGCAAAAGAGGTGAACAGCATGGCAACGGATGCGGAATCCATCTGTCCGTCGCCATCCGTGTCGATATCGTTCACGATGAAGATGTTGAGCAGGTTCTTCAGCATGTCCTTGCTGATGGGAAGCTCCACGCCGGCAGGGATGGCGTCGATGGCCGCCAGCAGCTTATCCTTGGGGATCGCTCCGCCGATGATGCCGCCGGAGATGGTCATGGAGGCCCCGGGCTCCCCGATCACCGTACCCACCACCTGGGCGTTGAACAACGACACCTTGAGCGGAATCGTGGGCAGGAGCGACAGCACCATCGTAAACACGTAGCCTGCGCCGCCCGCGTGGAGGAAGCCGTCCACGAGGGTGGCGTTGTCGAACCAGAAGACGGGCTTGCAGGCTTCGCCGTCGATGCTGTCCGGCAGGACGAGGTACTCGCACGTCTTGGCCTGGAAGTCGCACTGCGCCTTGGGGAGCTTCGGCTCGCCCATGAACATGTTGAGGGTGAAGGGCTTGCCGGTGACATCGATCTTGGGGAACTCCATGAGCATGACGAGCGAGCCGTCTTCCACCGAGCCCTGCATCTGGGCGTTGACGTCCACGAACCCGGAGAGCTGGGAGAACAGGGCCGCCAGGTTGTTGTCGAGGCCGGCCTCGCAGTCGCCCGCGGGAGCGCACGTGGTGGGGTCGTTGTCCACGTCCAGGGCCTGCCCCTTCATGCCGCTGGCTCCTACGGCGAGGGTGATGATCTTCTGTGCGACCTTCGAGAAACCGATGAGGTTTGGATCGCACGACGCGTAGCACTGGCTGTTCCACGCGCAGATCATGCTGCCGGCGCAGGTGCCGCAGTCGCCGCCGCAGCCGTCCGGCCCGCACGCCTTGCCCTCGCACTGGGGCTCGCAGACGCACTGGCCCGCCAGGCACTCGCCAAAGGTGCACGCGCCGCACTGGCAGGTGTCCACCGGGCCGCACTCCGCACCGGCCGCCGCGCACGCGGCCACGCAGGGGTCCTGGGTGACGCACTGGTTGGCCTGGCACTTCTCATCGTCCGCGCAGGTGCCGCACTCGCAGTCTTCGGACTTGCCGCAGGCCTTCCCGGCACACGCAGCCACGCAAGGATCGGTGTCATCGACGCATGAGCCGTCCACGCACGAGAACCCGTCCTCGCAGTCGCCGCACCAGCACTCGCCGTACTCACCGCAGCCGATGTTGTCGTCGGCACAGATCTTCTCGCACTCCGGGTTCTCGACGGGCACGCAGATGAGCGCGTCGAGGTCGCAGGTCATCTCCGGGCCGCAGTCGGTGCCGCAGTCACAGCCGTCCACGACGCCGCACGCGGGCGGGCCGCACACGTCGTCGCAGGCCTGGGCGGGCACGCACTTGAACTTGTCGTCGCAGGTTTCGCCCTCCGCACAGGTGCCGCAGTCGCAGCCGTCCACCATGCCGCACTGGGCCTCCGCGGCGAGGCAGATGTCCTTGCACGTGGAGGACTCGGGGGCAGCCGCGTCATCCACCGCCTCGCTGCCCGTGTCGCCCGGCAGGTCGGCTTCCACCTCCCCGGCAGTCTCGGCCGTCACGTCCCCGGCGTCGGCGCCGACGACTTCCGACCCGCTGCTTCCGCAAGCGCCCACGAGCGCGGAAAGAGATATGAAGAGAAGAAGCAAGCACGTGCGATTCATGGTTGACCCCCCGGAGGTTTCGTCGTCGATGCTGCCCGGCGCACGACGTGCGGATCGGGCTCGGGCACGGATTCTACGTCCCGGCCGCGTGATTTGCAACGGGTGGTGAAACGTGATAGGAAGTGGCCGCAGTGCGATGGACGATGGTGGGAGGTTCGAGTGGGCAGCGGTGCGTCGGTCAGCGTGGTGATTCCGGTCTACAACGAGGAGGAGAGCCTCCCGCATCTCCATGCGCGGCTCATGGAGGAGCTCTCCGCGCTGGGCTGCCCCTTCGAGATCGTCTATGTCGACGACGGAAGCCGGGACAACAGCCTGGACCTGCTGCGACAGCTCAGCCGGGAGGACGAGCGGGTCAAGGTGATCTCGTTCCGGCGCAACTTCGGCCAGACCGCGGCCATGGATGCGGGGTTCCGCGCCGCGTCCGGGGACATCATCATCCCCATGGATGCGGACCTCCAGAACGACCCGGCGGACTTCGGCATGCTGCTGTCGGAGATGCACCAGGGGTTCGACGTGGTGAAGGGATGGCGCAAGGACCGGCAGGATGCGCTGGTGTCGCGCAAAATCCCCTCCATGGTGGCCAACGCCCTGATCTCCCGGATGACGGGCGTGCACCTCCATGACTACGGGTGCACCCTGACGGCCTACCGGAGAGAGGTCCTCGAGCCGATCCGGCTGTACGGCGAGATGCACCGGTTCATCCCGGCATACGCGGTCTGGGCCGGCGGCAGGCTCAAGGAGGTGCCGGTCCGCCACCATGCGCGCCAGTACGGCAAGACGAAGTACAACATCAGCCGGACGTTCAGGGTGGTGCTGGACCTCATGACTGTGCGGTTCCTGCTGGGCTACTCCACCAAGCCGCTCTACCTGTTCGGCAAGTTTGCGCTCTGGCTGCTGCTGGCCGCGTTCCTGAGCGTTGCCTGGTCGGTGACCAAGAAGGTGGTGTGGTCCCTGCCGTTCTTCACCGACCCGTTCTTCTACTTCGCCTGCTTCTGCAGCCTGGCTGCCCTCCAGATCCTGCTGGTGGGCCTGGTCGCGGAGCTCAACATGCGCATCTACTTCGAGTCGCAGGGCAAGGCTCCGTACGTCGTGCGTGAGACCCACAACCTCTCCAGGGCTCCATAGGACGACGCATGTGCGGAATCTGTGGATTCGTCGTCGAGAGACGGCCCGACTACGACCCCGATGCGGTCGTGGTGCGCATGGCCGACACCCTGTCCCACCGGGGACCCGACGGCGCGGGATACCTCAAGGCCATGCCCGCGTGGTTCGGCCACCGGCGCCTCAAGATCATCGACCTCGAGACAGGGGACCAGCCCATCTTCAACGAGGACGGGACCGTCGCGGTGGTCTTCAACGGCGAGATCTACAACTACCGCGAGCTGACCCGCGATCTGGCCGCGAAGGGACACACCTTCCGGACGCGCAGCGACACCGAGGTGATCGTCCACCTGTGGGAGGAGGTGGGCACCGACCTGCCCAACCATCTCAACGGGATGTTCGCGATCGCGCTGTGGGACACGCGCAAGCGGGAGCTGTTCCTGGCCAGGGACCGCATGGGGAAGAAGCCGCTGTACTGGGCGGCAACTCCGCAGGCGTTCGTGTTCGGCTCGGAGCTTCGGGCCGTGATGCAGCACCCGGGTGTCGAGCGGAAGCTGAGCCCGGAAGCCGTCAACAAGTACCTGCTCTTCGATACCGTGCCCGCGCCCCACACCATCCTGTCGTCGGTCAGGAAGCTGGAGCCCGGGACGTGGCTCACGTACCGCGAGGGCACGCCGAGGCTCGGCCGGTACTGGGACATCTCGTTTCCGTCGCCCCACGAGAAGGTCCCCTCCCTGGCCGACGCGTCGGAGCGGCTGGTGAGCCTGCTGAAGGACGCGGTCGACCGGCGTCTCATCTCCGACGTGCCGCTGGGGGTGTTCCTGTCCGGCGGCATCGACAGCTCCATCGTGACCGCGCTGATGTGCGAGATCGGCGGGGCCGCGCAGGTCAAGACGTTCTCCGTCGGCTTCACGGACGCCACTTTCGACGAGTCGCAGTATGCAAAGCTCGTGGCGCAGAAGTTCGGGACCAGGCACCACAGTCAGACGCTGACGGCGGACACCATGCTGGAGCTGCTCCCCGGGATCATTGCGCGGCTGGACGAGCCGCTGGCGGACGGCTCCCTCATCCCGACCTACTTCCTCTCGAAGTTCACGCGGGAGAAGGTGACGGTCGCGCTGGGCGGGGACGGCGGGGACGAGCTGGCCCTCGGGTACCCGACGTTCCAGGCGCACCGCATCGCGCGCTGGTACTCGTGGCTTCCCCGCTTCCTCCGGGCGGCCGTAGCCGCGGTGGTCCGGTCGCTGCCCGTCTCCACGTCCAACATCAGCTTCGACTACAAGGCCAAGCAGTTCGTTTCCGGCATGGACTACGACCGGTTCTCGCGCCACTTCGTCTGGATCGGTGCGATCCCTCCGGACGCGCGTGCGGGCCTCATGGCTCCGGACTTTGCGCCAGGAAGCGCGGATGCGGTCCTGGAGGACATCCCGCGCCACCTCGCGGCGTGTCAGCCCCGGGACGACTTCGACGCGCTCACGTACCTCTATGCGAAGCTGTACATGTGCGACGACATCCTGATGAAGGTGGACCGCGCCGCGATGATGAACTCGCTGGAGGCGCGAGCCCCCCTGCTGGACTACCGCGTGGTGGAGCACCTGACGTCCCTGCCCACCCACATGAAGCTGAACGGCTTCACCATGAAGTACATCCTCAAGCGGGCCTTTGCTTCCCGCCTTCCCGGGGAGATCCTCCACCGCAAGAAGAAGGGGTTCGGGGTGCCCATTGCGGACTGGCTCAAGGGCGAGCTGCGGCCCTGGGTCGAGGATCTGCTGTCGCCCCGGAGCGTGTCCGAGTCCGGCATCTTCGAACCGAGTGCGGTCCAGGCTCTCTGGACCGATCATCTGCAGGGGGTCACTGACAACCGGAAGCCGCTGTGGAGCATGGTCGTCCTGCTCCTCTGGGTCCGGGAGAACCTGCGCACGGCGCCGTGAAAACGGGGTAGGGGAAGCATGAGCAAGACCAGCAGGCTGGCAGTCATCGGCGGAGCGGGAATGATCGGCAGGGCCCTCGTCGAGGGGGTGATCAAGCGCTCCATCTTGAAGCCGCAGGACATCGTCGTGACCGCGCGGCACCAGGAGTCGCGAAAGCGGGTTGCGGATCTCGGCGTCCGCTTCACGCGCAACAACCGGGAAGCGGTCGCGCAGGCCGACATCGTGGTGCTGGCCGTGCCGCCGGACCAGGCCGTGGCATCGCTGCTCGAGTGCCGGGAGCAGTTCAGGCCGGGCCACCTGCTGGTGTCCGTGGTGACCGGAGTGCCGACGCAGGAGCTGGAAGCGGCCGCGGGCCCGGACGTTGCCGTGGTCCGGGCGGTGCCGAACATCGCCATGATCGTGGAGGCGTCGGTCACCTCCATCGCTCCGGGACGCCGGGCCACCGCGAGGCAGGTGGCGGTGACCCGCCGCATCTTCGAGTCCGTGGGCGCGGCGCTCATCCTGGACGAACGGCACCTCGATGCGTGCACCGGCCTTGCCGGCTGCGGGCCTGCGTTCGCGTTCAAGGTCATCGAGAGCCTGGCGGAAGGGGGAGTCAAGATGGGTCTGCCCCGAGATGCGGCTCGAACCATGGCAGCGTGGGTGCTCCTGGGCGCGGCGCAGCTCGTTCTCAAGACGGGCAGGCATCCTGCGGAGCTGAAGGACGAGGTGACAACGCCCGGCGGCTGCACGATCGACGGCATCGCCGCGCTGGAGGAGCGGGGCCTTCCCATCGCGCTCATCGCCGCGGTGGAGACGTCGTCGCGCAAGGCGTCCCGGCTCCGCCTGCGGCACAACGGTCCTCCGGTCGGGCACAGCCAGGAGTGAGCCTCCGTTCCGCATCGATCATTTTTTCCTTGCAAATGGCGCGCGCATGGGTACTATAGCTGACCCGTGTGGTTGGGCCTATAGCTCAGCTGGCAGAGCTACCGGCTCATAACCGGTCGGTCCCAGGTTCGAACCCTGGTGGGCCCACCCCGGACCACCTTTGAAACGGAACGGGAATGACGGACCCTGGAAAAACGCATCAGGACAGGTTCCCAAGGAACGGTAAAAGGCGCCCCCGAAAAGGCGCCTTTTGCATTTAAGAGCGTGAGGTGCGGCCTTGAAAGACGTTATCCTTGCCCTGGTCGAGTTGCAGGAGATTGACAACGAGATCCACAAGTACGCGGTCCAGAAGGACACCCTGGCCAAGACCCTGAACGAGCTCAAGGAGCTGGTGGGCAGGATGGAGGCGTCGGTCCAGGAGAAGCAGGTCAAGCTCTCCGACGTCGAGAAGTGGTACCAGGAGCAGGTGGAGACGCTCAAGGAATACGGCGATCGCATGACCCGCATCAAGGCCAGCCTCCAGCAGGTGACCAAGACCAAGGACTACCTGCTGCGGCAGAAGGAGCTGGAGAACCTCCGGCGGCACAAGCAGACCAAGGAGGAGGAGATCGAGAAGGTCAACGAGACCATCCGCGATTTCCGTGACGCCATTTCTCGGGATCAGGAGAAGATCGCGCAGCTGAAGATGGACACCGAGCAGGAAGGCGGGGCCACCTGGGACCAGGTCCACCAGCTCGAGGCGACCATTGCCGAGATATCCAAGAAGCGGGAGCACCTGCTTCCCATCGTCCCGCCTGCGACCCTGCGCCGCTACGACCAGATCAAGGGGCGCAGGGACGGCCTGGCCATCGTGGAGGCCGGCAACGGCTCGTGCGGCGGCTGCCACGTCCAGCTTCGGCCCCAGCACTTCAACATCCTGCTGCGCATGCAGAGCCTCGAAGCGTGCCCCAGCTGCACGCGCTTCCTCTACGTCCGTGCGGAGACCGTCTCCAAGATCAACGCGGCAGAGAAGGAGTCCTCCGACTCCGCGCCGGCCGCTGCCAACTAGTCCCTCGTCACAGGGATTCTGACCGGTAGGCTTTCGCCATCTTCGCACGCGCCTGTTCTACGGTGAACATCCATCGAATCGACGCGCCGCGTGCGTTGCGGTTTCGGACGCACGCCCGGACTTCACGGGTGAGCGTCTCCCTGTCTCCGACACGGCGGTCCAGACACTCCTTGCCGACGGCACCGACTTCGATCGTTGATCACAAGAGTCTCACCTTTCCCGCGCTTTCCCGCGCTTGAACGCACTCGCCCGCGGGCGTATATTCCTTGGGTTGTGGGCAAAACCGGGGAGGTTTCCTGTGCGGTGCCAGCGGTCAGCTTCGCCTGAACGAGTGACTCGCAACGGCGGGGGCCTCGCAGAGGGAGGCCGGTCTGCACATGGCGGTCGCGTCATGACCAAGTGGCTCTCGAACCTCGTTGCCGCCGGCTGGCTGCTGGCTGCGGCGTGCGGAGGCAAGAGCGGGGAGACTGATGCGACGACCGCCAAGGACCTCAAGGCCGACAGTGACGTCCTCGAGCCGGAGGGTTGGATGCCGGACGGCAGCGATCTGTCGAAATCTGACGCTTGTGAGACTGGAGGATGCGGCGAGGGGTGGGCCTGCGTAACCGGCCCGGACGGGAAGCCGACCTGCATAGACGCCGTGATCGCGGCCTGTCAGCATGTTGAGTGCGGGCGGGGCTGGTGGGGCGAGTGCTACGATGACATGGGCTGCTGGGACATCTGGCCGTGGTGCGCCTGTTCGGGCAAGGATGTCTGCGTCTATCCCGACACGAAGAGACTCATCGACCCGGGGGAGACCTCGGTGGACGTGTCCGGGATGTGCGTTCCCGTCTCAGAGTTGTGCGGCAACTGGGTGTGCGATGCCGCGGCGGCTGGAGAGGACTGCTGGTCGTGTCCGGCGGATTGCGAGTGCTCCGAGGAGGAGTCCTGTGAACTGGGCCAGGACGCGAAGCCGACCTGTGTGGACCCTTGCATCAGTGCCTGCCAGGGAATCGAGTGCGGCGGGACTATGGCCTCCAGCGATTCCGGTCTGGACATGATCTGCGGGTGTGGCGAGTGTCCGCAGGGAAAGGTGTGTGCGTCCCTCCCTGGGGATGAGCTTGCGGGGATGTGCGTTGAGAAGTCCACTGCCTGCGGTCTTCCTCCGAACGAATGGATGTATGACTTCTGCGACGCGTCGGAGGTCTGCGTGGATGGCTACTGCGTTCCTTGCTCGTCCACCTGCGAGGACAAGGAGTGCGGCCCGGACGGCTGTGGCGGAGAGTGCGGGGTGTGCGCCGCCAACGCTGTCTGCACCATCGAAGCCAAGTGCCAGTGCATCCCGGACTGCAAGGAAAAGGAGTGCGGCGACGATGGCTGTGGCGGGAGCTGCGGGGAGTGCGGGGCGGAGCAGACCTGCAACGGGCAGGCGAAATGCGTCCAGTAGCCCACGAGGAGGTGCCATCTTGAACAAGCCGATCCTGTTACTCATAGCGGCCTCAGGAGTGGTGGCGCCCGCGTGCGGGGGGAAGGGAGCGGAGTCCGACGTCCCCTCTGGTGAAATCAGCGGACCGGACGCGTCCCCCCGCTCAGTTGATGTCAACGGCGACGATGGCTCGTTGGACTGCGTGCGTCTGTGTGCGGAAGGCCAGGCCCTGCAGCCGTGCGGGGACGATGGTTGCGGCGGGAGCTGCGGCACGTGCCCAGCAGGACTGGAATGCCTTCCTCTCAACCCGGGCGTCTGCTTCGGCCCCGCCATCGACTGCGCCGCGCTCTGCTCGGAGTACCACGTCGGGTGCGGCCCGTATCCGTCTGACGTGCCAGACCCTTGCTCTTGCGGAGAGTGCGGTGAAGGGGAGGAGTGCGCTATGACCATGGACTCTTCTCTGGATCCAGCATGCTGCCCTACCTGCAAGACCTACTGCGAGTCGCTTGACCGGAAGTGCGGGTGGGCCTTTCAGTACTGCTTTCCCTCTGACGGCATAGGCGAAGGCGATTGCGACTGCGGCGAGTGTCCTTCGGGGCAGGTGTGCGTGGGGAACGACTACGAGTCGAGCCACTGCTGCACGCAGGCTTGTGACGGGAAGGAGTGCGGCGACGATGGCTGTGGCGGGAGCTGCGGAGCATGTCCTGCCGGATGTGCCTGTGACTCGGGTGTTTGCCAGGGCGACTGCGACTGCGTCTCCTACTGTGGGGAGGAGAACGAGGCCGAGTGCGGTGACGACGGTTGCGGTGGGTCTTGCGGGGAATGCGATCCGGAAGAGGTGTGCGGCGAGGCAGACTACGACGCCATCGGGATCTGCTTCGACCCGGTCAAGGAATGTCCCGAGACCTGCGCCTGGGAGGAGGCCGAATGCGGTCCTGTCTGGACCGGCCTGGCGGCCCCTGAGGACTGCAACTGCGGCGACTGCCCCGGGCCCCAGGACGAGTGCATCAACAACACGTGCGTCTGCCAGCCGCAGGCCGAGGTGTGCGACGGCCTGGACAACGACTGCGACGGAGAGATCGACGAGGACTTCCCCGACGAGAACCTGGACGGCATCCCCGACTGCTGCCAGCCGCAGTACGACGGCGTAGACCCTGCGAAGGATAACTGCCCTTGGATGAAGAACCCCGGCCAGGCGGACACGGACCTGGACGGGCTTGGGAACGCCTGTGACCCGGACGACGACAATGACGGTTGGGATGATTGGCAGGACTGCGAGCCGGGGAGTCCATACATCTATCCGGGGGCACAGGAGAAGTGCAACGGCCTCGACGACAACTGCAACGACAAGATCGACGAAGGATTCCCGGACACGGACAAAGACGGAGTTGCAGACTGCGTTGACGACGACCTGGACGGGGACGGAATCAAGGACGTTGTGGACAACTGCATGGATGTCTTCAACCCAGGCCAGGAGGATTTCAACGGGAACGGCATCGGCGATGCTTGCGAGAAGGACTACGACAACGACACGGTCGAAAACGGCAAGGACAACTGCCCGTGGGCGCCGAACCCCGACCAGAAGGACACAGACAAGGACGGTGTGGGGGACTCTTGCGAGGGTGGCGATGCGGACGGCGACGGTGCGCCGGATGTGCAGGACTGCCAGCCGAAGAACCCGACGAGCCATCCCGGTGCCGAGGAGTTATGCGACGCGTGGGACAACGACTGCGACGGAGAGGTCAACGAAGGGTTCCCTTACCCCGAGGGATATCCCGTCTTTGGCAACTGC
>Ga0233425_10006045_pt1 | contig 18397 bp, 16 predicted proteins | sample Watercolumn_Towu_2_FD_181712 | JGI IMG/M metagenome (GOLD analysis project Ga0233425, IMG submission 181712) | Freshwater microbial communities from Lake Towuti, South Sulawesi, Indonesia - Watercolumn_Towuti2014_140_MG | ecosystem: Environmental > Aquatic > Freshwater > Lake | place... | reverse complement strand
CATGCCACCTTGGGTCACATCGGCACCGCGCATCGTCGGCTCCCCTTTATTCTTCTCGACGATGATTCGACAACATACGACGCGAGGAATTCCATGAAATCGCGGCGAATTTCAACAAACTGCTAGCTCCTCTTGGCGTGCCTGCCGGCCCAGTCGCGAGCGAACTGGTAGGCGACGCGGCCGCTGCGCGAGCCCCTTTGCAGTGACCATTGGAGCGCTTCTTCTTTGGCCTGCTGAATTTCTTTGGAAGTACAACCAAAGGATTTCAACCAGTGATTCACGATCTCCACGTACTCATCCTGGTCAAAAGGATAGAAGGACACCCACAGGCCGAAGCGCTCCGAGAGCGAGATCTTCTCCTCCACCGTCTCGCCGGGGTGGATCTCGTCGCCCACGTACTTGGTCTCGAGGTTCTCGGCCATGTACTCGGGCATGAGGTGGCGGCGGTTCGAGGTCGCGTAGATCAGCAGGTTCTCCGAGGTGGTCGAGATCGAGCCGTCGAGCGCGACTTTCAGCGCGATGTAGCCCTCCTCCGCGCCGTGGAACGAGAGGTCGTCGCAGAAGACGAGGAAGCGCTCATGGCGCGAGGCCACCGCGTCGACGATATAGGGCAGGTCGATGAGGTCGCTCTTTTCCACCTCGATCAGGCGCAGGCCCTTGCCGCTGTACTTGTTCAGGAGGCCCTTCACGATCGAGCTCTTGCCGGTGCCGCGCGCGCCGGTGAGGAGCACGTTGTTGGCGGGCCTGCCGTCCAGGAACTGGCGCGTGTTCTGCTCGACCTTCGCGATCTGCGTCCCGATCCCCTGCAGGTCGGAGAGCCGCATGCGGTGCACATGCCTGACCGGCTGCAGCCACCCGCCGCTGCGCGCCCCCCGGCGCCAGCGAAACGCGATGCTCGCCTTCCAGTCGGTCGGCGGCGGCGCGGGCAGCAGCTCCTCCAGCTTGGCGAGGATTTTCTCGAGCTCTTTGCTCATGTGCGGTATTCGGCGTTGATTTTCACGTAGCCGTACGAGAAGTCGCAAGTCCACAGCGTCGCCGCCGCCTTGCCTCGATTCAGCACGACCCGGACCGTGAACTCGGGCTTCTTCATCACTTCGACAGCCCGGCTTTCGACGTAAGAAGGGTTTCGTGCTCCCGACCGGGCGACAAAGACGTCATCCAGGAACAAGTCGACCTTGGAAACGTTAAGCGCGACCCCGGAATAACCGACCGCAGCGAGGATACGGCCGAGATTCGGGTCGGAGGCGAAGAACGCGGTCTTCACGAGCGGCGAATGCGCGATCGCGTAGCCGACCTTGCGGCACTCCGCCGCGCTGCGCCCGCACTCGACGCGGATCGTCACGAACTTCGTTGCTCCTTCTCCGTCTCTGACGAGTGCTTGAGCAAGAAGCGTTGCAACCTCGGAAGCTGCTTTTTGGAGTTGTAGAAGGTCTTTCCCGGAGGAAGCGGAAGGACCCCTACCGGTCGAAATCAGCACATACGAATCATTGGTGGACGTGTCCCCGTCCACCGTGACGCAATTGAACGATTCCTGCGCCGTTTCTCTCACCATTTTCCTGAGCGCGGACGGAGCTACCTTCGCATCTGTGGCCACGAACGCCAGCATCGTCGCCATCCCCGGCCGGATCATGCCCGAGCCCTTCGCGATGCCGGTGACGACCGCCTCGCCGCCCGAGAGCTTCACCTTGCGCGACACCGCCTTCGGCACCGTGTCGGTGGTCATGATCGCTTCCGCAGCGTCGAGCCAGGTGCCGTTGTTCAGGGTCGCTTTAGTGATTCGTTCCACCGGAAGGGGTTCCATGATGACGCCGGTCGAGAACGGCAGAACCTGTTCGGGTTTGCAGTTCAGGGATTTCGCAACCCAGGCGCAAACGGAAAGTGCCCTGCCAATCCCGTCCTGCCCCGTCCCCGCATTCGCATTGCCCGTATTCACAACCAGGGCTCGGATAGGATTCCTCAGGTGCTTCTTCGCCAGCAGCACCGGGGCGGCGCAGAAGCGGTTTTGCGTAAAGACGCCGGCGGCTACCGCGCCTTGCGCGAGCCGCATGACGAGGAGGTCCTTGCGGTTCGGCTTCTTGATGCCGGCCATGCCGAACGCGAGCTCGACGCCGGGAACTGCCAGCAACGAATCCGCATCGGGTGAAGAAAGATTGACCGCCACGAAGGGGCGGATTCTACGCGGCTGCTAGCGACGACTCCAGCGGCGGATGATGGCCGCGTTGTCGAGTTCGCCATCCCCGCTCGAGACGGCGTCCTCCAGCAGGCGCTGATGCGCGTGTGTGAGCGGCAGCTCCAGGGGACTCGCCGAAAGGATGGTGCGCACGTCCTTGAGGTGCTGGCGGATGCGCGAATCGGGCGTGTAGTCGCCCGACACCATCTTCTCCCCCTTGGCCAGCGCTGCCGCGGAGGCCGCGGGCGAGGCGCGCACGAGGTCCAGGAACTGCCGGCGCGGGATGCCAAGCGCCTCGGCGAAAGCCATGCCCTCGGCGAGCGCTGCGCGGTTTAGCCCCAGCACCAGGTTGGTGGCGAGCTTCGCGCGCGCCGCCGTGCCTGCGGCGCCGACCGCCACCCGATGCGCCGAGATCGCCGCGAGCAGGTCCTCGCAGCCGGCGGCCTCCCCTCCGACGAGCATCAGCGCCTCGCCGCGGCGCACCGCATCCGAGGAGCCCGAAAGCGGCGCCTCGACGTAGCCGATGCCCCTCTTCGCGAGGTCCGCCGCCAGCGCCTCGACGCGCGCCGGATCGCCGGTCGTGCAGTCCACGTACAGCCGGGCCGAGGACGCCGCAATGACCTGCTCGGCGTCGCTGCTGCTGAAGACGGCGAGCACGATGCGCGGCGCGCGCAGCGCCTCCTCGCTCGTGCGGCCCTCGAACGCGCGCGCCGCCTCGGCCGAGCGGTCGTAGCCGACGACCGCGAAGCCGGCGGACTCGAGGCGTGCCGCGATGGCGCGGCCGAGAAGCCCCAACCCGACGACGCCTACGAAGTCCTCCTTGCGCTTCGTCACCGGCACCGTCCTAGAGCGACGACCCGCCGCAAACGTGGATTTCCTGGCCGGTAATCGCCGCCGCATCCGGCGTCAGCAGGAAAGCGACGAGGGCGGCGACCTCCTCCGGACGGATGCGCCGGCCGATCGGCGGCAGAGGGGCGGGAGGCGTGCCGGCGCGCTGCGGATCGGCGAGCATCGCGGTGTCGGTGCTGGCTGGCGCGACCACATTCACGGTGATTCCGCGCGGCGCCAGCTCCTTCGCCCAGGATCTGGCGAGTCCGACGAGCGCCGCCTTGGCCGCGGCGTACTGGCTTTTCTCCACCGCGCCGAGGCTGGCGCGGCTGCCCATCAGGACGATGCGGCCGTCGGCTTCCATGCCGGGCGCCAGATGGTTGCCGAGCGCAGCCGCGGCCTCCACATGGATGCGCCACAGCAGCGCTCCTGCATCGAGGTCGAGCTCGCCGAGCTTTGCACCGCGCATGATGCCCGCGCAGTGCACTAGCGTCTCGGCGCCCCCAAGCTGGGGCAGCATCGCGCCACGCGCCGCAGCGTCGGAGAGGTCAACCTCGATCGTACGAAACCTCTCGTGCGCGAGCGTCGCGGGAGCCCGGTCGAGGCCAGTCACCCGCCAACCGTCGCGCAGCAGGCGATCCGCCACGGCTCGACCGATTCCCGAGCTCGTGCCAGTGACGACGGCGTGGCGCATCGCGCTGGGCGCAGCGTCGGCTACGAGCGCTCGAAATTCACGCTCTTCAGGAGCTCGCCGCCTCGCACGATTTCGCCGCGGATGAACCTGCGGCTGTCCTCGATGCTCTCGGCGACCGGCTCGAGCAGCGAGCCCGTCTGGCGCTTGACCACTTCGGGGTCGCGCATCGTTTCCTGGATCAACGCGTTGAGCGAACCCTGGATCTCGCGCGGCGTTCCCTTCGGTGCCCAGATCCCGTACCAGGAGTAGAACTCGAAGCCCGGCAGGCCCGCTTCCGCCATCGTGGGCACATCGGGTGCGAGCACCGAGCGGCGAGCCGTGGCGATGCCGAGCGCGCGGACCTTGGTTGGGTCCTTCGCTGCCGGCAGCAGCGCGAAGCTCGGGTCGATCAGGAGCTGTACGGCGCCGCCCATGATGTCCTGCAGTGCCGGCACCGTCCCCCTGTACGGCACCATCGGGATCGGCGCACCGGTGCGGCGCAGGAACTCGATCGTCGCGAGGTGCCCCGCCGAGCCCATCGAGGAGATGGCGAAGTTCCACTTCGCCGGATGGGCCTTGGCCGCGGCGACGATCTCGGCGAGCGTTCTCTGCGGTATCGACGCCGACATCACGCAGACCAGGGGCGCCACCGCGGTGCGCCCGACGAACTCGAGGTCGACCTCCGGGTTGAAGTCCGCCGCCTTCAGCACCAACGGCATGACGGCCGTGTTGAACGCGCTCGCGAGCAGGGTGTAGCCGTCCGGCTCGGCCTGGATCACGGCACGCGTGCCGACGAGTCCGGCGCCACCGACGCGATTCTCCACCACCGTGGTACAGCCGAATTTCGCGCGAATCCGCTCCGCGATCAGGCGGCCGAGCGCGTCGTTCGCCGCACCCGGCGGCCAGGGCACGATCACCTTGACCGTCTTGTCCTTGGCCGGCCACACGGCCTGCGCCTGTGCGCGGGAGCCCAGCGCGGCCAGCGCCGCAGCCCCGGCCGCCGCTTTGATGACGTCGCGCCTTTTCATCGTGTCCTCCTCGAAAAATGCCGCCAGCTAGCTCAGCTTGCCGTGGCAGTGCTTGTACTTCTTGCCCGAGCCGCAAGGGCAGGGCTCGTTGCGGCCGACCTTCTGCGCGACGCGCACCGGATGCTGTTTCGGCTTCTCCTCGGCCGGCGGCGCCGCGGCCTGCTCGTCCGCTGCCAGCGCCGGCTGCTCGCCGTGCTGCGCCTGCACGTTCTGCACGTGCGCCTGCACATCGGGCTCCGGCGGGCGCTCGGTGATCTGCATCAGCGTCAGGTGTTTGATCAGCTCGGCCTTGACCGACTCGACCATCGCCCCGAAAAGCTCGAAGGCCTCGCGCTTGTACTCCTGCTTCGGGTTCTTCTGCGCATAGCCGCGCAGGTGGATGCCCTGGCGCAGGTGGTCGAGCGCGGCGAGGTGCTCGCGCCAGTGCCCGTCGAGGATCTGCAGCATCACGTAGCGCTCGTACTGGCGCAGCTGCGCGGCGGCGGTCGGCGGGATCTTGGCGTCGTAGGCCTTGTGCGCCTCGCCGACGATGCGCTCGAGCACCGCCGCGTCCTGCAGGTCGGGCTCGGCCTCGAGCCAGGCCTTGACCGGCAGCGCGAGGTTGAATTCGCTCTTGAGCGCGTTCTCAAGCCCGGCGATGTCCCACTGCTCCTCGACGCTCTCCTCGGACACGAACTGGCGGAACAGGTCGCTCACCACGCCCGAGCGCAGGTCGGCGATGCGCGGCGAGACGTCCGCCGACTCGAGCAGCTCGTTCCTGAGCGAGTAGATGGTCTTCCTCTGGTCGTTGGCGACGTCGTCGTACTCGAGCAGCTGCTTGCGGATGTCGAAGTTGCGCGCCTCGACCTTGCGCTGCGCGCTCTCGATCGAGCGCGTCACCATGCGGTGCTCGATCGCCTCGCCCTCCGGCATCTTGAGCATGACCATGATGCGGTTGATGCGGTCGCCGGCGAAGATCCTGAGCAGAGGGTCCTCCAGCGCCATGAAGAAGCGCGAGCTGCCCGGGTCGCCCTGGCGGCCGGAGCGGCCGCGCAGCTGGTTGTCGACGCGCCGCGACTCGTGGCGCTCGGTGCCGATGATGTGCAGGCCACCCGCTTTGACGACCCCGTCGTGCAGTGCCTGCCACTCGCCGCGAAGCTTCTCGACCCTTTTCCGCTTTTCAGTTGAATCCAGACTCTGATCTGCTTCGACAAAGTCACATTGCTTTTCCACATTCCCGCCGAGCACAATGTCGGTGCCCCGGCCAGCCATGTTGGTGGCGATGGTGATCATCTTCGGCCGCCCGGCCTGGGCGACGATCTCGGCCTCGCGCGCATGCTGCTTGGCGTTCAGCACCTGGTGCTGGAGCTTCTCGCGCGCAAGGAGCGCCGAGAGCACCTCGGAGTTCTCGATCGAGGTCGTACCCACAAGCACCGGCTGGCTCTTGCCGTGGCAGGCCTTGATCTCGTCGATGATCGCCTTGTGCTTCTCCTTGGTGGTCCGGTAGACGAGGTCGAGCCGGTCGTCGCGCACCATCTTCATGTGCGTCGGGATTACCACGGTCTCGAGGCCGTAGATCTCCTGGAATTCGTAGGCCTCGGTGTCGGCGGTGCCGGTCATGCCGGCGAGCTTGCCGTACATGCGGAAGTAGTTCTGGAAGGTGATCGAGGCGAGCGTCTGGTTCTCGTTCTGGATCGAGACCTTCTCCTTCGCCTCGACCGCCTGGTGCAGGCCGTCGGACCAGCGCCGCCCGTGCATCAGGCGCCCGGTGAACTCGTCGACGATGATCACCTCGCCGTCCTGCACCACGTAGTGCTGGTCGCGGTGAAAGAGGTAGTGCGCGCGCAGCGCCGCAGTGAGGTGGTGCACCAGGTTGATGTACGCCGGCTCGTACAGGCTCGCGCCCTCGGGCAGCATGCCGAAGCGCACCAGGATCTCCTCGGCCTTCTGGTGTCCCGCTTCCGAGATGACGATCTGGTGGTTCTTCTCGTCGACGAAGAAGTCGCCCGGCGGCTCGGGCTGGTCGGGCTTCTTCTCCTCCTTCTGCCGCGTCAGCAGCGGCGGCACATCGTTCAGCCGGTGGTAGATCTCTGTGCGGTCCTCGGCCTGGCCCGAGATGATGAGCGGCGTGCGCGCCTCGTCGATCAGGATCGAGTCGACCTCGTCGACGATGCCGTAAACAAGGCCGCGCTGGAAGCGCTCCTCGACCTGCATCGCCATGTTGTCGCGCAGGTAGTCGAAGCCGAACTCGTTGTTGGTGCCGTAGGTGATGTCGGCGCGGTAGGCCTCGCGCTTGGCGGTATTGCGCTGCTCGAACTCCATCTCGTGGTACGGCAGGTTGACGCCGACCGTGAGCCCGAGGAAGCCGTAGATCTTGCCCATCCACTCGGCGTCGCGCCGCGCCAGGTAGTCGTTCACCGTGACGATGTGCACGCCCCTGCCCGCGAGCGCGTTCAGGTACGCGGGCAGCGTGGCGACGAGCGTCTTGCCCTCGCCGGTCTTCATCTCGGCGATCTTGCCGTCGTTCAGCACCATGCCGCCGACCAGCTGCACGTCGAAGTGGCGCATGCGCAGCGTGCGCCTGGAAGCCTCGCGCACCACGGCAAAGGCCTCGGGCAGCAGGTCTTCCAGCGTCGCGCCCTCGGCAAGGCGCTTCTTGAACTCGCCGGTCTTGCCTCTGAGCGCCCCGTCGGAGAGCTTCGCGAGCTCCGGCTCTAAAGCATTTATTGTTTTTACTATCTGAGAATAGTGCTTCAGCAGCCGCTCGTTGCGGCTGCCAAAGATTTTTCTCGGAATATTGAGAAGAAACTGCAAGAGCTTCCGGACAAATTCCATGAGTGCGGGGGCAACGGCCTGTAAGCCCCCGAAAAGGCGGTGATTTTACCACGCGGGGGCGCGTCCCGAGGCCTTACTGGGCTCTTGCTTTGGCGACCGGCGGCAACTGCGGCTTGCTGGCGAGCAGAAACATCGTCGGGTTCTGCGCCGCGCCGCGGAAGCGCACTTCGAAATGCAAGTGCGGCCCGGTCGAGCGCCCGGTGTTCCCGCTCTCGGCGATGCGCCGGCCGCGCTGCAGCAGGTCGCCTTCCTTCACGTGCACCTTGGACAGATGCGCGTAGCGCGTGACCAGGTCGTTGCCGTGGTCGATGTCGATCATGTGGCCGTACTGCGGATGAAAGCCTGCGAACTGCACGACGCCGCCCGCGGCCGCGACCACCGGCGTGCCGGTGTCAATGATGAAGTCGAGCCCTTCGTGCATCGCCCGCTGGCCGGTGAACGGATCGATGCGGTAGCCGAAGCCCGAGGCGTTGAAAGGCGCCTGCACCGGCATCATCGTCGGCATCGCCTTCTTCTTGACCGCCAGATCGAAGAGTTGCGCTTCCAGCAGCCCCAGCATGTCGGTGCGACTCTCCATCTGGCGCGACAGGCTCGCGACCTGCTCGTTGAACTGCGAGAGCGTCAGGTTCTGCGGCGGCAACAGGGTCGACTGCGCGCCGCCCAGGCCCGGCGTCTCGGAGAAGCGGAACTCCTGCGGGCGGATGCCGGCCAGCGCCGAGAGGCGCTCGCCGAGCGCTTCCAGGCGCGTGAGCTGGGCCTGCATCTCGCCGATCTTCACTGCCATCGCGTTCAGGTTATGCTGCATGAACTCGCGCGAGCGCTCGGCTTCGCCTTTCTGCGCGGCCAGCAAGAGCTGGTGGATGAGCGGGATCTTGATCTCGGAGGCAAAGCGCAGGCTGAGCCAGTAGAGCGCCGCGGTCAGCGACAGCAGCACGAGGATCGCGACTCCGGCCGAGGCAAGCATGTGGCGCAGCGACAGCGTAAGCGTGCGCGCCTTTGCCAGCCGACTGGAGATCACGATAAACTGCACGTACGCCTCCTCTGAACGCCGTACCCGTGCACCCCGCCAAAGTCGGCCGCCTCCTGGACGCCGAGCCCGGCATGCAGCCTGTTGTCGCGAAAGCGCGTGAACTGGCTGCGCTTTCCAGGCTTTGTATGTACTTTCTGCCCGCCGAGCTTGCCCGCAGGATCCGGGCGGTGAATCTCAAGGACGGCAGGCTGGTCTTGCTGGCCGCGACCCCCGCCGCGGCGGCCAAACTCAAACTCCTGTCCGAAAGCCTCGGTAAAAGACTGTCAGAACAGGGCGCAAAGGTTAATTCAGTTTCAGTGAGGGTGCAACCCGAAAACGCTCCTGTGGAGGAAGTCACGTCCAAGCGCGAAATGCGGCTTTCCGGCGAGGCAAAACAGGCGCTGCTCGCGCTGTACGACAGGCTCCCGGACTCCCCTGCGCGCAGGGCTTTGAAAACCCTGCTCGATCATCACCTTAAGCGCTAGCCTGGTGCAGCAGCCCTGCGACCCCCGCCGGCGCCTCTTCGGTGCGCTCGAAAGTGACCACTTCGCACGCCGCCGCATCGGCGAGCAGCGTGCGCAACAGCCGGTTGTTCAGCGTATGCCCGGACTTGTGCGCGCTGAAGGCCGCGAGCAGCGGCTTGCCGATCATGTACAGATCGCCGATCGCATCGAGCGCCTTGTGGCGGATGAATTCATCGGCGAAGCGCAGGCCCTCGGCGTTCAGCACGCGGTACTCGTCCAGCACCACCGCGTTCTCGAGGCCGCCGCCGAGCGCGAGCCCGGAATCGCGCAGGTCCTCGATATCGTGCATGAAGCCGTAGGTGCGCGCGCGCGCCACCTCCTTCAGGTACGAGGTCTGCGCGAAATCCACGGTGAGCGTGGTGTTCGATTTCTCGATGACCGGGTGGTCGTAGACGATCGAGAACGAGAGCTTGAAGCCCTCGAAGGGTTCCAGCATCGCCCACTTGTCGCCGTCGCGCGCCTCGATTTTCTTCTTCAGGCGCAGGAAGCGCTTCGGCGCGGCCTGCTCTTCCATCCCCGCCTGCTGCAGCAGCAGCACGAACGGTGCCGCGCTCCCGTCCATGATCGGCACTTCAGGGCCGTCCAGGTCGACGTAGGCGTTGTCGATGCCCAGGCCGGCGAGCGCCGACATCAGGTGCTCGACGGTGTAGACCTTGACTTCGCCTTGGACCAGGCACGAGCACAAGCGCGTCTCGCCGACCGCATCGGCGCGCGCAGGAAGGTCGACGGGTTTCTCCAGATCGACCCGCCGGAAGACGATGCCGGTATCAGGCTGCGCCGGGCGCAGCGCCAGCTTCACTTTCTGCCCGGTATGCAGGCCGACGCCGGTCGCCTGCACGAGCGATTTCAGGGTCCTTTGACGCAGCATGGGGGAGCAATTCTAAAGCAGGGGGCCGCAACATCCCCCCTGGCAAGTTGTAAGGGGATGTTGCGGCCCGAATGTTGCGCGACTATGTGCGGCTCAGTCGGCCTGCTTTCGCAGAAATGCCGGAATGTCGTACTTGTCGACGCCCGAGTTGGCGAGCGCTTCGACCTGCGCGGCGCGGTCGCGCCGGCGGAACACCGCGGGCGTTTCCGCCATCGCGTTGTAGTCCGGCCCGCCCGCGGCCATCACCGGCTGGTTGTCGGTGCCCGTCTTCTGCGAGACCACCAGCTGCGGCTTGGTCGGGCGCGCCCCCATCGGCTGGCCGAGTCCGGTGGCGATCACCGTCACGCGCAGCTCGTCGCCGAGCGTGTCGTCGAACACCCCGCCGTGGATGATGGTCGCGTCTTCCGCCGCGAAAGCGCGGATCGCGTTCATCACCTCCTTGGTTTCGCGCAGCTTCAGGGTTGCCCGCGAGGCGGTGATGTTGACGAGCACGCCGCGCGCGCCCGAGAGGTTGACGCCCTCGAGCAGCGGGCAGGCGATCGCCTGCTCCGCGGCGAGCCGCGCCCGGTCGATGCCGTTGTTGGCGGCCGAGCCCATCATCGCCATGCCCTGCTCGGACATCACGGTGCGCACGTCCTGGAAATCGACGTTGACCACGCCGTCGCGGTGGATGATGTCGACGATGCCGCCGACCGCGTTGCAGAGCACGTCGTCCGCGGCGCGGAAGGCGGCCTCCTGCGTGACGTCATCGCCGAGCACCTCCTCCAGCTTGTCGTTCAGGATCACGATCAGCGAGTCGACGTGCGGCGCGATCTCCTCGATGCCGGCCTCGGCGATCTTCATGCGCTTGGACCCTTCCCAGGCGAAGGGCTTGGTGACCACCGCAACGGTGAGCACGCCGAGCGAGCGCGCGACCTCCGCGATCACCGGGCCCGCGCCCGTGCCGGTGCCGCCGCCCATGCCGGCGGTGATGAACACCATGTTCGCGCCCGCGATCGCCTCTTCCAGCCGCTCGCGCTCGGCGATCGCCACCGCGCGCGCCTCCTCGGGCTTGGCGCCCGCGCCCAGCCCGCTGGTGCCGAGCTGGATCTGGTTACGCGCCTTGTTGCGCGAGAGCACCTGCGCGTCGGTGTTGACCGCGTAGAAGTCCACCTTGCTCACGCCCTTCTCGATCATGTGATCGACCGCGTTGCCGCCGGCCCCGCCGACGCCGATCACCTTGATCACCGGTCCTGCCGAACTTTCGTTGACGATTTCGAACATGTTTTTCTCCTTGCCAGTGGTTACGACATCAAAAATTGCGTTGAAACCAGTCCCGCATCCGCCCGACGACCGCGCGTACGGATCCGTTCTGTTTTGAAATCCTTCCCAGGCGCAGCTGCTCGATGCCCTCGTAGAGCAAGCCCATCGCGGTCGCGTAGCGCGGGCTCTTCACCACGTCGGCGAGCCCGCCGCCGTAGCGCGGCACGCCGATGCGCACTGGCATGTGGAAGATCTCCTCGCCCAGCTCGATCATGCCGCGCATGACGGCCGAGCCGCCGGTGAGCACGATTCCCGAGGAGAGCAGCTCCTCGTAGCCCGACTCGCGCAGCACCTGCTGCACCAGCGTGAAGAGCTCCTCGGCGCGCGGCTCGATCACCTCGGCGAGCGTCTGGCGCGACAGCGCGCGCGGCGGCCGGTCGCCGATGCCGGGCACCTCGATCATCTCGTTCGGGTCGGCGAGCTGGCGCAAGGCCACGCCGTGGCGCCGCTTGATGTTCTCGGCCTCCGCCGTCGGCGTGCGCAGCGCCATGGCGATGTCGTTGGTGATCTGGTCGCCCGCGATCGGGATCACCGCGGTGTGGCGGATCGCGCCGTGCGTGAAGATGGCGAGGTCGGTGGTGCCGCCGCCGATGTCCACGAGGCAGACGCCGAGGTCCTTCTCGTCGTCCGACAGCACGGCGCGCGAGGAGGCGAGCGGCTGCAGGATGAGGTCGTTCACGTCCAGCCCGCAGCGGCGCACGCACTTGACGATGTTCTGCGCGGCGGACACCGCGCCGGTGACGATGTGCGCCTTCACTTCCAGGCGCACGCCCGACATGCCGACCGGCTCGCGCACGTCCTCCTGCCCGTCGATGATGAATTCCTGGCGCAGCACGTGCAGGATCTGCTGGTCGGTCGGGATGTTGACCGCGCGCGCGGTCTCCATCGCGCGCTCGACATCGATCGCGCTGACCTCCTTTTCCTTCACCGCCACCATGCCGGTCGAGTTGAAGCTGCGGATGTGGCTGCCGGCGATGCCGGTGAAGGCCGAGGCGATCTTGCAGTCGGCCATCAGTTCGGCCTCCTCGAGCGCGCGCTGGATCGCGGCCACGGTCGCCTCGATGTTGACCACCACGCCCTTCTTCAGGCCGCTCGAGTCGTGGTTGCCCATGCCGAGGACCTCGAGCGCGCCGTCGGGCGCGAGCTCGGCCACCAGCGCCGCCACCTTGGAGGTGCCGATGTCGAGGCCGACGACGAGGTTGCGGTTCTCTTTTGGCATGCGTCAGCCCTTCCAGCCGGCCACGCGCAGCGCGAAGCCGTTCGGGTAGCGGAGATCCACATGAGGAAAATGTGCCGCGTCGCGCCGCAGGCGCCCGAGCGTGTCGGGGAACACGGTGACAAAGCGCGCGAGCCGCGCCTCGACGGTCTCGGCACCGTCGCGGCCGAGCTCCAGCGTCAGCCCGCTCGCCAGCTTCACCTGCCAGGCGTGGCGCGGCGACAGGATCACGTGCTCGGACGACTCGCCGAGCGGCGCGAGCAGCTCGGTGAAGCGACGGTAGCGCCGCGCGACGAGCGCCTCGCTGCCCGCCGGGCCCGCCAGCATGGGAAGTTCTTCAGTGTTTTTTCCTGAAAATCTTTCCCCAAAGGTATTGACCAGCGCTTCGTCGCCCCAGCGCGCGAGCGCGACGTGCTCCTCGACCACGGCTTCCAGGCGGTCGGGCCAGACGCGGCGCACCTCGACGCAGCGCACCCAGGGCACCTGCTCGAGGCGCGCGCGCACGGCGCGAAGGTCGACCGCGAAGAAGTTGCCGCCCAGCCCCCGCGCGGCGTGCTCGAGGTCGGCGCGCTGCGCTTTCTTCAGCGCGCCCTGAACGACAATCTCGCGCACCGGGAAGAGCGGCGAATTCAGCAGCAGGCGCAGCGACGCCGCGCAGGCGAGCAGCGCCGCCACGCCGAACAAGAGGTTCGCCGCGATGTTCAGCTGGCGGGGGTTATCCCACATGAATTTCATCCCGGTGAAATTCATCCAACATGGGCTCCCTCCAGGATTTTTACGCACAGCTCCTCATAGGAGATGCCCACCGCCTTGGCCGCCATCGGCACGAGGCTGTGACCGGTCATGCCGGGCGCGGTGTTCACTTCGAGCAGCCACGGCACGCCCGTTGCGTCGAGCATGAGATCGATGCGGCCCCAGCTCGCGCAGCCGAGCACCTTGAACGACTCGAGCGCGAGCGCCTTGATCGACTCCTCCTTCGGCGCCGGCAGTCCGCAGGGGCAGACGTACTTCGTGTCGTCGGTGAAGTACTTGTTCTTGTAGTCGTAGTTGCCTTCCGGCGCGTCGATGCGGATGAGCGGCAGCGGCTTGTCGTCGACCACGCTGGCCGTGTACTCCGGCCCTTCGACGCACTTCTCGGCCATCACCGCCTTGTCATAGTTGACGGCGAGCGTGTAGGCCTCGTCCAGATCGGCGGCGGCGCGGACCTTGGTGACGCCGATCGAGGAGCCTTCCTTCACCGGCTTGACGATGAGCGGCAGCCCGAGGCGCCTGGCGACCCCTTCGAGCCGGTCGCCATCGAGCATCTCGTATTCGGGCGTCGGCAGCCCGCAGGCCTTCCAGACGAGCTTGGCGCGCTCCTTGTCGAGGGCGAGCGCCGAGCCGAGCACGCCGCTGCCGGTGTACGGGATGCTGAGGTACTCGAGCGCGCCCTGCAGCGCGCCGTCCTCGCCGCCGCGGCCGTGCAGCGCGATGAAGCAGCGCGCGTAGCCCTCGCGCTTCAGGTCCGCGAGATCGCGCTCGGAGGGGTCGAAGGCGTGCGCATCGACGCCCTTGGAGCGCAGCGCCTTCAGCACGCCGCTGCCGCTCATGATCGAGATCTCGCGCTCGGCAGACGCCCCGCCGAAGAGCACCGCGACCTTGCCGAAGCCGCCGCGGGTCATTTCGCCACCCCCACGATCTGGACTTCGGGCACCAGCGTGATGCGCGTCTCTTCCTTCACCTTCTCCTGCATGTGCAGGATCAGCCACTCGATGTCGGTGGCGCTGCCCGCGCCCTTCGGGTTGACGATGAAGTTGGCGTGCTTCTCGGAGATCCTCGCGCCGCCGCGCTCCAGGCCCTTCAGGCCGCAGAACTGGATCAGGCGCGCCGCGGGCCGGCCCTCGGGCGGGTTGCGGAACACGCTGCCCGCGTTCGGCAGGCCGAGGGGCTGCGACTCGATGCGCTTGGAAAGGAGCGCCTTGATGATCTCGCGCGACTCCTCGGTGTCTCCCTCGGGGAGCTTGAAGTACACGCCGGCGAACCAGATGTCGCCGCCGCTCGCGTTGGCGTCGGCTTTCATCTCGCAGCGCCGGTAGCCGATCTCGAAATCCGATTTCGGGTTGCTGCGAACCTCGCCCGAGCGGTCGATCGTCACGACGCGCTCGACCAGGTCCCAGGTCTCGCCGCCGTAGCAGCCGGCGTTCATCGCCAGCGCGCCGCCGACAGTGCCCGGGATGCCCGAGAGGAATTCGGCCGAGCCCAGCCGCTGCATGGCGGCAAAGCGGGCGACCTTCGGGCAAGCGACGCCCGCGTCGGCGTACACCAGACCCTCCTTCATGTCCGGATGCTTGGCCGGGCGGTGCGTCAGCACGACCGTGCCCGGCCAGCCGCCTTCGCGCACCAGCAGGTTGGAGCCCAGCCCGACGAAGAGGATCTGCTCCTCGGCCGGCAGCTGCTTCAGGAACGCCGACAGATCCTGCGCGTCGGCGGGGATGTAGAAGCGCCGCGCCGGGCCTCCGGCCCGCCAGGAGACGTGCCGGGCCATCGGCTCGTTTTCCCTCAGCTCGCCGCGCAGTCCCTTGAAGTGGATCGTCTCGGCCATGTTCATGCCAGCTGCGCCGCCACGTTGCCGATCGACCCCGCGCCCATCGTGAGCACGACGTCGCCGGCGTGCGCGACGCGCCTGATCGCCTCCGCCATCCCGCCGATGTCCTCGACGAACACCGGCTCGACCTTGCCCGCGCCGCGCGCCGCGCCGCGCACCTTCCCGAGCAGCGTCTTGCCGTCCGCGCCCGCGATCGCCGGCTCGCCCGCGGCGTACACATCGGCGAGCAGCAGCGCGTCCGCGGACGAGAGCACGCGCACGAAGTCCTCGAACAGGTCGCGCGTGCGCGTGTAGCGGTGCGGCTGGAAGGCGAGCACCACGCGCCGGCCGGGAAAGGCGCCGCGCGCCGCGGCTATCGTGGCCGCCATCTCCGCCGGGTGATGGCCGTAGTCGTCGATCAGCGTGAAGCGCCCGCCCTTGCCGTTGATCTCGCCGACGTGCTGGAAGCGCCGCGCCACTCCGCGGAACTCGGCGAGCGCCTTGAGGATCGCCTCCTGCGGCACGCCGATCTCCAGGCCGACCGCGATCGCGGCGAGCGAGTTGAGGACGTTGTGATGCCCGGGCAGGTTCAGCGTCACGTCGACCGGCCGCGCCTCGCCGCGGCGCAGGCGAAAGCGCATGCGCCCCGCGTCGTGCACGATGTCCTCGGCGCGCAGCGCCGCGTCGCCCGCCGTGCCGTAAGTGACCGCGGGCTTGGCGACGCGCGGCAGGATCTCGCGCACCTGCGGGTCGTCCACGCACAGCACCGCCGCGCCGTAGAAAGGCAGGTTCTGGAGAAACTGCACGAACGCCTCCTGCAGCTTGGCGAAGTCGTGCTGGTAGGTCTGCATGTGGTCGGCGTCGATGTTGGTGACCACCGCGATCACCGGCTGAAGGTGCAGGAAGCTCGCGTCCGACTCATCTGCCTCGACCACGATGAAGTCGCCCGCGCCGAGGCGCGCGTTCGAGCCCGCGGCATTGACGAGCCCGCCGATCACGAACGTCGGGTCGAATCCGCCCTCGGCGAGTACACTCGCCACGAGGCTCGTCGTCGTCGTCTTGCCGTGCGTGCCCGCGATCGCGATGCCCTGCTTCAGGCGCAACAGCTCGGCCAGCATGAGCGCGCGCGGCACCACGGGGATGCGCCGCTCCCTCGCTTCCATCACCTCGGGATTGTCCGCGTGGACCGCACTGGAAACGACGACCGCATCCGCGCCTTCGACGTGGCCCGGATTGTGACCCGGGAATATTTGCACTCCCATTTTTGAGAGTCTTTTAGTGGAAGCATTCTGAGCAAGGTCCGAGCCGCTCACCTTGAAGCCAAGTTTGACCAGCACCTCGGCGATGCCGCTCATGCCCGAGCCGCCGATGCCGACGAAGTGGATGCGCCGCAGCTTGTGCTTCATGCGCGCCTGCCTTCGACCAGCTCCGCGCAGCGGTCGGCAACCGCGCGCGCGGCATCCGGCTTGCCCATTTCCCTGGCTTTCCTAGCCATCGCGAGCAGCGCGCCCCGGTCGAGCGAGCGGATCAGGGTCGCGAGGCTCTCGGGCGTCAGCTTTCCCTGGGGCAAGAGGAACGCGGCGCCCCGGTCGGCGAGGAATCTCGCGTTTGCGGTCTGGTGGTCGTCGACCGCGTGCGGGAACGGCACGAGCACGCTCGCCATGCCCCCGGCGGCGATCTCCGCGACCGTCATCGCGCCGGCGCGGCAGATGACGAGGTCGGCCTCGGCGTAGCGTGCCGCCATGTCGTCGATGAAGGCGACCGTTTCCGCCTTCACGCCTTCAGCCGAATATTTTTTCTGGAGTGATTCGAGATGCCTTTCGCCCGCCTGGTGCGTGACGACCGGACGCCCGGCGGCGTCGATCAGCGCGAGCGCCCTCGGCAGGCAGTCGTTTAGCGCCTGCGCGCCCTGGCTGCCGCCGACGACGAGGACGCGCAAGGGGCCAACTCTGTTCTGGAATCTTTTTTCAGGAGAATCCAGCGCAGAAATCGAAGTCCGCACCGGGTTGCCGGTCCACTCGGCGCCCTTGAGCGCGCCGGGGAAGGCCTCGAGCTTCCGGTCGGCGACGCCTGCCAGCACGCGGTTGGCGAGGCCGGCGATCGCGTTCTGCTCGTGCACCGCGAGCGGCCGCGCGAGCAGCGAGGCCATCATGCCGCCGGGAAACGCCACGTAGCCGCCCATGCCGAGCACCACGTCCGGCCGCACGCGGAAGATGGCGCGCGCGCTCTGCCAGAAGCCGACCAGGAGATGCAGCGGAAGGAAAAGCGCCGCGACGAGGCCCTTGCCGCGCAACGCAGCGGCACGAATCCATTCGACCGGGTAGCCGCGCGCGGGCACGAGGCGCGCTTCCAGGCCGCCTTTGGCGCCCATCCACACGACTTTCCAGCCGCGGCCGCGCAATTCGTCGGCGACGGCGAGCCCCGGGAACACGTGCCCGCCCGTGCCGCCCGCCATGATGAGGATCGTCGCGCTCATGCGCGTGTATGTAACGCATTCATGCGTTGAGTCCCCTCGCGAGCTGGCGGTTCTCCCAGTCGATCCGGATCAGGATCGCGATCGCGACGCAGTTCACCAGCAGCCCCGAGCCGCCGAAGCTCATGAGCGGGAGCGTCAGGCCCTTGGTGGGCAGCAGCCCCATGTTGACGCCCATGTTGATCAGCGCCTGGAAGCCGATCCAGATGCCGATGCCCTGCGCGACGAGGGCGGTGAAGTGCCGGTCGCGCAGCGCCGCCTGCCGGCCGATCGCGAAGGCGCGCACCACGAGCCAGGCGAAGAGCGCGATCACCACCGCGACCCCGGCGAGGCCGAGCTCTTCGGCGATCACCGCGAGGAGGAAATCGGTGTGCGCCTCCGGCAGGTAGTGCAGCTTCTCGATGCTCGCCCCGAGGCCGACGCCCAACCACTCGCCGCGGCCGAACGCGATTAGCGCGTGCGAGAGCTGGTAGCCCTTGCCGAACGGATCCGACCACGGGTCCATGAAGCCGAAGATGCGCTGCATGCGGTAGGGCGACGTGAGCACGAGAGCAGCGAAGCCGATCGCGAGCATGCCGAGCAGCGCCGAGAAATGCCGCCCGCTCATGCCGCCGACGAAGAGCACGCCGAACGCGATCATCGTAACCACGACGAAGGCGCCGAAGTCGGGCTCGCGCAGGAGCAGCCAGGCAACCCCCAGCATGACCATCAGCATCGGCAGCAGGCCGCGCTTGAAATTCTTTAGCACCGCGTGCCTGCGCACCGTGTAGTCGGCGGCGTAGAGGACGACCGCGAGCTTCATCAGCTCTGAGGGCTGCACCGTGATCGCCCAGAGATTCAGCCAGCGGCGCGCGCCGTTCACCTCGCGCCCGACGCCCGGGATGAGGACGAGCACGAGCAGGACGATGCAGGCCACGAAGAGCCAGGAC
>Ga0233425_10006044_pt1 | contig 18398 bp, 17 predicted proteins | sample Watercolumn_Towu_2_FD_181712 | JGI IMG/M metagenome (GOLD analysis project Ga0233425, IMG submission 181712) | Freshwater microbial communities from Lake Towuti, South Sulawesi, Indonesia - Watercolumn_Towuti2014_140_MG | ecosystem: Environmental > Aquatic > Freshwater > Lake | place... | reverse complement strand
TTTGCCTGCGGCTTCCTTCAGATTCCACCTCACGATGGACACCCTTGCCGTCCGGCTAACAGTTCCCCCTGCCGGGCCTGTAAAGGACTCTCACCTTCAAGTGGGTGCGCCCTGCCGGGCGCACAAAGAAAAAGGTTAGGCCGATTGGCCTAACCCCTTGATTTCTATTGGCGTCCCCAACCGGATTTGAACCGGTGTTGCCGGCGTGAAAGGCCGGTGTCCTGGACCAGGCTAGACGATGGGGACGCTTCTCTTTTTTGGTGGGCCGTGTTGGATTCGAACCAACGACTCTCTGCTTAAAAGGCAGATACTCTACCGACTGAGTTAACGGCCCAAACCTTGTATTTTTAACCTCTGCCGAAAAAGTTGTCAAGGAATCTGCTACGGTTTTTTCGCGTCAGTCGTGCCGGAGCCTGCGGCTCAACCAAAACCTGAAAAGCCATAGGCGGTTGTCCTCTTCCGGGGCCATCCTCTTAAAGCAGAAAAATCGCGGGGGGTGTCTCGCCTGCCGTCATCCTGAGTAATCCGCACCGGCACGAAAGCCTGGGCCACCGTTCATGAGTCTGCGGCCCCCGGGAATTAGGGGTGGGCGGCATAGATGGTGCGTAGAACGCACCCTACAGCGCCTTGGCGTCTCAGCCTGGGGCCTGGCTTTTCCCTCCCGCAAATTTTTCCAAGGCCGTCATAGTTGCGGCCAGCAGAGCGGCATGCAGGGCCTGGGTGGTGGCGCCGGCGTCCACCTTTTGGATCCGGGGTCCCTCCAGGGTGTCGTATATAGCCGCCACCCGCTCCAGATATGGGGCCAATTCGCTCACCTGGCGCGGCCTTCTGAGTCGGGCCAGGGCCTGGGGAACGGGCAGGATGAGGAGAAACACCAGGTCCGGCCGGGGGGCGAAGGCTTCGTTGGCCGCCAAAATCTCCCCGGGGTCCAGGCCCAGGGCGCCCTGGTAGGCCACGGTGGAATAATAGTAGCGGTCGGTGATAACGATCCGTCCTGCCGCCAGTCCGGGCTTGATGACCCGTTCCACGTGTTCCCGGCGGTCGGCCAGGAAGAGGTCCAGTTCTTCCCGGGGGCTCAGGTTCCGGCCGGGGCCTTGCAGGTAGCGCCGCAGTTTTTGCCCCGCCTCTCCGTCGCTGGGCTCCCGGGTGAGGACCACTTCCCGGCCTTGCTGGAGCAGGGATACGGCCAGGAGGCGGGCCTGGGTGGTCTTCCCGGAGCCGTCAATCCCCTCCAGGGCCAGGAAAAAGCCGCGCCCCATGTTTACTCTTCGTACCAGGCTTCCGGGAAGGCCACGTTGTTATAGAGGTATTCCACTTTCTCTTTGTGCCCCAACTCCACCTGGGCCATTTTCTCTAAAAAATCCCGAATCTCTCCCGGGGGCTGCAACGCGGCCAGGCCCTGGTAGAACTGGTAGGAGCCTTCCTCCTTTTTCATGGCAATGACCAGGGCTTCCTTGGGGGCCAGGTCGCCGGTGATCTCCGGGCCCTTGAGGTGTTCCGCCAGGTGGACGTTTTGAGGGTGGCTCACCAGTTTGCAGCCCCCACCGGTAAAGCAGGATTGCAGAAAGGCCTTGTGGCCCAGTTCCTCCTTGGCCAGGTATTGAAAAGTCTCCTTGGTCTCCGCGTGGCTCACCAGGTCGGCCATACGCAGGTAGAATTCATGGGCCAACTCTTCCTGGGCAATGGCGTTATTGATGATGGTCTGAAGTTCGGTGTCCATAAAGGGTTCCTTTTACGGGGCCCAGACCCCGGCGGCTGAAAGTCGGTGGGAAATCCGGGGCTCCCTTTGCCGGGAGCCCCCGGGATAATCAGGTGGCCTTGATCTCGATGGCCTTAGGTTTGACTTCTTCCTTCTTGGGACAGGAGATGGTCAGGACTCCCTGCTTGTAGCTGGCCTCGACTTTGTCCATATCCACGGCCGCGGGCAGCTTCAGGGAACGGGAGAAAGAGCCGTAGCTCCGCTCCACCAGGTGGTAGTTCTCCTTTTTCTCTTCCCGTTCCGATTTCTTTTCCCCCTTGATGGTGAGGACATCGCCGGCGAGAGAGATGTCGATATCCTTGGCTTCCATCCCCGGGATCTCCGCCTTGATTACCACCTGGTCCGCGGTTTCCGAGACATCCACCGCAGGGGCCCATTCCATTTCCATGGGCCGAAGGGCCTTGCGGCCGGGGCCGAAGAAGTCATCCCAGAGGCGATCCATCTCCCGGCGCAGGCGGGAGACTTCCCGAAAAGGTTTCCATTCCACAATATCCGCCATAAAACACCTCCGAAAACTTGCGCTGGGGGTAGTTGAATCTTATTAAGATTAATAATAATAAGGCTCCGGGCTGTCAACTCGGTTCTTGAAAAATTGCCGGATAATAAACTTGAATTTGGGACGGAAGGATGGTAGATAAGGAGGAGTCGTTAGAGGTACACCATGACTCGATTGATAGCCGCCCATACCGTCAACCGCCTCCTTACCCGGTAAGGAGGTTTTTTTTTGCTTCCTAAGGAAGGATTGGTTTATGGAATTCCGGCGTAAAGACCTGCTGGGCGTCGCCGACCTGGAACCGGAAGAGATTCAGCTCATCCTGGACACCGCCGCCTCTTTCAAAGAGATCTCCACCCGCCCCATTAAAAAGGTCCCCACGCTGCGGGGCAAAACGGTGGTGACCATGTTTTACGAGCCCAGCACCCGCACCCGCATGTCCTTTGAGATCGCGGCCAAGCGCCTCAGCGCCGACACCCTGAACCTGACGGTGTCCGCGTCCTCCGCGGTCAAGGGCGAGACCCTGGCGGACACCGCCCACAACCTGGAGGCCATGGCCCCGGATGTCCTGGTGATTCGGCACTATGCCAGCGGCGCGCCCCATTACCTGGCCCGGCGCCTGAAATGCGGGGTAGTCAACGCCGGAGACGGCCTCCACGAACACCCCACCCAGGCCTTGCTGGACCTCCTCACGGTGAGAGAGGCCAAGGGCACGCTGTCCGGCCTGAAGGTGGCCATTGTCGGCGACATCGCCCACTCCCGAGTGGCCCGCTCCGACATCCAGGCCTTCACCAAGATGGGCTCCCGGGTGACGGTGGCCGGACCCGCCACCATGCTGCCCCCATACCTGGAAACCCTGGGAGCGAAGGTCACCACTTCCCTGGTGGAGGCGGTGCGCGACGCGGACGTGATCATGATGCTCCGGCTGCAACTGGAGCGCATGGGCCAGATGTTCCTGTCCACCTTAAGGGAGTACAGCCAATTTTTCGGCCTGGCCCCCCGGCACTTAAACCTGGCCAAAGACGACGTGATTATTATGCATCCCGGGCCCCTCAACCGGGGGGTGGAGATTTCCCCGGAGGTGGCCGACGGCCCCCATTCCCTCATCCTGGAGCAGGTGGCCAACGGAGTGGCGGTGCGCATGGCCGTGCTTTATTTCTTGATCGGAGGTGAAAAAGGGTGAGCCTGTTAATCAAAGGCGGCCTGGTGGTGGACCCCTCGACGCATCTGGAGGACCCCCTGGACCTGCTGGTGGAGCAGGGAAAGATCGCGGCCCTGGAGCCCCCCGGGAGCATCCCGGAGGAAGGGCGGCGGGTGATCGCCGCCGCGGGGTTGGTGGTGGCCCCCGGCCTGATTGATATGCACGTCCACCTCCGGGAACCGGGGGAGGAGTATAAAGAGACCATCTGCACCGGCACCCGGGCGGCGGTGCAGGGAGGCTTCACCGCGGTCGCCTGTATGCCCAACACCAAGCCGGTGAACGACACTACCGCGGTAACCCGCCTCATCCTGGACCAGGCCAAGGTCGCGGGCAATGCCCGGGTTTACCCCGTGGGGGCCGTCTCCCTGGGCTCCAAGGGGGAGGCCCTCAGCGAATACGGCGATCTTAAGGCCGCGGGCGTGGTGGCCCTGAGCGACGACGGCCACCCGGTGAGCAATTCCATGCTCATGCGCCGGGCCCTGGAATACGCCAAGACCTTCGATCTGCCCGTTATCTCCCACTGCGAAGACCTGCAACTGAGCGCCGACGGGGTCATGCACGAAGGGAAGGTCTCTCTGCAACTGGGCCTGAAAGGCGTCCCCGGGGCCGCGGAAGAGGTCATGGTCTACCGGGACCTGACCCTGGCCGCGCTCACCGGCGCCCGGCTGCACATCGCCCACGTCAGCACCGCCGGCAGCGTGGCCATCATCCGGTTGGCCAAGGCCATGGGGCTCGCCGTCTCCGCCGAGACCGCGCCCCATTACTTCAGCCTCACGGACGCGGCGGTGCTGGGCTACAATACCCACGCCAAGGTCAACCCGCCCCTGCGCACGGAGATGGACGTCAGGTCCATCAAGGAAGCCCTCCGGGACGGCACCCTGGACGCCGTCGCCAGCGATCATGCGCCCCACAGCTCGCTGGAAAAAGAACTGGAGTTCGCCGCCGCGGCCTTCGGCCTCATCGGCTTAGAGACCAGCCTGGGGCTCACCCTGAAGCTGGTGCATGAAGGCACCCTTAACCTGATCCAGGCCATCGAACGCCTCAGCACCGGACCGGCCCGGGTTCTGGGGGTGGCCGGGGGGACCCTTGAAGTGGGGAGCCCGGCGGATATTACCCTGATCGACCTGAACCGGGAATGGACCGTGGACGTGGGTACCTTCGCTTCCAAATCCCGGAACTGCCCCTTTGACGGTTGGATCCTGAAGGGCAAGGCAGTGATGACCATAGTGGGGGGCAAGGTGGTCTGGGAGGAGGAGGGCAGGGGTTAGGATTAGGGATCAGTGGTCAGTGGTCAGTGGTCAGTAATCGGTGATCAGTGATCAGAGGTTTGTGGTTTGTTTTTCAGTAGTGTTATAGCATAGTTACACCTCGGAAAAAGTTCCTTCTCTGTCATTCTGAACGGAGCGAAGCGGAGTGAAGAATCTGGTATTAACAGTACCTTCGAGAATCTTCGGTAACTCCGCTCTTTTTTATTGATTTTACAGGAGACGGAGGCTGCTGTAGCCATAATTTTTGCGAGCCTTGACGACGCCCCCCTCACCCCGGCCCTCTCCCCCCACCGGGGGGAGAGGGGGTTGATGGCTGACATTCTGGTTTCTGTTGATAGCGAATGCTTAGAAAAATCGGAAAGAAGAAGGATCAGCAAGCAGTATCTAACGAGCCATTTATGAGCCTCTCGGCTCACCCGAAATCATGAAAGTATTGGTGGCACAAGCTTTCCAGCCTGTGCGAAAACCACTTTTAGAAAAGAAAAGAGGATTAGAAAGGTAAATTGATCATCGTCGTTCTGATCTTCTCCTTTTAAGGCTGTTCATTGCCTGCAAAATATTTATTTATCTTATGGATATTCCGGCGTTAATCCCCTCTCCCCCCTCGGGGGGGAGAGGGCTAGGGTGAGGGGGGGGTGAATGGCCACGCAGCTCGCCCGAGTCCTGCGGAAAAATATGACCGATGCCGAAAGGAGGCTCTGGTATCGTCTTCGGGACCGGCGGCTTGGCGACTGGAAATTTCGTCGGCAGCATCCGGTGGGGCCCTATATTGTGGACTTTATCTGCATCGATAAAAAAGTGGTCATCGAAGTGGACGGCGGGCAGCATGGGGAGAACGAAGAGGCGGACCTGCGGCGTACCGCATATTTAGAGAAGCAGGGTTACCGGGTCATGCGGTTTTGGAACTATGAGGTCTTGCAGGAGACGGATGCGGTTATGGATACAATCTTTGATACCCTCGAAGACCTCCCCCCTCACCCCGGCCCTCTCCCCCCGCCGGGGGGAGAGGGGGTTAATTGCTGACTTTTTTAGGGGTTGTTTGCGAGATAAACAGGTGTGGGCAGAAAAGGATATTTTATGACAATTGGTGAATTCAAAGACCTTTCAAGTGCCATCCAGTCATTAGCAACGGCAATCTCTCTTGGAGTAGGCGGTTGGTGGGTTTATAGAAAGTATATCCGTCAGCAAGAAGACCATCCTCATATTGAATTTACAGCAGACATAAATCTAATTGGCGTGCAAGGGGATTTTTTGATTGCTGAACTTATTGCTACTATAGAAAATAAAGGAAAAGTTCAACATAGAATGAGTGAGTTTGATTTTGATTTAAATGCATTATACCCTGGAGACCCGATTAATACAGGGGAACAATGGGGAGGCCAAGTTGACTTCCCTCATCCAATTCTTGAGGGATCATTTCTTGCTAAACATTATAATTTCTTTTTCATAGCCCCTGGGGTAAAGGCAAAGTATTCGTTTATAGCTCGGGTTCCTAAAGAAGCTTCTTTCCTAATATTGCACTGTTGGTTTAAATACGATTACAATAATAAATTTAGCCACACTGCGGAGAAAACTGTTAAGGTTCCTAATTTAGAAGAAATCGTACAATCTAATTAAGATTATCGAACAATGGAGAGACCCATGTCCAGCCCAGTATACTTCATGGATCTTCGCGCCTCCGTCAAAGAGCCCAATATCAAAAAATTCCAGCAGTTGTTGGCGGCGGTGGATTTGAAGTCCATCGTTCACCGCAAGAAGAAGCGGCCTTTGATGGCCGTCAAGCTCCATTTCGGGGAGAAGGGGAATACCTCTTTCATCCGCCCCAATTTCGTGCGCTGGGTGGTGGACGCTCTCTGGGAGCACGGCGGGCGGCCTTTCCTCACCGATGCCAACACCGTCTACGTGGGCACCCGTTCCGAGGCGGTGAGCCACCTGACCACGGCCATTGAAAACGGGTTTGCCTACGCGGTGGTCAAGGCCCCTTTGGTCATCGCCGACGGCTTAACCGGCAAGGCCGAGGTGGAAGTGCCCATCGACAAAAGACATTTTCAAAGCGTCTTTCTGGCCGAAGCCGTCATGGAGGCAGACGGCATGGTGGTCATGAGCCACTTCAAGCTCCACGAACTCTCCGGGTTCGGGGGCGCCTTGAAAAACTTAGGCATGGGGGGCGCGTCCCGCCGGGGGAAGCTGGCGCAGCACTCCAACATCTCCCCCAAGGTGACGGAGAAGAAATGCACCGGCTGCGGGGAGTGCGTAGGCCACTGCGCCCAGGAGGCCATCCAGATCAACCCGGAGACCCAAAAAGCAGTGATCGACCCGGCCAAGTGTGTGGGCTGCGCGGAGTGCATCCTGGTCTGCCCCTACGGCAACATCCAGATCCAATGGAACGAATCCATCCCCGTGTTCCTGGAAAAGCTGGTGGAATATGCTTATGGTGTGATGCAGAGCAAGCGCGGACGGGCCGTGTTCCTGAACTTCATCACCCAGGTGTCGCCGGCCTGCGACTGCTACGGCCACAACGACATGCCCATTGTCGGGGACATCGGCATTTTGGCCTCCTTAGACCCGGTGGCCATCGACCAGGCCGCCGCGGACCTGGTGAACCAGGCCCGGGGATTGCAGGGCTCAGCCCTGAAGGAGTTGGCCGAAGGCGCGGATAAATTCAAGGACATCTATCCCCAGGTGGACTGGCCGATTCAGTTGGAGTACGCGGAAGAATTGGGGCTGGGGAGCCGGGAATACGAATTGGTAAAAATATAAACCGCAGATGAACGCCGATTTACGCCGATAAATATCCGCGTTCATCGGCGTGCATCGGCGGTTAAAAGAGGATTTTGATAATGCAACCCATCGGCCCCTTAATGATCGAACACCGCCTTATTGAGCGGATGATCGCCCTCATGCGCTGCGAATTGACCCGGATCAAGGACAACATCGCGGTGGATCCGGAGTTCGCGTTCGTGGACCCCATGTTCATCGACACCGCGGTGGATTTCCTCCGCACATATGCGGACCGCTGCCACCACGGCAAGGAGGAGGATATCCTCTTTGCGGCTTTGGAAAAAAAGGATATTTCTCCGGGGGACCGGCAGACCATCGAGAAGCTGATCCAGGAGCACGTCTGGGCCCGGGAGACCACCATGGCCCTGGTGTGGGCCAAGGAGGATTATCTCCTGGGAAAGGACGAGGCCCTGGAGAAAATCCTGAAGAACCTGGAAGAGTTGGTTAATTTTTACCCCCGGCACATCGAATTCGAGGACAAGGAATTCTTCCTTCCCTGCATGTCCTATTTCAGCGAGGCCGAGAAAGCGGAGATGCTCCAGGCCATGCACGATTTTGACCGGGAAATGATCCACGAAAAATACCGGGGGGTGGTGGAAGGCATCGAGACGCGCAAGCCTTGTAAAAGATAAAAGATTCACCACGGAGACACAGAGGACACAGAGATACACAGAGTTTAAGAAAACCATGATCGGCCTTTGGCCGATCATGGCTTTTTTTTATCTCTGTGATTCTCCTGTGCTCTCTGTGTCTCTGTGGTGAAAATATGGTATAGTTTTACGATGGTTTATTTAGTCGGCGCTGGTCCCGGGGACCCGGGATTGATCACGGTGAAGGGCCGGGAAGTGCTGCGGCGCGCCCGGGTGGTGGTCTACGACCAGTTGGCCAGCCCGGAGTTGCTCAAGGAAGCCCCGGCGGACGCGGAAATCATCTACGTGGGCAAGAAGGCCGGGGCCCATGCCCTTCCCCAGGACGGGATCAACCAACTCCTGGTGGACAAGGCCCGGACCGGCTTGACGGTGGTGCGCCTAAAAGGCGGCGACCCCTTCGTCTTCGGCCGGGGGGGTGAGGAAGCTTTAGCCTTAAAGGCCGCGGGCCTCCCCTTTGAAATAGTCCCGGGCGTCACCGCGGCCGTGGCCGTGCCCGCGTACGCCGGCATCCCCGTGACCCACCGGGGGCTGGCCTCTCTTGTGACCTTCATCACCGGCCATGAAGATCCCTCCAAAGAAGCCAGCGCCATTCCCTGGGACGTGCTGGCAAAAACCCAGGGCACCCTGGTCTTTCTCATGGGCGTGAAAAATCTGGCGGACAACTGCCGCCGCCTGGTGGATGGTGGCCGCAGTCCTGAGACGCCGGCGGCGGTGATCGAGAAGGGCACCACCCTGGAGCAGCGCACGGTCACGGGAGTTTTGGGCAATATCGCCGCCGTGGCGCAGGAAGCAGGCGTCAAACCCCCGGCCATCCTGGTGGTGGGGGAAGCGGCGTCGCTGCGGGAGAGCCTCAAGTGGTGGGAAAACCGTCCCCTCTGGGGCAAAACCGTGGTGGTCACCCGCACCCGGGAGCAGGCCTCGGCCCTGGTGACCTTGCTGGCAGCAGCCGGCGCCCGCTGCCTGGAGGTGCCCACCATGGAGATCGCCCCGCCGGACGATTTTACGCCCCTGGATCGGGCCTTGGCAAATCTTTCCCGCTATCACTGGATTATCTTCACCAGCGCCAACGGCGTGGCGGCCTTTATGAACCGGCTCTTTGGTCAGGGTAAAGACGTGCGGGCCACGGGCAGCGCCAAGATCGCGGCCATCGGCCCGGCCACCGCCCAGGCCCTGGGCGCCTGGGGGCTCAAGGCGGACGTGGTGCCGGCCCAATTCAAGGCGGAAGTGCTCCTAGAGGCCCTGTCCCCCCATGTCACTGCCGGAGACAAGGTGCTCCTGGCCCGGGCCCAGATCGCCCGAGAGGTGCTGCCGGAGGGTCTAGTGCGCCTGGGCGTGGAGGTGGACGTGGTCCCGGTCTATAAGGCCCGGCACGTTACAGAAATACCCCCGGAAGCCCAAACCGCGTTTCAGGCAGGCCAGGCGGACATCCTCACCTTCACCAGTTCGGCCACGGTGCACAATTTTGCGCTGCTTCTTGGGAAGGAACGTTTCCAGGCCCTGGCCCGAAACGCGGTGGTGGCCGCCATCGGCCCCATTACCGGGGGGACCTTGAAGGAATACGGCCTGACTCCCCAGATTCAACCCCAGGACTTCACCATCCCGGCCCTGGCCGCGGCGATTATCGATTATTTTCATGCCTCCCGGGAAGAATAATAAATTAAAGACGTACTTCTTTTATGGAATCATGGTCTTCATGGTTCTTTTCTGTATTGAAGTATTATCGCAACTGGCCTTCTTTATTATTTTCGGGAAAAAGTATTCACCCGAGAATCTCAAAAATTACGTAGCCCACAAGTACGAAGCCACCGACGGCAAGGCCAATTTTCTGAAGCAGGAAATCCTCCATCCTTACGTGGGCTTTGTTTATGATTTCGGGGATGAAAAGAAGAATTTTCAGAGCCAGGGGTTTTTCACCAAAAACTCTCCGGTGGCCAAAAAAGAAGAAGGAAAACTGAATGTCGTCGTCCTGGGCGGTTCGGTGGCCGAAGGCCTGGCCAAGTATATCGAGCAAGCCTGGGAAAAGACCTTCCGCATCCCCATCCGCCTGATAACTCTGGCCACCCCCGGCTTCAAGGAGCCCCAACAACTGCTGGCTCTCACCTATTTTCTCTCCCTGGGCGCGGAGTATGACCTGGTCATCAATATCGACGGCTTTAATGAGATTGTCCTGCCGTACGTGGAAAATTACGTGGCCGGGATCAATCCCTTTTTCCCCCGGAGCTGGAAATTGCGGATTTCGGAAAATCCCGGCCCCCAGGAATTGGCCCTTATGGGCAAGGTTAAATACTTCCAGGATATGAAGCAGACCAGGCTGGCCGAACTGGCCGGCAGCAGGTTCAACAGCAGCGCCGCCTACGGCTGCATAAAACTGGTGCAGTTCATCATCAACAATAAAGAGATATATGACAGTGCCACCGCGCTGTTTACCTTGCAGAGGAAGATGCCCAAAAGATTCGATGAATCCGGGCCTTTAGAACAGTATAAAGACATCAACGAGATGCATGGGGCGGCGGCCGAGGTCTGGTACCGCTGTTCCCTGCTGATCAACGGCCTGGCCAAAGACAAGGGTTTCGAATATTACCATTTTCTCCAGCCCGACCAATACCTGGAGGGCTCGAAAAAGCTGACCCCGGAAGAGCAGCGCCTGGCCTTTAACCAGAAACACGTCTACCGCCAATCGGTGCAGATCGGCTATCCCCTGCTCATTGCCAAAGGCCGGGAGCTGGTGCAGAATGGGGTCAATTTTTTCGACGCCACCATGGTTTTTTCCCAGGTGGAGGAAACGGTTTATTGCGACGATTGCTGCCATTTCAACCAGCGGGGCAATCAGATCGTCGCCGACTATATCATGCAGGCCATCAAGCGGCACAGCAAAATTGAGTAGGGCGCGTCTCACGCGCCGGAAATGGTGCGTGAGACGCACCCTACATTTTCCTGGCCACTGACCACTTTTCCGATGCGCTATCTCCTTTATCTCGGCTATTGCCTCCTGGTCCTGATGGCGGCCTTCTTCCTGGCCGAGGGGGTGGTGCGCCTCCTGGGCAACCGTCCTTACGAGAACAAAGCCCTCCGCTTTTCCGCGGTGGAGCCCGGGGGACGCCTTTATCAAAGGCACTCCACCCTGGGGTTCGCTCATTTCCCGGGGCGGTTCACTTTAACCCTGCCCACCGGTTTTAAGTTCCAGGTGACCCATGGGGACGACGGGCTGCGGATCACCCACCCACCGGGGAATAAACCTGTTGCGGCAGACCCCAAACAGATCTGGATCTTCGGCTGCTCTTTCACCTACGGGTTGTGTCTTAACGACCCCGACACCTACCCCTGGCTCTTACAGGAACGCTTTCCGGACTTCGAGGTGGTGAACTTCGGGGTGGGGGGCTATGGCACCCTCCAGTCCCTGATCCAACTGAAAGAAGCCCTGGCCGCGGGGCGGAAGCCCCCGGCGGTGCTCATTATCGCCTACGTCAACCTCCACGACATGCGCAACTGCGGTTTCCGGAGCTGGCGCAAGGGCCTCATTCCCCACCTGGAACTGAGGGAGACCTTTTTCCCCCACGCCGGTCTGGACCGGGAGGGCAATCTGCAATATGCTTATGTGAAATGGGACTATGCGCCGCTGCCTTTGATGGACCGGTTAGCATTCCTCCATCGCCTGGAAACCGCCTACAACCGGTGGGAGGACCGCTCCCGGCACGGCCGGCTGGTGTCCCAGGCCATTTTCCGGGAAATCAACCGCATCTGCCGGGACCATCAGATCATCCCGGTGGTGGCCGATCTGACCTGGGACCGGAAAACCGGGGAGATGCTGGAGTATTGCCGCAGCCTGGGCATGTACGCGGTGGATATCAGCCTGGATTTTACCCATCCGGATAACAACTTCCTGCCCCACGACGGCCATCCCAACGCCAGGGCCAACCGGGAGTATGCCAGGCGGCTGGGGGAATTTGTGCAGGAGCGGGTGGTGCCGCAGTTGGCGGGGACGGTGGGGAAATGAAATAATCAGAGGTGTCCAAGCAGAGCTTGGACGGACAATCAGCGTAACCAAGCAAAGCTTGGGAACGAGGTGAAAGGCTGAGGGGCGGGCGTCCCCGCCCGCCAACCTCTCGGGCGGCCAGAGACGGCCGCCCCACCGATTTGCTATTTTCATACATAGTGACATAAATAATTGCGCATTATTCTTCTCTGCGCTCTCTGCGTCTCTGCGAGAAAAAAGGTTTCTCGCAGAGGCGCAGAGGCCGCAGAGAAGGCTAAGCGCGGTTAATTAAGTCGCCCAGTATAGTAGGTTATTGCGTCTTGCTTTGCGCCTTTGCGTCTTTGCGTGAGGCTTCTTTTCGGAACATATGAAAAAACCTATGCCGCACATGTTCGGACAAGCCACGGGAATTACCCCCCGCATCGATTACCAAAAAGAGCTCAACCCCGCCCAATATGACGCGGTGACCACCCTTGACGGCCCCGTCCTGGTGATTGCCGGCGCGGGCAGCGGCAAGACCCGGACCCTGGTCTACCGCCTGGCCTTCCTGGTGGAGCGGGGCGTGGACCCCGGCTCGATTCTGCTCCTCACCTTTACCCGCAAGGCCTCCCAAGAGATGCTCAACCGCGCCGCCCATCTCATCCACGAGCCCCTGACCCAGGTGATGGGGGGCACCTTCCACGGCGTCTGCTACCAATGGCTGCGGCGTTACGGGCAGCTTCTGGGGTACGAGGAGGGCTTCACGGTGATGGACCGGGCCGATCAGGGGGACCTGTTGGCCATGCTGCGGGAGCGCCTGGGTTTTAAAAAGATCGACGGCCCCTTCCCCCGGAAAGAGACCCTGGCGGAGATCCTGGGCGCCATGGTGAATAAAAACCTGACGCTGGAAGAAGTGCTGGACCGGGATTATCCCCAATTCCTGGCGCACCAGACCGACCTCCTGCAACTGGGCCTGGCCTACCAGGAAGAAAAGCGGGCCCACGCCCTTCTGGACTATGACGACCTGCTCCTGGAAGGGAGACGCCTGCTTGCAGAACATGAAGACGTGCGCCGCCAGTTGTCCGAACGCTTCCGCTTCCTGATGGTGGACGAATACCAGGACACCAACCGCCTCCAGGCGGAACTGGTGCGCCTGTTGGCCTACACCCACTCAAACGTCATGGCCGTGGGCGACGACTCCCAATCCATCTACTCTTTCAGAGGCGCCAATTTCCGCAATATCATGGATTTCCCCAAGCTCTTCCCCGGGGCCCGCATCATCAAGCTGGAGGAAAACTACCGCTCCACCCAGCCCATCCTGGATCTGGCCAACGAAATCATTGCCGGGGCCCGGGAGAAATACACCAAGTGCCTCTTCACCTGCAAAGGCGCAGGGTTGAAACCCCGGCTTTTTAGGCCCGCCAGCGAAAACGAGCAGTCCCGGCTGGTGGTGGCCCAAGTCCAGGACCTGCATGAGCGGGGGACGCCGTTAAACAAGATGGCGGTGCTCTTCAGGGCCGCGTTCCATTCCTTTGACCTGGAGATCGAACTGGTGCGCCAGGGTATCCCCTTCATGAAGTTCGGGGGTTTTAAGTTCATGGAGAGCGCCCATATCAAAGACCTCCTGGCCCACTTAAGGGTGGTGGCCAACCCCCGGGACGCCATGAGCTGGAGCAGGGTGCTGCTCCTGGTGCCGGGGGTGGGCAAACAGACCGCCAAGAAGTTCCAGGCCAACCTCAAAGAGGGATTTACTCTGAAAAAAGCGGTGGCCGCGTTGGGCAAAATGAAGCCCCAGGCCGGCCTCAAGCCCCTGGCGGAGCTGCTGGACAGCCTTCAGGCCCCGGGCCGGACCCTGGTGGAGCGCCTGAACCTGGCCCTGGCCTACTATGAGCCCCTGCTGACCCAGCGCTACGACGACTACCCCAAGCGCATCCGGGACCTGGAGCACCTGCTGACCATCACCGCGCGTTATAAGGAACTGCGGAGCTTTTTGAACGACCTGTCGCTGGAGCCCCCTGCCAGCCTGGCGGACGTGACCTCGCCCACCCACGACTTTCTGACGCTGTCCACCATCCACTCCGCCAAGGGCCTGGAATGGGACGCGGTCTTCATCATCTGGGCCGCGGAGGGCCGCTTCCCGGCCTACTACTCCCTGGAGAAGGAAGAGGAAATGGAGGAGGAACGGCGCCTGATGTACGTGGCCGCCACCCGGGCCCGGCGCTATTTGGCTGTCCTTTATCCCGCCGTGGGCTATAATAGACAATTGGGCATGACCTATAACAGCCCTTCCCGCTTCATCGCCGACCTCCCCCCCGGGCTGCTGGAGTCCTGGCGGACGGAGGTGGAGGAGTGGTAGGGTGCATTTCACGCACCCTAATGTTGCCTTAACCGCACCCAAATGGTGAGTAGAACGCACCCTACCCCAATGGTGCGTGGAACGCAAAATGGTGCGTGGAACGCACCCTACGAGGCCGCCATGGGCAAACGGGAACCGGCTTACCTGGAGACGCATCGCCGGGGGTTGCTTAAGGAAAAGATTCAGGCCGCGTCTGACATTCTCAGCCAGTGCAATCTCTGCCCCCAAAACTGCCTGGTGGACCGGCATCATGGGGAACGGGGCCTGTGCCGCACCGGGGATCAGCCCATAGTCTCCTCCTACGGCCCCCATTTCGGGGAGGAAGACCCCCTGGTGGGCCGGCACGGTTCGGGGACCATCTTTTTTACCCACTGTAATATCTACTGCATCTTTTGCCAGAACTACGAAATCAGCCACGGCGGGGAGGGGGAGGAGATCACCGCTGCGGATTTGGCGGCCATCATGCTTTATTTGCAGAAAAAAGGCTGCCACAACATCAATTTCGTCACCCCCTCGCATCAGGCGGCCCAAATCCTGGAGGCCCTGCCCCAGGCCATCGACAGCGGCCTGAACGTGCCTCTGGTCTATAACACCGGCGGCTACGACGCCCTGCAGACACTCAAGCTCCTGGACGGGGTCATCGATATCTACATGCCGGATTTCAAGTTCTGGGACCCTGAGGTGGCCGTGGAGGTCTGCGAGGCCCCGGACTACCCGGAGATCGCCCGCCAGGCCCTGAAGGAGATGCACCGCCAGGTGGGGGATTTGGTCCTGGATGAGGAGGGCGTCGCCCGCCGGGGGTTGTTGGTGCGGCACCTGGTGCTCCCCGATAATCTGGCCGGCACCAGGGAGTGCATGGAATTCCTGGCCCGGGAAATCTCTCCCGACACCTATGTCAATGTCATGGGCCAATACCGCCCTTGCGGCCGGGCCGCCGACCACCCGTCGCTGCGCAAATTCCTCACCAGCCTGGAACACCACGAAGCCCAAAAATTGGCCAGAGAGGCGGGCCTCACCCGGTTGGACCAGCGGGAGAAGCTGTTTAGATGGTTGTAGGGTGCGTTTCACGCACCATTTTGGGCGCGTAGGGTGCGTCTCACGCACCACTTTCGGCGCGTAAGACGCGCCCTACGGAATTCAAAGGCGCTTCATGAACATCTACGCGGTGGGCGACATCCACGGCTGTCTCGACCAGTTGGAGCAGCTTCTGGACGAGGTCCAACCCGACCTGGAGAAAGACCTTCTCCTCTTTGTGGGGGACTATATCGACCGGGGGCCGGAGTCCCGGGGGGTGGTGGATTATATTCTCCGGTTGCAGCAGCAATACCCCCGGGAGCGGATTATCTGTCTCAAAGGCAATCATGAAGCCATGTTCCTGGATTTTCTTGAGGGCCGGGAACGGGAACTCTTTCTCTTCAACGGCGGGGTGAGCACTCTCAGAGATTATTGGGGGGATAACTGGGATCGGAAAGAATTGCATCTGCCCCCGGAGCACGAACAATTCTACCAGGAATTGCTGCCTTTTTATGAAACCCCGGATTATATCTTCGTGCACGGCGGCCTGAAGCCTTCAGTGCCGCTGGTGGAGCAAGTGGAAGAAGACCTGTTGTGGATCCGGGGAGAGTTCATCGCCTCCCTGGAGGATTTCGGCCGCCTGGTGATCTTCGGCCATACCCCTTTCAAGCGGCCCCTGGTGATGCCCAACAAGATCGGCATCGACACCGGCGCGGTTTACGGCAACTTTCTGACCTGCCTGAAATTGCCCGATAAAGAATTTTTTATTAAGGGCTATGAATTGCTGGACGACGGCTAAGACCAGTTTTTATACTGAGCGACTTAATTAACCGCGGTTGACATTCTCTGCGGCCTCTGCGCCTCTGCGAAAAACCTTTTTATCTCGCAGAGACGCAGAGAGCGCAGAGATTAATAATGCGCAATTATTTATGTCGCCATGTATAGTTTTTAGTTTTTGGTTTTCGGTTACGGTTACGGTGAACTCGGAACCATGATCTTTTCAAGACAGTCATTCATGAGCTTTGGCTCACCCATAAAGTGCAAAAAGATTGGTAGGGCGGGCGTCTCGCCCGCCCGATAATAATCCTCACAGGTTGGAAAATCTGTGCTGCCACTGGGAACTTTTCAAGACAGTCGTTTATTTGCCGGTGGCTCATCCATAAGTGTTGATAATCTCAAAACAATCTTGACCTTAACTTTGAACTTTTGAACCTTGAACTTTGAACTTTTCGAATGACAGAGGGTTAGGAATTGACAAACAGGCCGACTAAAGACCAGGGAAAGGGAGCCCCGGAAATTTCCGACGCCGACATTGTCGCGGCCATGCGGGAAATCTCCGGATATCTGGACATCACTCCCGGCGATTTCAAGGAGGTCTATCTCCTGGCCTTTCGCCATGCCCGGGAGCGGCTGCTGCGCCGGGTCACCGCCCGGGAGATCATGACCCGGGACGTGGTCCGGGTCCGGGTGGACACCCCCTTACGCGAGGCGGCGGAGCTTTTGGCCCAACGGGGCATCTCCGGCGCGCCGGTGGTGGATGATGAGGGCCGGGTGGTGGGGGTGATCTCCGAGAAGGATTTTATCCGAGGTCTGGCCCCGGGGGTCTCAAGTTTCATGGGGGTGGTGGCCGACTGCTTGCAGGAGGGCTGCCAGGCCCTGGCCCTCCGGGAGCGGCAAGTGGCGGACTTGATGAGCTCCCCCGCCATTACCGTGATGGAGGAGACCCCGGTCCTGGAAATTGCCGGGATTTTTAAGGAAAAAGGCATCAACCGGGCCCCGGTGCTGGATTCCCAGGGACGCCTGGCGGGCATCGTCTCCCGGGGGGACCTCCTGGGCTTAACGGTCTGCCCGACCGGGGGCGCGCCATGAACTATTTCCGGAAGATGCGGGGCACCACCACCAGCCCGCCCCGGGTGAGCTTATCCGAAATTTTCTGGTCCTGGCTGGGGGCCTTTGCGGGCATCTCGCTGCTGGCCTACCTGAATTACCAGGTCATCAAAGGCACCGGCTGGCTGCTCCTCACCGGTTCCCTGGGGGCTTCGGCCCTGCTCATCTACGGCGCCATCAAGGCCCCCTTCTCCCAGCCCCGGAATCTGCTGGGAGGCCATATATTGTCCGCGCTCATCGGCGTCTGCGCCTATAAACTGCTGCCCGGCCACCTCTGGTTGGCCTCCGGCCTGGCGGTAGCCACTTCCATCGCGGTGATGCACGCCACCCGCACCGCCCATCCCCCGGGCAGCGCCACCGCCCTCATCGCGGTCATCGGCGACGAGACCGTTCACAACCTGGGATTTCTTTTCGTCATCATACCCGTGGCCGCAGGCGCCTTGATCCTGCTGCTGGTGGCCCTGATCATCAATAATATCCCCGCCAGCCGGAGATACCCGGAGTACTGGTTTTAAGGAGATGAGGCGCAGGGCTAGGTCATACGAGTTTCAGGGGGTAGGGGCAGTAATAAGTGATAAGTAATAAGTGATCAGTGGAAGATTAAAAACTGATCCCTGACCCCTGGCCCCTGACCCCTTTCCTTCCCTTGACAGTTAGCCCCCACTCCGGTAAGTTTGACCAAATAAGCTAAGCCCGGGCTAAGCGGCGCAGAGGCGCGTTTTTTCCCCGAAAAACACGGAATAATCAGGGGAATGTCCCCTGGCCGCAGCCCTCAGGAGATAGGTTTATGTTGCGAGCGGTGCGCCTGAAATTTTTATGTCTTTTTATCCTCACGGTGGTGGCCATCCTCTTTGTCCTCCCTTCCTTTCCCGTGGGCCTGCCGGAGTGGTGGCAGAAGCACGTGAGCAAGGGCCTCAACCTGGGCCTGGACCTGAAAGGCGGCATGCACCTGGTCCTGGAAGTGGACATGGATTCCGCGGTCTCCAACGCCTTGAACCGGGCCGTCCCGGAACTCAAGGAGATGATCGAGAAGCGGG
>Ga0233425_10006043_pt1 | contig 18404 bp, 14 predicted proteins | sample Watercolumn_Towu_2_FD_181712 | JGI IMG/M metagenome (GOLD analysis project Ga0233425, IMG submission 181712) | Freshwater microbial communities from Lake Towuti, South Sulawesi, Indonesia - Watercolumn_Towuti2014_140_MG | ecosystem: Environmental > Aquatic > Freshwater > Lake | place... | reverse complement strand
CGGCGTCGAGCTCGGCGGAACGGCTGGAGGCGAGCAGGGCGACGCGCAGCGGACGGCCGTCGGCCGCGACGGTGGCGTCGAGCACGACCCGGCCCTCCTCGCCGCGCTGGCGCGCGCCGAGCGGGTAGAGCGGACGGATGGCGCGGCGCACGGAGATCGGGCCCTCGATGCCGACGCCGGTGCCGGCGCCGCCGGCGCCGCCGCCCGCGGCGTCGAGATCGGCGGCCGAGGTCGAGGGCGCAAAACCGGTGCCGAAGGCGTGTTTGCCGGTGGCGAGGCCGGCGACGGCGGCGACGGACGGCACGCCGGCGCCGGCGGCCGGCGCCGCCGGCGCCAGCGTGAGCGGCGCCGCCGGCGCCAGATCCACCTGCTGCGAAAGGGTCGGCGCCAGGCGGCCGTCCGGCGCGATCAGGGCGGCGGAGTGCGGCCGCGGGGGCGCGGCCGGCACGGGCGTGGCGGCGGCCGACGGCGCGTTGCCGGCGTCCGCCGCCTGTTCCGCGGCCGGCCCGGCGGGCAGGTCGAGGTCGAGGCGCAGGGGGATCAGTTCCGGCGGCACGAGGCGCGGCTGGCGGGCGTGGGCGAGGGAGAAGCCGACGACAATCCCGAGCGCCGCGTGCACCGCCAGCGAGGCGGCGCCGCCGAGGCGCAGGTCGCGTCCGTTGCCTTCCTCTCCGCGTCCTCTCATGGACGGCCCTGCGCGGCGCGCACCTGGAACGCCACGGCTTCGACGCCCGCGCGCTTGAGCTTGCCGAGCAGCTCGATGCCCGTGCCGAGGCGGGCGCCGCGGTCGGCGCTGATCAGCACGGGCGTGCGGCTGGCGCGCCAGCGGTCGGCCACCGTGACCACGAGGTCGTCGGTCTCCATCGGGCGGCCGTCGAGCTGCAGGCGGTCGTCCGCGAGCACGGTGACGATCAGGCGCTTGCCGACTTCAGCCGCGCCGGCGGCGCGCGGCAGATCCACGCGCACGCCGCGGTGCGTGGTCATCGTCAGCATCGTGTAGATCAGGAAGACCAGCAGGAAGAAGAGCACGTCCATCAGCGGGATCAGCTCAATCCGCGCCCGCCGGTCCTCGTAGCCGGTTTCAAGGCGCATGCTGTCTCCCCCGGCCGTAGGCCATCTCGAACTGGTGCGCGACGTGTTCGAGCTGGCGCGCGCGCCGCCGGACCCGGGCGACGAAGTAGTTGAACGGAATCAGCGCGACGATCGCCACGGCCAGGCCGCCGGCGGTGGTGAGCAGCGCCTCGGCGATGCCGCCGCTGACGACCGACGGGTCGACGGTGTCGGTGATGCCCAGCACGTGGAACGAGCGGATGATGCCGGTGACGGTGCCCAGGATGCCGAGCAGCGGCGCGAGCGTGATGATCGTGTCGAGCACGGCCAGGCCGCGGCGCAGGCGGTCGAGTTCCTGGCTGGCGGCTTCCTCGAGGCTGTCGTGCAGGCCGAGGTCGCGGTGGAGCAGGCCCTGGGCGAGCACGCGGCAGGCCATGCCGGGCGCGCCGCGCGCCAACGCCTCGGCCTCCTCGTAGCGTCCCTCGGCGGTGGCCTGCAGAATGCGCTCCACCGCCGCCGCGCCCCGCGCGGAGGCGCGGCGGTTGCGGCTGAAGACCAGCGCGCGCTCGACCGCGAAGGTCACGGCCACCAGCGAGCAGACCAGCAGCAGCCACATGGCGAAGCCGCCGCGTTGGAACACCAGGGCCAGCGACGACATCGGGCCGGGCAGCCCGGCGGCGAGGAGCAGGGGCAGCGCATGCATGGAGATTCCTCCCTGGCGGACGTTCACGGCCGGGAAAATGGGGGCGGGTCGAGGCGGACAATCCCCGGCCCGCCCCCGGCGTGATGTGTGAGGAGATTCCCTGTGGCGGGCGTCCTTCCTGCGCGTCAGAACCGGTAGGTGGCACTCACCTTCCAGGTGCGTCCGGCCGCCGGATAGTAGTAGTCCATCGTGAAGAACGGGGCGCCGTAGTCGTACCCCACGTTCGCATAGTGGTGGTCGGCGACGTTGTCCACGCCCGCGAAGAGCTCGAACCCGGCCAACGGACGCGGCGTGTAGCGGAGACCCAGGTCGAGCGTGGCGTAGGTCGGAATCGTCGGGCTCATGTGGCCGTTGTCGTTGCCCAGGTACTGGGCGCTGACGCCGCGCAAGGTGGCGAGTGCGGCCAGGTCCAGCGGCAGGTCCAGCTCGCCGTGGACGGTCACGACGTGCGCCGGGACCAGCGGAATCTGCTTGTGCTCGTAGGGGCCGGCCGCGAAGGCGGCGTTCACGACGTTGTACGAGACGGCGCACAGGCCCACGCCGTCCTTGCGCCACGTCAGCGACGCCTCCGCGCCGTAGCGGCGGGTCCGCGGCAGGTTGCTGTTGCCCCAGGTGAGCGGGTCGAAGGCGATTTCGTTGCGCAGGTCCAGGCGATAGACGGAAAGGGCCGCGGCCCAGGCGGCGTCCAGCTCGAGATGGGCGCCGAGCTCGTACTGTTGGCCGGCCTCGGGGCGCAGGTTCAGGTTCATCCCCGGCGTGCCCCACACGCCGCCGTAGGTGCTGGTCAGCTCGTCGACGAAGGGACCGCGATAGAGGGTCGCGGCGCGCGCATACACGCGGGCCCATTCCGCCGGGCGGTACAGGATGGCGGCATCCAGCGCGGACTGCCGGTACACGCGCAGGAAGTCGGTGCTCGAGGGCGGGATGGCGGTGAAGTCCGTCACGTCCGCCGTGTAGCGGAAGATCTCGCCGCGCGCACCCAGCGTCAGCGCCAGCGCATCGGTCATCCAGAACTCGTCCTGCGCGTAGATGCCGGCGTTCAGGCGCCGGAGCGTGGCGTCGGTGTTCGGGAAGGCATGGAGGGCATCGCCGTAGGCCTTGACGGGGTAGAGGTCGTATCCAAGGTCCGCGCCGGCCAGCAGCTTGTTGCGGTGTCCGGCCAGGTCGGCGTCGAGCACGTAGCGCGGCGTGAAGGTGATGGTGTCCAGCGTGGTCTCCATGAAGCTCGGCACGCTGGGGAAGTCGGACTTGACCGTCCGGTGGGTCGCGGCCAGGCCGGCGTCGAGGCGACCATCCGCGCCGACGAGGCCGTGAACGCCGAGACGCCCGCCGACGGTCGTCGTCTCGACTTCATCGCCGGGATGCGTGGTCTGCCGCGGGTTCTGCCGCATCGCGTTCAGCGTCAGCGCGCCCGGCATGCCGAAGCGGTTCTCGGTGCCGAAGACGCTGAGGTCGGTGGAGAAGCGCTCGGTCCAGTCCTTGGCGATCGAAGCGCGCACGTCCCGGCTCTCGTACTCGCTGTTGTCGCGCCAGCCGTCGCTCTTGAGCCAGTCGGCGTCGGCCGTGTAGCGCAGGCTGCCGTCGATCGAACCGGCGTGGCCGAGGTGGCCGGCGAAGGTGCCTTCCGATCCGACCGTGAGGCTGGCCGTCGTCACCGGCTGGCCGGCCGGCCGGCGGGTGAGGATGTTCACGACGCCCGCCTCGGCGGAATTGCCGTACAGCGCGCTCTGTCCGCCGGAGACGATCTCGATGCGGTCCACGGCGCTGACGGGGATGCGGAGCCAGTCGAGCGCGGCCATGTCGGGCGTGTTGAGCGGCTGGCCGTCGACGAGCACCAGCACGCGGCCGTGGGAGTTGTCGCCGAAGCCGCGCATGCTGATGGCGGCCTGTCCGGGGTTGTCCGCGTTGCGGCGGAAGTAGAGGCCGCCGAGCTTCTCCAGGGCCTCGACCGCGTTCTGCGCGCCGGTGTCGCGGATCCGGTCCGCCGTGATCACGGTGACGTTGGCGGGCATCTCCGCCATCGTGCGGTCCGCGCGGCTGGCGGTCACCACAATCGGCGCGTTGGTCGTGATTCCGGCGGCGAGGACGGAAGAGACGGAAAGGGCGGAAAAGACGGAAGAACGGAAGACGTGCGTCACAGCGGCTCCTATCCCTCTGGCGGGGACTACCGCGCGAACCGGCACGTCTTCTGGCTCACGGCATCGAACCTTCGTTCCGCCTTCGTCCCCGGTATCGCGGGGCCTGGCTCTCGGAACGTTGTAGCCGTTTACAGCGGCGCGACCGCGTCCGATTTTCACGGACTTCCGTTTGCCGGTTCGCACCTGTCGGGGCGCAACATAGGACGAAAGGGTTGACGCTGTCAACCGCGAAAAGCGAAACTGGTGACGGGTCATGCCTTCGCTCGAAGACATCATGAACCTGCTGAACGGCGCGCGCGGCGGCGACGTGTTCGACGGGTTGCGCGCGGGCTTCCTGGTGCTGCTGGCGCTGGCCGTGGCGGGTGTCGCCTGGCCGGCGCGCGGCGCGGGGCCGCGCCGCGCGGGTCTGCTGGCCGCCGGCCTGTGGGCGGCGCTGGCGGCCGTGCTCGCGCACCAGGCGCTCTGGCAGCTCGCAGGCTTCCGGCGGCCCGAGTTCGTGCGCTTCATCCGCTTCCACGATCCGCGGCCGGATGCGGCCCTCAAGCAGGTGCAGCGCGGGCAGATACTCGACTGGCGCGGCACAGTGCTCGCGGCCACGGACGTGGCCGACCCGTGGCGCCGGATCTACCCGCTCGGGCCGGCGGCCTGCCACGTCGTCGGCTACCTGCACCCGCGCTACGGCATGGCCGGCGTCGAGCGCGCCGCCGATCCGACCCTGTGCGGCTACAGCTTCCGCAACCTGGGGGACCTGGACCGCTTCGGCCGCAACCTGGTGGACCACCGCGGCGCGCGCGGCGGCGACGTGCGGCTGACGCTGGACGCGGAACTGCAACGCGCCGCCGCCGGGCTGCTGGCCGGCCGCGCCGGCGCGGCCGTCGTGCTGCGGCCGGACGACGGCAGCCTGCTGGCCCTGGCGAGCGCGCCGGCGTTCGACCCGCAGAATCCCGGCGCGGCGCTGTCCGACGCCGCCGGCGCGCCGCTGCTCAACCGCGCCACGCAGGGCCTCTATCCGCCCGGCTCGACCTTCAAGATCCTGCTGGCCGGCATGACGGCCGAGCGCCGGCTGGCGCCGCGGCTGCGCTGTCCCGGCGAAGGCTTCGCGCCCGTTCCCGGCACGCGGCCGATCCGCGACAGCGAGTACTACGTCTGCCTGCGCGAAGGGCGCGCGTGGCCCGGCTTCGGCCGCATCGGGCTGCGCGACGGCTTCGTCCACTCGTCCAACGTCTACTTCGCCCAGCTCGCGCTGCTGCTCGGCGCGGAGCGGTTCGACGCCATCGCGGAGCGCAACCGCCTCCGCGAGCGCGTCGTTTGCTTCGACGGCCCGGCCGCCGCGCTGGCGACCGAGCCGGGCCGGCTGCCCGCGGCGTCACCGGCGCAGCGCCGCGAGCTGGCGCAGCGGGCGATCGGACAGGGCGACTTCCTGGTGACCCCGCTGCACGTCGCGCTCTGGACGGCGGCCGTCGCCGCGCACGGCCGGATGTGGCAGCCGCGGCTGGCCGCCGACGCGCCGCCGCTGCTGCTCGGCCACACCATGCCGGCCGCCGCCGCCGACACGGTGCGGGACCTGATGCGCGAGTCGGTGCGTTACGGCACCGGCCGCGCCGCGGACATTCCGCGCCTGGCGGTGTGCGGCAAGACCGGCACGGCCGAGGCGCCCGGCGGCACCGAGCACTCGTGGTTCACCTGCTTTGCGCCGGCCGGACGGCCCGAGCTGGTGGTCACGGTGCTGATCGAGCATGGCGGCTACGGCGCGCGCTCCGCCGCGCCGGTCGCGCGCGGCATTCTCGAGGCGGCCGTGGAACTGGGACTGGCGGGGGAGGATCCACGGGAGACGAAGTGAGATATGACCGACGCCACACGACAGGAGAGGCGGATTGCGTTGGGACTGGCTGTACGCCTTCTGGCGGTCTTCGCCGCCGTCGCGGCCGGCTACGCGACGATCCTGGCGGTGAAGGTGAGCAACGCGCCGAGCCTGACGGCCGCGCACCTGGCGCCGCTGGCGCTTTATGCGCTGGCGCTGGCCGTCACCTGGGGCGCGCTGGCCGCCAGCCGCTACCGCGGCGACACCGGCCTGGTGGCCGGCGCGTTCCTGCTCGCCGGCATCGGGCTGGTGACGCAGTTGCGCATGGGCGCATACGCCGCGGGATGGTCGGAACTGGTGCCGCTGGCGCTGGGAGCCGGCGTTTTTGTGCTCGCCGCGGTGCTGGCCGGCAAGGGCCGCGCGGCCCGCCTGGTCGGCGCCGGCTGGCCGGCCTATCTCGGCGCGCTGGCCGTGATGGCGCTGGTGGTGGTCTTCGGCCGCCGCTTTCGCGGCGGCCTCTACCTGCCGGGGCTCTACAACCCCACCGAATTCGCCAAGCCGCTGCTGGTCCTCTTCCTGGCGGCGTTCCTGGACCGGCGGCGCGCGGCATTCGGCGCCGTGCGGTTCCACGTGCTGCCCGCGCCGCCGTTCCGGTCGCTGGCCGCGCTGGCGCTGGTCTGGCTGCCGCCGATGGCGCTGTCGCTGCTGCTGGGCGACCTGGGGCTGGTGCTGATGCTCAGTCTCGTGCTGGTGGCCATGCTGTACGCCGTGGAGCGGCGTCCGGCCTGGCTCCTGGCGGGCGCGCTGGCGCTGGTGGCGCTGGGCGCGCTGGGCGCCTACCTGTCCGCGCACGCCAACGTGCGGGTGGCGATCTGGCGCAACCCGTTTGCCGACCCCACGGGCCGCGGGTGGCAGGTGTTGCAGGCGCTGGCGGCGATGTACGCGGGCGGGATGTGGGGCTGCGGACTGGGATCCGGGACGCCGGCCGCGGTGCCGATCGTCTCCTCGGACTTCGTCTACGCGGCGCTGGGCGAGGAGATCGGCCTGGCCGGCTGCGCGCTGCTGCTGACGCTGTACGGCGTCTACTGCGGCCGCGCCTGGCGCGCCGCGGCCAACGCGGCTCCGCCGGCGGCGTCGCTGCTCGGCGCCGGCCTGGCGGCCTGCCTGGCGAGCCAGATGCTGCTCAACGTGGCGGGCGTCACCAAGGCCCTGCCGCTCACCGGCCTGGCGCTGCCCTTCATCAGCCACGGCGGCAGCAGCCTCGTCACCTCCTTCCTCATCGCCGGGCTGCTGGTCGCGATCTCGGAGTCGGGGGAAGCACGCAAGGGAGACCGGACATGAGGGACTTCACGGGCAAGGTTGGCATCGTCACCGGCGGCGCGCAGGGCATCGGCCGCGCGATCGCCGCGCGGCTGCATGCGGCCGGCATGACCGTGGTGATCGCCGACCGCGACGCCGAGGCCGCCGACGAATGGCTGGCCGACATGGGGCGCCCGGCGCGGCTGCACGCCGTGACGGCCGACGTATCGGCGGAGGACGACGTGCGGCGCACAATCGCCGAGGCCGTGCGCCTCGGCGGCCGGCTCGACGCCGTCGTCAACAACGCCGGCTTCGGCATCTGGAAACCGGTCGATGCGCTCACGCTCGACGAGTGGAACCGCGTGCTGGCCGTCAACCTGACGGCCATGTTTCTCGCGGCGAAGCATGCGGCGCCCCACTTGCGGGCCGCGGGCGGCGCGATCGTCAACATCGCTTCCACGCGGGCGCTGCAGTCCGAGCCCAACGGCGAAGCCTACGCGGCGTCCAAGGGCGGCGTCGTGGCGCTGACGCATGCGCTGGCGGTGAGCCTGGGGCCGGCGGTGCGCGTCAACTGCATCTGCCCGGGCTGGATCGAGGTGCGCGACCGGCAGAAGGCATCGCGCCGCCAGGTGCCGCAGCACAGCGAGGCCGACCGCCGCCAGCATCCGGTGGGCCGCGTCGGCACGCCCGAGGACATCGCGGCGCTGGCGGCCTTCCTGCTGTCCGGCGAGGCCGGGTTCATCACCGGCCAGAGCTTTGCCGCCGACGGCGGGATGACCCGCAGGATGATATACGTGGAGTAGCCGGCCCTACCGCAGGTAGACGGTCCGGTAGGCCAGGCGGCCGTGGCGCCATTCGTAGAGTCGGAAGCTGGCCTGCCGGCCGTAGTAGCCGGCCAGCGGGGCGGAGGCGTAGACCGGGACGCTGCCGAGCCACTGCAGTTCGTCGCGGTGATAGTGGCCGGTGATCGCGGCGGCGACGCCGTACCGGTTCAACAGCGCGCTCCAGCGCTCGCGCGCGGCCTCGGGCCAGCCGGGACGGAAGGCGCCGGTGTGGTAGTCGTCCGTCGCCGGCCGGTGGTGCACGACGATCACGGGACGTCCCCGGGCCTCCTCCAGGCGGTTCGATGTCCAGGCGGCGGCGTCGTAGTCCGGATGCGCGGCGCCCAGGGCCGGGTCGCAGAGCGTCTCGTCGAACAGCAGCAGGAAGGTCACGCCGCCATGGGTGAAGTTCGTGGCCAGCGGGCCGAACGCGCGGGTCCAGGCACTGGTCGTCTCGCCCCATCGCTTGCCCAGGATGTCGTGGTTGCCGGCCAGGACGTGCACGGGCGGCCGCAGGCGGCCCAGCAGGCCCGTGGTGCGCGCCAGGACGTTGGAGTTGTCGAGGTTGTCGTTGACAAGATCGCCGGAGACGAGCACGAAGGCCACGGGCACCGGAAGGTCGTTGACCGCGTCAATCGCGGCCGACACGCGCTGGACGTGGTCCGTGCCGCCGCTGAGGTGCAGGTCGGTGAGCTGCACGAACCAGAAGCCTTCGTCCGCCGCGCGCGCCGCGACGGCGCAGGCGGCCAGGCACGCGGCCAGCCGGCCGGCCGGTCTCACGAACGCTCCTCGCCGTGCGTGCCGCGGGCGGCCAGGCGCTTGACCGTTCCCGGCGCGAGCAGCCACTCCACCTCGAACGCCGGATTGCGCGCGTTGCCGTCGCCGTGCAGGGCGGCGAGCGATCCCTTGTGGAAATGGAGCGGTTCGCCGTCGCCGCACCCCAGGAGCCATCCGGCCAGGCGGGCGATGGAGGGCAGGTGGCCGACGACCAGCACGGACGTTCCCTGCTGGCGCCGCAGCGCCTGCCAGGCCGCCTCGGCGCCGCCGGACGGGGCCAGTTCGTCCAACGCGCGCTGGGGGGCGTCCGCGTCCAGTTCCTCCCCGACGAGCCGGCCGGTCTCGACGGCGCGCGCCAGGGAGCTGGTCAGGATCAGGTCCGGCTCGACCCCGAGGCGCCGCAGCGCCGTGCCCATGCGCCGCGACTGGCGCCTGCCCTTTTCCGTCAGCGCCCGCGCCGAATCGCTCTGCGCGCCGTCCGTGCCGGGGTCCACGGCCTCCGCGTGCCGCATGAGGTACAGATACACGTCACCACCTCCAGTGCGGCCATGTTCGCACCGCCCGGCCGCGGCGGCAACGCTTTTCGCGGCCCCATCGGGGTGGGTGACAGGCGGCCGGAAAGAGGCTATAGTTTCTGAAGCGATGGTCGGAGACCTGTCCGCACGGTGCGGGGCTCCGGCGTTTGGAGAAAAGGAGCTACGCAGCGATGAAACGCATGATGGGGATCACGACGGCAGTACTGACGGTCGCCATGGTGTTGGCCGAGGGACCGGCGGCAGTATCCGTCACGTCCGCGCCTGCCGGCGCCAACGGCGCCGCGCCCGCAGTCGCGGCGCCCGGGCAGCCCGGGGCGCCCGCGCAGGTCGACGTCGCCAAGTATCAGGAGGTCGTCCGCGAGTGGCAGAAGGTTCGGATGGCGCTGATGAGCTTCACCACCAACCTCGTGGCCAACGATCCTGAGCTGAAGGAGATGAGCGCGAAGCAGAAGGAGATGGTTCAGAAGGTTGACGAACTCGGCAAGGCGATCCGCGAGAAGATGGACGCGAAGCTGAAGGCCGATCCTGCCGCCGCGCCGCTGGTCGCCAAGCGCGACGAACTGCAGGCCAAGCTGCAGGAGATGTACCCCGCGGCCGGCGGGCCGCGGATGCCGGGCGGTCCGGGGATGATGCGCCTGGAAGGCAACCGGCCCGTTCCGTCGGGCCGCCTCCCGCCGCCGAAGCCGGAGACGCTTCCGGCCCCGGCGCCCGCCGCGAAGTAGGCGCCGCGCCTCAGTGCTCGCGCCGGCGGCTCTGCCGCAGGTTGGACGCGGCGCGGGCCAGGCGCGACTGCAGCTTCTCCGCTTCCGGATCCGGCGGCGGCGGGACGACCGCCGGCCGCCGGTTGCGCCGCACGGTGCGCACGTCCGGCACGGCGATGCGGCCTTCCAGCAGCGCGTCCAGCAGGCTGGCCGTGCAGGCGCGGGCGGCGTTTGACTCCACCAGGAAGAGCTCCAGTTCGGCGTCGTTCACGCCGGGCGGCAGCGGCGGCACGCAGGAAGGGCAGCCACTCTCGCAGCCGCACTCCGCCAGCATGGCGCGGCACATGGCCAGCGCCTCGTCGAGCTTCTCGAAAATCTTCTCGGCATACCCCACTCCGCCCTGGATGGCGTCGTAGAGGTACAGGGCGCTGCGGAAGGCGGGAGATGCAGTATTCAGTGTCAAGTGTTCAGTATTCAGTGTGTCTGAACACTGAACACTGGATACTGCACACTCCTCCTCGCCGCCCTCCGCCAGATCCGTCTCGATGTCGCCCGCGTCGGCCATGCAGAGCGGCGGCGCGGCGTGGCGCAGCAGGTAGCGCAGGCCGTAAAGTCCGGCCGGCGCCAGACGCTTGTCCTTGGCGTCCAGCGTCGCCAGCCAGGCGGCCGGCGGCCGCAGACAGAAGCCGGTGGTGTCGTACTCGAACGGCGGCAGCGTGATCGGGCCGTAGCCGACGTTCTCGAGCGAGCGTTCGCGGATCTTCTTGTAGAGCTTGGGCTGGCGGTTGACGTGGACGGCGCCGAAGCGGAACGGCGCGCCGTGCCGCTCCTGGCGCTCCTCCTCGGCGGTCATCTCGATGCGGTTCTCCCAGACGGCCTCGGTGTAGTAGTCAACGCTGACCGCCTCCACGCGGCAGAGCTTCTTCTCCAGGTCGAGGTCGAGCGACAGGTAGCGCCGGCCGAGGTGCTGGTAGATCGCGTCCTTGTACAGCTCGCCGCGCGCGCCGATGGGATCGATCTCGCCGATGACCTCGGTGCCGCAGTGGATCTCCACGTTGTAGTCGGTCATGCCGCGCAGGTTCACGCCGCGCGCGGGATAGTCCTCCAGCGCGTAGCGCCAGCACGACTGGTACGGCTTGAGCGTGCCGTCCTGCCGCAGGATCTCCACGGCCGGTGCGTAGGCGCGGCCGGCGAAGACCGGCTCCTCCGGCCGCAGCGGGTGCTCGTGTGCGGCGCAGGGCAGGTGTTGGAGCAGGATGTAGGGATTGTCGGCGCTGAGCCAGGCCTGCTCGACCGGCGCGCGCAGCAGGAACTCGGGGTGGTTGACCAGGTACTGGTCGACCGGCGCGTCGCGCGCCACAAAGACGATCAGGCTGCGGTGGCCCTGGCGGCCGACGCGGCCGGCCTGCTGCCAGAAGCTGGCGATCGTGCCGGGGTGGCCGGAGAGCAGGCAGAGGTCGAGGTCGCCGATGTCGATGCCCAGCTCCAGCGCGTTGGTGGCGATGATCGTGGTGAGCCGGCCCTCGAACAGGTCGCTTTCGAGCTGCCGGCGCTCGGAGGGCAGCAGGCCGCCGCGGTAGGGCTTGACCTTGCCGGCCAGGTCGGGCTGGCCGTCGGTGACGGCGCGGTGCAGCCGCTCGACCTGCTGGCGCGCCTTGCAGAAGCAGATCGTGCGCACGCCGGCGGCGGTGGCCGCGCGGATCAGCGGGATCGTGACCGAGGAGGCGCCCTTGCGGTGCGGGCCGAGAACCGGGTCGTCCACCAGCGGCGGGTTGACGAAGTAGAGATCGCGCCGCGGCCGCGGCGAGCCGTCGCCCGCGATCACCGTGAACGGCCGCTGGAACAGCGCCTGCACGTGCTGGCCGGGGTTGCCGACCGTGGCCGAGCAGCAGACGAACTGCGGCCGGCTGCCGTGCATCTCGCAGACGCGCTGCAGGCGGCGGAAGACGTTGGCGACGTGCGAGCCGAAGGCGCCGCGGTAGGCGTGCACCTCGTCCACCACCACGTACCGCAGCCGGGCCAGAAAATCCTTCCAGCCGCGGTGGTGGTTGGGAAGGATGCCGGCGTGGAGCATGTCCGGGTTGGTGATCACGAAGTCGGCGCCGCGGGCGATGCGGCTGCGCGTCTCGCGCGGCGTGTCGCCGTCGAAGGTGCCGAGTTTGCGCGTGTCGAGCGCCGACTGCAGCAGCGCGCCGAGGGTGCCCTCCTGGTCGCGCGACAGCGCCTTGGTGGGGTAGAGCAGCAGCACGCCGAAGGGCGCCGGCGCGCGGCTGTAGGCGCTGAGAATCGGCAGCAGGAAGGCCAGCGTCTTGCCGCTGGCCGTGCGCGAGACCAGCACGGTGTCGCGGCCGGCGGCGACGGACTCGAACGCCTCGGCCTGGTGGCTGTAGAGGCGGCGGATGCCGCGGCCCTCCAGCACGGCGGCCAGGCGCGGATCGAGTCCGTCCGGAAACGGCGCCAGGCGCCCGTCCTCCGCGGGCAGCACGTGGTGGCCGCGGATCTGCTTCTCGAAGCGGGTCTGCAGGAGCGCCTCGACGGCGTCGAGCTTGTTGGCGGCTCTTGCCATGGCCTCAGCGTAGCGCAGCCCTTCCCGCCGGGTCAACGGCGGAGGGGGCTTGTTGTTGCGGTCGCATCGGGCAGCCGCACTGGGCCTTTGGTTGCAGCCCCGGGGGGCGGTACGCTGTGTCGTACACGGCAAGCTTGGAGGTCCTACGCGCCGAGGTCCTACGCGCCGAGGTCCTACGCGCCGTGAAGCAACTCCTCGTCCTCGGCATCCTCGCCGGCTTGGTCGTCGTCGCCGCCGTCGCGTACCGCAACGGCCTGATCCACCGCCGCCACGCGTGTCTTCGAGCGGCTGGGCATGACCCGCACCGCCAAGCGCAACGGCGTGCTGGTCTTCCTCGCCTGGCGCGGCCGGCGCTTCGCGATCGTCGGCGACACCGGCATTCACGCCCGCGAGGGCGACGCCTTCTGGCAGGCGACGGTCGGCGCCTCTTGCCTTCGGTCTCGCCCTGGGCGCCTCCGCCGAACTCGCCGTCCCGCCGCTGACCGTTTTTCCAGGCCGGCCATTTCGGCGACGGCCTCGTCCACATGGTGCGGCAGGTGCAGGCGTTCGTGACCGGCGTGCCGGCCGCCGGCGACGGCTCCTGCCCGCCAACGCCTGAGCGGCGGCGGCGCCGTCCGGCGTGCCGCTCTACCCGCGCGCCTGGCCGCGGCAGGTGTCGATCATCGCCAGCATGTTCTCGAGCGGCACGTCGCCCTCGACGGCGTGGGCGGGCGCGAGGATGTAGCCGCCGTCGCGGCCGAGATCGAGCAGGCGGCGCGTTTCGCGCCGGACGTCCTCGGGCGTGCCGTAGGGCAGCGTGCGCTGGGTGGAGAGGCCGCCGTGGAACGCCAGGCGGCCGCGGTAGCGCGGCAGCAGGCTGTAGACGTCCATGACCTCCGGCTGGAAGGGATTGAAGCAGTTGAGGCCGATGCCGACGAGGTCGTCGAAGAGCTCATCCACGTCACCGCAACTGTGGATCGTGACCAGCCGGCCGGTGTCGTGCACCGCCTTGTACATGCGCTTGAGCGGCGGGTAGAGGAAGGTGTGCCAGTGCTTCGGCCCCATCAGCAGGCCGTGCTGACTGCCCCAGTCGTCGCCGAAGTGCACGGCGTCGAAGTCGTACTTTGCCGCCTCCCGCACCAGGGCGATGTTGTAGTCGGCGATCGTGCCGAGCAGTTCGTGGGCGAAGCGGGGGTTCTCGACGAAGTCGAGGTAGAGGTTCTCCATGCCGCGCAGGGTCCAGGCGCGCTCGAAGAGCGAGAAGCCGACGTTGAACTGGAGGTAGAGGTCCTTCTGCCCGTCCAGGCGCGCGGCCAGGTCCTGGAAGACCCGGTGCTTCTTCGGGTCGGGCAGCGAGAAACCGCGCAGGGTGGGCTCGGGCAGGACGCAGCCCTTGACGACGCCGATGTCCTTGTCCACGCTGCGGTCCCAGACGACGCCGATGTCGTCGCGGAAGCAGCCGCCGCCGATGTCCTCGCTGACCCAGGTGCCGGCGCCGCCCATGTGGTTCTCGAGTTCGGGGCCCAGGTCCTTCGTTCCGAAGTGCCGGACGAGCTTTTCACGCGCCTCGAGGGTGAAGCCCAAACTCCACGGCACGTAGGGCGGCTTCTTCCACTGGATGGCGAGCCGGACGACGTCGCGCCTGGTCATGGGATCCTCCTCCGCGGGTGGCAGCGTGGACGCGGTTGGAGTATAGAAGGGGCGGTTGCCGGCCGCAAGGCTGGCCGCCGGCTTGTCCCCCGCGCTCCGCCGGCGTATGATGTCCCCGTCTTTCCCGGGCCAGCATAGCTCAGTTGGTAGAGCAGCTGATTTGTAATCAGCAGGTCGTCGGTTCGATCCCGACTGCTGGCTCCATCTAAAGCGTTGCAGGAGAACATATTGCGAAATGCTCGATTTCGGCTTCCCGTTTTATGGCAGACTTTATGGCAGACCGAGAGGACGTTCGTCTGATGCCGATGGGGACTCTTGATGCAGGGCAGCCGATTGCGAATCAGCAGGTTGGCCTGCTCACGCGGCTGTGGTCGAGGTCGGTTCCGCGGGCTTGGGCGCAATGTTGAACTTGCCCATCTGCTCCGTGCGATACTTGGGCGTCAGGTGCCCGTAGACCTGCTCGATCATGTGGGTCGAGGAATGGCCGACCCAACGCGAGATGGTCAGGAAGTCGATCCCGCTCATCACGCAGTACGAAATGAAGAAGTGCCGGAGCGTGTAAGGCGTCAGTTTCGGCAGGTTTGAGCGACGACTGAACCGCTCAGAGCCCGCCAATGCCCAGTAGGTTGCTTGCCCCATCCAGTCCGTCCTTGCTACCTTCTTCCCCATGAAAGCCCTCCTTCAGGCCGGTCTCGGCGGGCGGGTGCCCGCGCCGCCCGAAAAGCGATTTCTTATCAGTCACTTTGAAGTTCAGTTGGAAGGGAAGCCGATCAACCCGGAGCTGGTGCTGTTCCGGGAGGGGCGCTGAGGCGGTAAAGGCGAGATTCAGAAGAGCCGGCATGGTTCCACCGGGCCTGCCCCCCGGCTCCCGGCCTTGGCAGGCCGTTGAAAAACGCCCGTCTGTGCCCGGCAGAGCCTGCCCCGGACTTGATCCGGGGATGCCGTAATGTCGCGGTGGCGCCATGGATGGCGCGACTTCACCGCGGCCGTTGGCCGTCGTTCCCCGCTTCAAATGATAATACCGCAAGGGCCGGAAGAGGCCATGCCCCGGCATCCGCAGGGCATATGCCATCCTCCGGTCAGCGCACCGTGGCCGCGTTCCAGGCCGCGGCGATCAGCCCCTCCGTCGTGTTCACGGCCACCGACCGCATTTCCCCCGGTTCCAGCCAGAGGAAGTTGTCATCAGCCAGGAAGGTGTCGGCGTGGCCGGGGCGTTCGAGCGCGGCGCCCACCGCCGGCGCCGTTCCGGTATTGGTGAGTTCCACGGCGCCGTCGCGTTTTTTCATGGCCAGCGTGGTGCGCGGCAGACGGAACAGCGAGTCCTTCTCCGCTTCAAAGTTGACGAAGTAGTAGCCGCGGTCGGCCAGCTTCCCTCCTGCTTCAACATCGCACACGATAAACAGCGGCGCGGCGGCGGTCTGGCGCTCGTCCAGGACGAATTCCCCCAGCCGGTGCACCGGCCCGGCCGCACCGCGGCCGTCCCAGCGCTTTTCAGCGAACTGCGCCAGTTTGCCGTCCAGGGCGCGCACGCGGACCTGCCAGTCGGCGCGGCGCAAGTCATCGGAATCATCCAGGAGGAAAACCGGCAACTCCAGCCGTTTGCCGGCGCAGTCCAGATGGTCAAACAGCGCCACGGCATGAAGCGGCGCGAAGGCGCTGCGGCAGAAATAATGCGCGATCTTCACCGCACCGTACCAGTCCGCCACGGCCCAGCTCGCTGCCGGATAGTTGTCGTTCATTTTGTAATACAGCGCGCCGGTGCATTCCGGCCAGCGCGTGCGCGCCCGCTCCAGGGTGTGCCGCAGCGCGATAGCCTGCGCCACCTGTGAGCCGCGGATAAAGTCGTCCATGGTGGCCGCGGCGGTGAGGTATCCGGCATACTGCGTCAGCCGTTCCATGTCCTGCGCCCGGTTGAACACCGGCGTGTGATGAATCAGGCTGCCGTCGGCCGGCGCGGGCCAGGCGTTTTTCTCATTCTCCGGGAGATAGCGCCGTACCGATTCCGCCACCGGCATGGAGGCGATCCCGAACTCCCCCCAGAACGCGGAGGTCATCGTCAAATTGAAGTCCAGGTGCTGTCGCCCCCACCAGCAGCCGTAGTTGTGATCGCTTCCCCCCCATGGTTCGCTGCGGTGGAAGGGGCGCGTGCCGTCCAGTTCCACGGCGTACCGCCCCATCATGTCAATGGCCGGGGAGAAGGGCTCGCCGCTCTCATTGCCGCCGCCGTACATCGCCAGGGAAGGGTGATTGCGGATGCGCAGCGTGTTCAGGCGGACCGTTTCTTCCAGCATTTCGAACGGCTGCACGCGGTCGGAATTCCAGGCCGTGGGCCATTCCTGCATCACCAGGATCCCTTTGCGGTCGCACAGGTCGTAAAAGTCGTCGGTCTCCGGCATGCCGCTCCCCCAGGCGCGCAGCATCTGCACATGCTGGCGTCGCGCCAGTTCCAGGAAGCGCTCGTAGCGCGGCCGGGAAAAATCCATGGAGGAATCCATGGTGCACCAGCCGGACCCCTTGATGAACCGCGGCGCGCCGTTGATGACAAAGGTCCAGTCGTACGTTTTGGGATTGACGCCGCCGGGGAGCGGCGCCATCGTCACCGTGCGCACCCCGAAGGTGGTTTCACAATTGTCAGCCGCGCCGTCATCGCGAGCAAAGGACAGCGTCAGCCGGTACAGGTCGGGGGCGCCCATGCCGTTGGGGAACCAGGGCCGGACGTCGGGGATGGTCATCGCCAGGTGCAGGGCCGACGCCGCCTGCGCCGAAATCACCTCGCGCAAGAAGGAGAAGGTCTGACCCGGGAAGGTTTCCGGCGCGATGGTGCCGCGCAGGACGCCCCGCCAGCCGACCGCCTCTCCGGCCAGGTCGACGCGCAGGCTGATCTCCCCGCGCGCCGCATCCCGCGTGGCCACCAGCGGCGTTTGCAACCGTACCGCGGGCACCCGGCGCAACCGCACGCCGCGCCAGATCCCCAGCGCCGGGATGTCGGAGTAGTGCCAGCCGTACACGTTGTTGAACACCACCGTTTTTCTCCAGCCGGCGTTGTCGCCGCCGAAGAAGGACTGGCTGAACGGCGCCGGATCGATGCGGACTATGAGCGTGTTCTCGTCCCGGAGCAGTTCGCCCACGCTGAACTCCGGGCCGCCGAACATCCCTTCGTGCGAACCCAGGAGCGTGCCGTTGAGCCAGGCCGTGCAGCGGACCGCCACGCCGTCAAACGTCAGCCGCGCGTCGCCGATTCCCTCCGGCCGGCGGAACTCGCGTTTGAACCACCAGGTCTGGAAGCTTTTCCCGCGCGCCACGGCGTCATTCAGCCCGAATTTCGGATCCGGGATGGCGCCGGCCGCGGCCAGCGCGGTGTGGACGCTCCCCGGAACCACGGCGCGGATGGCGTCGGTCCACGGTTCTTGCAGCCGTTCCAGGAGCGCGCCGTTTTCCGCCAGCTGCCAGTCGCCGTCCAACGACAGTTCCGTCACGGCCGGCGGATGCGCCAGCGACCGCGGCAGGAGTTCAATGGTCTCCGCCGGCAGATCGAGCGGCGCCGGCCCGGGGCGGTACGACCGCCGTTCCTTGCTGTCCAGCGATTCCGCGGACAGCGTTTCCAGCCCGCCGTCATGCTTCCGGGCCGACCGGTCCGGGATGCGGCGGTCCGGCGTCAGGTCGCCGATGCGCCAGAGACCGATGGTCGCCGCGTCAGCAGTAAGGACGCGTTCCGGTGGCGCGCTCAACGCCCGTGCGCAGCTGGAGAGGCGGAGCGTCTCGAATTCGAAATTCTGGAGCCCGGGAACGGCGACGTCGTCGCTTGTGCCGACCAGCAGCGCGGCCGGACACCGCACCACCGAACGAGGCTTTTCAGTTTCAACGCGGCCGCATTCCCGGCCGTCCACGTACAGCATGGCCCGGGTCCGTTCAATCACCGCGGCCAGGTGATGCCAGGCGCCGTCCCGCAGGTCACATTTCCCGACCACTATCCAGGGATCGCGGCCGGGAAGGAACAGCATCGGCTCACCGACACCGCCCACCATCAACCGGAAACTGTACGCGGAATCGTTCGTTTCGTATCTGGCCAGGAGCGTATCCCGCCGTCTCACCCGCGCCCATATTTCCAGGGTGACCGGCCATTCGCCGTATTCCTTGCGCCATGGGATTACCAGGCACCCGGCGCCGGCGTCCAGGGCGGCCGGATCGCTTCCGGGGACCAGCGGAATCTTGGTGTCATTGCTGGGCATGGGGTGACTCCTCGAAAATGCGGCTTTGGACAGCCCCCGAACACTGATAAGAAATCACTGGCATCCCATAGGCGGGCCACGGACGGCATGATACCACGACATCCGCCTGCGTTTGCAGGGGATTTCGCGTGGCGGTGGACTGCGTGGCGATGAG
>Ga0233425_10006042_pt1 | contig 18411 bp, 1 predicted proteins | sample Watercolumn_Towu_2_FD_181712 | JGI IMG/M metagenome (GOLD analysis project Ga0233425, IMG submission 181712) | Freshwater microbial communities from Lake Towuti, South Sulawesi, Indonesia - Watercolumn_Towuti2014_140_MG | ecosystem: Environmental > Aquatic > Freshwater > Lake | place: Indonesia... | reverse complement strand
CGGAATCACAGGCGAAGAGCTGATAGACCGCCTTGTATATCAACAGTCGATGATGGGGCATTTACTGAACATACGGCTTGACAGCGTAGTTTGCGAGCCCGGCGCTTTAAGCTGCGCTTATCGCACTTCCCGGGGAGATATTCGCCTGCGCTATAGACTGGTTTCCGGCAATATACCGGAATCTTCCGGCAGGTTTACGATGCCGATGGAAAACGGCGCTACCCTGATCGTTGAGGTAATGGCAAAGGATACCGCGCCGCAGAAACCGGAATGGGTCACGAAAGACGATGAAGACCTGTCAAAGCTTGCCGCGCGCGCCGCCGCGTCTTCGCGTCAATCCAGAAAAAGTATAGGGGCCCGGCTTGCGCACCGTCTTCGTCATGCGTCCATTTCCGAGATAGAGCGTTTTCTCGCCTCGTACCATATCGATCTGGGCGACGATTCAAGCTGCCTGCTGGGGATGCTTGTGTCTATGAGTATTCTGCAAAATGACGAAGTGAGAAACTCTGAGGATGGCGCTAAGCTCCAAAGCAAAACCCTCGCCGCCATAACAGCTATCGCAACGGACGGAAACTTCGCCCCCTGGCTTAAGTTCCGGATATCCCATTACAAGGATACGATACCGGACCTGCCCCGGCTGTTTGCCGTATTTTCAGCATACAAGAGCTTCTTTTCCAAGAATCCTCCTTATATCTGCGAGGCCATGGAGCTTTCCGTCCGTTACGCAATGGCCCGTTTTTCAGGCTCCTCCCCCGCGCTAACCGTTATAAAAGCGCTGCACGAGGATCCGCTAAATCTTCTCAGGCTGATAGAATTTTACAATGATTCCGTATCCACAGGCAAAGATCCTTCAGCCGCAGAAATCATAAGTGTCAGCTCCGCCATTTCAAGAGAGACGATGAAGGCTCTCGAGCCGGCTCTCCTTTCCGAAATCATCCGGTATATCTCTTTAAAATACAGGGAAGCGCAGCTACGGACTTTGCCTGACATAGTCTTCCGCGCGGATGCGGGCATGGTCTTTTCGTATAACGGCGTGCCATACGTATTCCTGTCGAATTTTGCATCACGCAATACCAGCGAGCTTCGCAGCCTGGAGATAGACCACAACCGCGAATGGTTCTTCAAGAACAAGGTCAGAACCATCGACGTGCCTGCTGAATATCCGTTTGAAGGCAGTTCCGAAGTGGAATATGTACGGGGCGGCGGCCGGACCACTCTAATAATGAACCACGGTTTCAGGACCGCGCGCCGGACGCATGACTGGATCGAGGCGAAGCTGCGCAATATAGTACCGGACTTTGACGGCAGGATAGATGTAATACACGCCCGCAGCGTGAATGAAAATTATGCGCATCTGGATACCGCGCTGGTTGCAATACCGGTAATAGAGGGCGGCATCGTGCGCCGTGAGACCGTAATGTACTATCCCGCGGCGTTCGACGAAGAGACCGTAAAAATACTGAAGGCGCGTTATCCGGAAGCTATCGAGCTTTCCGAACGCGATGCCGGATACCGCGCGGCCGAATCGATCGTCATGGGCACCACGGTCATTATAGACAGCCGGATATCTCCCCAGCTTGAAGGGGAGCTTCATCGGAGGGGATTCACGGTGCGCAAGCTTGACCTTTCCGAATTTTCAATAGCGGGGGGCGGCGCAAGCTCCCTGGTGCTCGAGCTTAATAAAGACCTTTTCGCCGTCAGCGGCGTCTCAGACTGTCAGATACAGGCGGCAAATTCGGTCCATACTTACAGAGGCATAGAATACGCGCCTTCGGCCGAACTTGCCAGCGAGGTGCGCCTTACCGACAGGCGCGCGGCTGCAAAGGAACACGCCCAGCTTCTGTCCGCGCTGCACAAAGAAGGGGCCATACTCAAGCCGTTCGATATAAGCCAGATAGTTCCTCCGTACGATATACAGGATATGGCCGAAACTGCCCGCGTAATCATAGCCGATCAACGGACTCCAGTCGAATTTAAATCGATATTGCAAAAACTGCTCGGACATGAAAGCGGCCTGGATATGATCCTGGATATTTCCGGCAGGGGCAATTCATCGCCTTTTGACTTCGATGAATTCGAAGAGATCGCGGAAAGGCGATTAAAACGGGAGAGTCTCGCGTCGTTCGGGGGAGCCCAGCCCTTATACAGGTTCTTTAAATTCTTTCTGATGACTTACCAGGAGCAGTCCGGATCGAAGAGGCATTATTCACTGCTGGCGTTGGGGCATGCGGTGCGAATACTGAAAGCTTCCGGCGCGATACCGGCGGATTTCTCTTCAATCGCCGGAGACGGCGGCTATACCGAGAAGTTATGGTCCCGCCTGTCCGCATGCCGCGCGCTGGAGAAGCTGGTGGCCGGCGCTTATATGGATGACGGGGAGCCGAAAAATAAGACCGACGATGACGTATCGGCCATGATGGAACAGGATCTGGCGGTATCGAAACTTACCGCGCGTCTCGCCGCGCGCGAGGATGGCAGGACCGCGCTGAACGCGGTGCGCGGTTTCCTGGCCAGACAGACCGGCCAGGACAGATTGAAATATATCGATATGCTCGGCTACGTATCGGTCGCGCAGGACGCGGATATAGCTCGCGCGTCGGAGGCGGCGCTGGCGTGCTTTAAAACTTTCCCTATAGACCGCCTTTCGGCCGATTTTGCAGAATGGAAAGAATCCGCCAACAACTCGCCGGTCTATCTCTTCTTCGTCTTTTACCGTTTCTTCGGGTCCGAAGCCGAAGGGACGCTGCGCCTTGTAAGGAGCGACCTGCTTGAAAAGAAGAAGGGAGGTTTCGGCACGAGCACGGAGGCGCATCACAGGATAATAAACGGGCTTAACACGCTGTCCGGGCTCCCGGATCGCGCGCGCCTGGCTCCGGCTGTGGCAAATATCATGGACATCGCCCGTCAGCTTAAGCGGGGCGAACAGCTGTGGCTTGGCGAGGATATTGTCCAGTTGGCGGACACGCTCGAGTGTGAGCGCATAAGGGGAGAGATGACGGACCCGGCTTTCCTGGACGGGATATCTAAAACAGAGGATTATGCCGCGTTTCGCGGTATGCTGAGGGACCATATAAAGAAGGTCGCATTCCGCTCGTTCGGAATAGATTACGCGGGCTTTACGGCTACCGAGAGGGCGCGCTATGAAACCATGAAGAGCGACCTTGACGACATGTTTGCCGCCCTCGCAGTAAATAAACAATACCGCGACGATCCGTTCCTCCTGCGCATAGTCAAGCTCGTATATATATCCATCATAAAGGGAGACTTTAACCGCATACGGTATGAAAAAGACTACATCCCTCCCTACCTGGACCATTTTTTCAGTCCGGACGAAAGGTCCAAGATAGAACTTTTCCTTAAGCGCCAAAAATCTTCCAGCGCTTACCGTTCGTTCTCCAGTATGGGGTGGAAGAAAAAGGCGTATTATTTTTGGCAGAAGGACGACGAGTTCGTGAAGGCTGGATCGGCCGAATCGCTCGAGCAGTTCATAGAATCGGTGGTCACGGACTGCAAAAGGGCCCGCGAGTTCCTTTCCGAGGATTACGCCAGGCAGGACGCGCGCCTTCCCGCGTCTAAAGAGGAGCGCGATAAACGGTCCGCATACCTGAATCAAATCGGGAGGGCGCTCGACCAGATACTCAATAACGACAAACCACTCGAGACTCTTATGGAAGCCGACGCCGTACTTTACGAGGAGGCGTTCAGGATAGCGGACGACGCCGAAAGGCGCGTATTCCTGCAGGAGCGTTACGACGCCACGGCCGTTGAACAGAAGATCATAACCATTTCCAACTCTTTGAGATGGTTTTTGGACGAGAAATCCGGAATCGAGGCCAGGCTCAAGTCATTGCGAAACAGGATCGGCGCGGCCGCCGCGTCGCTTTCGCAGAACGCCCGTATCGCTGCGCTCGATCAGCAGGCGCGTTCGGCGCTCATACCGAATATCGACGACATACGCAGTGTAACGGCCTACGATATCGCGCGCATACGCCCCTATAAAAATGTCATCAATGACGAGGCTGCCTGGAAGATGGCCGAGGAGGCCGGCGCCGCCGTCCGCGAGTTGAATAACAATATAAAAGATATGACCAGGCGCGCCATCGCAGTTAAGAAGAATATGGACAATGCCGGGGAGGCGACCGGCGCGAGTTACTTCGAGACTATGATAGGTGATCTGGAAAATATGGGCCAGGGTTCGACCGAAGAGGTGCTTATCGGCAATACCGCGGATCCCATGATAATGATGAAAGCGCTTCGGGGGCAGTGCTACGACTATAGAGACGGCCTGAACAGCGATGTTCTTATAAGCATATTTTTTAACCCCCTGGTCAAGGTCGGCTATGTATGTAAGCGCATGGACAGGGACCAGATACTGGCCAATCAGCTTTTTATTCTCGGCGAGGTATCTTCCGACGGGATAGATTCACCCACGGTAATAGCCGACTATTTTTACGGCAATCGCGGGTACGAAGAAGATCTGCAGAACATGATGCTGTTTTATAAATGCACGCCCCCCGGCATCCCGATACAATATCCCATCGAGACGAGCGAACAGGGGGTGTACTCCGGAGCCATAACGGTGGTGCAGAACAGGTACTTCCAGGATGAAGGGTGGGATGTCTTCAACGACGTAAACAGCAGGATCTCTATCGCGAGGATGACAGATGTAGAGCGCCGCGACAGGACCGTGATGCAGGAGCCCTTTACCAGAGAGGAGAGCCAGGCTTATGCGGACGCCAATTCGACGGTAAGGCCGTTCTTCGAGCAATATATACGTCCCCAAAGCCAGTTCGATTCAATATACCTGGCCATACTTAAAGACATAATCAGAATACCAAGCGGCACAGATATGGCTTCCGGGGTAACGAAGGTAGGCGATTGCATGCAAACGCTGCTCGAAGCAGAAGGCTTCAAGACCGGGCGGGTCCCCGGCGCGGCCGATAAAATCGGGGACCACGTGGTGTTCCGCCGCATAGTGGATAAGTCAAAGCCTACGGTTATGCTTTCAGGCCATATGGATACGGTTTTTAACGAAAATAATTCACCCGACATGAAGATCGAGGGTGACAGGCTGGTGGGCCCGGGCGTAAACGATATGAAGGGCGGCCTGGTGGTAATGCTGGCCGTTGTAAGAAAACTGAAAGAAGAGGGGCTTATCGATGAGATAAATATAGTCGGAGTGCTGAACTCGGATGAGGAGACGGGCTCCAGGGCTTCGCGCCCCATCATTGAAAAGACCGTCAGGGAGAACCCGGTAGATATGGCGCTCGTCTTCGAGTTTGCCAAGCAGGGAGTTGTAATAGACTCGCGCCAGGGGATCGGGCACTTTGAGAACACCATAACCGATCCGGACGCCGCCGACAGGATAAGCGATATGATAACCAACCTTGCGGAATTGACGGACGAAACGAAGTTCGAGACCGTGAATCCGGCCAAGATAAAGGTAATAGACCCGCGGCTTCCGCCGGAAGGTTTCAGGCCTTTAGCGCGCTACCTGGTCACCGTAACAAGCGGCGGCGGACATGCCGGGAAACGGGTCAAGTCGGGCGCGAATGACTGCAATTATGAGGTGGCCCGGAAGATCGGTATACTCAAAAACGCCCTGTGTGAATTCGGTGACAACGTCATGCTCTACAACAGGTTCATAGAGAACCCGCCTAAGAGCGATCCGAAACCCAACAAGCTGGCAGAGATGACAACGTGGGCGTTGGACGTCTATATCGCCCCGACCATGGGCGAGGCCGGCCTTGCCGACGTGAGGAAGAGAGTCGAGAGCATTTTGATGGTAACTACATCAAGCGGAACCAGGACATCCGTAGAAGAGGCGCCTTACAGGGCGGAAGCGCTGTGGCCGGACCCTGTTGAATGGGGCGGCGCGGACGCGATGGTTTATATTAAGGGAGAGTACAGGTTTGCGTCGAAAGACAGGGAGTCCCCACTGAAAGCATCTATCAGCGAATTTCTCGGGAAAAGACCCAAAGAGCCTCACCGGCCGTATTGGGAGAGACACCCGCTTTCCGCCTCTGTCCTGAGCCTGGCCGGGTACGAAGGCAGGGGCAAGTTTGAGGACTCGGCCTCTGACGCCAATATAATATCCATTACGAAAAATTCAAACGGAGATTCGGTGATGGTATTCGACGGTCTGGGCCTTTCAGGAGGAGATTCTCATACGGCGAAAGAGTACGCGTACATCGGGTCGCTCAGCAAAAATACCGAACTCACCGTGGAGCTTGTGAGGCAACTGCTTAAGATCCGCGGCATGGGAAAGGGGATGGGGCTTAATTCTGTAAAACATGTAGGCCGTTACGGGGATTCCGAATTGAGCGTAATGTCAATGTCCAGGGACTACGCGATGCGCAATAAAGAAAAGCTTTTCGCCTTGCAGTCATCCGTATTTGACTTCTTCGAGATGTCTCCGGATGATTTGGTCGCAGAGGGCTGGCCGGCAGGCAGGTTCGGACTTAGCAATCCGGTAGATTTCATCGGTAAATGGGATTTTAGCCATGTCGCGATCGACGAGAACGGCGAAATAGCGGGGGCTATAATCGCTTACGAGGAGAGACCGGCAGGAAGTCATTCTCACGGTAGTTTCGTCGTACAGTATGTGATGGTAGCGCCGGAATACAAAGATACGTCAATAGGAGAGGAACTTGTAAGGCAGGCGACCCTGTCTTTTACGGCAAAGAATTCAATAGGGAAAAACGGCGCGAATGCGGATGTGTACGTTTATGTCCGGTCTCATTCCGAGACGGAACGTTTGGTATCAAAAATGGGCTACGCGGTAGCCGGTCCCGCCGGCCCTGCCGGTAACGGAAGAACGCCGTACCGTAAAGACCTTTTGTCTGACGGCAAGGGCCGCGATATTAACCGTGACAGTAAAAATGATCCGGCCCATGCCGGCGGAGAAAAATTTATTTCCCTGCATTCAAGGCTTTGTCAGCGCTTTGGCAGCTGCGCCGCGGAACAAATAGAAGATTATCCGGCGGCCGGCGAGCTCTCAGCGGCGGCCTTGAGCGGGATAATTGACGAAAAGAACGTCATAGTTGTTTTTTCGGATAATTTTCTATTGGATAACGTCCTGCCTCCTTACGAGACTTACCGAAGGTGCAGAGAGAAGGGCATGCCGTTATGGATAGTGGCTAAGAGCGAGGTTGAGGCGGCCAAGATCCGTGCGTTGGGGTTTTCAGAGGGAGTGAACTTCGAGATTGTGACGGGGGACGACGTCCTGGCGCTGGCCTCAGGAGACAGGTCCGATAGGCGGAAGGCCTCCGACTATAATCTTATGGCTTCGGAGATAGCTCTCAGAAAGATCAGGGCCCGCTCCGGCAATGCCCAGCCGATGGCGCTTGTCACCAACCCGTTGCATGCTCCGGATTCCGCCAGGCCTTATCTCCGTGACAAGTTTAACAAAGTATCGTCAAGGTTTAACGCCGTTATAGCAATACCCGAGATCCCTATCGAAGCCGGTGCGGCCATATACGCCGATATGTTAATATCGCGGGTCGTAAACGCCCTTCGTGACAGGGAAGGCTCCGCACCGCTGGTCATAATACTGCCTTCTGTGCGGTTGCCGGACGAGTATATACGCGAGCTTTTTGATCGCTTCAATTCAGAGAAGCAGGCTCTGCTGGCTGCATAATTAAGTATCAAAAAAGTCAGAAAAGTTGTATTGACAAAATGTATTTGTGTGGTATCATTGATACATGAAAAGATGGTAAAGTTAGTTAGTGACGCCTATCCTATATTTAGTGGATGGGCGTTTGTGTCTGTGGCAAATTAAATTTGTTTAGTAGGTTTGGGCGTTTCTTTGAACCTGGGCATTTCTCTGAAATGCCCGGTCATCCAGAGGCTATGACGATGGATTGAAACGCCCGGCCATCCTTTGCATCCGGCAAAGGATAACAGTCGTTGAAAACTTAAGGAGAATCACATGATCTTCAGTAAAAAATCGGACGGTGTTAAGACTTTCCTGCGCGTAATTTCGATAATCCTTGTAAATACGTTTCTGCTCTCAACCGTGGCTTTCGCCGCCCCGCAGGACCAGGCCGCCGCTGCGGCCAAGGAAGTCGTCACAAATCCCGACAATATAGTCATTCCGCGCGAGCTGGGCCTCGTCAAATCAAAATTTAACTCCAACACCGATAAACTCGTCGTCCACATCCAGGACGCCCACTGCAATTACGAGGCGCAGTCGAATATAGCCAAGATGCTCGAGGCTATGATAAAGAACGACGGCCTGAAGTTCGTGGCGGTGGAAGGCGCCGACGGCGTCATAGATACTTCATGGTTCAAGGCATTCCCGGACGACGCCGTCCGTAAAGAGGTCGCCGACTATTTCATGAAGAAGGGCGAAATAACAGGGCCGGAATTCCTTTCGATCACCACCGACTACCCCATAAAGCTCTTCGGCGCCGAGACGCGCGCCTATTACATAGAGAACCTCAACGCCTTCACCTCAAGCTATCCGATGAAGGCGGACACCGAGAGCTATCTCAATACCACAAAGGCCGCGCTCGAGAAGCTCAAGACCATCATATACAGCGACGAGCTTAAACTTATAGACGCCAAGGACGCCGAATACGAGGCGAAGAAACTGCAGTTCAACGAGTACGTTCGTTTTCTCCAGTCCGAGGCCGAGAAGAACAAGATCAACCTGCGCGAATACGATAATCTCTTCAAGCTTGTAAACGTCCTCATCTACGAGAAGAAGATAGATTTCAGCGTCACAGACAAGGAGCGCAGCGATCTTATAGACGAGCTGACGAAGAAGATGTCCAAGGACGGCATCACGCAGCTCGTTGCCCGGTCGGTATCGTTCAAGATAGGGAAGATCTCCGCCGCCGATTACTACAATTACCTCAAGGCGCTTGCCGCCCAGCACGCCATAGACCTCGCCCGGGAATACAAGAACCTGTACAACTATATAATATACAACTCGGTGTACTCCAAGATAGAGAACGAGAAGCTGTTCAGCGATCTTAAGGCCGTAGAGGTCGCGATCAAGGAGAAGCTCTTCAAAAACGACGACCAGAGGCAGCTTGAGAAGCTCTCCCGCCATATAGACACGCTGATAGGCCTGGTGAATATAAAGCTCCTTAACGGCGATTTCGATTATTACAAGTCCCACAAGGACGAGTTCGCCGCCGGAATCTTCGCCGATTTCATCCACGGCAAGGCCGCGCAGTACGGATTGGCAATGGAGATATTGCCTCCGGCCGAATCCGTGGCGAACAGCATAGCCAAGCTCGAAGAGTTCTACGTCGTCGCGATAAAGCGCGACAAGGCGCTGGTCGACAACACCCTCGCGGCGATGAACAGGGAGGGCCAGAAGATAGCGGTCCTGGTCACCGGCGGTTTCCATTCCGAAGGCATAGCGAAGCTTCTCGAAAAACAGGGCGTATCGTATGTCGTGGTCTGCCCGTCCATAACCAAGGACGTCCCAACTCCTTATATACAGGTGCTGACGAACCAGAGGACCTCCTTCGAAGATATAATCACGGGCGTGGCCGAACCGGCCGCCGCCAAACAGGGAATGCTGGCCCCGGCTTCCATAGCGTGGGCGGCCCGGATCGATGGCCTGGACGAAGCGCTCAGGGACAGGGTGCAGAAAGACCTGGCCGAGTGGGCGTCGGATATGCTTTCCGGCTGGATGTCGCGCGCAATGCGCGCCGCCGGAGACGGCTTGCACAGGCTCGCTCAGCAGGAGCAGGTGATGCTCGAGGCCTATACCATGGCGCTCGACTACAAGTTATCCGCGATGGTAGAAGACGAGGTCATTACACCCGACCGCGCAAAAGATATAAGAGCCTCTATACTCGGCTCCGAACACTTCAGGAACGGGTTCCACAACGCCTTTATCGCCGCCCAGGTCGCGGTAGCCCGCGAGACAGTTACGCAAACTGCGGAAACGCCGCGCGCGAAACCGGAGCCGACCGACGCGTCGAGTAGCGCGCCGTCCATAACGCTGGCGCAGGCTTATTCATCGCCTCAGGCTTTCATCGAATACATTAGGCAGCAGATTATCGTCCTTAACGACAGGATACCTCAGCTCGAATCGATGATGGCCAGATATAGGACCATGACGGATAAGGGCGAGAAGGCGAAGCTCGCCAAAGAGGTAGATGATTTAATAACACAGAACTATAATGCCTGGATGGTCGAACAGACCGTTGGCGCATCTCTCGAAGGCATCACGTCCGACGATATAGTCAGAGACGTTCCTACGCTTGCAGATTTTCAAAGAGATAGGGCAGGGTTCTTGGAGTTCGGATTGAGGGCCCGCGAACTCAGGTTTGAGTACGGCCGCGCGCGGATAGACGTATGGGCGGGCGCCGCATCCCGTCTATTCGGTGAAGGACAGAAAGTCGATCCGAAGCTATCTTATGCAGCCCACGATGTCTATGATGTGGCGTTGTCGAGAGGATATTCGAGGCAGGACCTGGAGCGGCGCGGAGCAAAGTTCGGTTTAAGCATAGCTACGCGTCTTATGCTGCAGAAGTGGGTCAATACCGAGGCGGAATTGCGAGCGTATTATGCCGCTCGGGGCACACCCAAATCGGAAGGCGAAATTAAAGAGAAGCGCCGCGAGCTTGTCAGGCAGACGCCGCGTATCGTCGTAATAAATGATGAGAGCGGAGAGTCAGTGATCGGCCAGTGGCTTAATAACAACTTTTACGGCCACGATCCGGAGCTCGTCGTATTCGTCGTACAGCCGACTTATCGCGGCTTCGATATACGAAACGGCGTTCCAACCCTTATTGAAGAGAGCAGGCCTTTCCCCGGCGGGCATGGCGATGCCACTATGCAGGTCGTCGAGGAAGGCAGGGCATTTACGCTTACGCCGGAAGGCGTCGTCAAGCCTATAAGTAAGAACGCGGTCGAGTATCTGATGGAGGCCACCGAAGGAAGAATAAAGATATGGATACAGTCGCGCGTTAATGACATGATTAAGCTCGGCAGGGAGTCTGACGGCTCAACCGGCATGAGTGTTACTGAAGCCAGCAATGGGATACTGGCGCTGGCGCTCAAGCAGATGGGAGATCTGAACGATATCGAGTCCGGCAGGAACGTCGTGCTCGAGCAGGTCGGGCAGGACCAGGAGTCTCCGATAAAAGGCGCAAGCCCTACGAACGTCAACGGCAAGCAGATCCTGGTGGAGAAGCTCGCGCAATCTCGGCATGTATCGGGAGTGGTTAATATTGACGGTGTCCCGTTCAACAGATTTTTCATATTTTATAAGACCGTCGCTATGATGAACCTTAAGAAGCGCGGATTGCCGGTATATTTCAGGTTCAGGGACGGATATATCTATCCCGAGACCGTTACGGGAGATGTAACTATGCTCGACGGAATGAATGCCGGCTACGCGATAGATGAGAGGCGGATGATAACGGATTACAAGGACGGCTCTAAGCCTAAAGAGCTGGCGAACGGCGTCGAGGCTGCGCTTGGTCAGGATGAAAACCTTAACTTTCAGGCTCATCTTGCGGAATTGAATGCGGCAAGCGAAAAAGTGAGAAAGGCCGTTACCGGCAGTAAAGCCGGTGAGATCAGGATAAAGAATCCGGAGGCGGCACCCGGCATTGACAAACATGCCGCGTCTACCGGCGCGATCCGCATGAACGGCGGGGCTCTCACGGCCGATGAGCACGGCACCAGGGGCGCTTCCGCGGACGCGATACGCGATGAGGCGAGCGTCAACGGCGCGATAGCGTTCCTTATAGATGAGAATCACCGCAAGAGGGGCAGTGATGTCTACGGCCTCAGGTTCGCCAATGGAATGGCTAAGGATAACGATTATGACATACCGACCATTTCGTTAGACGTCAGCAAACTGAGCGATATGCAAGGCAAGAACCTCGGCAAGCTGATAACGGCTCTAAGAGATATGAATGAGAACTTCAGCTTTACTATACTGAGAGGCCTTAAGAAAAAACTGGAGGATCGCAAAGTAGCCCCGGATAGTATATTCCATCCCGGCATCGGCCGCCACGCGGTATATCTGGATGAGAAGGACCTCATAGATTTATTGTCGCTTTCTGACGGCGTTGCGCTTATAATGGAAGCGGTCAGGCATGAGCTGGCGCATATAAATGACAAGAATGATTCTTCCGAAGCGGAGATTGAGAAATTGGCGCCGACGTATAACGTGAGGCTGGCGCTCACGATGCGCCAGGCCGAGAAGGGAAGGAAGTTGGTGAACGTGACGACGAAGAGTTTCAAAGAAGGCCAGGAGTACGAACCGGGCAAAATATACCGGAAGCCTCTGGCGAAGTTTGCCAAATTCGGTACCAGCGGCGTGAGGTGGCTCGTCGAAGGCATCCTCTCGAAGTTCCGCGCCGAGAGCCAGAAGAAATACGATTTCCTTATGTCGAACGGATATACGCAGGAGGACTTCAATATACCGAACGTGGCTTTGGTGGCGAAAGCGATAGTCCTTTATAATCTGCAGAAAGCGCAGGGCGTCTACAAGACGGTCACCGATAAGGTATCCTCAGCGGAGTTCGGGAAGAGGCTCGAGGAAAAAGGCATGCTCGTCATGTATGACAACAGGCCCGGCAACGAAAGGTACGCCAAGGAGGTCGCGCGCGTCCTGGCCGCTTACGGCATAAAGGCGACGCTCGCGAAGTCCAAAGAAGGCGCTTACGCGATAACTCCTCTGGCCGCGGTCAGCCTGCTCATAAAGAAAGAAGGCTACGCGGGCAGCATATATTTCACCGCCAGCCACAATGGCGATGAATGGGACGGCATAAAGTACAATACGGAGGACGGCGCCCCTTCGAACCTCACGGTCACGACCGCGATCGGCAACATCCTCAAGGAGGAGCTCGGACGGGCTGAACCGTCATACGATATAGCCGCTGAGACTGTCGAAGAGCTCATCGCCAAGGGAGCGGTATCCACTGTCGACTCGACCGAGTATTACGTCAAGGCGGTGTTGGATTATATAGGGAAAGAAAGAGTAGCGGCTATCAGAAAAGCGGTCTCGGACGGGAAGGTCACGCTCAAGTATAGCGCCTTCTACGGCAGCTCATCAAACGTCATGAAGAGGATATTTGAAGAGCTGGGCCTGCCGGCGGCGAACATCATCGAGACGCAGAAGCCATCAGACGACGTATACGTCGAGAGCTATGAGCCGACGCTCGAAAAGCTCAGGAAGCTCAGCGCCGTAATTAAGACGGCCATAGATAGTAAAGAAGCCGGGATTATTTTGGGAGGCGCGGCCGATAACGACGCCGACAGGTTCCAGGTGAACGAGAACGGCGAAGAGTACCCGCCGGCTACGCTTACCCCGATACTTGGCCACTACCTCGTGAAGTCGAGGGGCCTTACCGATAAGGGGCTTGTATGGGGCAGGAGCTTCGTCTCGAGCGCGTACCAGGATAGCGCAGCCAGGCTGTTCGGGCAAAGCACGGAGCAATACGCGACGGGCTTCAAATATTCTCCAAACGTCCTGGCGAAGGGCGGGATCATATATTCGGAAGAGAGCTACGGCCTTTCGTTCAACGACTGGACGCTCGACAAGGACGGGATATTGCCATCGATTCTGGCTCTCGAGCTCGTGGCGACCACCGGTAAGAGCCTCGGAGAGTACGACAGGAGCGTAAAGGCGGAACTGAAGGCGCGTGGCCTCCCATCGCAGTTCGTGTTCGAACGTGACGACGTCCGTTTGCCGGGAGACGTTAAAGACAAAGCCATCGCCGCGTTCAAAGCCTTCTTCGATTCGATAGAACCCGGCAAGACGGTATTTAACGGAAAGATAGTAAAGAAGCGGTACGACCCTGCCCAGTACGAAGGCGGCATGAAGTTCGAGATGGAGGATGGCAGCTGGGTGGCCCTCCGATCGTCCGGCACCGAACCGCTCATAAGGATATACAGCGAAAGCACAACCGGCATAGTCGATTCGGATATGCTGCGCCTGGCATCCTTCCGGCTGACGGGTATAATGAACCACTATAACAAAGCCCGGGATATCGAATCCAGGGTCCGGGGATACGAACAGGTGGTTTCCGCAAGACTGCACACACCGCTCGCGGCGAAGTCGCCCGAAATGGCCGCCAGGTTCCTGAGAGGCGGATACAAGCAGGACGGCTGGGGAGTCGCCGAAGGCGCTGCCGTCGACGGCTCGTTCGCCATAGATAACGAGGGTAACCAGGGTTATTACACCACGGCCGGCAGGGAAGCCTTCCTGTCTACCGTTGACAATATGAAGAAGTTCTTTGAAAGGCGCGAGCGGATACTGGGCAAGCCGATAAAGTATGTCATCAAACCCGGCATCGGCGGCCAGCATACGCCTTTCCAGGGCATAGCCGAAGTCTTCCAGCTCATCGACGCCAGGACGGGTGTGGTCGTCGGCGAATACGAGCTCGGCAAGGATTACGAAGCCGCGTTGGCGGAGGTGTTAAAAGCCAACGGCGCCGACTGGGACCAGATAGCCGTGATACCGAGTTCCAAGTCCGGTTCTACGGATGAGACTATGATAGTATTCAGCGAGATCCTTTATACTTTATTGAAAAAGGAAGCTGAGAATAGGGGAATTGTCGGTGACATATTTGCTTCGACCGTCTTCAAGACAATGCACGACGTTAATTTCGTAAACGGCGTCGAGAAGCCCGGCAAAGACCTGTTTAAGGGGTTCAGCCTGGATTTGATAGCCAATAATCTTGCCGTTGCTGTAGGGTCAAAAGACCATAGTCTTGTGCTCAGACAGATCAGGTCTATATTTGGAACCGTCCTCGGCAACATGTTCTTCGAGACGACCGACAGGCCCGAGGCGAGCCGTCTCTCGGCCTTTATCCGCAATTCAGGTCTGGATAAAGGGCTCGGAGAGAACGCTCCGGGCTTCGGCGCGATGTACGATAACGTCGGCGGGCGCTGGACGGCAGACCTGCATATGATGACTTTCCTGGCCTACCACGGCCTTGATGCAGAAGCGTACTGGAAGTCCAGATATGAAGGTATAAAACAGGTTCGCGATGGCACGCATGTCGCCAACCTCGTCGCGGACAGGATACTGGCCGAAGGCATTACCGACATAGCGCTCGTCGTGCCCGATGAGCTCTTCTGGTTCGGCAAGTCGGTCGAGCAGAACTTCAACGAGTCTATATGGCAGAAGGGATTTGCCAACCTGATCGCGGTGAAAGAGAGTATGTGGAAAGCCCAGGCGGGCAATTATGCAGGCGACCGCAAGAAACTCGTTGTAAATCTGACGGGCATCCGGATATCTAAGGATACGTTTAACGTAGCCGACCATATATTCAAGGTAGCCGATCTCCGCGCGCTTTCCAAGCAGGAAGCGGCGATCGCGATGGGCAACCTCTTCACGACCTTCTACGGCATTACGCACGTCGTCGGCAACAACCTGATCGCCCGCGCGCTTGCGGAAAAAGGTAAGTCGCCCGCGGACGTTGATATGAGTGATCTTGATAACGAGGCAACGAAGATCGTCCAGGAAAATCTCTATCTAAGGCAGCCTTATGTGGAACTCGGTAAAGGGCTGCTGGAGAAGAGATTGTCGGCTCTTCAGGCGGAGGAGGCTAAAAAGCCCGGTTCTATTGATAGAGAGATGAAAAATGTCCAGAGTGCAGCGGCTTCCGGACAGACGGTTGCCAGCATTCCGGATGTGCAGATCCCGGCGAAGAATGCGGATATTAAAGAGCTCGCTCTGTCTATTCAGCGCTCAATGGAGTATGCGAAGAAGACCGGTCGCAAGTTCGTTCCCTTCATATATCTCGAAGGGGAGAAGTTCTACTCGCTTAGGGACGAACTTATCGGCATGGGGATCGAATGGGTCATGCAGGGCACAGGTGACCAGCATATCAGCTACCAGCAGGTCCTGACGCAGCCGCAGAGATATCTGCCATTCATAGTCTCGTTCGTTCCCGAGAAAGTCGTCGAGGCCAGGCCCGCGATAGGTTTTGCCAAAGGATACCTCAACAATGTCAGCCCCAACATGGTGCGCGACTTCTTTGCCGAGGCATCATACGGAGCCCTTACGTCTCAGGGCGGACAGGGCGTATTCATGCGCTTGACGGATAGCCTCAATAACAGGGCCATGTTCGCAGATGCCGCAGTGAGGGCCTTGGCCGCGGAAAAGGCGAAACTTAAGCAGGGCGGAGAATCCACCGGCGCCCCCGGAGCGGGCGTAACCGGCGGCAGGCCTGTGTCCGTTAAGAAGCCGCAAGCGGAGGTTCCCGTCACGGCAAGCCCCAATGATTACGAAAGGTTGATCAGCTCTGACGAAGAGGTCCTGCGTTCGTTGTTGATAAGGCTCAGGATCGAGCCGGCGCTAGCCAAGGGCCGTACTTTAGTGCTGGTTCTGGATGAGAAGCTGGTGCCGCGACAGTCGGCACAGCTTGTGGAAAAAGTCGTTAACAGGTATCTGGGCCAGAGCAAGGTCATTGTGGTCCGTGGCACCGGCAGCCAGCTCCTTGATAACTTAGTATCCTCGGGAGCCGACAAGCTGGAGAACGTCTACGTCGTATCTGCGGTATCCAGCGGAACATACAATGCAATAAATGCGGCCGACCATAGAAAACTCGGAAGAGTCATTCAGGCCGACCCGGAGGAAGGCAAGTTCATATCTCCGCTGGCGCTCGTCGACGCGATGTTTAAAATAGGGTATGAGCTTGGCGAACAGCAGATCCTCGATAGGCTTAACGACATATTCAGCAGGGAAGACGGCGAAAGGTTCACCGCCGAAGACCTCGCCAAGCTGTTTGACGTGACGATACAGCTGCTTAAGGCGCGCCCGATAGTAAGGATCAATTCCGCCGAGATAGCGGAGGCGCACAAAGCGGCTCAGCAGGCCCTGCAATCGCTGTAGGAAAGTCTACAGGGGGTAATCTCCCCAAGCGCGGGGTGCCGGTTGATTCCGGCACCCCGTTTTGTTTGCATAAGAATAGTGTTGCGCGCGACATGCATATCTGATAATATACTCTACTTAACATGATCATGTATTGATACTATATCGACCTAAAGGAGGTAGTTGGTGGAGCAGACATGCACCAATCCGCAGCATAAGCATCACGTTACATCCCGCGCAGACCGCATTCCTCTTATCCAGAAGATAGCATACAGTATAGGCGGACTGGTCAATAATATGCAGGCGGCGGCCCTCGGTTCCATGGTCATTATTCTCAATCTCGGATTGGGCATGAACCCCGCCCTGGTAGGCCTCATCGGGACGATCCCGCGCGCTATCGACGCCATAATAGATCCCTTTGTAGGATACAGTTCCGATAATACGCGGACCAGATGGGGGCGCCGCAGGCCTTTCATATTCTTCGGGGCCATCTTCTCGGGGATCCTGTTCGCGTTGATGTTCCAGCTCTACAAAGGGCACAGCGAAAGTTTCTACTTCTGGTATTTCCTGGGTATACAGATCCTGTTCCTTATCGGGTTCACATGCTATTCCATCCCGTGGATCGCCCTCGGGTACGAGATAACGCCCGATTACCATGAGCGGACAAGATTGCAGGGGGCCAGCAACTTTGTCGCCCAATTCGCCTGGATCATCGCCCCGTGGTTCTTCCTGATAATGAACAACAAAGGCATGTTCACCGATATCGTCCAGGGGGCGAGGCACCTCTCGATAGTCGTCGGAGCCTTTATTCTTTTCGGCGGCATCCTGCCGGCCATTTTCAATAAAGAGCATTTCGGCAACCTGCCGAGGCCCGAAAGAGTGAAGGGTTTCAAGGGCTTCGCCAAAGACTTCTTCAGCGGTTTCACCGTAACCCTGAAATGCCGCCCGTTCGTCAAGCTTTGCGCTATAACGTTCCTGATATTCAACGGGTTCATGCTCGCTTCCGCGTTCACGGCTTACGTCATCTTCTTCTACGTCTTCGGCGGAAATTATGAAAAGGGCGGCGCTCTGCTCGGCTGGTTCGGGTCGATCAGCTCCATCTGCACGTTCTGCGTCATCTTCCTGGCTACATGGGTCTCCACGAAGATAGGCAAAAGAAAAGCCTTTCTGATATTCATCCCCATTTCGATCGTCGGTTACGCTCTGAAGTGGGTCGGATATAATCCCGCCCATCCATATCTATTGCTGGTCGCCGCTCCGTTCATCTCGTTCGGTCTCGGGTCGCTCTTCACGCTGGTCGGATCGATGATAGCGGATGTCTGCGACTTCGACGAGCTTACCAGCGGCACCCGCAGGGAAGGCATGTTCGGGGCAGTATACTGGTGGATCATAAAGCTGGGCATGGCCGGGGCCTCGCTTCTCTCCGGGGTCCTGCTCAACATGACCGGTTTTGACGTTAAATTGGGCGCCGGTCAGACGGCCAGCGCGCTATTCTGGATGAGGATATGCGATATCGGCATTCCGATGCTGGCGTCCATAGCCGCCATCATAATCATGATGCGTTTTGATATCACCGAGGACAGGGCGTATTCCATCCGCGCGGAGGT
>Ga0233425_10006041_pt1 | contig 18418 bp, 17 predicted proteins | sample Watercolumn_Towu_2_FD_181712 | JGI IMG/M metagenome (GOLD analysis project Ga0233425, IMG submission 181712) | Freshwater microbial communities from Lake Towuti, South Sulawesi, Indonesia - Watercolumn_Towuti2014_140_MG | ecosystem: Environmental > Aquatic > Freshwater > Lake | place... | reverse complement strand
TTGACGGCCGCAGTTTGGCTGAGATTCTTATCATCAAGGTCAAAGATAATCTGTCTTTCATTTTTTTGAATACGGGAAATTTGGATCTGCTGGGTATTGGCGGTAGGCAGGATGCCGCCGGCCAGATCAAAAAGATGTTGGAGATCAAAGCGGTCCTTTAGTTCATAAATGGCCGGCCTTTTGACATTCCCGGCCACCCCGACCAACGGCCCGTTAGTCGGTACGAAAATGATGTCATTGCCCTGAAGAACGGCATCATTGGATTTGTCGCCTTTTAAAAATAGATCGTATAGATCCAGGACTTTGATAATCTGATTGTTCCGCTTCAACTGCACCTTTCTCATGGACCCGATATCAGACGGCCCTCCGGCCAGAAGCAAGGCGTTGGTTATAGTGGCGGAAGAACCGATGTTATAGGCCCCGGGCCGTTGGACATCTCCCAGGATAAAGACAGGAATAGTCTTTAAAGACCCCATGGTGATATCCACATTTGCGCCCACCACCTGGTCGATCAGGGAGATGATTTTTTTAGACATGTCGCTAAATTTCATCCCCCCCACCGAGACGGCACCGATCTGGGGAAGAGTAATTTTTCCATCCCGGTTAATTTCCAGAACATAATCACCACTGACCCTTCCCCAGAGGAGTATCTTGACCTCATCACCAGGTCCGACAATATAATCCATGGGAACGGGGATATCCGTTCGATCGGTAGTCACTCGGACATCCGCGTCCGTAAAAAAATCACGGCCGAAGGGCTTCAGGTCCTTGGAGATATCCTGATACTTACCGACCAGACGAAAACGGTCGAAAAAACTCTCCCGTTTAGCCTCCTCCCCGGCCCGCTTTTCCAGCTCCTTTCGAGCCGGTGGTTCTCCTGTTTTTTTTCTTATCCCCCTGCCTCGTTTATCGATGCCTTCCAGGGTCTTTGGTTTATCCTCCGGTCTAACCGGTTTCATATCTTTGAGATCCGGTTTCTCTTGTAATCCTTTCATGATCTCGGGCATACTTCCGCCATATTTGGATATTTCAGCTTTCAAGGCCATACACCGTTCCGGGGAGAGTCCTTTATCCCGGCAAACATCATCTGGAGACATGGTGAACTGGGCATAAAGGTAAGGACCTGGCCCGAGGATAAATAGAATCGTTAGAAAGAAACGAAAAAAACTCTTCATGGTTGTTCCTGCTCCTTGATTTTCTCTTTCGTTTTCTGAATATACTCCAGAAAAAAAGTTAAGAATATTCCGAGAAAGAGGGCCACCACCAGGCTTATGAGGACCATATTCGCTCGTTTGGGTTTTATCTTTTTATCCGGCACCCTCGGCGGGTCAATGACCTTGAATGAAAAATTTTCCTTAACCTCGGCCATCATGGTGGTTTCCACCTGCTGGGCAATCATATTATAAATCTTCTGCTTAATAAAGGGATCGCCGGTTTTCCCCAGCTCCTCTTCCAAATACTTTCGGTTAATCAAGGCCACTCGCTTAGCTTCACTGCTCATGTGATCCGTTAAAGTCGTTAAATAATATTCGGCAATGCGAGCGGCCGTTTCCGGATCGGTATATTCGACGGTGATGGTAATGGAATTTTCTTTGACGCTGTTGTTAATCATAACCATGCCGTCTAACATCCGTATCCCGTCCCAGGTATCAGGGCCGCCCCCCTCTTTTTTCTGTCCCTTTTTCCCTTCTCCGGAAGTAAAGGCGCCCATCAGTTTACGAACATAGGCAAGGGGATTAAGAGAGAGGCCCGATTCACCCCGCTTCCAATCTTTTTTCCCGGCATCCCATTGTTGATAAAATAAGACCGGCAGAAGCTGATAACGGCGAAGGATCTTTTCCTTCAAAATGTTTGATTTTAGAAGATTGACAATCTCCGCTGCAGAAGTCATTCCCGGCAAGGCTAGGCCTGGGATCGGGAGGGCGCTCATTTGCATGGCGAAGGCCGACATGCCCCCCATGCTCATCCCTCCGCCCCCGCCACTGCCTTCTTTGGCCGTAACGGGGGTAATCATGGCTCTAGCCTGGTAAATATTGGGTAAACAGAGCGAGTAAACGATGGTACCCAGGACGACCACGATCGCCAAACAAATAATAATCCATCGCCTTTTCCAGATCACCCGCCAGTAATCCAGGAGGTTTATTTTTTCTTCCTCCTCCCATTCGGGGCCGGTATTTTTCTGTTCTTCTGTCATCGGTTCTCTTCTAATCCCTTCTATCCCCAATTCACTTCTTTTCCTTCCGCCCGATAAAATCGGGTATGGTCTTATAGGCCTGGGCCGAAAAATCGGGAAAAAGCCAAGGGAACAGGTAACGGGTCGACAATAGACATTTATAGGCCAATTAATGGCTTATATTTTTCCTGGATTTCTTCAGTCCGGCAAGAATCGCCTGCTCTGTTTTGATCTGCTTTCAGGAACTACTTGATTGTCTTGCAATATATTGATAAGAGAGAAGTGTGTCAAGGGAAAAAGGGCTCCCCGGGGAAGGGACTTCCCTCTTGGTCCTTTCCCATCGAAGTCCCTAGTTTATTAGAAAAAATGAGGGCAGGGGGTTCATTTCCAGGCCGGTAATGGATGGAGGGGATTTCCCCCTTCGACATGTAACCGACTCTTTGATATAATATCATAATTAAACCTTGTTTCCTTAAGGTCTGGACGGAAAGGATCCTGCTTATGAAAATCAAGACCGCTCAGGATTATCTGAAAAGTCTGCGTAAATTGAACCATGTCGTCTATTACAAAGGCAAACGGATCAAAGATGTGACCCGCCATCCGGCCACGGCCCCTCATGTGCGGGCTGCGGCCGTCACCTATGCCCTGGCCAATGATCCGGAATATCAAGATCTGGCCACCGCCGTCTCTCATTTGACCGGCCGGACCATCAGCCGCTTTACCCATGTGCATCAGCATGTGGAGGATCTGATCAAAAAGGTCAAACTGCTGCGGGTCCTCGGGCAGAAGACCGGTTCCTGTTTCCAGCGCTGTGTGGGCCTGGACGGGATCAACGCCACCTATTCGGTGACCTATGAAATCGATCAGAAATACGGGACGGATTATTTTGAACGGTTTAAGCGATGGCTGACCCTTATCCAGGATGAAAACCTGATGGTCGTCGGGGCCATGACCGATCCCAAGGGCGACCGCTCCAAAGGTCCGGCCGCCCAGAACGACCCGGACCAATACGTCCATGTGGTCGAAAGACGGGAAGACGGACTGGTCATCCGGGGGGCCAAACTGCACATGACCGGCGGGGTCAATTCTCATGAGATCCTAATCATGCCCACAACCGCCATGGACGAGACATCCCGTGATTATGCCATCGTTTGCGCCGTCCCGGCCAATGCCCCGGGGGTGACCATGATCTTCGGCCGCCAGGCCAACGACACCCGCAAGGATAACCTAGAGCGGATCGATGCCGGCAATCCTGTTTTCGGAGGCGTAGGCGGTGAGGCGGTTATTGCCTTTGAAAACGTCTTCGTCCCCTGGGAACGGGTCTTCATGAACGGCGAGACCGATTTTACCAATACCCTGGTCTACCGCTTTGCCGCCCACCACCGGGCCAATTATGGCGGCTGCAAAACAGGATTGATTGATGTTCTGACTGGAGCGGTCACCTATCTGGCCCAGATCCAGGGCACGGCCAAGGCCTCTCATGTGCGCGATAAGGTGACGGAGATGATCCATTTGGGGGAAACCCTCTATAGCTCGGCCGTGGCCTGCGCCGCCGAAGGGTCGCCCACCCCTTCCGGGGCTTTTATGGTCGATACCATGCTGGCCAATGTGTGCAAGCATAATACCACCCGCTTCCATTTCGAAGTGGCCCGGCTGGCTACGGACTTGGCCGGAGGATTTCTGGCCACCCTGCCCAGTGAATACGACCTCAAGAGTGATGAAGTGGGTCATTTGGTTAAAAAATATTTTTCCGGAGTGAACAAGATCCCCACCGAAGACCGCATCAAGATCGGCCGACTGATAGAAAGCATGACCGGGGGAACGGCTTTGGTAGAGTCCATGCATGGGGCCGGCTCACCTCAAGCCCAGCGGGTCATGATCTTCCGGGAAGGGGAGCTGGAAAAAAAGGTCAAGCTGGCCAAGGCCCTGGCCGGGATTCCGCCTACCCGGGCTGAATAGGGACCCAACTCCAGTCCCCTTCGAATAATAGGAATCGCCAAATTTTATTATTAGGGTTTGTACCCTATCTGATATTGAGGATCCAAGTCATGCCATATCCATAATTAGAACAGACCCTCAACCTGGTTTGAGCAAATGTTTAAAGAGGAAAAGATTGACAATTAAGGCATTGTTTCATATAAAAATATTAGGAAATCGTCATAAAAAGGAGAGCATGGAACATGGAGCAATCCATCACAATTGAAAAAACAACGACACCGCATCCCAAACCGGACCAAACCCAATTGGGATTTGGAAAATATTTTACCGATCACATGTTTGTCATGGATTATTCCACGGAGAAGGGCTGGTATGATCCCCGGATCATTCCCTACGCCCCGCTGTCCTTGGACCCCTCCACTATGGCTTTTCATTACGGCCAGATCACCTTCGAAGGCCTCAAGGCCTATCGGACCGATGCCAGCAAGATCCTGCTCTTTCGCCCGGACCAGAACATGGAACGGATGAACCGCTCCAATGAACGGCTCTGTATCCCTACCCTGGATGTCGACTTTGGAGTCAAGGCTATCAAGGCCCTGGTGTCCACCGATAAGGACTGGATTCCGACGGAGGAAGGGACGTCGTTATATGTCCGGCCTTTTGTTATCCCAACAGATCCTTATTTAGGCGTCAGGCCGGCCAATACCTATAAATTCATCATCATCTTATCCCCGGTGGGGGCCTATTACCCCGAAGGGATTAATCCGGTCAAAATATATGTGGAGAGCCAATATGTCCGGGCGGTCAAGGGAGGCTTGGGCTTTGTCAAAACCCCGGGGAATTATGCCGCCAGCCTGAAGGCTCAAGTGGAGGCCATGCAAAAGGGATTTACACAGGTTTTATGGCTCGACGGAGTAGAGAAAAAATATATCGAAGAAGTCGGAACCATGAATGTTTTTTTTAAGATCAACGGAGAGGTGATTACCCCGGCCTTGGAAGGCAGCATCCTTCCCGGAATTACCAGAGACTCCACTCTCCAGCTGCTTAAATCCTGGGGCATCCCCTTCCAGGAAAGAAAAATTTCCATCCAGGAAGTTTATCAGGCCCAAGGAGAGGGCAAATTGCAGGAGTCCTTTGGAACCGGGACCGCCGCGGTCATTTCACCGATCGGCGAACTGAGCTGGAATGGAAACCGCATCTCCATCAATAATGGGCAAATCGGCCCTTTATCAGCCGACCTTTACCGGACCATCACCGGCATCCAAAAAGGGATCATCAAAGACGATTGGAATTGGGTACTGGAAGTTCAATAAGTTCGGAGTCCTGAGTTTTGAGTTCGGAGCACATATAATTCATTTTATCCCGAATCATTTCTCCGAACTCATTACTTAGAACTCCATGCCGGATGTTCACTCCCCCAAGGCCTGGGAAACTTCATTTAATAACGAATTAAACGTTTCCAACGCCTCGGCCAATTGCTTTTCCAGTTCCTTAGCTCTCTCCTGGGAAGTGCTTAATTCCCCTTGAAGGCGGTCTACTTCCTGGGAAAGGGCCTCCTTATCCTGAAGGGCCAACTCTAAATTGTCTTTTAAATATTGAATCTTATCGATGATCTCTTTTTTCCAGCGATCCGGGTTGATCTTCATCGGCTGGCCTTGGGTCACATTGCCCTCTTCCCCCTGAGCAGCAATCTCCGGCTGTTCTTTTGGAGAAGGAAATCGGGTTGGGGCGTTTTCTTCGAAAATATCTTCCATAGCGGTTCTCCTTGCGAATTAGACGGTTAGGTCTTGGCTTGAGATAAAACTTCTTCTAAAAACCGGGTTACTTTTTTCAGGTCCCGGGCCGCAGTCGATTGAGGAGCAAAGGTCGAAACCGGCATTTGATGTTTGGTGGCTTGAGAAAATTTCAAATCTTCCCGAACCATAACGGGCATTAAAAATTTTTGATAATACTTCATTAAAGCCTGTCGGTTTTCCCGATCCAAGGGCCGGTGGTTGTTCAGCTTGTTCAGCAGGATCCAGATCATCTTGAAATTATATTTAAAATCTTTGCAGGTTTTTTCCAAATAGGTGAAAAGGCTTTTTAAGCTGAGATAGGAAAAGAGGTCCGGCAAGACCGGGATAATCAGGGTCTGGGCGGCAAATAAGGCGTTATAGGTCAACAAACTCAAACTGGCCCCCACATCAATGATGACCGTATCATAGGGAAAGGGATGGAGGGCGGAGAGGGCATCCTTTAATTTCCATTCCCGCCAGGGTTTGGTGATCAAGGCATTATTCAAATAAAGATGATCCTCGGTGGCCGGGATCAAGGAAAGCCGGGGATGGGCGGTCGGGACAATGGCTCCGGAAAGGGGGCGTTCATGGATCAAGGAATAATAAAGTGAGGTTTGACTTTTTTTCGGTTTTCCCCGGAGAGATTGGGTCAAATGACCCTGCGGATCCAGATCGATCATCAAAACGGAATGAGCTTCTTCGGCCAGGAGCCAGCCGATCGAACTGCTCAGGGTCGTTTTCCCGGTCCCGCCTTTTATGTTAAAAAAGGTTATGGCATTCATCGCGTTCCGATCGCTCTGTTCTTATTTTTTGTTTGTATCATACGGATAGGTCGGTTTCAAGCTTCTTCAAAGAGATATCCTTGGAGGTCCTGAGGGATCTTTCTCCCGAAGTGTTTATAGGCCAGGGGCGTGGCTACCCTTCCCCGAGGCGTGCGGTTGAGGAACCCGCACTGGATTAAAAAAGGCTCATAGACATCTTCCAGAGTATCTCTTTCTTCACATAAGGCTACTGAGAGGGCCTCGACCCCCACTGGACCGCCGTTAAATTTATCAATAATGGTCTGCAGAATCTTCCGGTCCATCTTATCGAGCCCAAGCCGGTCCACTTCCAACAGATGCAGGGCCTCTTGGGCCACCTTCTGAGTGAGGCGGCCTTCGGCCTTAACCTGGGCAAAATCCCTGACCCGTTTGAGGATCCGGTTGGCCACCCGGGGCGTCCCGCGGGAGCGTCTGGCGATCTCCAGTATTCCCGCTTCCTCCGCCGGAATCTTCAAAATCTCCGCGGACCGGGCCAGGATGATCTTCAGCTCTTCAGGAGAATAAAAGTCAACTCGCAAGACCACACCAAAACGATCCCGCAGGGGTGGGGTCAACAACCCGGCCCGGGTCGTCGCCCCAATGAGGGTAAATCTCGGAAGATCCAATTTGATGGATCGGGCACTGGGCCCCTGGCCGATCATCAGGTCTAATTGAAAATCCTCCATGGCCGGATAGAGGATTTCTTCGACCACATGATTCAAGCGATGGATTTCATCGATAAACAGGCAGTCCTTAGCTTGTAAATTCGTTAATAAAGCGGCCAGATCCCCGGGCCGTTCAATGACCGGTCCGGAAGTGCTCTTTAGGTTGACATTCAACTCCTGGGCGATAATATTGGCCAGGGTGGTCTTCCCCAAACCCGGAAAGCCGTATAAGAGGACATGATCTAACGCCTCGCCCCTTTCCCGGGCCGCTTGGATAAAAATCTTTAAATTATTTTTGACTTCTTCCTGACCGACGAATTCAGAAAGCCCTCGGGGTCTCAGGCTGATCTCCTGGACTCTTTCTTCTTCGGTCGGCTCAGATTGAATGATCCGTTCGGTCTTCATCGCGCCATGGATTTCAAAGCCCTTCGCAGGAGGTCTTCAAGGGAAATCGATCCTTCCGTTTGATTTTGTATCTGGCCCAAGGTCTTCTCGGCCAGGGCCTTATGATACCCCAGGTTGACCAGGGCGGAAAGGGCATCCTCCCAAAGGTTTCTTTCAGCCGCCTCCCGGACCACTGCCGGAGAGGTCTCCTGGCCCAATTTTTTTATCTTATCTTTCAATTCCAGGACGATCCGTTCGGCTGTTTTTTTGCCCACACCGGGGATCCTCTGAATCCGCTGACTGTCTTCCCCTAAGAGGGCCTGCTGAAGTTCCAGGGAAGAGATGCCGGAGAGAATGTTTAGGGCCACTTTCGGGCCGATACCGGAGACGCCCAGAAGCAGTAAAAAAATCTCCTTTTCCTTAGAGGTAAGAAAACCAAAAAGCTGCAGGGCGTCTTCCCGGACATGTGTGTAGATATGGAGGCGGACCGTTTGATCCAGGTCCGGCAGATCATAAAAAGAAGACAAGGGAACGGCCACTTGATAGCCGATTCCCTGAATGGAAACGATGATCCATTCAGGGGATTTTGCCAGTAATCGACCTTCGAGAAAAGCGATCATCCCTTCCCTTTGAGAGGATAAAACCAGTTTAAATGACAAATCCCCGCGGCCAGGGCATCGGACACGTCCTGCTTGGGCAGGGGAGGGATTCGCAATAAGACCTTGACCATTTCATGGACCTGGTTTTTATCGGCGCGACCGTATCCGGTAACCGCCTTTTTGATTTCCAAAGCGCTGTATTCAAAAATATCCAGTCCGGCCTCCGTAGCGGTTAAGAGGATCACACCCCGAACATGGCCCAAGGTTAAGGCACTTTGGACATTTTTGGCGAAAAAGACCTTTTCCACGGCCAAATCGGTAGGCCGGTACTCTTCAATAACCTGTTGAAGGGTGCGATGCAGCGACATCAGCCGGTTGGAGAGGGAAGAACCGGGACCGAGGCGGACAAAACCACTGGTTAGATGGCTGATCTGGGACCCGTTTTTTTCTAAAATCCCAAACCCGGTTATTTGAGAACCCGGATCGATCCCCAAAGTGCGGCCAGGCTCTCGAGACGCCATACCTTAGCCCAGGGCCTCCATCACTTTTTCCGGGATATCAAAGTTAGCATAGACATTTTGGACATCATCGTTGTCCTCCATGGCTTCCATGATACGCAACATTTGTTCGGCGTTTTTGCCTTCGAGGGTAATCGTATTTTTTGGCAGCATGGTCAATTCAGCCACCTGGGGGACCCATTTCTTCCCTTCCAATTCGGAACGGACCTTTTCAAAATTTTCCAAAGAGACGATGACTTCAAACTCATTTTCCTGTTCCCGGATATCATCCACCCCGGCCTCCAGGCCCCATTCCATCAAAGCCTCTTCATCGATTTTGCTTTTGTCGAAAACAATAAAGCCTTTCTTTTCAAACATCCAGGCCACACAGCCGGTCTCTCCCATGCTGCCGCCGTGTTTGGTAAAGAGATGACGAACCTCGGCTACGGTCCGGTTTTTGTTGTCAGTCAAAACTTGGACTAACATGGCCACGCCTCCTGGTCCATAGCCCTCATAAACAATCTCTTCATACATCGCCCCATCCAAACCGCCGGTCCCCTTTTTAATGGCCCGATCGATATTGTCTTTAGGCATATTTTCGTTTTTGGCTAAGGCGATAGCGGCACGCAACCGGGGATTGCCTTCCGGATCTCCACCACCCATCCGCGCTGCAACCGTAATTTCTTTGATGACTTTAGAGAAGATCTTCCCCCTTTTGGCATCCGCCGCCCCTTTCTTTCTTTTTATGGTACTCCATTTGGAATGACCGGACATACCTCCTCCTTAAAAACGTTCAAGGTTCAAGGGAAATTTGATTTTTGTTCCCCTGGTCTTGGGCCTTGCGCCCAGTGTCTATAAAATCTGCAGTCCGTCCCCCTAAAAAGACGATCTTCTCAGAATCTCCTTATAACCCCTTAAAGGATTTCCCGATTAAATAAATCTCCGGGCTTTCCCGGCGAGAGCTCTTGGGTTTGTGAATGTGGAGATCGGTAAACCCTTTTTTCATTTCTTGAAAAAAAGATTTCAGCCCTTCCCCTTCAAAAATTTTCAAGACCGCCGCACCGCCTCTCTTTAAAATAAGATAACCGATTTTCAGAGCCCGGCGGTTCAAATCCAGGGAACGTTGATGATCCAGCCACTTTATTCCACAGGTCTGGGGAGAGAGATCGCTCAGGACCAGATCTACTCCCATGGCCCATTCTTTGACTTCTTCTTCAGAGACGGAAAACAGGTCGGCTTTTAGAAACGAAATATTCGGAGACAAGGGAATCGTCGGATGTTTTAAATCCAATCCCAAAACCAGACCTTTTGGACCCACGATCTGAGAACAATACTTAAGCCAGGAACCGGGGTGACAACCCAGGTCGATAATGCGCTGTCCAGGTCGAATCAGTGAATATTTCTCCTGGATTTCTTGAAGTTTATAAACCGACCGCGCGGGATATCCGTCTTCCTTGGCTCTGACCCGAAAGGTGTCTTTTTGACCAGGATGGGCCATGCCAAACTTTTCTCTAGCAGATAAAATTCTTAAGGAAATTCACCTTAAGGCGGAGTTATCTAAACACAACTTATTCTGTTTTGCAATGGTTAAATGAAACGGTAAAGCGGCGGGAGGCGGACAGAAGGGGAGTTAAGAGGCGTTCTTTTTTTGCCAGTATTCCCTAAATTCGTGGGCATATTTTTCAACCCAGTCCCAAACAGCCTTATCGCCTAAATCATAACCCGCTTTCTCCGATTCTATCCATTTATGTTTCAGGATCTCTTCTAATTCTTTGCGCAAGATTTCGCTTTGAGTCATCTTTTTATGTTCGTCTCCCATTATTCGCGTTTCTATAAGAGATTATTTTCTAAAAAGCTAAAATGACCTTCCTGCCCTATGATTAAATGGTCATGAACTTTAATCTGTAAATTATTAGCGGCCTGAGCCAAAGTCCGGGTTAATTCCCTATCCTCCGGAGAAGGATAGGCCGTTCCCCCGGGATGATTATGAACCAGGATCAAGGCCGTGGCTTTTAAGCGGATGGCCTTTTCCATAACCTTTCGAGGGTAAACTACGGTTTGGTCCACCGTCCCCTCCTGTAAAACTTCTTCTTCGATAACCTTATTTCGGGTATTCAAATAAATTACCCGAAATTCTTCATCCCTCAGTCTGCCCATTTTGGACTGGCAATAGGCCAAGAGATCAGCGGGAGAGGTAATAACACACGGGGCTTGAAAGAGCCGCTCACGAAGATAACGTTCGGAAGCGGCCTTAATCAGCTTAAAAAGTAAAGCGGAATGCTCACCAAGCCCTCTTACCTTTTTCAGATCCTCAACCGGGGTCTCGATAATTCCTCTTAACGACCCGAAGACCCTTAATAATTCTCTGGCCAGAGGTTTCGTATCTTTCCTGGCCAGGGCATAGGATAGAATAAATTCAACAACCTCGTAATCTTGAAACGGCTCCAGACCGTTCCTTTTAAAACGGTCTTTCAATCGCCGGCGATGTCCCAGATGATCGGGTTTTTTTTCCTGAGGGATAAAAACCACTCCTTTATCCGCAGCCCGCCACTTTTGACCATGCTTCAATATTAAAAAACGAACCGCTTTTCCATGAGCCCTAAAAAATGATGTGATACTATCATATCCCATTAATAAAAAACAACAATTTTTCTTAAGGAACCGGGAACTGCCTGTTGACAATTTGAGAGCATCCATATATCCTCCGGAATAGGGATCTCTTATAAAAATTCTCATGTCCGTCTCAACCAGAGGACCCAAAATAGAATAATATATCGAAGGCAATAGCTCTTTTTGATCAAGGATTTACCATTATGACCTTTTCAACCGTTCCCGACCTTTCCCCTGACGATTTGATTGCCTCCCGCGCCTTATTTTCCCGGGTCTTCCAGGGTCTCTTGCCTTTTTCTTCGCTCAATTTTTATTTTCCCGATCATCCTCAATCAACCTTAAACTGGAAAGACAGCGGGAAACTGGAAGAATTTGCGGATATCCTTGGGACAGCCGAACCGGAAATGCGTTATGACCCTCTACGAAAAAGGCTTTTTTACCCGCTGAATATTCAAGGGAGGTCCCTTGGGTTTCTGGTTTTCTTCGGCCTGCCCCAAAATCCTGAGACTCAGGAAAGGCTCCTCTTGGAGCGCCTCTCTCTCCTTGCCTTGGAACTGGCTGCCTTAAAAAAACAGGTTCAATTAGATCCGATTACCGGTCTCTATCATGAATGGGCCTTCAGAAAATTTTTAATTCAGAACTTAAAGGGCCGAGTTCAAAAAGGAGGGGACAGGAAACCGGAAAAATTAAGCCTGGCCGAAGGCGACTCCGGCCAGACCCTGATCCTGGGATTTTTATCTCTTCAATCAAAGAATGCCCGATCCGGCCAGCTCTACCCTTTCGGGGATTTGAACTCGAAAAAGGGCCTGAAAATCATAACCGACGGGTTTCCCCCTGGAACTATTTTTGCCACGATTCATCATCACCCTCTTATTATCGGCTTTGTTATCTCTTCTCTGGGAAATAATAATTCAACTCCCATCCTCCCTTTTCAGATTTCTCCGGATATGGAAGAAGAGGTGGCTTACCATATAGGCTGGGCCGAATTTGACCCTCTCGATTCAAAGCCTCAGCAGGAAATCCCTTCAAAATTTTCGTTGATGACCCATTGGTGGAATAAGGCTTGGACGGCTATGGAATTAGCGCAAGGGTTGGGAGAGAATACCACCCTGGAATATGATGAAATCCTTAATCGGGCCGGGAGGGTCTTGGACCTTCTCCCCAGCCATCGAATCGTTATCAATTTAGGGCAAAACGCCGGAGTCAGTCCTTATCAGCGATTTGCAATTCTGGACGGAGAAAATTCCATTCAAGAGAAAGGCCAGGCCATCCCCCTGGAGATTCAAGAAGACCTCTGCATCGCCGAAGTCATTTATCTCCGGGAAGCCGGGATGCCTATCCAAAAAAATGATCCGATCCGTTTGGCCTCCTCTTTTAATGAAAAGCTCGGGGAAGCCAAAGGAGGGGTTCCTTTATCGAACGGCCCCCTTCGATCTTACCAAATGTTCCAATTACAATTTCGTCAAGGCTTAAAAGTTACCGAAAAATTCTGTCTGCTTATCGGCCGGCTGGATGATTATGCCGCCCGATTGAAACTTTGGGGAGAAAGAAGCCTTCAAGAAATTCAGAAAGAAATGAATGGTAATATTGAGGAACGCTTATCGGCCGGGGCCTTAATCGGTCCCTATGGCCGGGACGGTTTCATCCTTTTTCTCCCGGAAATGACCCGGGAAGAGGCCGAGGTCTGGACTAGAAATTTAATGGATACCCTAAAGCAAACTCTCAATCTTTCCCTTTCCCTTGTCCTGGCCTATTACCCTTGCGCTCCCTTCCATAAAGCCGATATTTTGGACAATGTCATTAAGGGTCTCGATCATTTGGCCTTTCTAGGACCAGGGTCCTTGGTGGTCTTTGACGCTGTCAGCCTTAATATCAGCGGGGATAAGCTGTATAATCACGGGGACATTAACGGGGCTATCCGTGAATATGAAAAGGCCCTATTCCTTGACCCTGACAATATAAATGTCTTGAACAGCCTGGGAGTTTGCCAGGCCAGTTTTGGCCAATTGGAACAGGCCGTTGAAGCCTTTCAAAAAGTCCTGACCCTTTCCCCCGATGATTTCATGGCCTCCTTCAATCTGGGTTTTGCCTATGTCCGCTTGAAAAAGCCCGAAAAGGCCATTACAATTTGGGAAGAATTGGCCCAAAAGAAGGAGATTCCCTTTGAATTAGCCTATCATCTGGGCAGGATTTATCGGGATCAAGGGAATTTTTCTCAAGCCGCTCTTTGGTTTAAAAAAGCTGAAGAAACCCCGGATAAAAAAGGGTTTATTTATCGGGTCCTGGGAGAAAATGAAGTATCCTTGGGAAAGTCCAAAGAAGCCTTGATCTATTTCAAAAAGGCCTTAAAAAGCAATCCCCGGGATGCCTTTTCCTTAAGCTCCCTGGGGGCTCTTTATCTTGAACAGAGGGAGAGTATCAAAGTGGCTTTATCGCTCTGCCAGCAAGCCACAAATCTTGAACCTTCGAAAGGGATCTATTGGCAAAATCTGGGGAAGGCCCTGTTGATGAACGGCTTTACCAAACAGGCGGTAACCGCCCTGCAGCAATCCCTCTCTCTGGGGGAACATTCCAAAGAATCCTATCGGCTTTTGGGACTTACTTTGGGCAGATTAAGCAAATACAAAGAGGCCCAAGATTGTTTTATCGAGGCCCTCAAGAGGGATCCCGAAGACCAAGAAATTAAAGGTTACTTGAAAGAAAAAAGGGTATAGATCTTCTGAGTTAAAGAGAAGAGGCGAAAAAATGATCGAAATCGATATTCCCGGATTTGGTACGGTCTCTTTGACTGACCTAGTCTCGGATTATACCGGAACCCTCTCTGTGGATGGGCGAGTATTGCCGGGGGTGAAGGAGTCCCTAAGGCGTCTGGCCTCATTGCTCACGATCCATATCCTAACTGCCGACACCTTCGGCCGGGTTCAAGAAGAATTGGCCAAAGTCCCTTGCCGAATTCAGATCCTCCGTGGATCGGACCATGATATTCAAAAAGAAGAATATGTAAAAAAGCTTGGTCCGGAAAAGGTTGTGGCCCTGGGAAACGGGAAAAACGACCGCCGGATGTTGAAACTGGCCAAGATCGGGATTGCCGTGAGTGAAGGGGAAGGTTGTGCGGTCGATGCCCTTATGGCCGCTGATATTCATGTCCGCCATGCCCTGGATGGACTGAATTTGCTGATGCATCCCCTGAGAGCCAAGGCCACCTTACGGTTCTAACGATAAAGAGAGGTCTCTCTCTTGAGGCCTTTAGTTGTGTACATTTTACCTCGGGAATGATAGCAAAATGATATGGCTAGTATTATTCTGCTCCTTGCCTTAATCGTCCCAATATGGTCTTCCGTGGCATCAGCCGAAGACATGCCTGTGGGGACCATCAAGACTATTAAAGGCGCTGTCTATCTTGAACGCCAAGGCCGTTCTTTCACTCCTTCGGAAGGAGATAAAATTTTTCAAAAAGATCTGCTTAAAACAGGCCGGGACGGGGCCATAGGAGTAACCTTTAAGGACAATACGGTCTTGTCGCTTGGTTCCAATACAAAAGTGGTTATTAAAGAATTCCTCTTTTCTCCGGCTGAAGGAAAATTATCCATCGTCACCCGATTGGTCAAAGGAACCGTCGCCTATCTAACAGGGATGATTGCCAAAATATCTCCCGAGGCCGTTCGCTTTGAAACCCCTGTGGGCAATGCCGGAATCCGTGGAACCAAATTTGTCGTCATAGTGGAAGGAAATGATTCTGATTCCTGAAGAAAAATCATCCTGGAGGGCACGAAACCTCGGGCCTTTATTCCGGAGGTTGCTTGCTAGGATCATTCCCTTTTCGCCGTATTGGGTTAGCATATGGATTCTTTTGCTTTCCGCCTGCGGGGCCAAGCAAAATTATTTTGTCCTCTTATCGGACCCGGATGGAAAGATCGGTAAAATTGAAGTGGCTAATAAAGGGGGGGCTCAAGTATTAAGCCAAGCTAGACAGGCTATAAGAGTGGATAGTATTAATAAAGCCCCTGGTACCCCTTTTATCATGGATCAAAAACAGCTGACCGAGTTATTCGGAGAAGCTTTGTCCGCCCAGCCGGAGCCCCCGTTGGTTTTTATTCTATATTTTAAATTTGGCTCCACCGACTTAACCGAGGAGTCACAAAAGGTCCTCCCTGAAATTCTGGAAAAGATCAAGAAGAGAAAGTTGCCCGAAATCAGCATAATTGGTCATACCGATCGCGTCGGTCCTCGGGATTTTAATTATACCATCGGCTTAAACCGGGCCAAGGCTTTCTTAAATCAACTGGTCCTTCTGGGCCTTGACCCTAAGAAGATTGAGCTTATCTCCCATGGTGAAGATAATCCTCTAATCAAAACAAAGGATGAGGTCCCTGAACCGCGCAACAGAAGGATTGAGGTTGTTATTCGCTGATTGACCACCATGGGTTGAAATAATATAAATTCATAGCCGCTGGCCGACTTCGGAGAAAATGAGTCTAGAGGCAGTCCAGAAAACCTTCCTGACGAAATCAGGGAACAGCCAAAGATGGATCTTAGGAATCGGTCTGGTTCTTTCTATGACCCTAGCGATCCTTTCTATTTTTCCACCCTATTTTTTCCGAACCGTCGACCAAAAACTGTATGACGCCCGTCTCCGTTCCCTGCCTAAAGGGTCGACCTCCAACCTTCCGGTCATCGTGGACATTGATGAAAAAAGTCTTTCTCTGCTCGGCCAATGGCCCTGGCCGAGATACCGCCTCGCCCTCCTGCTGGAGGAAATAAGGCGGGCCGGCGCCTTATCCACCGGTCTGGATATGGTCTTCCCGGAGGAGGACCGGACTTCTCTAAGGATCCTGCAAAGAGATTTGGAAAGAGCATTTAACATTCGAGGTGTTTTTAATAAGGTTCCCAACCAACTCCTGGATAACGATTCATTTTTTGCCCAGATTCTTTCCCGGGGACCTTTTATTCTGGGCTTTAAATTTCTTTTTCCCAATGAAAAACCTCTCCACAGGCCATGCTGGCTCCATTCCCTTCCCATTGTCCGGTTGGAAAAGCCCGGCGTTGCTCCGGGTAAGTCAACCCTTTTTCAGGCCAAGGATGTGGTCTGTAATCTGGAGGTCTTAGCTAAAGCCTCTCCGGCTTCCGGATTTTTTAATATGATACAGGATATCGATGGGACCATCAGAAGGATCCCTTTGGTGATTGAATATAACGGGCAGGTTTATCCTTCACTGGCCTTGGCTGCATTTTCCCAGGCCCTGGGGCAACAGCAAATTCTCCTCCAAGTGAATGAGAATGGACTAGAATCCATCCGTCTCGGTGAAACCCTCATCCCTGTGGATGCCCAAGGCAATATGCTGATCCGCTTTAGGGGGCCGGGCAAGAACTTTACCTATCTTTCAGCAGTCGATATCTTGCAAGGCCGGTTTTCTAAAGAGAAGTTAAAAGGGAAAATCGTTTTATTGGGTACAACAGCCGTGGGACTTGGCGAGCCCCGATCAACCCCTTTGGAATCGGTTTTGCCGGGAGTCGAAATCCACGCCGCTGTCCTTGATAATTTACTTAGAAAGGACTTTTTATCCAGACCCAGTTGGGTTCCCGGCTTGGAATTTCTTTTGGTGTTGACTTCCGGTGTCGGCACGAGCCTGCTCTTGGCTTGGACCGGAGCGGTCTGGAGTCTCATCTTTCTGGCTTTTTTTTCCTTTGGGTTATGGCAGATCTCGGCCTGGCTCCTCCAATTGAAGGGGATAGATCTCTCCCCCTTTTTTCCATTGGTTACCATAGGAATATTGTATTCATTGCTAACGGTTCTGAAATACTGGCGGGAAGAAAATAGCCTTAAAAAACGGACGCGAGAATTAGCCCAAGCCCAGGATTTTACCATCTTGTGCCTGGCGGCTTTAGCTGAAACCCGGGACAGCGAAACCGGGGGGCACATTTTTCGTTCCCGTCGCTTTGTCCAAGTTTTAGCTAAACAACTAGCCACCCGGTCAAAGTATGCCAAAATCCTCACCCCCGAGACGATTGATATGTTATACAAAACCGCCCCGCTTCATGATATCGGTAAAGTAGGGGTTCACGATGCCATCTTGCTTAAACCTGGCCGTTTGACCGAGGAGGAGTTTCAGGAGATGAAAAAACATACGGTCTATGGCCGACAAGCCCTGCAAAGTGCCGAAGACCGGTTTGGAGGTGGATTAAAAAACCCTTTTCTTGAATATGGCAAAGAAATAGCCTATACTCATCATGAAAAATGGGATGGAACCGGTTATCCTGACGGACTCCAGGGAGAGCAAATCCCTTTAGTCGGGAGGATCATGGCCATAGTCGATGTCTATGATGCCCTGATCAGCAAACGGGTCTATAAAAAACCCATTACCCACGAAGAAGCTCTTTCCATAATTGTCGGGCAAAAAGGAACTCTTTTCGATCCGGATGTCGTCGAGTCCTTTTTAGAAATACACGAGGAATTCAAAAAACTTTCTATTGAGTTTGCCGATCATGAGGATTGAAATAAAACCCCTTATATGTGGGCAAGCCTTTGGAACGTTTCGGACCAGACTTTGAATATCGTTCAAAACATCTGTCAGAAAAAATGGTTGACAAGTCAAAGTTAGTTATATTATAGCTATTAGAAAATAAAAAATGGGGCTTGTTAAAGATATATTCATCCGCCTAGGGCTCTTAAGGTAGGGGAATTATAAAGAGTTATTTGGGGGTTAATTCCACGACGTTCATCCGAATCTTCGCCCCCGGTTTTTGGTTATCAATCATTAGTCATTAGATTATTTAAGGAGATTCTATGGGGGGATTAATGTGGTTAACAGAAAAAGTGAGCAAGTTATTGAATGCCATAGCGCTCTGTGCGCTGACGTTCATCATGCTGCTCACCGTATCGGATGTGGTGCTCCGATTTTTTGGGCGTCCGATCGTCGGGACATTTGAGGTCGTTGGGTTTTTCGGGTCTATCGTGATCGCTTTTGCCTTGCCCCTGA
>Ga0233425_10006040_pt1 | contig 18420 bp, 13 predicted proteins | sample Watercolumn_Towu_2_FD_181712 | JGI IMG/M metagenome (GOLD analysis project Ga0233425, IMG submission 181712) | Freshwater microbial communities from Lake Towuti, South Sulawesi, Indonesia - Watercolumn_Towuti2014_140_MG | ecosystem: Environmental > Aquatic > Freshwater > Lake | place... | reverse complement strand
CTTCACACCGGCTCGCTCACCAGCCCCGCCACCCCGTATCCACGGGCGCGGGGCCACCGCTCACAACTCAGCAACCCAACCGGAGATACCCGACAACCTATTTGCAGAACTTGACGCACACAACTCACTACACAGAGTACTCTCCTCCTCTACTATGGGTTCTTTGGGTAGTGTGGGCTCGGGTGCGTCGCTCTCCGTTCTGAGGAACCACTGGCCTGCTCCCCGAGAACTGGTCCATGTGGTAGGCTAGGATCTCCCGGGGGAACGGGAGGTTCGGGAGGAAGCGGAAGCGGTTCAGCGAGGAGCAGATCGTTCGGATTGTGCGGGCGGTGGAGCAGAGCGGGAAGGCGGTGCCGGAGGCCTGTCGGGAGCAGGGAATCGCGGAGAACACGTACTATCGCTGGCGGCGGAAGTATGGCGGGGCGAGCGTGCCGAAGCGCGTCAAGCCCGCGCGCTGGGGATCGCGTACGGCTGTGGCGCGCAAGAGGGGGCCTCAGTCCAGGCGTTTGCGCATGCAGCGGAGCTCCTTGTAGCGGAAGTCCCAGGTGGCGTCGCCCACGGTCTCCGGCTTCCACGCGTAGAGGACATACAGCCAGGACTGGCCGTCAACCTCCGTGACAAAGGCCTCCGGCACATGCGAGGACGCTCGGCCCTCGGGACGGACGTGGCCCAGCACGGTCCACGCAGTCCCGTCGGGCGACTCGGCCAGCGTGATCTGCCGCCCATCGCCACCCAGGTCCGCGGGGTAGCCCGGCGCGTCGGAGAAGCTCAGGTACCGCCCGCCCACCTTCACCACGCTGGCGTTGGGCCAGTCGCGCAATTGCGGGCTGTCGCCGCAGTTGAGCACCCGCCACTGGGCGGGGTCCATGAAGTCGCCCGCGTCTTCGGCGTAGCCCAGAGACACGAACGTCCCCGGCAGCATGTAGTCGAACCAGAGTTTCCAGCGCCCGTCATCGTGCATGAGGGAGGGCCGGTGGTACGCGCCCGCGTACCCCTCCGGGGTCTTGAACACGCCGCCGGCCGCATCCATGCGCACCTCGTACTCCTTGTCCCAGATCAGGATGGGCCGCCTGGTCCGCTCCCAGTGGATGCCGTCCCGCGACCGTGCCCCCATGATGCAGGAGATGACCCACAGGTGCTGCGGCGTGGTCTCCGCGTGGGCCTCGAACCACACGCTGGAAAAGGCCATTGTGTACGACCCGTGCCTCCAGACCACTGACGGGTCGCCGGCGATGGCTTCCTCAAAGCCCGCGTCGAGGGCCGAGACGACCGGCACCCACCTCGCGGGGTCACCCGTCGTGTCCCACGTCGCCCGCCCGCCCTCGTCGTCCCCCGCATACAGCTCCCACTCCCGCAGGTCCCGCGATCGCGCATGGAAGATGGCATCACCCAGGAACCGCTCGCCCCAGGGGTTGCTGTCCTTCACCGCCCAGCCGAAGAACCACATCCGGTAGGGGTACTCCACGTCCTCGACCTTCACGATGCACGGATTGTAGAGGTTGTGGAAGGGCCCCAGAACGGCCTGGTGGTCGAACTCCCACTCGCTCGTGAGATCAACCAGCCGCTCGGGCGACGCCGGTGCTGCGAACTGCGCCAGACATGGAGTCGCCGCTGCCATCAGCAGGACCACCTGCCAGGCTCGGGTCTGGGCCATGGGGCCCCCCCTTCTGTGGATCACGCACCGGGAGCGGCAGACCGCGACAGCGCGCTCTCACTCAACGACAAAGACCGCCCCGTAAGGCGCAAGCTCCAGGGCGCAGGGCGTCTCACGTCGCGTGATGGCCTCGTTGGCGGGGTCATTCACCCACACTGCCCCCCTCTCCTCGCCCTCCAGCCGCAGCGCCGGAGCCGCCGCGGCGTCCTGGTTGTTGGCCACGAAGTTGACTGGATGGCCGTCGCGGAGATACCGCCCCACGAACACGATCCCATCCGCCCCCTCCAGCCGCACCCGGAAGCTCCTCGGGAACGCCTCTCCCACCGACTCCACGGCCTCCTGTGGCGTCAGCACCCTCGCGTTCGCCAGCGCTGTCCTGACGCCCGCGTGCTCGTCGTTGGTGTCGCCGAGGTTCGGTACGGCGTCCACCCACAGCACGCGCCCGCCAGCCGCCTCGAACCCCCCCAGCTTGCGCACCACAGCCAGCGGCAGCAGCTCTACCCTCGGCATCAGGATCGTCGTGTACTCATGCTCCCCTCCGTACAGCCGCCCGCTGCCGCGCTCAGGTCGCTCTCCAGCGTTGCCCTATCCTCCGAGCGGGCACGGGTGACTGTACCATGACGGCCAACACGCAGGCAACGGCGAGCCCCAACCCGGCTCGCCATCAACCCGGAAACCCTAGCCTTCCGAGTGGACCACAAAACGGGGGCAGAACACCCAGGGCGTCAATCCAGTTCTTCGTGGAGGGCAGGTACTGGGACTGGAATGTCTCGATCGGGTAGTAGAGCGCGATGCGCGGGCGTCCCGCGCCCCGGAGGACTCGCCGGGCCGGGAGCGAACCTACACCTGCCCGCGGGCCGTGAGATCAGCGGCTCCGGGCGGAGGCATGAGGCATGATGAGACAGGTGGCTATGGCATTGACGGCTGCTGCGCTGCTGGTGGGTCTGTGCGGGGTCGTGCGCGCGCAGCCGGGCGTCACGGTGAAAGACGGCAAGCTGTACCGGGACGGCAAGGTGTACCGGGGGATCGGCGTCAACTACTGCGACCTGTTTCAGGAGCTGATCGCCGACGGCACGAACCAGCGGACGCTGAATGGGCTGCGGTTCCTGGGGGACAAGGGCATCCCCTTCGTGCGCTTCTGGGCATGCGGCTTCTGGCCCAGCGACTGGGACCTGTACCTGGCTGACACGGAGGAGTGGTTCCGGCGCATGGACCTGGTGGTGAAGACCGCGGAGGAGACGGGGGTGGGTCTGATCCCCGACCTGCTGTGGACCATCCAGACCCCGCCTCAGCTTGTGGGGGAGTTCCAGGACCAGTGGGGCAATCCGGGGAGCAAGACCCACGCCTTCATGCGCCAGTACGTGCAGGAGGTTGTGACGCGCTACAAGGACTCGCCGACGATCTGGGGCTGGGAGTTCACCAATGAGCTGAACCTCCACTGCGACCTGCCCAACGGCATGGAGTTCCTGGGGCAGTCCATCCCCCACCTGAAGTACAACGTGGCGAAGGACACGCGAAACCTGTGGACCCACGAGATGGCGGGCGTGGCCTACGCGGCCTTCGCGGACGAGGTGCGCAAGCACGACACGTACCGGTTCATCACGACGGGCAACTCGTGCCCTCGCACCTGCGCCTATCACATCGGCAAGAAGCTGCCGGAGATCTGGGGCGACGACGACCGGGAGCAGGCCTTCGAGGCGTTTGTGTGGTATGCGCCCGCGGCACTGGACGTGGTCTCGGTGCACTCCTACGGCGACGCGCCGGAGAAGCTGATGTACGCGGGGCAGCAGGGGATCGGCCCCACGATCGCGGTGGCGAAGGAGTTCGCGACGAGGCGGGGCAAGCCGCTGTTCGTGGGCGAGTTCGCGGGCCTGGGGCCCGAGGAGCTGGAGCCGAAGTTCAAGGACTACCAGACGGAGTACCTCGAGAGCTTCCTGTCGAGCAAGGTGGACCTGGCGGCCTACTGGGTCTTTGACTACACGGCCGACCGCAAGGGCATGGGGCTCGTGCGGCAGGACAACGAGTGGGCGTGGGTGATCGAGCAGATCGTGGAGTACAACCGGAAGGTCGCACAGCAGCTCGAGGAGGAGGCGCGGTGATGCGCGGCCTGGCCACGCCGTCCGTCGAGATCAGGGAGGCGCATGATGACCGATCATCTGACCATGCTCGTGATCCTCGCCGGGATGCTGGCGGCGCTTGCCGCGCAGGCCGCTCCGGCGACGTTGCGGGCCACCACCATCTGCTTCTCTCCCGCCTGGAACTGAGAGTGGGCCAGAGGCGTACCCGCGCCGTCGACAATCGCAGCCCCGAGCCCCGCGTCGAGCTGCCAGACCTCGGAGACATCGAAGGTCAGCACCACATCCGCCGCATCGGCGAGCGTCCCGGCGGTCTGTTCGAGGAAGCCCAACTGCGACACATTGCAGGTAGGCGGCGTGGGGCCGCTCCCGTCATGAAGGCAGTAGGCCGTGTCCGTAGCGGTCGTCTGCCAGCCCGCCGGGACGCCATCGTACCATCCCGGCGCGCCGGGGTGTGCCGCCAGTCCAAAGAGATCGGCGAAGTCGCCGTTCACCAGCCGCAGCGCTGGCGGGTCAGTCTGTGCCGTCGCCGCGCACGTAGTCAGGAGGGCCATTGCGAGAGCCGTAGCAGTTGTCATTCGGTGGCCCCCTACATTCGGCGGCTGTGATGCAGCCTCGTAGCTCTCGAGGCCCTCAACGCAGTCAGCGCCAGACAGCGCAGACGCCCGAGAGACGAGGGTGCTCCGCGACGCAGTCGCATCGTCTCCGAGCCCGGGCTGCGCCGCACTCACAGAGGCAAGGAGCCCTCCTCCGAGTTCGCAGACGGGCTTGGGGCCGAACAGGAATCCTCGACTTCCCAGCGCCAACTGCGATCCAGATTGGCGGCGCGACCGCATAGGCCGCTCTCATCAGCTTCGGGAGGTTCGGGTTTCAGAACTGCTGGCTCCCCGAGATCCCTCAGAATCCGAACTCTGAGGTCGCCAGTCAACATCGACTTCTACGTCGCCGGCCCGACGGGCATGAACGGCCGGCCGTGCAACCGGCCACTCCGCCATGCCCTGCTCCTGCATGAACTCACCGTCGAGGCTCCCTCACCGCCGGTCGCCCCCGAGGCGAGGCCTGACCGCGCCGTCCTCTTCCAGGCCATGCTCGACACCGGACAGGCCAGTAGCAGGGCCGAGCTTGCCAGGCTGCTCGGTTGCTCAAGAGCGTGGGTGACGAGGGCGCTTGGCACACAGCCGACCCAGAGGTAGCTGTCACCGTACGCCCCGGCCAGAGGTCTGCACGACCGTGGCGTTGCCGGACCGAAGGTCGCAGTCCAGATGCTGGTCTCCCTCCAAGGCAGCAACCGTCACGGCTCTCCCGCTTGACAGCGAGACGCTCAGGTCCACCCTCCCGTGCTTGCCCAGCCCGAAGTGCACCTCCAACGGGCAGCCGGACTTGTAGCTGTCGTTGGCTGCAACAGAGCGCATCCCGAGGAGCTTGCCCGTCTGCGGTTCACGCACCTCGACCCGCGCACCGATGAGTTCGGCGTCGCTGACGCCGGAGAAGCGCAGCCGGAGCCAGTGGTTCTCCCTCGCCCCGTGCAGACCCGTGTTCCAGTAGACCTTGTCCTCGTAGCGGTCCTGTGTCAGAGCCGGCCCTGAGTTGTCCGGGTCAGCCGCGAGGATGATGTCCAGCAGGCCGTCGTTGTTGAGGTCCGCGACCTGACCACAGATGCCCGAGGCGTCCAGACCGCTGAACGCTGTGGGCTTCAGTTCGAACGTCCCGTCGCCCTTGCCCATGAACAGCATCGCCCGTGTCGCGCCCGGGTCCTGGGTCTCCGACCGGTCAAGGACCACCAAGTCCACCCATCCGTCGTTGTCGAAGTCGCCGAGGAGCGCGTCGGCGGCGTAGAACCCGTGCGCATCGAGGGGGTTCGTGGGCTGTGCGCCGGGCTGGCCCTGGAGACCCGCCGCGCGCGGTCGCCAGTTGGCGAACCGCTCGGGGATCGTCGCCTCCCAGAAGGCGTACCACTGGCGGTAGACCCAGTTGATCGGCTGCAGCCCCGCCTTCTCGGTCTGCTCCTCGAACCGAAAGCCCCCCAGGTTGCGCCAGAAGCGCCCATGCACGTACTCCGCCCGTGGCGCCCAGCCGGGGTCGGCGGGCCCGACGGCGAGCACATCCGGAAGGCCGTCGTTGTCCACGTCCGCGAGCGAGATGTAGGGTAGACCGGGGGCCTTGCCGGTGGGCTCATAGAGCTGCCTCTCGCGGTTGTACGTCAGCTTCGCTTCGCAGGCGAGACCATTGTCCGTGACCTTCTCGAAGCGGAACTCACCCGTCTCCGCCAGCAGGTTCTTCCAGCAGAACACGCCCTGCCGGTACTCGCCGGGCGAGTAGGGCAACAGGGGCTGACGTACGTCCACATGGTAGCTCTGCAGCAAGTCCAGATCGCCGTCGTTGTCAAGGTCCACAAGGTTGATGTCCGGCCCGGCCTTGTCGCGGCTCGAGTCGTGATAGAAGCCGCCGAAGTCGGGAACCAGGTCGGTGCCGCCGATGTCCTCGAAGGTGCCATCCTCGAAGCGCTCACCCTTGGGCCGGAAGACATAGAGCCGGCTGTGGGGCACGCCGCCCATCGCATTGCCGATGTTGTCGCACCCGACCGCGATGTCCAGCCAGCCGTCCCGGTTCACGTCGCCGGCGCAGGGCTGGCGGTTGTAGGCCGGTTCATTACGGATGCCCATCTTCTCGGACACATCGCGGAAGGTGTCCCATGCGCCTTCGGAGACGTACAGGCCGTTGCCGGTCTTCTGGTCGCCCGGGTTGGATTGCCCGCCTGAGGCCTGCGCATGCCGCGTGACGAGCAAGTCCAGGAAGCCGTCGCGGTTGAAGTCCGCCAGGATGGGCACCTGGCCCCGTCCGAAGGCTCCCGGCGTCACCTGGGAGCCAAGGAGCTTGATCGGGTGCTCGGAGAAGCGGAGGCCGCCCTCATTCAGAAACACGCGCAGCTTCTCGCCTGCGCCCCAGGCCCCGCCGCCGCCGCGCGGCGCCGAGTAGGTCGCAACGATGTCCAGCAACCCATCGCGGTTCAGGTCGGCAGCCGCCAAGCCGTTGGTGCCCTCCTGGATGTCGGTGAAGCCGGGAAGATGGAGGCTCTCGAAGAGTTGGCCGCGCCCTGCGGCATCGGCTGAGGCATCCCCTGGTGGCATGATCTTCAGCCGAGGCCCGCCGGGCCAGGCCTCCTCGCCGACGGTACCGGGCGCACCCGCAACGGCGGGAGGAGGAAGCCACACTGGAGCTTCTTCAACGAAGACGCGATTCCCGTCCGGATCGGTGAGGGCCAGGCGATTGTCCGTCTCCTGCAGTGCCGCGCCCTGCTTCGTGAGCGTCTCCTGCGCCCTGGCAAGGTCGGGCACCCACAGCGTGAGGCTGCGCAGACCGGGGGCGTCCGGGCCGGCGTCTGCATCATTGGGGCGCTCCCCGTCCAGCGCCACGAACTTCACGCGGCCGGTGCCGGCTCCGTAGACCGGCATGTCCCGGCTCACGGGCGGCGGCAGGCGCATGGGGTCATACTGCGGCAGGCCCAGGGTCGTCCCATAGAACGTCCGCGAGGCCGTGTCATCCCGGGCGATCATCCCCACGCTGAAGGTGTCCGTGGCGACGTTGCGCGGCAAGCGCATCAACTCCACCACGTTGCCCTCCGGGTCGCGGGTGAAGCTGACGTTCCCGCCCTGCACAGGCTTCGGATAGCCGGCGCCCACGAGCCGTTGCCCGACCGCCGCGACGTCGGCGAACCACAGGGAGAACCACCGGAAGCCGTTGGCGGCCATCATCTGCTGAATCGGGTTGGCTGGTGGCGGCGCGGGAGGCGCAGCCTGCACCTGACGCAGCCGCAGGTATGTTCCCTGCCACTCCAGCAGCGTGCCGCCCTGGGGGTCGGGCTGCCCGACGCGCTTCATCCCGATCCCGTCGCAGTAGAAGCGCGCCGCCGCTTCCACGTCGCGCACGCACAGGTCGAAGACGGCGGCCCATTCACCCAACGCCGAGGGCTTTGCCGCCGCCACCGGGGGCTGAGGCCCGCGCCCTTGGCCCGGCCTCTGACCGGCGCCCCCACCAAAGGCGGCTCGCGCCTCCTCCAGCGTCACCACGCCGTCCTTGTTCGTGTCCAGCCGCGCGAACCACTCGCCGGGCAGTTCCTGCGGCGTCAGCTTGCCGTCGCCGTCGCGGTCGAGTTGCTCGAAACGCTGCTCGATGCCAGTCTGGCCGGCGGTCTGTTGCTGGGCGAGGCTAAGGCCGATCCAGCCGGCAAGCCCTGCCGCAAGGGTGGGGACCCATCTGTTCACTGCCCTGCACCTCCTGCCGGGAGCGCCCACTGGCGCCGGGTCTCGATCCCCGCCGCCTCGAACACCAGTTGCCGGAAGGCGTTGTACGTCGGCGCCCGGTACCAGTCGGTCTGGGTCATGAAGATCGCGATCAGGTTGTTGCTGCGGTCCACACTGAACTGCGTCCCGTCGGCGCCGCCCCAGCCGTAGCCGCCCTTGCCGTCCACGACGCCGCCCAGGCCGTACATCTGCCCGGGCGCCTGCACGTGGTTCTCGAAGATCAGGTCCACGGTCCCGGGCTTCAGCACGCGCACGCCGTCCAGCTCGCCCCGGTTCAGGATCATGAGGCAGAAGCGCTCGTAGTCTCCGGCAGTACTGAGCATCCCGTGGCCGCCCATGAACAGTGTCGGCTTCACAGTCGGGTCTGCCGCCTGGCGGCCCGGCTCCAGGACGCCCGGGCTGGGCTGGCGGTAGATCTGGCACAGGCGCCCGACCTTGTCCGGCGGCACCCAGAAGTCGGTGTCCACCATCTTCAGCGGCCCGGTCAGCTTCTCACGCATCACCTCGTCCAGGGGCTTGCCGGCGACGGCCTCGATGTAGCGCCCGAGGATGTCAATGGAGATCCCGTAGTTGTAGCCGGCGCCGGGCTGGAACTTGAGAGGCTCCTTGGCAGCCGCTTCCGAGAAGTCCTTGAGCGTCGCCCCGCCGGCGCGACCGGCCTGGTACGCCATCGCCGCCACGCCCCCGCCCGTTGCGCCCTCGAGCTGCCCGTAGTAGAGACCACTGCTGTGGCTCATCAGCATTCGCGGCGTGATGGGCCTCTCGGCCGGCACGAGCTGCCCGTTCTCCAGCACCTTCGGTTCGGCCCATTCGGGGAGGTACTTGGAGATGGGGTCGTCCAGTCCGAACTTGCCCTCGTCGTACAGAGTCAGCGCCGTCAACGCGATGAGCGGCTTGGTCATGCTCATCAGCCGGAAGATCGAGTCCTCGGCCATCGGCTTGCCGGCTTCGATGTCCTGCATCCCGAAGCACTCGAAGTAGCCCCGCACACCGTTGCGGTTGATGAGCCCGATGAGCCCGGCGATGTTCTTGGCGGCAACATGGCGCTGCATCTCGATGTCGATCTGCGCCAGCACGTCCGGGGACAGTCCGGCGGCGGTCGCCTCGTCCCCGTGCGGTCGCGGCTGGAAGCCTTCGGCGGGCGGCAGCGGCGCTCCCTGGGAGGTGCCGGGGTTGCGCCAGGCTTGCCCCTGGCCCTGTCCGGCTGGCCCGGCGCCGAAGGCAGCCGCCTCCTCCTTCGTGACGCTCCCATCACCGTCCCGGTCGAGCCACTTGAAGAGCTGCGCTCCGGGCACTTCGTCCGCAGTCAGCTTGCCGTCACCGTTCTTGTCCCACTGCTTGAAGGTCTGCTCGACGGAGTACTGCGGTCGCGCCGGCGGGGTCTGCTGCTCCTGGCAACCACCGAGTGTCACTGCGCCGAGCAGGCACGTCCAGAGGGTCAGCGGTCTGCTGGGTCTCATTGGGCTCTCTCCTCGTGGGCCACTTCGCCCCCGTAGATCCACGCGGTGTTGTGGCTCGGTCCCGCGCCGCCGTCGTAGCCACAGAAGTAGAAGACGTGCCCTGCTTCGCCGCGGAAGGGCGAGGGCTCGATGTCGCGGCAACCGGTGAGGCGCTGCCCGGCTGGGACCGGGTGCGTCGGGTCATCGATGTAGCCCCACTCGTAGCGCCCATCCTGATGGCGGATCAGATAGCAGGAGCCGTTGTCGGGCGGGTTGGGGGAGCCTGGACGCTCCACCCACGCCCCGCACATCCAGACTGTGGCGCCCGAAACCGGATCAGTTACAGGCAGGAAGCGGTTGTAGGCGGCGATGGCCCCGCGTCGCCGTGCCCCGGGGGTGCTCCAGGCTTGGTTGAGGTACTCCTTGATGCCCAGTTCCTGCGTCGCGGTCACGCCCGCACCGTCGGCCGTCGGTGTGAACCGCACGATCGTGCCTGGGTACTCGAAGGCGGCGATCAGGCACTCGCGACCACTACCCGCCAGATCGGGCACCGGAGTCAGACCACGCAGGTAGCGCGACTGCAGGACCGCTGTGTCCACCGGCCAGCGGTAGACCAGTTGCCACGAGGGGTTCGGTCCGTCCACGCGGCGATACAGGCCACCGTCCGCCGGCTGGTACGCGGCGTCGAGCGTGATTCGCGAGGCCATGTACAGGTCGCCGTTGCACTCGGCGAAGCACAGGACGCGGCTGAAGTCATAGACCTTACCATCGCTGCGGTACTGCGTGGTAACTGTCCGTTCGGGCTCCTCGTGCCAACGGATGCCCCCCGGCACGGTCGGGTCGTAGGCGCCCGCATGGACGGGCCCGCGGTTGAGGCCGGCGAAGACGAGGTGCACGCCGGTCACCTTGTCCACATGCGAACCGATGGCCCGCGCCCCGAGATAGCCGGGGGCGATGCGCGAGCACTGCCAGCCACCGCCTGCGCCGCCAAGCACCCAGACCGCCACCTCGGAGTCGCCTCGCCGCGTATCCGAGGGGCTGGCGATCAGCATCTCCACCGGCGCCCCCAGCTTCTGCCCCGTGTGGTCCGTCGTGAACCTGATCGGAACCAGCGCCTCGACCCGCATGAACCCCGGCCCGAAGGCATGGTCCGCTCGCCACGGCGCGTCGGCGGCATCCTTGCAGAGGACCTGCGCGCCGGGCTGCGGGTCCGCACCCGGCTGGTCCTGGCCGTAACCGATGCCCGCATACAGTCGGCCCTGGAAGCCGGCGAGCCACATGGCCTCCGTGCCGCCCATGTACTGCCCATTCGCATCGCGCGTGCCCGGGAAGTAGTCCTTCGTGAACTGCAACCGCGAGAGGACGCTGCTGCCCTCGGGCTGCTGGGCGCAAGCCACCAGGACCAGCGGGCCCAGAGCGCCAGCTCCGAACGCGGCCAGTGCCCAGCGCATCAGTGGTCTCCTCTGCTCAGGCCCGTCTTCGCGCATCGCAGGCCGTGCTGTCCGGTCGCGGGGTCGAAGTAGTTGTAGTACACGTAGGCCTCGTGAGCGCCAACATAGGGCTCGGGCTCCAGGACGGTCGCCCGCGCGGCGTCAGCGGTGTCATCTACGCGACGGACCAGTCGCTTCTCGGGGTCTGTACCCAGGCCCAGCACCCAGATGCTCCCCGGGCTGTTGCGGTCCTTGCTCTGGCGCGCCAGCAGCGCGGCGTAGGACACGCCGCCGAGACCGGTCGCCGGCGCGATGGGTTCCGGCGAGGAGATGAACTGGTAGGGGAACTCGGCGGGCACGGTGAGCGTCGCGACGCGCGTCCAGAATCCGTCGGGGTTCTTCAGGTCGCGGTAGATGGCGATGGCGCGGTTGTCCACGTTAGCCATCAGACAGATCTCGCCGCCGAACTCAGGCGCCCGGAAGAGGTTCGGGTCGTCCTTCTGGCCCTCGTCGTTGGTGAGCACCTGAACCGCGCCGGTGTCCGCGTTCGCCCGGGCCACCTGCCCGTAGGGCGACCCCTCCGGCCGCTGCACAAACAGGAACTCCGGCGACACCGCGCTCCACATGCTCATCTGCCGGTAGTCGAAGCCCGCGAGCGGGTGCGGCTCCTCAGGCCTGTCCACGAAGATCCAGGCGGCCTTGGCGTTCCAGATGGGCCATTCGTAGGTGTAGGCGATGCGCGGCGGCTTGCCGTCCTGGAAGCGGCTGGGCATGTTCCCGTAGCAGTCCGTGGCGCCGCGGGTCAGCTGCGTCACGACAGACTTGCCGTCTATAAGCCGCGCCAGCCACTGCTGCATGATCCCGGCCGGGTCGACCTTGGTGTAGACCACGCAGTAGCCCTGGTCGTCATGCGTCCACTCCGGCCCGTTGGTCGAGAACTTGCGGCCCTGGGGCGGGCGGTCGAAGATGATGGTGATGTCCTGGTCCACCAAGTAGTCGCGGCCGGTGGCCGTCCTGAACAGCCCGGTGGCGGGGTCGAGGTCGCCGATCCAGAGCCGGTTCTGGATGTCCTGGAACACAACCTGACCTGCGCCCTCGCTGAACTCCGGGTCAATGTAGGAGCCATTGACCTCGCCGACAAAGGGGGCATCCGGCACGAAGTCCTGCCGCCAGGTCGCGGCTACGGGCGTCTGGCCTCCCCCGCCCCCTCCAGCCAGCGCCGCCTTCGCCTCGTCCAGCGTCACCACGCCATCCTCGTTTGCGTCCAGCCGCCCGAACCACTCGCCGGGCAGCTCCTCAGGCGTCAGCTCCCCGTCGCCGTCTCGGTCGAGCTGTCGGAAGCGCTGGCCCAAGTCCCCCTGCTGCTGCGCACCTGCGAAGCCGATCAGGCTGACCAGGCACGCCGACAAGAAGGCACACGCTACGTCTCGCACCGCCTTGTATCCCTTTCCTCTATCGGTTGCCGAGGGCCGCCTGGGCCTCTTCGAGCGTTACCGACCCATCGCCGTTCGCATCGAGCCGCCCAAACAGCGCCGGCTGCCGCAGCTCATCTGCCGTCAGCTTCCCGTCACCGTTGCGGTCGAGTTGCCGGAAGCGCTGCTCCAGTTGCGCTCCGCCCGCGTTCCCGCGTCCGCCGCCCTGCGCGCGAGCATCCTGTCGGACCCACAGGGGGTCCATCAGCTCCGCGTTCCAGCTCTCCCATAGCGCCGTCAGCTCGCGGGCCCTGCCGGGCTCCTGGGCAGCCAGATCGTTCCGCTCCCCGATGTCGTCGGCAAGGTTGTACAGCTCCCACGCGGCCGATTGGTTGCCCAGCACCAGCTTCCACTCTCCCTGCCGGATCGCGCGCTGCTGGTGGAACCGCCAGTAAAAGGCCTCATGGGGCGTGCCCGTCGCTTCGCCAGAGAGGTACGGCAGCAGGTTCACGCCATCCAGCCTCCACGCCCGGCCAATGCCCTCGCCGCAGGCCGCCACTGCCGTCGGGTGGATGTCCAGGGCGATGACCGGCTGGTCGTTCACCTTGCCGGCGGGCAGATGGCCCTTCCACTGCACCATGAACGGGATGCGGATGCCGCCCTCATAGGTCTGGCCCTTGTAGCCGCGCAGGGGCAGGTTGCTGGAAGTGGTCTGCGGCGTCGGGCCGCCGTTATCGCTCAGAAAGAAGATGAGGGTGTCTTCTTCGAGCCCGTGCTCTCGCAGCTTGCCCAGCACCCGCCCGACGGCGTCGTCCATCGCCGCCGTCATCGCTGCGTAGGTGCGGCGGTTCGGGTCGGTGATGCCAGGGAAGCGCTGCAAGTGCTGGTCAATGGCCTGCAGCGGCGCATGGACCGCATTGAAGGGCAGGTAGAGGAAGAAAGGCTCCTGGGCGTGCCTGTCGATGAAGGCGACGGCTTCGCGGGCGAAGGCATCGGTCAGGTACTCGGGCTCATCCACAGGGTCCGTCCCCCGCAGGATCCGGTCCGACCGGCGCCCGCCCGGCAGGTACTCGTTGGCGCCGCTGAGGAACCCGAGGAACTCGTCAAACCCTCGGCGCGTGGGCTGAAGCTCCGGCCGGTAGCCCAGATGCCACTTGCCGAACATGCCGGTCGCGTAACCGAAGCCCTTCAGCCGTTCCGCCAGCGTCGTCTGCTCGCGCGGCAGCCCGAACTTCGGGTCGGCGTGCGCCTCCGGGCCGGGGTTCGTTTCGAAGCCGAACCGCTGCTGGTAGCGCCCGGTCATCAGCCCGGCCCTGGTGGGTGCGCAGATCGGGCAGGAGACGTACCCACTGGTGAAGCGCGTACCGTTCGCTGCGATGGAGTCGATGTGGGGCGTCGGGATGTCCCGGCAGCCCTGCACGCCCAGCTCCGCGTAGCCCAGGTCGTCGGCCAGGATGACCAGGATGTTGGGACGCCTCCTCCTCTCAGTGCTCTGAGCGCGACAGCTTCCAGGCAGCAGCAGGCTGGCGGCTCCGGCCCCCATCAGTGCCAGGAGTTCGCGGCGGGTGAGGGTCCTGGCGACCCTCTCACCTGCGCTGCTTGCGTCGAGACGTGCCATCGGATGCGCTCTCCCTTCGATCAGGTTGGGCAGGACGAAGACTCTCGGCAATGACCGACATGAGGCTAGAGACGAACTCATCCCGCACCGCACCCCAGTCCGCGGGCGCTCTCGCGGCCGACCGCGAAACGAACCCCCGCACTGCGAGCACCATGACCTGCATCGACGCCCCCGCCATCTCCTCGCGGAACTCCCCCCTCGCGACTCCCTCGCGGAAGATGGCCTGGAGCGCCTCGCCGACACCCAGGTACTGCCCCGCCAACGCCTTCGCGGCCTCAGGGTTGCGCCCGGCCTCCTGGAACAGGACCTTCAGCCATGCACGGTGCGTCCAGGTCGTGTCCAGATAGTCGATCACCAGGCTTCGCAGGCCCGCAGAAGCGGACTCACCCGGCCTGACCGCGGCAGGCACATGCCGGAACAGCTCCTTCGGACCGAGCTCGGCGACCACCGCCAGGAACAGATCGTGCTTGCTAGGGAAGTGGCGGAAGAGGACGACCTCCGACACCCCGGCATCCGTCGCGATGCTCCGGGTCGTTGCTGCCTCGTACCCCTCGGCGCTGAAGCGTCCCAGGGCTGCCTCGAGGAGTTGCCTGCGTCGCTTGGGGTCTCGCACCATGTCACCTGCGCTTCGCACACTGCCAGTATGTAAGTAGACGCTTACACCAAGGACGTTACACCTGGCAGGAGGTTCTGCGCAGCAAACCCACGCACCACAGTGCGCCGACACTGGCGAAAACCGTCTTCCGTAGGGGAAGCGAAGCTCCACAGGCGGAGCACAGCATCCGGCCCAACGGTCCATAGGGCACAGCTAGCCGCACTGCCACGGGAGACTGCCGAGCGGGCCGCAGAAGCGAGGAAGCCCGCCTCGCAGCTCGGAGACTGGCTTGGGCTCGAGGGCGAACCCCGAGCTTTCGGGGGGGGCTGCGCAGGCTCACGACGGTGCTAAGGGCGCCCTAGCCGCTCTCCTGAGCCACAGGAAGTTCGGGTTTCATGACTGCTGGCTCCCCGAGAACCCTCAAGATCCGAACTTTCGGGTCGACAGTCAACATCGGCTTCTACGTGGCCGGGCCAACCGGCTTGAACGGAAGGCTCAGCCGCCGAACCCTACGGCATACGTTCCAGGCCGATGACCTGCTCCCCGACACTTCCGCGCCACCGGTTCCGCTGGAGCCGAAACCTGACCGGGCCGTCGTGTTTCAGGCGATGCTTGGCAGCGGACAGGTCAGGACCAGGGCCGAGCTCGCCAGGGCGCTCGGGGGCTCCAGAGCGTGGGTGACGAAGGTGCTGGGTCCAATGGCGCGGAACGCTGTTGGGACAGCCTGGACGTAGGGATGCCACGGTGTGGCACACGGCGTGCCTCTGGCCTGGGGAGGCGAGCATGTCACTGCAGCACGTCGGTTTCGTGGACTTGCCTCCGCATGTCAGGCCCGGCGGGTTCGATCATGCCGCCGTGCACCGGGCGACCGGCCGCGCGTACATCGCCCACACGGCGAACGATGCGCTGGATGTGCTGGACTGCAAGGAGGATCACTACCTCTGCTCCATCCCCGGTCTGACCGGCGTCGCCGGGGCACTGGTATCGGAGGAAGAGGGCCTTATCTTCACATCGAATCGTGGCGAGGGCACGGTCGGCATCCTCGCGGCAGACACCCACGACAAGATCGACAAGGTTGCGGTGGGGTTACACCCGAACGGTCTCGCCTACGCACCGTCCCACGGTCTCCTGTTGGCGGCCAACGTGGGTGACCCCGACATCGCGGGCTCGCATACCGTCTCGATGGTAGACGTGCGGGCGAAGCGCCTAGTGGCTGAGACACCCGTACCCGGCCGTACTCGGTGGGCCGTCTACGATGCCGGCTCAGAGGTCTTCTACATCAACATCGCCGCCCCGGCGCAGATCGTGCTCATAGACGCCCGCAGGCCGGCCCAACTGGCCGGCGTCCTTGACGTGCCGGTGCCCGGCCCGCACGGCCTCGAGCTGGACTCTGAGGCAGGTTGCCTCTACTGTGCATGTGACGGTAAGGCGCTGCTTGCCCTTGAACTGCGTTCGGGCCGCGTGCTGGCGGAAGCCGCGCTCACCGGCGTGCCCGACGTGGTGTTCCACAACCCCGCGCTGGGGCACATCTATGTGGCGATAGGTGACCCAGGGGTCGTTGAGGTGTTCGACTCACCGACGCTGGTGAGGTCACAGGTACTGCCGACGGAGCCAGGCGCCCACACGCTGGCCTTCGACCCGGATCGGCACAAGGTCTACGCCCTCCTGCCACAGACTCACCGCGCAGCCGTATACGTTGACGCCCCGGACTGACGACGCGACCTGGCTGTAGTCCGCTGCGCAGACGAGGTGCAGCGACCGAGCCGAGGAGGTGCCGGTGTCGGCGCCTGGGAAGCCGTGGGTGTGCTGGTCTGCAAACTAGGCCAAAGGAAGGGGTGCGTCAGTGAAATGGGTCACTCGTGAGAACGCCAACGTAGATCGGATCGCTTGTCCGTGGCTGATCAGACGCTTCGTGGATGCCGAGGCGGAGTTCCTGTATGTGCCTGCCGACCAGGTGATGGAGGTGGCGGATCGCGAGGGGGCCATTCCCTATGACGTGCAGGGAGTGGAGCTGGGCCATGTCGAGGGGCGCTGCTCCTTCGAGAGCATCATGCTCAAGTACGGCCTGACGGACGACCCGGCCCTCGCTCGCCTGGCGAGCATCGTGCACGCGGCGGACGTCGGGGCGGACATTGACACGGTGCCTGAGGGGCGCGGCCTCAAGGCCATCGCCTTCGGGTTTGCCCGGTTGCACGGGGTGGACGACCACCGGAAGATCGAGCTGGAGACGCCCATGTACGACGCGCTGTACAAGTGGTGCCAGCAGCAGGTGACAACTCAGTGAGGCACCCTATCCCGGCGACCTACCTCCGCCTGGTCCTGCCCGCAGCCATGGCGGCTGTCGTGGTTGTTGGCTGCTCACGCCAGAGGGAGGCTGCAAGACCGCAGGGCACTCCTTCTGCCGAGCAAACCGTCGTCTGCTACAGCTCGACTGACCAGGTCTTCGCCGAGCCCATCCTCCAGGCGTTCGAGAAGCAAAGCGGCATCAAGGTCAAGCCGAAGTACGACACCGAGGAGACCAAGACCACTGGGCTGGTGAACCTGATCCAGCAGGAGAAGGCCCGTCCACAGGCCGACGTATTCTGGAGTTCGGAGACCGGGCGGGCGATCGCGCTCAAGGGGGCGGGCTGCCTGGCGGCGTACCGGTCGCCGAGTGCGGAGGGCATTCCTGACCAGTACAAGGACCCGGAGGCGTACTGGACCGGGTTCTCGGCCCGGGCACGGGTGATCCTCTACAATACCGACCTGGCGAAGGGCAGCCCGCCCTCGTCCGTGATGGACATGCTCAAGCCGGAGTGGAACGGCCAGGCGGCCATCCCCAACCCGCTCTTCGGCACGAGTTCCTTCCACGCCACGGCCTTGTTCCTCGAACTGGGCGACGACAAGGCCCTGCAGTTCTTCCGCGACGCGAAGGCGAACGGCTTGCAGGTACTGCCCAGCAACGGCGCGGTTCGCGAGGCCGTTGGTGAGGGCCGCGCCGCGTGGGGCATTGTGGACACCGACGACGCCAACGTGACCGTCAAGGAGGGCAAGCCGGTGAAGACGGTCTATCCCGACCAGTCCGGGATGGGCACCCCGGTCATGCCCAATACGGTCTCGCTCATCGCAGGTGCCCCCCACCCCGAGGCGGCCAAGGCGCTGATCGACTTCCTCCTGTCGGTGGACACCGAGACGCGGCTAGCAGAGCTAGATTGCGTCCAGATGCCGCTGCATCCCAACGTCCCGACTCCGCCGAACGTCAGACCGGTCGGCTCCATCAAGGCTATGGACGTCGATTACGTCCAGATCGCTGCCAACATAACGCGGGTGGACAAGACGTTGCAGGAGCTGCTCGGTCTGTGAGTGCGACTGATGCGCCCATTCGGCAGGTTCTCGGCAGTCGTTCTGGCCATCTACACCGTTCTAGTCATCGCCCCGCTGGTCGCGTTTGCCGTTCCTGCGCTGCGGGAGGGAGTCTCCCCACAGGTCTGGGGCGAACCCTGGCGGCGAGCCACGCGCACGAACCTGCTGCGGAACAGCCTGGAGTTCAGCCTACTCACCGCCACGGCCGCTACGGTGATCGGTGTTCCGCTCGGGTATCTTCTGTCGCGTACCGATGTGCCCGGTCGGCGGGCGCTCACTGCCCTTTGCGCCTCCCCTCTGTTCCTGCCTCCGTTCCTCTGGGCCAAGGGGTGGCAGATGGCCTTCGGAGCCCACGGCATGACGGGCATGGGCGGCGCAGTGCCCGTGATGACGCTGGCGCTGTTCCCGATCGTGCCGCTGCTGAGCGGCGTGGGCTTCTCTCACATCGACCCGTCGCTGGAGGATGATGCGAGGACGCTCACCGGCGAGGTCGGGGTCTTCCGCCACGTTGCCCTCCCCGCCGCGCGTCCACTGATCGCGGCGGCCTTCCTGCT
>Ga0233425_10006039_pt1 | contig 18425 bp, 14 predicted proteins | sample Watercolumn_Towu_2_FD_181712 | JGI IMG/M metagenome (GOLD analysis project Ga0233425, IMG submission 181712) | Freshwater microbial communities from Lake Towuti, South Sulawesi, Indonesia - Watercolumn_Towuti2014_140_MG | ecosystem: Environmental > Aquatic > Freshwater > Lake | place... | reverse complement strand
CCCGCCCCAGTCGACCACCTGAGGACAAGATGGTGAAGGCTTTCGAAAGGCGGCGGCCGGGGCAGCACCCGTTCGAGGTTTGTTCTAGCACGCGGCGGTGATTTGTGGCGAGCCGCCTGTTCGCCGCCCCAGGCTTGGCTTATCTCCTGCGCCGTTCCCCGACAGGGCAGGGCGGCAAGGCGGACCGGTGGAAGAAGTCCTCACCCGATGGCTCGGCACGACGGCCTCGCTGCGCACCGAGATCGTCGCGGCGATCGGCCTCGTGCTGTCCCTCGGCGTCAGCACCCACGTGCTGCTGCGCAAGCGGGTGGTGGGCGCGGCGATCGGCTGGATCGGGCTGGCATGGCTGGCGCCGGTCTTCGGCACGCTGCTCTACCTCACCTTCGGCATCAACCGGGTCGAGCGGCGCGCCCGGCGGCTGAAGCGGCGTCCCTCACAGGCCGTCGACGACACGCCGCAGCCCTCCGCCCACGTGCCCGAGCCCTACCGCGCGCTCGACCGGGCGGTGCAGGCGATCACCGGTCTGCCGACCGTGGCGGGCAATCGGATCGAGGTATTCCGCAACGGCGACGAGGCCTATCCGGCGATGCTGGCGGCGATCGCCGAGGCCCGCCGCAGCGTCGCCCTGTCGAGCTACATCTTCCGCGACGACGAGATCGGCCAGGCCTTCTGCGCGGCGCTGCGCGCGGCGCAGGAGCGGGGCGCCGAGACCCGCGTGATCCTCGACGGCATCGGCAGCGGGTACTTCTTCCCCGCGGCGTGGCGCCGCCTGCGCCGCCTCGGCGTGCCGGCCGGCCTGTTCATGCATTCCGTGCTGCCCTGGCGGATGCCGTTCCTGAACCTTCGCACCCACAAGAAGCTGCTGATCATCGACGGGCGGACCGCCTTCACCGGAGGCGTCAACATCTCCGACGGCAACCGCGTCCGCGAGAAGCCGGCCTTCCCGATCCGCGACACGCATTTCCGGATCGAGGGACCGGTGGTCGAGCACCTGACCCAGGCCTTCATCGCCGACTGGCTGTTCGTCAGCGACGAGGAGCTGGAGGGCGAGGCGTGGCTCCCACCGCTTGAGCCGGCCGGCGCCGTGACCGCCCGCGTCGTCACCTCCGGGCCCGACGCCGACATCGAGAAGATCGCCACGGTCATCCTGCAGGTCATCGCCTGCGCGAAGTCGTCGATCCGGCTGACGACGCCCTACTTCCTGCCCAACGACCTCATCGTGAATGCCCTCTGCCTCGCGGCCACGCGGGGGATCGAAGTCGATGTCGTCATCCCGACGAAAAGCGATCACCGCTTCGTCGATTGGGCGACCCGCGGCCATATCGACCCGCTCCTCAGGAGCGGCGTGCGGATCTGGATCGACGGCCCGCCCTTCGACCACTCGAAGGCGATGACCGTCGACGGGCAATGGTGCTTCATCGGCAGCGCCAACTGGGATTCGCGCAGCTTCCGCCTGAATTTCGAGCTGAACGTCGAGGTCTACGACGTGCCGCTGGCCCGCACCCTCGAAGCCTTCATCGCGGGGAAGCGGCGGACCCGTCTGACGCTGGACGACCTCGGCGCCCGTTCGCTCCCCGTGCGCCTGCGCGACGCAGCCGTCCGACTGCTTCTGCCATACCTCTGAGCCGGCCGACCGCGGCGGCCCCCTCCGGCGCGGGCGCGAGGCGCACCACGATCGGGTGATGGTCGGACAGCCCGCGGGGCAGCACCGCGCGCTCGTGGCAGACGAGCCCGCGCACGAGGCAGCGGTCGAGCCGCAGCGGCAGCACGTTGACCATGGCATGGGTCGGTCGCCGGGGGCCGACATCGCGAAACCCCGGCACGAGGGCCGGGCCGACGATGTTGTAGTCGCCGAGCACCGCGGCCTGCTGCGGCAGGTGGCTCTCGATCCGCCGGAGCTGGCGCCGGTTCAGCACCTGCCCGTGGGAAAGGTGGACGTTGGCGACGCCGAACTCGCCCCAATCGAGCACTTGGCAGACCCGGTCGATCAGCACGCCGGAGGGGAGGGCGACGATCTCGGGCGGCTTCGTCCAGGGTGTCGGGCTCCACATCGCCAGCCCGTGGATGCGCCCCGGCAGCTGCGCCCAGGCATAGACGCCGCCGACCCGGTCCTTGAGCGCGGCGATCTCCCGCGTCGCCTCCTGCATCAGCAGCAGGTCGGGCCGCTCCTGCTCGATCAGCGTGACGAGGCAATCCACCGCCGCGCCGGTGCGGCGCAGGAGGTTCCAGCTCACGATTTTTTTCGTGTCCGGACCCGGCTCGGGGGAGATCGGAGGAGGGCGTCTGAGGAGCATGCGAGTCCGATTGCCCAGGGCTCGTGACGGCTTGAGGGCGCCGCGGAGGCAATGCGCGGGCGGACGATCGGTTCGCGCCTCACCGCGCCTTACGGTCGAGAAAAGCGCCGATCCCCTCCTCCGCCGCCCGCGCCAGCATGTTCTCCGTCATCACCCGGCCGGTATGGGCGTAGGCCTCGGCCAGCGGCATCTCCAGCTGCTCGTAGAAGGCCCGCTTGCCCATCCGCACGGTGTCGGGATTGCGCGCGGCGATACCCGTGGCCAGCGCCTGAGCGGACGCCAGGGCACCGCCCGCCTCCACCACCTCGTTGACGAGGCCGAGACGCCGGGCCTCCTCCGCATCCGCCATCTCGGCGGTGAGCAGCATCCGCATCGCCGCCTTGCGCGAGAGGTTGCGCGAGAGCGCCACCATCGGCGTCGAGCAGAACAGGCCGATCTGCACGCCGGGCGTGGCGAAACGCGCCTGAGCCCCCGCGACCGCCAGATCGCAGGAGGCCACGAGCTGGCAGCCCGCGGCGGTCGCAACACCCTCCACCGCCGCGATCACCGGCTGGGGCAGGGCGGGGATCGCCGACATCACGCCCGAGCACAGCGCGAACAGCGCCTCGAACCGCCTCGCGCCGCGGTCGGCCTCGGCCCGGTAGCCGGTCATCTCCTTCAGATCGTGGCCGGCGCAGAAGGCGGGGCCGGACGCCGCCAGCACCACGGCGCGCACGCTCCCGTCCTCCGCCAACCCGGCGAAGGCATGGCGCAGGGCTTCGAGCAGGGCGAGGGAGAGCGCGTTGCGGGCCTGCGGTCGGTTGAGGGTCAGGGTGGCGACGCCGTCGCGGTCGGCGCGCAGCAGAAGGGGGGTCGGGCTGGTCTCGCTCACGGGCATCCTCGTCGCACCGATGTCGTCCACCTCGTTCTCGCGCGCGGCGCGGGACGCGGCAACACCACCCCCTAGCCCCCACTTGTGCACTGCCATACGGTGCGCCGCATCAAAGTTCCGCCAGCCTGGAGCCCGCCCCCGGTGACGACCGAGACCACCCGCCCGACGACCCGCACGCCCGACCACGCGATCGACTCGATCTTCCTCGAGCGCTGGTCGCCGCGCGCCTTCACCGGCGAGGCGGTGCCCGAGGCCGAACTGCTCCGGATGTTCGAGGCGGCGCGCTGGTCGCCCTCGTCCTACAACTCGCAGCCCTGGCGCTTCGTCTACGCGCTGCGCGGCACCCCGGAATGGGAGGGGTTCTTCGACCTTCTCGTACCGGGCAACCAGAAATGGGCGAAGGATGCCGGCGCGCTCGTGATCCTCGTCTCGAACACACGAATGAAGGTCGGCGACGCGTTCAAGCCCTCGGCCAGCCACTCCCTCGATGCCGGCGCGGCCTCGCTTGCCTTCGCGCTCCAGGCCAACCGTCAGGGCTGGCACGTTCACGGGATGGGCGGCTTCGACAAGGAGCGGGCGGTGACGGCGCTGAACGTGCCCGAGCATCATCGTGTCGAGGCGGCCTACGCGGTCGGGCGGGCCACGCCCTGGGCCGACCTGAGCGAGGAGCAGCAGGCCAAGGAACAGCCGAACGGCCGCCGCCCGATCACCGATTTCGCCTTCCGCGCCGGGTTTCCGCAGCGCGAAGACTGAGCCCCGTCACTGCGCGTCGAGTGCGGATTGTGACCGGCGCGGCGAGGGCGGATGAGAGGCGATCGGTCCCGCTGCGGCGGGACCCGCAGGACGAAGCACGACCGGCGCCGGGGGGCCGCCGCAGGTTCGGGGACATTGCCGTGCCGGAGCCGGCCGACACTTACGAAAACCTCGGCGCGGATTTCCGCTGGGAGATCCCGGAGCGCTACAACATCGCGGCCGATGTCTGCGACCGCTGGGCGCTGACCGAGCCCGACCGCACCGCGCTGCTCGTGCTCGGGCCCGACGACCGGCCCGAGACGGTGAGCTACGGCCGCCTGCGCTCCGACTCGCTGCGGCTCGCGGCGGCGCTCGCCGCGCGCGGCGTCGAACCGGGCGACCGGGTGGCGGTGCTGCTCCCGCAATCGGCCGCGGTGGTGATCACTCACTTCGCCGCCTACCGATTGGGAGCGATCGCGTTGCCGCTCGCCGGCCTGTTCGGCGAGGCGGCCCTGCTTCACCGGCTCGCCGATTCGGGCGCGCGGGCCATCGTCACCGACGCAGCCGGTCTGGCCAAGCTGGAACGGCTGCGGGCCGAGCTGCCGGATCTCGTCACGATCCTTTCGGTCGATGGGGCCGCGGAGACCGCCGAGGATTTTTTCGCGGCTCTGGAGGCGGCTCCGGACGGGTTCGACACGCGGGCGACCGGGCCGGACGATCCGGCGCTGATGATCTACACCTCCGGCACGACCGGTCTCGCCAAGGGGGCGCTCCACGGCCACCGGGTGCTGCTCGGCCACCTGCCGGGCTGGACGCTGATGCACGGCTTTCCCCCCGCGGGCACCGGGCTGATGTGGACTCCGTCCGACTGGGCCTGGGCCGGTGGGCTCCTCAACGTGCTGATGCCGTCCTTGCGCCTCGGCATGCCGGTGGTCGCCCGGGCCTCGGGCCGGTTCGAGCCGGAGGCGGCGTTTAGGCTGATGGCCGATCTCGGCGTCACCCGCGCCTTCCTGCCGCCGACCGCGCTGCGGATGCTGCGGGGCGTGCCCGATCCGCGAAAGCGGTTCGACCTCTCGCGGCTGCGCAACATCGCCTCCGCCGGCGAGGCGCTCGGGGCCGAAACCTTCGCGTGGGCGGAAGCCGCTCTCGGCCTCACCATCGGCGAGGCCTACGGCCAGACCGAGTGCAACCTCGTGCTGGCCTCCTGCGCGCAGGCCGGCGTGGCGCGGGCCGGCGCCACGGGGAAGCCGGTGCCGGGCCACCGCGTCGCGGTCCTGCGCGGGGACGGGACGGAGGCGGACACCGACGAGACCGGCGAGATCGCCGTGCGCGCCCCCGATCCGGTACTGTTCCTCGGCTACTGGAATCAGCCGGAGGCGACCGCGACGAAATTCCGCGACGGCTGGTGGATGACCGGCGATCAGGCGCGGCGCGATGCCGACGGCTACATCCGCTTCATCGGCCGGGAGGACGACCTCATCACCTCGGCGGCCTACCGGATCGGCCCGGCCGAGATCGAGGCCTGCCTCTGCGCCCATCCGGCGGTGGCCCTCGCCGCCGCGGTCGGCGTGCCCGACCCGCTGCGCACCGAGACCGTGAAAGCCTTCGTCACCCTGCGCGCGGGCTTCTCTCCCTCGGACGCGCTGGCCGCCGAAATCCTCGCCTTCGCCAAGGCCCGGCTCTCCGCCCACGAGGTGCCGCGCGCGCTCGCGTTTCGCGACACCCTGCCGATGACGACGAGCGGCAAGATCATCCGGCGGCAATTGCGGGACGAGTCGGCCTAGGGCCGCGGCGGCATCCTTGTGCCAGCCCCACCCTGGAATTAAACGCATAAAGACATCTTTATGTCTTGATTGCTCCCTAAGCCGAGCCCTGCTACAGGGATGGCCGACCCGGCTGGGTGAACCGGCCGATGCGCCGGGCCGAAGCGCCGGAACGACTCGCTGTTTCGCGCCGGCCACGACTGAAAAGGGATACCGAGATGGCAGCTGCCAAGGATTACATCGTCCGCGACATCGGGCTGGCCGATTACGGCCGCAAGGAGATCTCGATCGCCGAGACCGAGATGCCGGGCCTGATGGCGACCCGCGCCGAGTACGGCGCGAGCCAGCCGCTCAAGGGCGCCAAGATCGCCGGCTCGCTGCACATGACGATCCAGACCGCGGTGCTGATCGAGACGCTCAAGGCGCTCGGCGCCGACATCCGCTGGGTGTCGTGCAACATCTACTCGACCCAGGACCATGCCGCCGCGGCGATCGCCGCCGCCGGCATCCCGGTCTTCGCCGTGAAGGGCGAGACCCTGGAGGAGTACTGGGACTACACCTCGCGCCTGTTCGACTGGCATGACGGCGGCATGCCGAACATGATCCTCGACGACGGCGGCGACGCCACCATGTTCGTCCACCTCGGCCTGCGCGCCGAGAACGGCGACACCGCCTTCCTCGACAAGCCGGAATCCGAGGAGGAGGAGATCTTCTTCGCCCTCCTGAAGAAGAAGCTCGCCGAGAAGCCGAAGGGCTGGTTCGCGGGGCTCGCCGACTCGATCAAGGGCGTCTCCGAGGAGACCACCACGGGCGTGCACCGCCTCTACAACCTCGCCAAGGAGGGCAAGCTGCTTTTCCCGGCGATCAACGTGAACGACTCGGTCACCAAGTCGAAGTTCGACAACCTCTACGGCTGCAAGGAGTCGCTGGTCGACGGCATCCGCCGCGGCACCGACGTGATGATGGCCGGCAAGGTCGCCATGGTCGCGGGCTTCGGCGACGTCGGCAAGGGCTCGGCCGCCTCGCTGCGCAACGCCGGCTGCCGCGTCATGGTCTCGGAGATCGACCCGATCTGCGCGCTCCAGGCCGCGATGGAGGGCTATGAGGTCGTCACGATGGAGGATGCCGCGCCGCGCGCCGACATCTTCGTGACCGCCACCGGCAACAAGGACATCATCACGATCGACCACATGCGGGCGATGAAGGACCGGGCGATCGTCTGCAACATCGGCCACTTCGACAACGAGATCCAGGTCGCGGGTCTCAAGAACCTCAAGTGGACCAACATCAAGCCGCAGGTCGACGAGATCGAGTTCGCCGACGGCCACCGCATCATCCTGCTCTCGGAAGGGCGCCTGGTGAACCTCGGCAACGCGACCGGCCACCCGAGCTTCGTGATGTCGGCCTCCTTCACCAACCAGACGCTCGCCCAGATCGAGCTCTGGACGAACCCCGGCAAGTACGAGCGTCAGGTCTACACGCTGCCCAAGACCCTCGACGAGAAGGTCGCGGCCCTGCACCTCGAGAAGATCGGCGTGAAGCTCTCCAAGCTCCGCCCCGATCAGGCGGCCTATATCGGCGTGCCGCAGGCCGGCCCGTTCAAGCCCGAGCACTACCGCTACTGATCGAACCTCGCAGGGCCCGGCATCCCCCTCTGGAAGCCGGGCCCAGGGACGTCCCCACGTGATCCGGGCCACGTGATCCGGGCATGGACCGGAAGCGGGTCGGGTTCGACCGGATCAGCCTCCAGCAACAAGATTCGCGAAAGAAGCCCGGCCCACGGCCGGGCTTCTTTCGTCTGGCGGTAAGGAAATCGCCAGCACCGGCCGCCTGGGTGGGTTCGGCGACACTGTTTTCGCGTCGCGCCGGCCCCCTGGATCGCCGCTCCCGGCGCCGCCCGGCCCGCCGATCACCCGTGAGACTTCGTCAAGGGGCCATTTCGGTGGTGTGGCTTTTGGGTGCTGTGCGTCGCCGGAATGCAGGGCGGAACCGTTCGAAGCCATAAAGGCGCTTCCAGCCGGAATCGCCCCCGCGTTACAGTGGCGCGAATCTTCGGAAGCAGGTGCCCGCGCGTCGGCGAGCCGGACGCGACGGCAGGCATGTGCCCGGCGCTTTCCGGGAACTTTCCAGGCCGTGGGCGCAAGCCCCGCGGAGCGCCGGGCAGGGTGGGTTGTGGGGGCGGGACATGGGTCTGGAACGGGCGGCGCGCGTTCTGTCGCGCGTCGGCGTCCTCGTCGTCGCGGCGCCGGTGGCCGCACTCGCCGAGGGCGCTCCGTCCATCGAAGCGAAGCCGATGCTGGGAGCGATGCAGACGCACAACGTTGCCGGCCTCGCCGTCGTCCTCGGCCTGATCCTGTTCGCGACCATCCTGTCGCTCGTCTACCTGCGCGAACGCGTCAGCTGGACCCGCAAGGAGCGCGTGTATCAGGACGAGCTCGCCCAGCTCCGCGGCGCCCATGACCGGGCCGAGATGCTGCTGCATTCCGAGCGCCAGGTGCTCGTCGCCTGGGCCGGACGCGGTGAGCCGGCGATCGTCGGCGACGCCGGCTTCGCCCAAGATCTTCGGGGTCAAGATCTTCGGGGTCAGGATGCGCGAGGGATCCAGGGCGGCTCCCGGCATCTGCTGACCTTCGGCACGTGGCTCACGCCCCAGGACGCACAGCTCCTCGAGGCGGCGGTCGCCGCACTGCGCGAGCGCGGCACCGGCTTCCGGACGAACCTGCGCAGCCTCGCCGGGCGCTTCATCGAGGCGCAGGGGCAGGCGGTGGGCGGCCGGGCGCTGCTGCGCCTGCGCGAGACCACCGAGGAGCGCCGCGAGCTGATCGAGCTGCGCCACACGCTGGACGAGGCCAAGCGCGGCCTGACCGCGCTCGCAGGTCTGCTCGACGCGATCCCGCAGCCGGTCTGGCACCGCAGCCCGGACGGGGCGCTCGCCTTCGTCAACGCCGCTTATGCCGCCGCCGTCGAGGCCCCGAACCGCGAGGCCGCCCTGAACCACGGCCTCGAACTTCTCGACCGGGGCGCCCGTGAGCAGATCGCCCGCCAAGTGCGGCGGCCCGGCCTCGCGCCTCAGCCGCTGCGCCTCTCGGCGGTGGTGGCGGGCGCGCGCCGCACCCTCGACGTCAGCGAGAGCACCCTGGAGACCGGCCGCGTCGGCATCGCCGTCGATGTGTCGGAGCTGGAGAGCGTGCGGGCCGACCTGCAGCGGCAGATGGATGCCAATGTGCGCACCCTCGACCAGTTGCCGACCGCGGTGGCGATCTTCGACGCGCGCCAGCGCCTGATCTTCCACAACGCCGCCTACCAGCGCCTGTGGGATCTCGATCCGGCCTTTCTCGAAGGCCGCCCCCTCGACGGCGAGATCCTCGACCGCCTGCGCGCCGCCCGCAAACTGCCCGAGCAAGCCGATTTCCGCTCGTGGAAGGCCGATGTGCTGGCCGCCTACCGGGCGGTCGAACCGACCGACACGCCCTGGTACCTGCCCGACGGACGCACCCTGCGGGTCGTCGCCGACCCCAATCCGCAGGGCGGCCTGACCTATCTCTACCACGACGTCTCGGAGAGCATGAAGCTCGCCTCGCGCTACGACGCGCTGATGAAGGAGCAGGCCGAGACGCTTGAGGCGCTCAAGGAGCCGGTGGCGGTGTTCGGCGCCGACGGGCGCCTGACGGTGGCCAACCGCGCCTTCGCCGTCACTTGGCGCCTCGACCCGGCGACGCTGGCGGGCAAGCCGCACGTCGATGCGGTGATCGCCGCCTGCCGCGCGCTGACGCCGGACCAGAGCCCCTGGGCCGGTATCCGGCAATCGATCACCGGCCTGTCCGAGACCCGCAGCGGCCATGCCTGCCGCCTCGACATCAACGACGGCACGGTGCTCGACTGCTCCTCGCAGCCGCTGCCGCTCGGCGCCACGCTGCTGACCTTCATCGACGTCACCGCGAGCGCCAATGTCGAGCGGGCCCTGACCGAGAAGAACGACGCCCTGGAGCGCGCCTCGCAGCTGCGCGACACCTTCGTCCACCACGTCTCCTACGAGCTGCGCTCGCCGCTCACCAACATCATCGGCTTCACCCAGCTCCTCGGCGACGAGACCGTCGGCGCCCTCAACGAGCGCCAGCGCGAGTATTCCGAGCACATCATGCGCTCGTCCGCCGCGCTGCTGGTCATCATCAACGACATCCTCGACCTCGCCTCGATCGATGCCGGCTCGCTCGAACTCCAGCGCGAGACCATCGACGTGCGCTCCACCGTCGAGGCCGCCGCCCGCGGCATCGAGGACCGGCTGGCGGAATCCGATATCGGCCTCGACCTCGACGTGCCGGAGGACATCGGCAGCGTCTTCGCCGACGGCAAGCGGGTGCGCCAGATCCTGTTCAACCTGCTCTCCAATGCGGTCGGCTTCTCCGAGCCCGGCCAGCAGGTCCGCGTCGAGGCCCGACGCGAGGGGACGGCGCTGCGGCTGACGGTGATCGACCGCGGCCGCGGCATCGCGCCCGAGATCATCGACCGGGTGTTCGACCGGTTCGAGAGCAACACGCTCGGCACCAAGCATCGCGGCGTCGGCCTCGGTCTCTCGATCGTGCGCTCCTTCGTCGAGCTGCATGGCGGCCGCGTCGAGATCCACTCGGCGCCGGGGGCGGGCACCCGGGTCACCTGCCTGTTCCCGGTCGAGACGCCGCCGGGCAACAACGGGCTCGCCGAGGCCGCCGAGTAGCGGAGCGCCGGCGCGATCGGGCCGAGAGCGGTCGACGCCGAAGGGCGGGGCTCAACGCGGACGCGGAAAAAGGGTTAAACATCCCCCGCTAGGATGGTTGAGGCTTAACCCTGATCGGGGCGGCCGTTCGCGGGATTGCGGAGGATTGGGGCGTTGAGCGAGGTTCCGGACAGCACGGCGGGAAGCCCGCGGCCCGGCCCGTCGCAGGGGGAGGCCCCGTCGGCTCAGCGGCGCGGCGCCTGGGAGGTGCTGCTGCCCGAGGAGGGCGCCACCGAGGACATGGCCGCCTTCCTGGCCGGCATCCTCCGGCCCGGCGACCTCGTGGCCCTGTCCGGCGGGCTCGGCGCCGGCAAGACCACCCTCGCCCGGGCGATGATCCGCGAGCTGGCCGGCGACCCGGCGCTCGAAGTGCCGAGCCCGACCTTCACGCTGATGCAGCCCTACGAGACCCGCGCCGGCCGCGCGGTGATCCACGCCGACCTCTACCGCCTGCGCGGCCCCGACGAACTGGTGGAACTCGGCTTCGACGAGCTCTCCGAGACCGCGATCACCCTGGTCGAGTGGCCCGAGCGGCTGGGCGCCCGCGACAACCCCACCCTGACCGTCGAACTCTCCCTGCGGGCGGAGTTCGGCGAGGAGGCGCGCCTCGTGCGGATCGACGGCAGCCGCGACATGCGCGAGCGGCTGGAACGCGCCCGCGCCGTCCGGGCGCTGCTCGCCCGCAGCGGCTGGGACGAGGCCGACCGGGTTCTGATGCAGGGCGATGCCTCCTCGCGCGCCTACGAGCGCCTCGTGAAGCCCGGCGGCGAGACCGCCGTGCTGATGATCTCGCCCCCCCGCCCCGACGGGCCGCCGGTGAAGGACGGAAAGCCCTACAGCGCCGTCGTCAAGCTCGCCGAGAGCGTCCACGCTTTCGTCGGCATGGACCGGGCGCTGCGCGCGATCGGCTTCTCGGCGCCGAAGATCCTGGGCGAGAACCTCGATGCCGGCCTGCTGATCCTGGAGGATCTCGGCGCCGAGCCGGTGACCGAGAACGGCGCGCCGCGGCCCGAGCGCTACGCCGAGGCCGTCCGGCTGCTGGCCAAGCTCCACGCCACCGACCTGCCGACGACGGTGCCGGTGAGCGAGGGGATCGACCACGTCATCCCGCCCTACGACCTCGAGGCCCTGCTGTTCGAGGCGGAGCTGCTACCGGAATGGTACGCCCCCGCGATCCGCGGCACGACGCTGTCGCCGGAGGCGCGCGCGACCTTCCGCGACCTCTGGACCGAGGCGCTCAGGGACTTGGTCGCCGAGCCCGCCACCTGGACCCTGCGCGACTACCACTCGCCCAACCTGATCTGGCTGCCCGAGCGGACCGGGCTGGAGCGGGTGGGGGTGATCGACTTCCAGGACGCGGTGATGGGCCACCCGGCCTACGACGTCGCCTCGCTGCTCCAGGACGCCCGGGTCGATGCCAGCGCCGATTTCGAGCTGCGGCTGCTCGGCCTCTATATCCGCGAGCGCCGCGGTCGCGACATCGGCTTCGACATGCAGGCCTTCGCCCGCGCCTACGCCGTGCTGGCGGCGCAGCGCGCGACCAAGATCCTCGGCATCTTCGCCCGCCTCGACAAGCGCGACGGCAAGCCGGGCTACCTCGCCCACCTGCCGCGGATCGAGGGCTATCTCGCGCGCAACCTCGCTCATCCGGCGCTGGCGTCGGTGCGGGCCTGGCACGAGACCCACCTGCCGAGCCTCGTCGCGGCGCGGCCGGACGCCGACCCGTCTCCTTGATCTCCGCCCTGACCGCTCTCCTTTCGAACCGGCCCGCGAACGCGTCATGAGCGACGAGCAGAACCCCAAGAAAATCACCCGCGCCTTCGTGCTCGCGGCCGGCCTGGGCAAGCGCATGCGCCCGATCACCGCGACGCTCCCCAAGCCCCTGGTCGAGGTCGCCGGCAAGGCGCTGATCGACCACGCCCTCGACCGGGCGGCGGCAGGCGGCATCGAGACGGCGGTGGTCAACGTCCACTGGCTCGCCGACCTGATGGAGGGCCACCTCGCCCATCGCACCGGTGCGCCGGACATCGTCGTCTCCGACGAGCGGGACGCACTGCTCGAGACCGGCGGCGGCGTGAAGAAGGCGCTCGACCATTTCAAGGGCGAGCCCTTCGTGGTGTTCAACTCGGATTCGTTCTGGCTGGAGGGGCCGCGGCCCAATCTCGGCCGGCTGATCGAGGCCTGGGATCCCGACACGACGGACATCCTGCTCCTCGTCGCTCCCACCGCGACGAGCCTCGGCTACGAGGGTGCGGGCGACTTCTACATGGACCCGGACGGCCGGCTGAGCTGGCGCGGCGAGCGCGAGGTCGCGCCCTTCATCTATGCCGGCGTGGCGATCCTGAAGCCGGAGCTGTTCGCCGACACGCCGGAGGGCTCCTTCTCCCTGACCCTGCTGTTCGACCGGGCGATCCAACGCAACCGCCTCCAGGGCCTTCGCCTCGACGGGCAGTGGCTGCATGTCGGCACGCCGGAGGCGATCGAGGCGGCCGAGGCGCGGGTGCGGGAGAGCGCCCGGATCGTTTGACCGGCATCCCCGTTGTCGGGGCTCTGCCGCGGGGTTTTGTCAGGACATGAGCCTTCTTCACGACGCGGTCGAGCGGTTCCGCACCACGCTCAAGGCCTATGCCGGCGACGAGACGCTGATGCAGGCGGCCGTCTCGGCCTGCGCCAACGTCGCGGTCGCCGACGGCGAGTTGATGAGCGAGGAATTCGAGACGGCGCTGGCGGGCATCCGGGCGAACCCGATCATCGAGAAGGGCTACGACAGCCTGATGCTGGAACACGCCCTCTACGAGGCGCTCGGCCGCGCCCGCACCCGCGCCGGCCGCGCGGAGAACCTCGTGCGCATCGGTGCCGTCGCCGGACGATCCGAGGAGCAGCGCCGCAACGTCTTCCTCGTCGCGGCGGACGTGGCCGACCACGAGGGCATCGGAAACGAGGAGCACGCCGCGCTCGCCGAGGTCGGCGCCGCCCTGCGGCTCGACGGAGACGCGCTGCTCCGGCGGTTTCCGGAGGTGTGAGCCGGACCCGAGCATCCTGAACACTTCATCTCCCCGCATGCCGGGAGAGGCGAAAGCTCGGCGGAGCGGATCGGCAAAAGTCCGTCGTTCCCGCTCACATCCCCTTAAGCCTCTTTCTCAAGCGGCGCTTCACGCGCGGCTGGCACTGTCGCTCCCCAGACGTGCCGGGCCTCCGGCTCGGGCCGGCCTTGAGGGGACCTGCGTGGAACCGATAACCCTTGCGGTGAGCGTGATCGGCCTGAGCATCGCCGCCGCGATGCTGGCGCTGGTCCTGGTATCGCTCCGCCGCACCTCCGTGGTGCCGGATTCCGATGTGACGGAGGCGCTTCAGGACCGGCTCTGGCAGATCGCCGAGAGCGAGGAGCGCTACCGGGTTCTGGTCGAGGCCACGACGGAGGCCGTGGTCCAGCGGGACGGTCAGGGACGGATCACCTTCGCCAGCGAGGGCTTCGCCGCCCTGCTCGGCGTGAAACCGCTGGATCTGATCGGCTCGACGCTGACCCCGCAGGTGATCGAGCGCGGCGCGAGCGAGCAGCGCTCCGACGGCGTCAGGGTGATCGAGGAGCGCCTGCTGCCGGTGGACGGCGTGCCGCGCTGGTTCTCCTTCATCGAGATGGCGGGGACCGGCAGCGCGAACGGTCCGAGCTCGCTGCGGGCCGGGCACGACGTCACCGAGCGCGTCGAGGCGGCGCGCTCGCTCGACGAGGCGAAGAGCCGGGCCGAGGCCGCCAACGTCGCCAAATCGCGCTTTCTCGCCACCGTCAGCCACGAGTTGCGCACGCCGCTGAACGGCATTCTGGGCATGGCCGACCTCCTGCTCGAGACCCGGCTCGATCCCGAGCAGCGCACCTATGTCGAGGCGTTCCGCACCAGCGGCAAGGCGCTGCTCGGCCTCGTCGACGGCATCCTCGACTTCTCCCGGATCGAGGCCGGCCGCCTCGACCTCGCCGCCGAGCCCTTCGACGTCGCCGCCGTGGTCGAGGGCGTGGTCGAGCTGCTGGCGCCGCGCGCGCAGGACAAGGGCCTGGAGATCGCCCTGGACATCGCCGACGACCTCGCGGCCCTGCGCGTCGGCGACGCCGACCGGGTGCGGCAGATCCTCGTCAACCTCGCGGGCAACGCCATCAAGTTCACGCAGAGCGGCGGCGTCGGCGTCAGCCTGGCGCGCGCGGGGGAGGGGCTCGTCCTCACGGTGGAGGATACGGGGCCGGGCATCCCCGAGGAGCGCATCCCGATCCTGTTCGAGGAGTTCGAGCAGGGCGACGACAGCGCGAGCCACGAGGGCACGGGGCTGGGGCTCGCCATCACCCGCCGCCTGGTGGAGCGCATGAGCGGCACGATCGAGGCCCGCTCGACGGTCGGGCGCGGCTCGACCTTCCGGGTGGCGCTGCCGCTGCCGGCGGCGGAGGGGGCAAAGGCCCCCGGGAGTCCCGGCCTCGCGCCGCGAAAGGTGCTCATCGTCGCCGATTCCGCCTTCCAGGCGCCGTTCCTGGCGCGGCGCCTCAGCCGCTCCGGTGCGGCGGCGGTGGTCGTGAACAGCGTGGAGGCCGGCCTCGACGCGCTCTCGGGCGTCGCCTTCGACGCGCTCATCGCCGACCGCAGCCTCGGCGATGCCGCCGTGCGGCGGCTCGCGGCGGAGGCCGCCCGCAGCGGCGTGCGCTGCAGCCTGATCCTGCTTTCGCCCTTCGACCGGCGGGAATTCGGCGCCCCGAACGCGGCGGGCTTCGACAGCTACCTGATCAAGCCGGTGCGGGCCCGCTCGCTGTTCGACCGCCTGCTGGAGCCGCGATCCGCCGCCTCCGCCGAGGCGCCGGCCGAGCCGGCCGCGGAGCCGGCGCTCGCCGGCGGCGCGCCGGGCCGCCGGGTCCTGCTGGCGGAGGACAACCCGATCAACGCGCTGCTCGCCACCAGGGCTCTGGAGCGGCTCGGCGCGCGAGTGATCCACGTCCGCGACGGGCTCGAGGCGCTGGCGGCGGCGGACGGGCAGGGACCGTTCGACCTCGCCCTGATCGATATCCGCATGCCCGGCCTCGACGGCCTGGAGGTCGCCCGCCGCATCCGCGCCCGCGAGGCCGAGGCCGGCACGGCCCCGCTCCACCTCGTGGCCCTCACGGCCAATACCGGCCGCGAGGACGTCGCCGCCGCTCACGCGGCCGGCTTCGACGGCTTCCTGCCCAAGCCGCTCAACCTGCGCGCCCTGCCGGGGCTGCTGGACCGCCGCGCGGAGGCGGCCTGAACGCAAAAAGAGGATTTCATCCCCTCGCCCTGGTGCGAATTCTGCCTCATGGTCCCCGCCGAAACGACGGGGAACGCATGACCGGACCACGAGGCTGTCATCCTGGGGCATCGCCGGGGAGGGGCCGGCGATGAAGCTGATCCAGTGGCTCGCGGCCCTGCCCGCCCTCGGGATGCTGGCGGGACCGTTCTTCCTGAACCGGGTCGAGCCCCTGGTGCTCGGCATGCCGTTGCTGCTGGCGTGGCTCGTCGGCTGCACGGTCGCGACCTCGGCCATCATGGCGCTGATCTACCTCACCGATCCCGCCAACCGGGAACCGGAGGAGGGACCATGAACGCGGCGCTTCCGATCATCGCGCTCGCCGTGGTGGTGGCGCTCGGCCTCGGCCTGCGGGCCCGCTCCGGGCACGACATGGACATGGAACAGTGGAGCGTGGGCAAGCGCGGCTTCGGCACGCTGCTCGTCTTCCTGCTGATGGCAGGCGAGATCTACACCACCTTCACCTTCCTCGGCGGCTCGGGCTGGGCCTACGGCAAGGGTGGGCCGACCTACTACATCCTCTGCTACCTGACGCTGATCTACGTCATCTCCTACTGGATCCTGCCGCCGGCCTGGCGCTTCGCCAAGGAGCGCAACCTGTTCTCGCAGCCCGACTATTTCGCCGCGCGCTACGACAGCCGGAGCCTCGGTATCCTGGTCGCGCTGGTCGGAATCGTGGCGCTCGTTCCCTACATGGTGCTGCAGCTCAAGGGCCTCGGCATCATCGTCGCCACCGCCTCCTACGGCGCGATCTCGCCGACGCTGGCGATCTGGATCGGCGCGGTGGTGCTCACCGTCTACGTCATGGTCTCGGGCGTGCGCGGCTCGGCCTGGACCGCCGTGCTCAAGGACTTCATGATCCTGTTCGTGGTGATCTTCCTCGGGATCTATCTCCCGTATCACTACTACGGCGGCATCGGCGCGATGTTCACCGCGATCGACGGTGCCAAGCCCGGCTTCCTCGCCCTGCCGGACCGCGGCCAGAGCGCGACGTGGTTCGCCTCGACCACGCTGCTGACGGCGCTCGGCGGCTGGATGTTCCCGCACATCTTCGCCTCGATCTACACTGCGAGCGACGCCCGTACCTTCCGGCGCAACGCGGTGTTCCTGCCGCTCTACCAGCTCATGCTGCTGTTCGTGTTCTTCGCCGGCTTCAGTGCCGTGCTGCAGGTGCCGGGGCTGACGGGGCCGGACGTCGATCTCTCGCTCTTCAAGATCGCACTCCAGACCTTCCCGCCGTGGTTCGTCGGCATCATCGGCGCCACGGGTGTGCTGACGGCTCTGGTGCCGGGCTCGATGATCCTGATCGCCGGCTCGACGCTGATCGCACAGAATCTCTACCGGCCGCTGGCGCGCAACGCGACCGACGCCACCACCGGCCGTCTCGCCAAGGGCATCGCGCCGCTGCTGGCCCTCGCCTGCGTCGGTTTCACCCTGTACGGGGGCGAGACCATCGTGCAGCTCCTGCTGATCGGCTACGCGGTCGTCACCCAGCTCTTCCCCGCCTTCATCTTCAGCCTCATGCCCAACAACCCGCTCACCCGGGCAGGGGCCATGGCGGGAATCCTCGCCGGCGTGGCCGCGGTCGCGGTGACGGTGGTCGGCGGCTACACGCTCGCCAAGCTGTTCCCGGGCCTGCCGGGGCCGGTGCAGGATCTCAACATCGGCGTCGTGGCGCTGGCGCTCAACCTCGCCGTGGCCTTCGCCGTCAGCCTCGCGGGCCGCGGGGGGCAGCGGACGGCAATCCCCTGAGGCCCGGGAGGATGGCCGGGCGGTCAGCGCCCGGCCGGTTCCGGCTCGCCGGCGCGTTCCTCCGTTGCGTCCGGCACGGAGTCGTCCACCCGCGCGTCCTCGAAGGCCTCACCGGTCCAGATGCGGACGGTGACGGTCGCCCGGCCGTCCTCGACGACGATCCGGTTGTAGGCGTTGGGCTCGTTGCCGCGCAGCCGGGTCGAGGTGGCCGAGCCCGCCTGCACCGCGAGCAGCCGGGCGCCGCCGGCCTGCGCCCGGCCGCGGTCGACCGCGACCGTGTCGGGCTCGGTGCCGGTCTCCGGCGCCTCGGCGAAGCGGGCGTAGTGGCGGTGGAGATGGCCGGCCAGCGTCAGCCCGACGCCGTGGCGGCGGAAGGCGTCGAGAGCCTCGTCGGCGCGGCCGACGAGGCGGGCCTCCGCGTCCCAGGGTGGCGGCATGAAGGGGTGGTGGCCGACCACGATCCGGAACACGTGGTCCGGCAGCGCCGCCAGCCGCTCCTCCGTGCGGGCGATCTGCGCCCGGGTGATCTTCCCCTGCGACCAATCGGTCTCCGGTGCCCAGGTCCGCACCGTGTTGAGGCAGACCACCGCGATCTCGTCGTCGAGGAAGGTCGGTTCGGTGTCCCGCGCGATGAAGCGGCGGTAGCGGCCGAAGGGATGGAAGAAGCGGGTGAAGAGCTTGAAATAGGCGATGTCGTGGTTGCCCGGCACCGCGATCCAGGGTGCGGTGAGACGGTCGAGGAAGGCGCGCGCCTCCGCATATTCCTTGCGCCGCGCCCGCATGGTGAAGTCGCCGGAGGCGACGATCAGGTCCGGCGGATCGCGGTTCAGCTCGTTGGCGAGCCCCTCGACCACCGCCGTGTCGGTGCGGCCGAAATGCAGGTCGGAGATGTGGGCGATCCGTCTCACTCTGCCAGCTCCTTGGACAGATCCTTGGCCGCCTCGGGGACGATCACGGTCAAT
>Ga0233425_10006037_pt1 | contig 18426 bp, 11 predicted proteins | sample Watercolumn_Towu_2_FD_181712 | JGI IMG/M metagenome (GOLD analysis project Ga0233425, IMG submission 181712) | Freshwater microbial communities from Lake Towuti, South Sulawesi, Indonesia - Watercolumn_Towuti2014_140_MG | ecosystem: Environmental > Aquatic > Freshwater > Lake | place... | reverse complement strand
GTCCGCGACCACCACCTTCTTCAGCATGCCGACCAGGATGAGGAAGAGCGCCTCGCCGGCCTGCTGCCGGCTCAACCGCGGGGTGTGGCGGAACTGCGGCATGAACTCCTTGGCCCGCACGATCGGACCCGCCACGAGCTGGGGGAAGAACGCCACGTAGGTCGCGAACTCGACGAAGCTCCTCGACGGCTCGATCTTCCGGCGGTACACGTCGATCGTGTAGCTCAGCGACTGGAACGTGTAGAACGAGATCCCCGCGGGCAGGATCAGCCGGAGGTAGTGCGGCGTGACCTCGATCCCTCCGAGCGCGAGCGCCTCGGTCGTGGCCCCGATGAAGAAGTCGGCGTATTTGAAGACCCCGAGTACGCCGAGGTTGTAGACGAGCGAGGCCGCGAGCAGCGCCGTGCGACCCCTGGGGTTCTCCACGACGCCCATCCAGAGCCCGCAGTAGTAGTCGGCCACGGTGGACGCGATGATGAGCAGGACGAACGTCGCGTTCCAGCCCATGTAGAACAGGTAGCTCGCCACCAGGAGCAGGACGAGGCGCACCATGCGGTAGCGCACCACCGCCCAGAACGCGAGGAACACCAGGACCAGGAACAGGACGTACTCGAAGCTGTTGAAGAGCATCGCGGCAGCCCCGGGGCTTTATCACGGTTTCGAGGCTCGCACCATGGGGACGTAGGTCTCGAGCAACGTCCGGCGGATGTCGTCGATGGGGAGGTCGGCGTGGGTACCGCGGCTCGACCGCGCCAGCTCGACCACGGGCGCGGCGTCGCTCTCGATGTACTTCGTGGGACGGATGTAGGGCTCGAGGTCGTCCGTCATCGCGGTTGCCGCTTTTTCACGTGGCCGAGCATAGCAGCTCGCGGAACGAAGGTGGGGTCTCGTGCATGCCCTGCAATTGGTTGTGGCCACGGGGAAGAGAACCAGGACATAATGTTAGTGTGGAAAGGGGGTTCTTATGTCATTCGCCGTGAAGATGCTCGGGACCGTTCTCTGAGCGAGCCTGGTGTACGCAGGTTGCGTATACTGGCCGTTCCAAGGGCACACGTTCATCGGCTCGTCGCTCGGCTTGATCGTCCTTGTCGCTGGGGTCGTGGAAGCGTTGGTGAACAAGAAGAAGGAGTCGTAGGTCCGGGAACGGACGCGGGGCTCTACTGCCCCGGCATGAGCACGCTGACGTCCTCGATCGGCTCGTGCATGCCTTCGCCCTGGAGGTCCGCGATCAGCATGCGGGTCAGCGCGTCGCTGAACATCTCGAGCGCCACGCGGTCCGTGTCGGCTTCCATGTGAGAGCCGCCGATGCCCGAGTCGTCCGTCAGATAGACGTACGGGGTCGAGGTGTATGTCCCCATGGCGCGCCACAGGTACTCGACCACCCGGTCGGCGCCGCTGGCCGCGACCGGGAGCAGCCTGATGCCGCGGCGCGACGCGTCCACCATGGCCTCGCGATAGGTGTACTGGGTCGGGTACGCCTGGGGCGGCGCGTCGCCGATGATCACGAGGACGCGCACGGCCTGGCCCGTGCTCCACTGGAGCGTGGTCAAGGCCGCGGCGAGCCCCATGTTGACGTCCTCCGGGTAGTCCCCGCCGCCCGACGCATCGACGAACCGCATCCGCGCCACGAACTGGTTCACGTCGGGCGAGAACGGGATCTGCTCGATCGGGACGTAGTCGCCCCGGTCTCGGTAGAAGGTCGCAGCCACCCGGACCTGGACCTGCGGCAACGAAGCCTGGACCCGGGCCACGATGCCCACGACCTCTTCGTTCACGTACCGAAGCTCGTCGCCCATGCTGCCCGTGACGTCGATGAGGAATGCGAGGTCCAGCGCGGCAGGTCCCGCGGCCACGGCCTGCGGCAGCCGGATGACGATGTCGCGGCCGTCGCCCTGCCCGGGGATGGGGACCGTGGCCTGCGACGTCGTCCCCTGGTGGCTGATGAACACCGTCGCGCTCCCGCTCGCCTGGGGCGCGACCACGCCCGGGAAGTAGTCCCACCACCCGTCGGCGTGGGTCCGGCCGGCCACCTGGACTCCCCCGCTGACCACCGTGACGACCGCGTCGTGGACCGGGCGGTCCTGGCCGTCGACCACCCTGAACCTCACCCGCCGGGACAGGTCGATCGCGAGCTGCGACCCCTCGTACGGATGCCTGGACAGGTAGTCGAGGTAGTTCGCTCTCCGGTCCACGTCGCTCACCGTGGCCGCGGTCAGGCGGCTCACGACCTGGACGACCTGAGTGACCGGGGGTGACATCCATTCGGTGGTCGGAGCAGGTGCCATCTCGTCCCGGTAGACCGCGCCTCCCGAATCGGCCTCGCCCTCGCCCGCTTCCATGATCGGTGCGGCCGGGGTGGCCATCGAAGGCTCGGGCGCCGGCGCTTCCCGCGGCCGGTGTCCGCGACGACCCTCGCGTCGCGGCGCCCTCTCCTCGGATGTGACAACGGGAGACATTGCGGGTGGGGGCGGAGCGGGTGACGGGGTGACCGCGTAGGTCCCGGGTGTCACGGGAGCCGGCCCGCCACCCGAAGGGATCACGGCGCCCGGGGCTGCCCGCACGCGGATCGGGGCGCTCGGCGCGACCAGGGAACCGTCCACGCGCACGTCATCGTCCGCCGGCATCGGGGGCGTGTCGACCGCGGCTGAGACGGCCTGCTCTTCCATCGCAGGGGCGTCACGCCCGGCCGGCGCGGCCTGGACGACCAGCGCATCCGGCGAAGGTTCCGACGGGGGCGGCGTGGTCCCCCCCTCGTATGTTCCCGATCCGCCGCACCCGGCATACATCGCGGCGATGACCAGCACCCCCAGCACAGCAGACTTCGTGGACATGCGACCTCCTCGACAGACTCTACTACGGACGGCGGGCCGAAAAGCTCTCCCCCTCCCGCTCCCGCTCCCGCTCCCCCTCCCGCTCCCGCCTATCCTCATACCCCGTCATCCACCTTCACCAGGGGCAGGGTGATGATCACCGTGAGCCCTCCGTGCTTCGAGTTGACCGCGTGGATCGCTCCGCCAGCTCGGGTGACGATGCCCTCGCACAGCGCGAGCCCGAGCCCGGTCCCAGATCCAGGGTCCTTCGTGGTGTAGAACGGCTCGAAGATCCGCTCCAGGTCGCCCTCGGGGATTCCGGGTCCCGTGTCGCTCACGCTGAGCTGCACCTGTCGACCCGCCTCGAGCAGCTCCGCGCGGACACGGATCTCGCCCGAGCCCGCCATCGCGTCCGCGGCGTTCAGGAGGATGTTGACCAGGACCTGCGTGAGCTGGTCGGTCCCGACGTTGACCAGAGGCAGATCGCCGTCCGTCATGACCTGCACATCGATCTCGCGGAACGTCTTCTGGGGGCGCAGCAGGCCGACCGCCGCGTCGATCGCCACGACCGCGGAGCCGGGCAGGTCTTCCTGCCCGGGCTTCGCCCTCGCGTACTCGAGCAGGTCGCGGATGATCCTGTTCACGCGCTCGGCCTCGCGCCTGATGCGCTCGATGTACTCGCGCCGCTCGTCGTCATCGGTGTCGCCCTCGATGAGGACCTCGGCGAGTCCGATGATGGCGCTGACGGGGTTGCCCACCTCGTGGGCCACGCCGGCGGCGAGTGATCCGACCGAGGCGAGCCGCGCGGAGCGCACGAGCTGGTGCTGGGTGGACCCGAGCTCGGCGGCCGTCCGCTCCAGCTCCTCGAGCTGTGCTTCCAGGCTCGCCTTCTGCTCGCGGAGCCTGGTGGTCATGGTGTTGAATGCGCTCGCGGCGGACGCGATCTCCCGCCCCCCCTTGACGGGCACCTTGACGTCGAGCCGGCCGAGGGCCACCTGCTCCGTTGCGCGCGTGAGGTCCTCGAGGGGGCGGACGATGAGCGTGGTGAAAGCGACGTACCCGAAGCCGAGGAGCAGCAGACCGCTGGTGAAGAGGTAGATGAGGAGCGGCTGCGCGAGGCGGCGCAGGTCCACGCTGCTCGCTTCGAGCGACACCAGCGCGACCACCGACCCGCGTCCCCCGCCGAGGGGCTCGACGAGGACCATCTCGTGCCCCCCGGACGCCACGCGTTCGAGCTGATACGGCCTCGGCCGGCGGGGATCGATGCCCTCGAGGTCGATGGGCCGCTCCGAGAGCGAACGCTGGACCACGGGCTCGCCCCGCGCGTCGTACAGGCCGATGGCCGTGATCCCCGACGTCTCGATGACCGAGTCGAACGCCTGGCTCGCCTCGTCAGGCGAGGCGTTCGCCCTGAGCTGCTGGGCGATCCCCCGGACGACCACCCGTGCTGCGGCCAGGCCGTTCTCCCGTTGCTGCATGTCGAGCGAGGTCCGGACCACCCAGAGCAGGGCCACGGACGTGAACCCGAAGACCACCACCATGAGCGTCACCAGGCCGAGCACGATCTGCGCGCGCAGGCCCAGGTGCTGGACCATCATGTCCCGGATGGTGCCCGCAGTCGCACCGGTCCGCAAGACGCCCTGATCGTCGGCTTCGCCGACAGGCTGCAGGCTACAGACTACAGGCTTCAGTGCGAAAACCTGGCATGGCTCAACCTCTGACTCTTCGCCTCGCGGGTGGTCCCCAGGACACCACAGAATGATCGCCCCGCCGCAGCCTGCAGGCCCTGGAGCCTGGAGCCTGGAGCCTGGAGCCTGGAGCCGACGATTATGGAGACGTTCCCCGGCTTGCGTGGAAGTATTTCGGCGGTATGGTGTTCGCTGTCGCGGCCGGAATAGAGTCCGGTTCCGATCGTTGAGTTCTCATACAGGGCAAGGCCGATGCATCACACGAGCTCGATGAACCAGTGGGCCCCTCTGCTGGCGCTGACCGTGCTGGCCACGTCGTGCGGCTGGGGTGGCGACACCGTGACCCCGGAGCCCGCGAGCGACGGAGGCCAGGCCGCCACGGCGCCGGCGCAGGAGCCCGCGCCGGGCCCGCCCGCAAACCCGACCAAGACCGATGAGCACGCCGAGGCCACTCCACCGTCGGCCGAGCCAGTCCAGTGCACGCCGCGCGAGAGCCTCGCCCCGCTCGTCACCAAGCTCCAGCCCTCGGTCGTCAACATCTACGCGACCAAGCTCCGCGCGCAGTACAACCCCCTCGCGCCCTTCTTCTTCCCGGACCAGCCGCACATCACGAAGCAGCAGTCGCTGGGCTCGGGGTTCATCTACGACTCGGCCGCGGGCCTGGTCGTGACCAACCACCACGTCATCGCCCAGGCCGACGCCGTGAAGGTCCGGCTCTCCGACCGGCGCGAGCTCGACGCCCGCATGCTCGGCAGCGATCCGCAGACCGACATCGCTCTGCTCCAGGTCGAGCCCGCGGCCGACATCCAGGCGGTCGAGGCTGGTGACTCCGATGCGCTCCAGGTCGGTGACTGGGTGCTGGCGATCGGCAACCCGTTCGGCCTCTCGCAGACGGTGACGGTCGGCATCGTGTCCGCGCTCTCGCGGACCATCGGCGCGGGACCGTACGACGACTTCATCCAGACCGACGCCTCCATCAACCCGGGGAACTCGGGTGGTCCGCTGTTCGACATGCGAGGGAGGGTGGTCGGCATCAACACCGCGATCCACCGCGAGGGTCAGGGCATCGGGTTCGCTATCCCCATGAGCCTCGCCGTGCCGCTCCTCGACCAGATCCGCACGACCGGCCGTGTCGTCCGCGCGCAGCTCGGCGTGATCATCCAGGACGTGACGCCCGACATGGCCCGGGCCATGTCGATGGAACGTCCGCACGGCGCGCTCGTCGTCCAGGTGATGGCCGGGACGCCGGCGGAAGCGGCCGGCCTCCGGTCAGGCGACATCATCGTCGAGTTCAACCATCACGTGATCGAGGTGTCGCGGAACCTGCCCACGCAGGTGGCCCGCGCCCGGATCGGCGAACGGCTCCCGATCGTCGTGCTGCGCGGGGGCCAGCGGACGGAGGTCGCGGTGACCCTCGCGCCGCAGCCGCAGCCGCAGATGGTCCCCGGGCCCTGGGGTCCTCCGGGCTATCCGGGTTACCCGGGCGACCCGGGCTTCCCTGGCGGGCCAGGCCCTGGCTCACCCGGCGGGCCGGGGCCAGGGCCCCAACCCCCGGGCTACGGGTATCCTCCGTTCGGCAGGTGAGGCCGATCATGAAGGTCCACCACACGACGACACAGGTCCGGTTTGCCGAGACAGACGAGTCGGGCATCGTCTACTACGCGAACTACTTCATTTTCTTCGAGCTCGGCAGGGTGGAGATGTTCCGGGAGCTTGGGCTGCCGTACGACTACCGGCTGCCCATCGTGGAGACGTACTGCCGATACCACGCTCCTGCGAAGTTCGGCGACGTGCTCGAGATCCGGACCTCGCTGGAAGAGGTGCGGAGCAAGGGATTCCGGCTCGGCGCCAGGATATACCGGACGACGACCGACGGGAGCGAGCCCAGGCTCCTCGCCGAGGGGTACACGGCCATGGTGACCACGGACGAGACCGGCACGCCGTGCCCCCTGCCGCCCGAGTTCCGCCGCGCCTTCGAAGAAGGGTGAAACGCGCCGGGATAACAGATAGGGGAGACCCATGTTCACGTTCCTGCACGCAGCAGACGTCCACCTCGACAGCCCGCTGATCGGACTCTCGCGTTACGAAGGCGCGCCGGTGAAGGAGATCCGGAGTGCGACCCGGCAGGCCTTCGAGAACCTCGTGTCCCTGGCCCTCGAACGCCGCGTGTCTTTCGTGATCCTGGCCGGCGATCTCTATGACGGCGACTGGAAGGACTTCACGACCGGCCTGTTCTTCGTGCATCAGATGGCCCGGCTGCGCGAGGCGAGCGTCCCTGTCTTCCTGGTCTCCGGGAACCACGATGCCGACAGCCAGCTCACCCACTCCCTCCCCTTGCCCGACAACGTGCGCCGCTTCTCCTCCTCCGAGGCCGAGACCTACCGGCTCGACGAGCTCGACGTCGCCGTGCACGGCCGGAGCTATCCACGGCGACAGGTGGATGAGGACCTGACGGAGTCGTACCCGGATCCCATGCCGGGCATGCTCAACATCGGCGTCCTGCACACCAGCCTCGACGGCCGCCCGGAGCACGCCTGCTACTCGCCGTGCTCCCTCGACGGACTGCGCGCCAGGGGCTACGACTACTGGGCACTCGGACACGTGCACGCCGAGGAGGTCGTGAGCGAGGAACCCTGGGTGGTCTTTCCCGGCAACATCCAGGGGCGCCACGCGAGAGAGCTCGGGCCCAAAGGCTGCGTGCTGGTCAGCGTCGACGACGGCGAGGTCCTCGGCGTCGAGAAGCAGACGCTCGATGTCATGCGCTGGGCCTGCTGCCAGATCGACGCCTCTACCGCCACCACCGCCGAGCACGTCATCGAGGAGGCGGCCAAGGCGTTCGACCGGCTCGCCGACGAGACCGACGACCGCCTCCTTGCCGTCAGGCTCGAGATCCGCGGCAACAGCGCGGCACACCGCGAGCTCGTCGCGCGGCGCGAGCAACTCCTCCAGGACATCCGCGCCGTGAGCCTCGATCGCGGCGGTGGGCGGCTGTGGCTCGAGAAGGTCATCGTCGCGACCCAGACCCCGCCGCTGACCACGGGGGCCTCGGCGCAGGCCACCGAGGAGCTCGGCCAGATGATCAGGCCGCTCGAGAAGCTGGTCGCCGACGAGGCGCTCGTCACGGACCTCGCGGACGCGTTCAAGGCGCTCTGGACCAAGCTGCCGGCCAAGGTGCAGGGGCTCGTCGCGCAGTCAAACGACGACGCGTGGCCCGCGACGGCGGCGCAGGTGCTGGCCGAGGCGCGAGAGATCGTCCTGACCGCGCTCTCCGAGGAGAGGAGGTGAGGCGGTGCGCATCGACGAGCTGATCCTCCGCGCCGTGGGCCCGTTCACCGGGAAAGACCTGGACTTCTCGCGCGGCGACCTCGGGCTCCACGTCGTCTTCGGCCCCAACGAGGCCGGCAAGAGCTCGGCGCTCCAGGCGCTCCAGGCGGCGCTGTTCGGATTCGACGATCGCTCCCGCGCCGGCTTCCTGCACGGGAACGCCAAGCTCGCCGTGGGCGCGAGGCTGCGCACGGCGAACAGCGAGCGAATCGCCTTCGTGCGGCACAAGAAGCGAAAAGGCTCGCTCTCCGAGCTCGAGACCGGCGATGTCCTCCCCGACGAGGCGCTCGACCCCTACCTCAGCGGGCTCACGGAGCACACGTTCGCCACGCTCTTCGGGATCGATCACGACAGGCTGGTCGAGGGCGGCCAGGAGATCCTGGAGCAGCGCGGCGACCTCGGCCAGGCGCTCTTCGCCGCGGCCTCGGGTGTCGGGCGGCTGCGCACCGTGCTCGAAAGTCTCGAGAGACAAGCCGACGGGCTCTTCTCCGTGCGCGGGAGAGTGAACACCATCCCTCGCCTTGCGACCGGCGTCCGCGATGCCGAGAACGCGGTGAAGCAGACGAGCCTGAAGGTCAAGGACTGGGAGCGCGCGACACAGCGTCTCGAGGCGGCCCGGAAGGCGCTCGAGCGGCTCAACGCGGAGCGATCGGAGCTCACCACGGAGAAGAACCGGACCGAGCGGTGGCTCCGCGTCCTCCCCAGGCTCGCCAGGCGTCGGGCACTGATCGCCGAAGACGAATCTCTGCCCGCCGCGCCCGACATCGCCGCCGACTTCTCGACCCGCTGGGTGTCCGCAGTGAGCGCGGCCGACTCCACGCGCGAGCAGCTCGCCGAAGCGACCCAGAGGAGAGAGCAGCTCCACGAGTCGATCTCCGAGATCGAGCCCGACGCCCGTGTCCTGGGCGCAGCCGCGCGCATACTGAAGGCTTGCACCGACTTCGCGGTGAACGACAAGACGCTGGGCGACAGAGAACGGGTCGACTCGGCCGTCCGCACGCTCAGAAACACCGCGCGCGAGGTGCTCAGGCGACTGCGCGCCGACCAGTCGATCGACGACCTGCCGACGCTGCGGCCGGGACTGGAGGCGATCCGGCGTCCGCTCGAGGATCTGATCAGCAGCCACTCCGGGATCGTGAAGGAGCACCGGAAGGCGCAGCAGCGCCACGAGGAGCTTGAGGAGGCGCACACGCGGCTCCGGGATCCGGGAGACCATGCGAGTGCCGGCGTCGACGTCGGCCCGCTCGAGCACGCGGCTCAACACGCGCGGCGCGAGGGCGATCTGTCGCGCCAGCTCGCGCTCGAGGCGCGCAAGGTCGCCGACCTGGATCGCGCCTGCGGTGACGAGCTCTCGGCCCTTGGCCGCTGGCCGGGCCCGCTCGACCGGATCGACGCCCTGCCCCTGCCCGGCGAGGAGACCATCGCGATCCACGCCGAGGAGCAGGCCAGGCTCGGGGAGATGTTGCGGGAGCAGTCCCAGAGCCGTGATACCACCTTCGCGCAGCTCTCCGAGGTTGAGCGCGACCTCCGGGTCCTGGCCATCCAGTCGGCCGTGCCGTCGGAGGATGAGCTGGTCGGCGCACGCGGCGTGCGGGATCGCGGCTGGAGCCTCGTGCGGCGTGCGTGGCTCGAGGGCGCCGACGTCACGACCGAGGCCGAGACCCTCTTCCCCGACACACGACCGCTCGATCGCGCCTATGAGAAGAGCGTGACCGACGTCGATGCCGTCGCCGATCGACTCCGACGCGAAGCCGAGCGCGTGGCCAGCCGCGCGCAGCTCGAGGCCCGTCGCATGGCCCTCGTCGAGCAGGCTCGTGCCGCCGAGCAGGACCTGGCGAGCCTGGCGCGCGAGCGCGAGCTCGCGGAGGACCGGTGGCGATCGCTCTGGGCACCCGCGGAGATCGCGCCAGGGACGCCGGCGGAGATGCGCGCGTGGCTTCCTCGGCTGGCGTCGCTGCGCGACCGCTTCCACGACCTGCGGGATACGCGGGAACGGCAGCGGCAGACCCAGGAGGTGATCGCGGGTCACTCCCAGGAGCTCCGCGCCCAGCTCGGTGCACTGGGGTCCACACCCGGTCCGGAGGCCGAGCTGCCCGCGCTCCTCTCCACTACCGATCAGATCATGGAGCGGCGCACGGAGCAGATCGCCCGACAGAAGGAGCGTACACGCGTCGAGCGCGAGCTGGAGCGTGCCGCGGTGGAGCTCGAGCGGACCACACAGGAGCATGCGGCGTGGCAGGCCGAGTGGGCGGTGCTCGTGAAGCCGCTCGGCCTACCCACCGACGTGAGCACCAAGTCCGCGAAGAGCACCATGGAAGGATACATCGAGGTGTTCAAGCACCTCGATGAAGCCGACTCCCAGGGGCGGCGTATCTACGGGATGCAGAAAGACGAGGAGCGGTTCCTGGCGACGCTCGCCGCGCTCTCGAGCGAGCTGGCGCCCGACGCTCCCGACGAGGAGCCCAGGCAGCGTGTCGAGCGGCTCAAGCGGGCGCTCGACGACGCGACCCACGCTCGGGACCGTCGCGACCGACTCTCCAGGGAGCTCGAGGAGCTCGAGGTGAAGATCGCGGGTCTCGAGGCCCAGCGGGTCACGAAGGAGACCCGGATCGCCGAGCTGCTCGGCGAGGCGGGGTGCACGGAGCGGGACCACGTCCCCGAGGCCGAGCGCCGTGCCCACGAACAGCGGACTCGACGCGAGGGCCTCCATCAGCTCGAGGCGTCCCTGCTCGAGGACAGCGCCGGCGCCGGGCTTTCGGCGCTGGAGGCGGATCTCGCACACGTCAACGCCGATCAGCTCGAGACGCGCCTCGCGGAGCTCCCAGGTCTGCTCGCGCAGCTCGACTCCGATATCCAGCGCGCGGCCGTGGATCAGGGCGAGGCCGGCAACGAGCTCAGGAGCATGAACGAAGCCGTGGGCGCCGCCGAATCGCGCGCCGGCGCAGAAGCGCTCCTGGCCCAGCTCTCGGATGAGGTCGAGCGCTACCTGCCGCTGCGCGCCGCGGGGCTGCTCCTGCGGCGGGAGATCCAGCGCTTCCTCGAGGAGAACCAGAGCCCCCTGCTCGAGCAGGCCGGCCGCTTCTTCGCCGATCTCACTGGCAACGCGTTCCGCACCGTTCGCGCCGACATCGGCGAGAAGGGCACGCCCGTCCTGACCAGCATACGCGCGGACGGATCGCCGGTCCTCGTCGAGGGCCTGAGCACCGGCACGCGCGACCAGCTCTTTCTTGCCCTGCGTCTGGCGGCCGTCGAGGCGCACGTGACGCGGGCCGAGCCGGTCCCCTTCGTGGTCGACGACGTCCTCGTGCAGTTCGACGATGCCCGCGCGCTCGCGGCCCTGCGGGTGTTCGGCGCCCTCGCAAAACGGACGCAGGTCCTGCTCTTCACTCACCACGGCCGTATCCGCGAGATGGCGGAGGGCCTGGCCGGAGAGCACGAGGTCTTTGTCCAGGGTCTTGAGTAGAGGTTGTGAGGAATATTCTCCATGGCAATCGAGAATATTATGTGGCTCGAGCCGCGGTGACTCGGCGATTGTCTCCGGATTCGACATAACCACTTGAACATGAACCCGGTTCTTGCTGGCCTGAGGCGTGCAACCGCTGCCTTCCGCTGGAGGTTCGGTTGCGCCTCGTCTCGATCGATCCCGAGCTCTGCATCCTGTGTGGTCGGTGCGTGGAGGCCTGCGGCTACGACGCCCTCGCGATGACGTCCACGGAGGCCGATGACCTGGTCGCCATGCTCCATCGGCCGGGCTCGTGCACCCGCTGCCGCCTGTGCTCCGAGGTCTGTCCCACGGGGGCCTGCACCGTCGCCCATCGGAAGCGATCGGCCGTGAGCCAGGCGCCGCCACCCGAGCCGGCTCGCCTCGAGGCCGGAGCGGCACGATGAACGTCGAGGCCCAGGCCCCACTGGCTGTCGCTCCGGAGCCGACGGGAGTGTCACGACGCTGGGTCCTCCGTGCCGCGTGGGGCTCGCTCGGCGCCACCGGGCTTCTCGGCCTCTACGCCACGGGGCGGTTCATGCTGCCCACTGTGCTGTACGAGCCCCCGACGCGCTTCGTGCTCGGGCGGCCCGAGGACTTCCGCCCCGACGAGGTCGATGCCCGGTTCCAGCGTGCGTACAACGTGTTCGTGGTGCGCTCCGGGAGCGGGCTCTACGTGCTCTCGGGCCAGTGCACGCACCTGGGCTGCACCATCAACTGGTTCGGCGCCCAGCAGCGGTTCAAGTGCCCCTGTCACGGCAGCAACTTCGACCACGAGGGGCATGTGGTGGGAGGGCCTGCGCCAGCCTCGTTGATGCGGGTCGCGATCGAGGTCGGCCCCGAGGGCCGGCTCGTCGCTGACACCGCCCAGAGGTCGAACGGGGCCGAGTCCGGGCGACCCGGGCTGTACTTGGTGGAGGCTGGAGCTCTCCGATGAGCCGCGTCACCTCGTCACGGTACTGGAGGGCCGTCTTCCGCCACGGCCTGCCGCGGAACGCGCGCGACCGGATGCGGGTCGTGCTCTCCAACGTCTTCCTCCACATCCACCCAACGCGCGTGACGCGTGCGGAGCTCGGGTTCCTCAACACCTTCTGCCTCGGCGGCCTCAGCTTCCTGATGTTCCTCGTCGTGACGCTGACGGGCGTGGCGCTGATGCTGGTGGACCACGACGCCCTGGCCGTTGGAGGGCGCTCACTCAGACCATGTCAGGAGCGCGCCGAGCAGACGGTTGAACGTCTCGGGATGGTCTGTCGGCGCGGTCTCGATCCGTCGGCATGGGCCACGCCAGAGGCCAGGCGAGTCCGCGCTCCCATCACCACAATGGCCAGGGCTACCGTTGCCGTCTTGGCGGCCTCTCGCAAGATCTCCATCGTCCGGCCAAGGCGGCAGAGGATACCACGCCGCCTCCAAAAGGAAGCAATGGAGCAGTGGCCACACCACATCTGGTGTGGCGGATCTCGGACGCGGGGGCGTTCAGGAAACAAAACCACCGATCCTTCCGATAACTCATCAGACGCGCGAAGGCGCGAGAAAGGTGGACCCCATGAGAGCTCAAGACAAGAAAGTGTGGTATGTCGTTCGTCATCTCTTTCTGTGCACGTTCCTCGGCTCACAGTACGGGTGCCAGGAGGCCCCGGATCCCGATGCCGAGTATGCCGAGGCGTGTCAGGCAGCCCTCGAGTGCCAACTGCGCTGCAGTGGTCAAGAGTGTGTGGCGTGTGTCGAGGCCCACGGAGACGAGACGCTCGGGCTCTCGGCTACCTATGACATGATGCAATGTGCCCATGTCGACTGCTCCGACGCATGCGCCGTTGGAACGAGCATCGAGTCGTGCCTGGAGTGCGTTGGACAGCAGTGCCCGGAGCCCACCGCGGCCTGCAACGGCAACGGGGGATCCCAGTACGACGAGGGCATCGGCGAGCCGTTCGAGGCGTGCTATGACATCCGCGTTTGTATCGGCGAATGCGACGACGAGGCATGTATCAACGAGTGCTTCTGGAGCGGTCGACCACTCGCCAGGCTTGCGATCTACAAGCTGACCGGTCTCATCATGGGCACGTGCGCGGAGCGTTGCGCCGAGGCCCCCTCTCCTCGGTGCGAGGAGTGCATCGAGGAATTCGCCGAGGAGCGTGGGATCGAAGAATGTCTCGAGCCTGCGCCTCCTGAAGGAGGCAGCGGAGGAGGGAGCGGCGATGTCTGCCAGTTCATCGAGGATCCAATCGATCAGTGTGTCTGCCAAACAGGAGACGTCCTCGCGTGCATCGAATACTCGGAGGAGTATTACGACCCGTACCAGGATGACGACCCGTACTGGGAGCCGTGAGCAGAGGCTGCTTCCGACGCGAGGTAGCGTTCGTTCGAGCCGCTGCGGGTCGTAGGGCAGGTATCGGTCCGTGGCGGCCAGGTCCGGCTCACCGCCGCTTCTGTGAGTCCTCGATGATGTCGCCGAGCATGCCGCGGAGGTGCTCGCGCGTGGCTTCCTCGCTCGCGGTCACGCGTCCATCGAGGGAGCTCACGTCGGTCGTGGTGAGCTGGACGGGCATGGCGAACGCCCGTTCGTGGAACGCGATCGCCACGCGGCGCGCGAAGTCCTCGTCCGTCTCGGGCTCCTGCGGCTCCTCCGGCTCGGCCGGCTCGTCCGTGGCCTTCGATGGCGCCGGCGCGGCGGTTTCCGGGCGGATCGGCGTGAGCGTATCGGTACAGCTCAGGAGCGAGCTGTGACGGTTGTAGAGGCATACCCGCAGGTTCTTCCCCCCGCCCTCGACCCGGACGAGGAACGCGCCGCCCGACCGCCTGAGGCGCGGCGACCGCCGCAGCATGTCGCCGACGTCGCTCGCCACCGACCCCGACGCCCGCACCTCGACGCGTGCCGGGATCGAGAGGCCGAGCCTCCGGACGACGCCGCCGTCGAGCTGCATGGCCTGCTCGAACAGCCCGACCGATTCGGCCGCGCGGCCCTGCCTGCGCGCCGCCTCCGCCCCGAGCGCCGCCACCCGGGCCTTGAGCAGCGCCTCGGTCGTGGGCAGCGTCTCGAGGGCCCGCTTGCAGAGCCCGAGGGCCTGCTGCTCGTCGCCCCGGCTCAGCGCGATCTCGGCCTTGAGCGCGTCGCGGTACGGCCGGAGCCCTTCGAATGTGTCGGCTCGCTCGACCCGCGCCAGGGCCGCCTCGACGATCCCCGGGCCCAGGACTTCGACGAGGTCGCCCAGGAGCCAGACGGGGAGAGGATCGAGGCCGCCCTGCACGTAGAGCTGGAGCGTGGCGTCCAGGATGGCCTCGTCGGCCAGCACGCTGACGACGCGCTCCTCGTCGCCCCACGCCTGCATGCGCATCCACGCCGTCTCCCACGGACCGCCGAGACGGCTGAAGAAATCGAGGGTGCTGATGTCCTCGGCCCGCCGCTCGGCGCGCAGGAGCTGTATCCGTCTCCGGAGCAGGGCGTGTGCCCCGAGCGCGTGCTCGGCCTTCCCCGTCGTGAGCGCCCGTCGGTCGGGCTGATCGATCGCCCGCGTCACGGCGCGGTACGCGATCTCGGTCTCGCCCGCCACGAGGAGCACCGTGGCGAAGACCACGTCGGTCTCGGCCCGGTCCTGGTCCCGCAGGTGGGGCGGTTGACGGCGGCGCCACCGCTGCATCTCGCGCAGCGCGTTGACCGCGTCCTCCGTGCGTCCCTGGTCCACGTAGACGCGCGTCAACAGCCGCCAGGGGTTCGCCGGGGTGAACTCGAGGCGGCGCGTGCCCTTGAGCGCGAGGTCCTCGACCTCCCGGGCGCGGAGCATGGCCTGGGCCGCGAGGGCCGCGTTGTAGGCGTGCACGGCGACCGCGGTCCCGTGCTCGGGGTCGGTCTCGGTGTCGCGCGTCGCGCGCTCCTCGGCGCTGCGGAGGGCGGCCATGCACGCGTCGTAGTACGGCTGCCGCGTCCTGGCCTCGCCTTCGATGGCGCACATGGCGTTCAACCCCAGCGAGCGCTGGAACACGTCGCGCGAGGCGACGGCGACCTTCGCGAACTGCCTGGCGAGGTCGTACCGGCCGAGCTGGATCAGGGGCCACGCGTGCTCGGCGTAGAGGTCGGGGTCGTAGAGGCTGTCGTGGTACTCGATCACGTGGATCTGATAGTCGTACTCCTCCATCTCGCCGGCGACGAGCTGGATGGCGAACAGGATCTCGCGGTGCAGGGGCGAGGTCTTGCCGCTGTAGCGGGTCCGTCCCCACGGGCCCTCGTACAGCTCTCGCGCCTTGCCGAGGTGGAACATGGCCGTCGGCAGCGCGCCCTCGGCGCGGCGGTAGACGGCGCCGAGCACATAGTGCCCGACAATGGAGCTCGGGTCCTTGGCCAGCACCTTCTCGGCGATCCGCCTCGCGGTCAGGAGCTTGTCCTCGTTGTAGAGGCGGTACGCCTCCTGTTCCATCGGCGTCGCGCCGTCGAGCCCGGCGTCCTCGGCGGACACGGGCCGTGCGGCGACCACCGCCGAGAGCGCGAGGAGGAGCCCGGCGAGGAGTGTCCTCACCCTGACCCTCTCCCAGAAGGAGAGGGGATTGGATTCGTGTACGGTGATTCCATCACTCATCATTCATCATTCATCATTCATCATTCATCATTCAGCATTGCGTCCCTCACGCCCGCTGGTACTGCATCGTGGCCCTGGCCAGGCGCTCGAGTGGCGCGGCGCTGCAGTCTCGGATGATCTCCTCCGACGACTCTGCGCCCGGCGCCAGCTCGAGGCGGTGGCCGAAGATGTTGAACGCCAGCTCCTTGACGTCTTCCGCTGACACGTATGCCCTCACCTGGGACAGGGCTCGGGCCTGGAGCGCGGGCACCATCAGGACGAGGGCGCGGGTCGAGATCCCCTGGAGGATGCGCGGGTCGCTCCGCGTGTTGTTCGCGATATCGACGAGGCACTCGTGGATCTCCGGCGCCACGTAGATCTGGTCCTCGACGACCTTTCGGGCGTCGATGATCTCGGTGCGCGTGACCCGCGGGTAGCTCTCGGGCACGCCCTGCTTCCGTTCCTTCGCCGAGGCGAGCACGTCGAGCTCCGCGTCGCGGGCGATATGGACCATCCGGATCTTGAACAGGAACCTGTCGAGCTGCGCGCTCGGCAACGGGAAGGTGCCGCTCAGGTCGAGCGGGTTCTGGGTGGCGATGACGAAGAAGAGGTTGTCGAGGGCGCGGGTCCGGTTGTCGACCGTGGTCTGCTTCTCGGCCATGGCCTCGAGGAGGGCGGACTGGACCTTGGGCGAAGTGCGGTTGATCTCGTCGGCGAGCACGACGTGGGCGAACACCGGGCCCGGCCGGAAGAAGAACCGGTTCGAGTTGGGGTCGAAGATGGTCGAGCCCGTCACGTCCGAGGGCAGGAGGTCTGGCGTGAACTGGATCCGGCGCCAGGTGACGATGTTGTCCTCGGGGATGTCGTCGATGATGGCGTCGCCGAGCGCCTTGGCCAGGGTCGTCTTGCCCGATCCGGGGTAGTCCTCGAGCAGGACGTGGCCGTCGGCCAGCAGGGCGATGATGACCAGCTCGATGACGTTGTCGCGGCCCCGTACCGCGGGCCGGAGCCGGTTGCGGAGGCGCTCGAACACGCCGTACGCCCCCTCGAGATCGCCGATGGGCGGCGCTTTTTCGTAGGTGATGTGCTTGCTCTGTTCGAAATCTTGTTCGAGTGATTTCTCTTCCACGTCTCACCTCGAGAAAAAGTAGGAGATCGGGTTCACCAGCCCAAGCAGCCGGCGCCTGAGCCTGGTCGTGTCACGGAGCTGTCGTCGCATGATGCGGATCGCCTCGCGCCAGCGGATCGTCGAGAACTCCGCTCTGCGGTCGAGATCGTTCGTCGGCGCTCCGAAGCGCGCCCCCACGTTCCACGCCGTCATGTGGACGAAGACCGGGGCCACGGCTGCGACCCTCTGCGCGAAGTCCTCGCGTGTCTCGCCGTGCCCGCGGACGAACCCGGCCTCGGTCAGCAGATCGAGACCCAGCCGGTATCCGACCCTCGGGATGTGGCGAGGACCCTCGACCAGCGGCACGAGCCTCCGCCACGCCTTGAGCAGGTACAGCGCGGCCAGCGCCACGAGGAGCAAGGTCGCCACCGACGCGCCGACGTTGCGCCAGACGTGCCTGAGCTGCTGTGGCGGGGGCTCGGGCTCGAGCGGCTCTGGCGGGTTCTCGCGCGCCATCTCGCCGAGCATCTCCTGGAGGTCCTCGTCCATGGGCTGGCCCGGCGGATCGAGGTTCTCCCGGGCCGAGATGTCCAGGATCACCCAGCCGACGCCCTCGAGGTACAGCTCGGGCCAGGCGTGGCCGTCGCTGGATCGGAGAAGGATGATCGATCCGCGGCGGTTGTCCTCGGGGGAGTGGTAGCCCGTGGCCACGCGGGCGGGAATCCCGAGCGAGCGCCACAGCAGCACCGCCGCGTGGGCGAAGTGGACGCAGTAGCCGATCTTGTTGCCGAAGAGCATCGAGGCCGTCGGGTCCGGGGCGTTGGCGTGGCGCTCGCGCGTGGAGTAGGTCAGCTCCTGGTCGAGGAAGAGCTTCACGGCGAGCGCCCTGGTGAACGGGTCGTCGCGCATCGCCGGCGGGAGGCGGTTGACGATCTGGTTCGCAAGCTCCGCGTACCGCGGGTCGTCCGAGCCCCGGAGGTAGTGGGCTCGGAGCTCCTCGCTCCACGCCGGGTCTCCGGCGCGCCGGCCAGTCAGCTCGCGATACGGCCTGGTCAGGGCGAGCGACTCAAAACGGTACGCGCGCACGAACCTGTCCGGGTTCGGGTTGTTCATCGGCTCGAAGGCGACCGCGGACTCCAGCGCGAAAGGCTGTGCGTGGTCCGTGAGCAGCGCGACCCGCGCGTGGACGAGCATGCGGCCGTCGGCCGGCGGCTGGCTCCGGACCTTGACGTGGAACGTCGGGTAGGAGTCCATCATGTCGAGGTCCGCGTCCTCGCGCTGCGCCTCGACCATGCGCTTGCCGTTCCACTCGCTCCACGCGTCCTGGCGGAAGTAGTACGCCTGTGCCTCGGGCGAGTAGTCGTCCTCGAGCAGCACGACCGCCATGGGAGCCGAGCCGGACCGTGGGACCTCGGCGTTCTCGAGGTCGAGCTCTCCGGGCGTCGGAGGCGGCTGGCCACCGTCCTGCGGG
>Ga0233425_10006036_pt1 | contig 18428 bp, 11 predicted proteins | sample Watercolumn_Towu_2_FD_181712 | JGI IMG/M metagenome (GOLD analysis project Ga0233425, IMG submission 181712) | Freshwater microbial communities from Lake Towuti, South Sulawesi, Indonesia - Watercolumn_Towuti2014_140_MG | ecosystem: Environmental > Aquatic > Freshwater > Lake | place... | reverse complement strand
TGCTGAAGAAGTTCCTTCGGAAGATTAGGATTTTGGATTTATATTATTATTAAAAACATTGCAATGCTTTCGAAAATTTTAAACATTAAGACTTTACTCATTTTGCTGGCAGTCCTGGTAATCGCCTATGTTATTGCTAAGCTGACAGAAGGTGAAGACCGCACTTTTAAAAGCGAGATGGTTTCAATAGATTCGGCTTTGGTGACAAAAATGATCATAACGCCGAAACTGGGCGAATCTGCTAAAGAAGTTACTTTTACAAAGACCGGTGTAGAGTGGAAACTGGAATCGGATGGGAAGTCGTATATTCCAGATCCTTCATCGATTAAAAATATCTTATCCGAGCTGATGCGGATGAAATCGGAAAGAGTTGCTGCCATTGACCAGTCGAAATGGAAGGAGTTCGAAGTCACCGACTCCACAGCAACGAGAATCAAAGTCTATAATGGCAAGAAAGTTATAGCCGATCTTTATGTAGGCAAATTCAGTTACGCACAGGCTCAGGGTCAACAACAAAATCCCTATCAGCAGAGCAAGGGCAAGATGTCGACATTTGTCAGACCTGCAGGCGATAATGCGGTGTATGTGATCGAAGGCTTTATCAAGATGAGCATTCAGGCAAATGTGAACGCTTACAGGAACAAGACTTTATTTGCCTCTAACAAGGATGATCTGAACAAAATTACATTTAATTACCCGGAGGGTAATGGTTTTGTCTTAAGCAAAGAAGATAACAAATGGCTTCTCAATGGTATTGCTACCGATTCAACGCTTACCGCAAGGTACCTGAGCAAGCTTGCACGTGTTACCAGTTCCAACTTCATCGACGAAGTATCACCACTAATAAGCACAGCTACCCATTCGGTCAGGATTGAAGGTAACAATTTTGCACCGGTCGAAATTAAAGCATTCCCTGCTGACACTGTGAATAAATATGTGGTAACTACCTCGCTTGTTCCGGATGCAAAATATAGCGGCTCCAAATCAGGATTGTTCGAAAGGGTGTTCGTCATGAAAGAAAGCTTCTTCCCCGAAGAAAAGAAAGATTAAATTACGGAACACAAACGCCGGGAACCCCCGTACTCAAGCAATTATTCTGCTTTTTTCCTGATTCAGATCATTTAAAAACGGATTGTTAAAAAGTTTTTTAATCCTGCCTGGATCACATCTACCGTTTTATATATTTTTACGTGAAATTGAATTCTATGCCTGTAATCAGGAAAAAGAAGCGCAGGAAAAAAATCAGATATTCCAAAGTGGTTATTAAACTCAGCATGAAACAAAAGAAATCGTTGCTGAATTATTGCAGGGCGAGGAAGACTACTCCAGCCAAGCTGATCAAAAAATCAATCAGAAGATACATAACTGGTTTCGACATTGAAGTTCCGGAAGAGTATTCTGTAACTGAAAATCAGCTACAGCTTTTTGGCGAGAACTTCGAGCATTTTGATCACCAAGAAAACGCACACGCATCATCAAAAAACATAGCATGATCAAAAAACTTATAAATCGATTTTTTCTGGCTGGAGATATTGCCTCATATCCAGGCGCACCAGAGAATGACCATATTTCGTTTTATCTTTAAATTACCTAAAAAACACTAACCGTAAAAAAGTCATGAGAACAAAAATAGTAGCCGGCAACTGGAAAATGAATAAGACTTTTGATGAAGCCGATGAACTCATTAACCAAATTATTGACCAACTTGCAGAAATCGAGCTTGCCGATAAAGCAGTAATCATTTGTCCGCCGGCTGTTTATCTCGAGCTTGCAACCGATCTGTCGTTAGAAAGCGATTTGTATGTCGGAGCGCAGAACATCAGCCATTTCGAATCAGGCGCCTATACTGGTGAAATTTCTGCAGCCATGCTTGGCTCAATGGGCGTGGATTTTTGTATTATCGGACATTCGGAGAGAAGAAAATATTTTGAAGAAAATAATTCCGAATTGTTAAAGAAAGTCGAAATTGCTTTAAAAAACAATGTAACTCCGATCTTTTGCTGTGGCGAATTGCTTCCTGAGAGAGAAGCAGGAAAACACTTTGAGGTCGTTAAAACCCAGCTTCAGGAATCGCTTTTTCAATTAAATGCGGGTGATTTTGAGAATGTGGTCATTGCCTATGAACCGGTCTGGGCTATCGGAACAGGGGTGAATGCAACACCCGGACAGGCTCAGGAAATGCACCGGTATATTCGTGAACTGATCCGAGAAAAATATGGAGAAGAAGTCGCTGCTAATAAAACCATCCTGTATGGTGGCAGTTGCAATTCAAAGAATTCGGGCGATTTATTCAGCCAACCCGATGTAGACGGAGGATTAATCGGAGGAGCCTCTCTGGAGGCTGAAGAATTCATCAGCATTGTAAAATCCTTTTAACAGGGAGATAAATAGGAATTCCAAAAATTGACTGTGAATTTTTTAGGAATAAATGGAAATGTTCAATTCTGCTTAATATTTTAAACTCCGGCATGAAAGGTTCGGCACTTTGCTTCATGATTGAAATTCCGTAATCCATGGATTATATTGAGGTGAGTTTTGAAATTAATCCAAAATCTACGGGAACGGATATATTAATTGCACTGCTATCTCATATTGGATACGAAAGCTTCGTTGAAACTGACACCGGTATCCTGGCTTATATTCCTGCCGGTAAATACGATGGCAATGCCATTCTAAGCCTGCCCGTGTTTACTTCAGGCGAGTTTACAATTGGCTTTCATCATACAACCATTAAAAGCCAAAATTGGAATGAAGTTTGGGAAAAAAATTTCGAACCGGTGCTGATCAGGAACAAGGTTTTTGTAAGGGCACCGTTTCATGAGGCGAACAAGAATGCTGAATTTGATATTTTAATAGAGCCCAAGATGTCATTTGGTACTGCACATCACGAAACAACTGCAATGATGATCGAGCTTATGCTCGACGAAAAGATGACGGGCAAATCAGTTCTGGATGCCGGCTGTGGAACGGGTATTCTTTCGATACTTGCGGAAATGCTTGGAGCCAGGTTTGTTTCTGCAATTGACAATGATGAATGGGCATATAAAAATGCTCTTGAAAACATCCGCAGAAATAAATGCCGGAATGTCATCGTTCAATTGGGTGATTCCGGATTGCTTGCAAATGAAAAATTCGATTTTGTGCTTGCCAATATCAACAGGAATGTGCTGGTTGAGAACATGAAGGCATTTTCAAACCACATGAATGGAGGTGGTATCATGCTCCTTAGCGGATTTTATCCCAATGACCTGCCGGTGATTGAAGGAGCTACCAATAAAAATAACCTGGTAAAGGACCGGATCTTAATTAAAAACGACTGGGCAGCCGCACGGTTTTATAAACTTTAGAGAACCGGAAAATTATGCGGATAGCACTTATCCTTTGTATCATTTCTCTTCTGCTTTTTGCCAGGCTGGGACTTCATTCACAAAATATCAAGGAATTCTCCGGCGATCAGGAACAGTTCTTTAAGGAACTCAATGACTTGTTTGATAAGATTACCGTAAAGGAACAAAAGGACCTTTGCAAAGACATGATGGAAAAGTTCGTTGATTTTTGGAATACCGGGGTTTTTTCGAGGGAGGTGAAAGGAAACATAACGGCTGTCTGCAACAAGCTGCTTGTTCGGAGAATGAGGGCATATCCAGAATTTTTTAATTTCCTTGCAAGTGTAAATGGGCTAATGGAATCGGACCATAGCACTGAAAGCTATAATGCCTGGGAAAGGAGTGTTGAGACGGTAATGGCTGATAAAAGAAGTACGAAACCTCTAACCTCCTTTCTGCAAACCAGCAATGAACTGATCAATGAAAATGTTCTCTATCGGTCTAATGCTACTGAGTGGCGAACCAGCACCTATAAATTCAGTTTTGTTTTCGATACGGTACCGAAGGTGATTTTCGAAGACATGGATCTTACCTGTTATTCGAACAACGATAGCTCGGTAATTTATAAAACGCACGGTGTTTTTTATCCGCTTGATTCAAAATGGTTCGGGAGCAAAGGCAAGGTCAACTGGACCAGAGCAGGATTTTTTGAAGAAGACGTACATGCCTTTCTTGAAGACTATGAAATCTTCCTTGGCTTTTCGAAATATACCGCTGATTCGGTGAAGTTTTTTCATAAAAAATATTGGGAAAAAGCAATTCTCGGCAGCTTCGAGGAGAAACTCCTTGCCAATGTAACACCTGAGAATGCTACATATCCCGTTTTCAAATCCTATTTGACGGAGCTGGAAATAAAGGATGTTTTTAAGGATGTCGATTTTCTTGGAGGCATCGAAATGCATGGAAGAAAGATGTTCGGTTTGGGCAGCAAGGAACAGGATGCATACCTTTCATTCAAGAAAGACGGGAAAGAATTCATTAAAGTCCTTACAAAGAATGTGGTTATTTACCCCGATCGTATGTCATCGGCGCTGGCAACCGCCACAATCGCAATAGATAATGACTCCATTTACCATCCAGGGCTACAGATGAATTATGTTGACATCAACCAGGAGCTTTCACTTATCAGAGTTGGAGAAGGGACCTCAAAAAGCCCATTCTACGATTCCTACCATAACCTGGATATTTACACGGAGGCAATCTACTGGAAGATGGACGAACCATTCATCAACTTCGAATCGGTGAAAGGAACTTCTTCGCAAAGCAAAGCTTCGTTTGAGTCGAACAATTTTTATTCGCTTGCCAGGTATCTGAAATTGCAGGGCATTGACGAGGTAAATCCATTGCTGCTTGTAAAGCGGTTCACCGAGAAGTACAATGTCAGGATTATCGGAGTACAGGCTTTCGCCGAAGAAGTACTTTTGCCGGCTGAACAAGTTATTGCCATGTTCATAAACCTTGCAAACCGGGGCTTTGTCATTTACGACCGGGATGAGAAAGTTGCGGTGGTTAAGGACCGTCTTTTCGATTATATCAATGCGATGAACAAAAAGATAGATTATGATGTGGTGCAATTCAACTCCGAAACCACTCACCTTCAAAATGCTGCCCTTGAGCTTGATAGTTTCGGATTGAAGCTGAACGGAGTCCCTGTAGTTTATCTCAGCGATTCGCAAAACGTTTTCATCTATCCGACAAACGAACAGATAGTTGTAAAAAAAGGAAGGGATTTCAGCTTTGGCGGAAGGGTGCATGCAGGTTCGTTCGATTTCTATTCCAAAAAGTGTGACTTCAGCTACGATCAATTTAAGATAGACATGCCTGCTATCGATTCGGTTAGTTTTGTTGTTCCGAGTTTCGAGGTGAATGCTAATGGGGAAAGAACTCCCGTGCGAGTAAAAAGCGTGATATCTGATCTTGCAGGCGGTTTATACATTGATGATCCGAATAATAAGTCCGGATTGAAACATCTGCCTCAATACCCGATTTTTAACAGCATCAAGGATGCGTATGTCTATTATGACTATCCATCGATATACAACGGTATTTACGATCGGGAAAAATTCTATTTCTATATCTACCCGTTCACACTCGACAGCCTGGATAACTTCGAGATCGATTTACTTGAATTTCCCGGTTTCCTTACTTCGGCTGGAATATTTCCTGATTTCGAGGATACCCTGCGCGTGCAGCCTGATTATTCTCTCGGCTTCGACAAGACAACCCCACCGGATGGATTTACTGCTTATGGAGGTAAAGGCACTTATTTCTCCAATATCAACCTGAGTAATCAGGGTTTACGCGGAAAAGGTTCATTGCAATACCTGACATCAAATTCTTCTTCAGATGAATTTATTTTCTTTCCTGATTCATGTAATGCCCTTGCCAGGGACTTTGTCATCAATGAACAATTTACTCCCATTGAATACCCTGCTGTTAAAGGAACAAATGCCAAGCTCCATTGGGATCCGTATATGGATCGCATGATCTACCAGCAGAGGGAGCTTCCGTTCCAGATGTTCAACAGGCAATCGGAATTGCTGGGAACCCTGATTCTTACACCAGAAAGATTAAGCGGAGCCGGAAAGATGAGTTTTGAAGACGCTGAAATGGTCTCAAAGTTTTATACCTTCGGTCAGCACGAAATTTTTGCCGATTCCGCCGATTTCAATTTGAAGTCAAGAGAATATACGCAATCGGCTTTCTCGACAAGAAATTATAATTCGCATATCGATTTCAACGAGCGAAAGGGAGAATTTGTATCGAATGGCGGTGCTTCTGTTGTGGAGTTCCCTATCAATATGTATATCTGCACCATCGACGAGTTCAAGTGGTTCATGGATTCTTATGAAATTGCAATCGGCAGCACGGAGAAGGAAGCACAGATGGCTCGGTTCAATCATTTTCCGATCCGGGAGCTGATCGATGTTCCCCTCGAAGGATCAGAATTCATATCCATACACCCGGATCAGGATTCAGTGAGATTTATTTCGACTGTGGCTTCCTACAACCTGAAAGAATATGTTTTGCATGCTGATGATGTTAAATATATCAGAGTTGCCGATGCTGCTATTTTCCCGGCTGATCACAAGATTATCGTCAATCCGGGAGCCAAAATAAATACGATCGGAAACGCCCAGATACTGGCAAACACAGTGACCCGTTATCATGAAATCTATGATGCGGTTGTCGATATCAAAGGAAGAAATAAACATTCAGGCATTGGAAATTACGATTACGTAGATGAAAAGGATGTCAGGCAAAAAATATTCCTGAGGGATATAGGTGTTGATCCTTCCTTTCAGACCGTGGGCAATGGATTTGTGTCGGATTCTACGGGTTTCAAAATCAGTGCTGATTTCGATTTCTCCGGAAACATTCTTTTATATGCGAACAGGGAGTTTCTTAATTTCGACGGAGGCTTCAGAATTCAACACACCTGCAGTAAGGGACACCGTAGCTGGGTAAGATTCAATTCCGATATCAATCCGAGAGATATTTTTATCAACATCAGCGACAAGTTAATTTCCCTTGAAAAGGATAGTCTTGTTTCTGCCCTCATGTTTTCAAATGAGCTTAGCCGTTTTTACAGCGGATTCCTTTCGGAGCCAGGATCTATATCCGACCTTGAGGTTCTCAGCGCAAACGGATATATTCATTATGATAAAGCTGCCGAAAGTTACGATATAGCAAGCCTTGAAAAGTTGCAGGGACTTTCGATGGCAGGGAACCAACTCAGCCTTTCGCGGAAAAAATGTATTTTGACTGCACAGGGAAAGATCAACTTAGGAACTGAGTTAGGTCAGGTTTCAATGAATTCATCAGGAAGTGCCAGGCATTTCATAATTCCGGATTCAACTATTTTCGATCTTGTTTTGACGCTCGATTTTCCATTCGAGGATAAGGCTCTTGGGCTTATGAGCACTGAGATTGAAGAACAAAACCTCCCGGGTGTCAATCTTGTACGACCTGAATTTATCAAAACACTTGTCGATTTACTGGGTGAAAAAGAGGCGGATAAAATCATTGCCGACCTGCAACTGTTCGGAAAGTTCAGAAAATATCCGTCGGAACTGGAACACACAATCACTTTTACCGACATCAAATTTAAATGGAATTTTGCCGCCCGGTCTTACATTTCTTATGGTCCTATCGGCATTGGGAGTATCGGCAAACATCAAATCAATAAATATGTGGATGGTTACGTAGAGATCGAGAAGAAACGGACCGGAGATGTTGTAAGTATTTATCTTGAGTTTGAAAAAGGCAAATACTGGTACTTTTTTAATTACCGGAATAACCTGATGCAGACCATTTCGGCAAATACCGAGTACAACACCATTATCCAGGAACTTAAGGATGAAAAGCGGACTAAAAAAGAATCGAAGGAAGGTGAAGAGTACAGTTTTATCATTTCGAACCTTAGAAAAAAGACCGATTTCCTGACAAAGATCAAACAATCCTCCGAGATCAATTAAGCCTATGATTATTCCTTTGCTTGTTGCTGTATTTCTTGCCTACTTAATCGGATCTGTTCCCACCGCCGTCTGGATCGGTCGTTGGTTCTATCATACGGATGTTCGTACTCAGGGCAGTAAAAACGCCGGTGCAACCAACACGATCAGGGTACTTGGATTAAAAGCCGGAATCCCGGTCCTTATTTTCGATGTTTTCAAAGGTTGGTTAGCTGTTTACATAGCCCATTTTTTCTGGTCAGACACAGGCTCATTCCCCGACCTGGTGGATTTTAAAATTTTCCTTGCAATTGCGGCTGTGCTTGGACATGTGTTTCCGGTTTATGTCGGTTTCAGGGGCGGCAAAGGAATTGCCACTTTGCTTGGTGTCGGAATTGCATTATATCCGCTGGCTTCATTGATTGCTATTATTATTTTTACAATCACCCTCATCCTTTCGCGATTTGTATCATTGTCCTCGATAGTGTCCGCCGTCACTTTTCCCATTGTTGAAATTTTTATCCTCCGGAACAATGAATTTGTTTCGCTCGTTGTACTTGCAATAGCTGTTGCTGTTTTCGTCCCCATTACACATCGTAAAAACATAGCGAGACTAATTAGAAACGAGGAAATTCGGTTTTCAATCAGAAGAAAAAAAGATCCGTGAGAACAATATATTATTCATTTTCATAGTATTGTATCCGTTTACGGATATATCTTGAATTTCATTCTAAGCATTCAATTACTCTTATCGTATTGATAATCTACAATATAGCCTTGTGCTCTGGTCAACTCATTTTGTTTGTTATAATTGATATTTGAAATTGCAATATATAAGTAATTGTAAATCTGATTTTTGCAATAATTGGTATGAACATTGACAAATTCCGGTAATAAAATAAAATTACATTTATCTTCAGTCGAACCCACAATGAAGACTTACACGAAGAAGATTGAAATTTTAAATGCCAGAATGGTATTGTTTCTACTTTTCTTTTTGGCATTTTCACTTGTTTCTGTAAGTCAGCAACCAAACCTCGGCGAAAGCGATGTCATCACGAAAGCCAAATCACTGTTTGATAAAAAAGACTACCAGGGAGCTATGCCACTATTTGCACAGCTTGTAAGTGTTCATCCTGAGAATGCAGAATATAATTACTGCTTCGGTGTATGTACCTTATTCGGCGACCGCAAAGACAAGAAAAAACCGATCCGATACCTGAACAATGCAGTTCCCTCAATGAAAGATAATGAAGATCTGAATTATTATTTGGGTCTCGCTTATCATCAGAACCAGGAGTTTGCCAATGCGATGAAATATTTTAACCTTTACCTGTCAAAATTATCCTCAAATGCACCTGAACGGGCTCTGATACTCGAAAAGGTAAACGCTTGTCTGAATGGACTCAGTCTCATTGACAAAAACCTTATCTCGGAACAGGTCAGCAAGTCGAATTTCCAGAAAGATAATTTTCACAGGGGCTATTCAGCCGACGATCTTCCGGGTTCACTTGTACTGAAGCCAGAGATTTTTCAAACTGAAAAGGATAAAAAAAACGGTGAGATCAGTTTTGTTTTGCTCACACAGCCTCAATCGGTTCTTTGTTTTTCAGGGTATGAGTCAAACAGTTCTGATAATTTGGATATATTCTGTGTCACCAAAAATCCGAAGGGTGAATGGGGATTACCTGAAAAACTGGATGAAACCATCAATACATCTTACGATGAGAATTACCCTGTTTTGGCGGACAACGGCAACATACTTTATTTCTGTTCCCGTGGACATAATTCGCTTGGTGGCTATGATATTTATCGTTCGAAATACGATGAAGCTTCAAAGAAATTCGGACCACCTGAAAACCTGGGACCCGGGATCAATTCTCCTTTTGATGATGTCTTGTTTATCCCTTCCAAAGATCAAAACTTTGCCTGGTTCTCATCCGACAGGGATAATCTGAACAACTCGATTGCCGTGTTTAAAGTACGGCTGGTAGATGATCCCTTTCATGAAAAACAGTCACTTGCAATGCAATCCAGCGATGGTTCTTCAGGATTGAATATCAATGAGGTTGTATCCAACAATCCTGAGGAAACAAATACTAAAATAAATAATCAGCAGTTTGCTCAGAACAATTCACTTCCCGATAACCGGTCCGACGCATCTAAAAAAGGGGCTTATTTAATGAATGACCGTGCTAAATCAGCACTTTTAACCGATAGTGTATTTTCCGTCATTGCTCAAATCAAGGATCAGGTTCGCGAACTGACCAACAAGCGTGACAGGGCAAATACGATTTCCCAAAGAAAAAGCAGCGAAGCCAAAGAACTTGAACTTCGCTTTGATTCGGAAGTTGCGGCTTTAGCATTGATTAAAGACAAGCAACAATTCGAAACCGATCTTGAGAAAACGGTCAAGTTAAAGGAAGAAATTCTGCAATTGTATCGCCGCGCCGATCAGGCAAATAAAATTGCACTGATCCTCGGCAACCAGATGAAATTTAAGAATGAAGAGCTGATTGTACTTAAAAATTCTGCCGCTAAGATTCAGACATCATCCTTGACAGGTACCTATGAAGAGACTCTTGTTCTGTTCAGCGGCTTTATGAACCACACAACAACAGCAGATACACTCAGGGATTTCTCAACACAACTGGTTTCGATAACCAACAATGAAGTACTATTCGAATTGCCCGACAAAGAATTCGCCTTTGCAGATAATCTGCGAAAAGCATTTTATAACAACTCATTGCTTGCCGAGCTGAATACCCAGAAGAAACCAATACAGGAGAACGTTCCGATTGTGATAGTAGACAAGCAAACCAAACCGCAGGAAGTGAAGTCGACTCCAAATATTCCGTTGCAAACCACATTTGTACCCTATACCCTGATTGACCCAATAGCTTACCAGGAAAAGGAATCCCTCACAGGTTACTTAAACTCCGAGCAGCTTGTTATCGGGTTTGCACAGGATAACTCGATGAAACCATTAGCCCTTGTTGAACCGGTTTTGAATAACACCGGGAGTCCGAATATCATGACCGGAGACGTGGGTCTGGAAGTGAATTTTAATGCCGACGGTTTATCTCCATACGAAATTCAAAAGGTGGTACAGACAGTCGGATTTGATGACTTAGCTTATGTGTCGACACCTGCCGAAACGGACATTCAAGTGAATTTCAATGCTGACGGGATGACTCCCGAAACTCTCATCATTCCTGTCATTTCAAGCAATACGATTACCGGTAGCCTGATTCCCGACGAACGGATTGAGATTAGCTTCTTCAATGATGAGATGCGCCAAATTGCCGCCAATGTTGTGCAACCCGTAATTTTTCAGGAACAATCGTTGCTTAATTCATTGAAGGAGGAATCTATTGAAATAAGCAGTGGTTCGGATCAGGTTGCATTTAACGAAATAAGTCCTGATGTCGTTCAGGTTGATTTTAATGAGGGCGATTTCTTCAATTTGCCTGAAATGGTAATGCTTGAGATCAATTTCGGGGCAGATCAGATCACCCCGGAAAAGACTTCTGAACCGGTCTATGCAAATTATAAGGACGTTATCAACCAGGCTCAGGACGAATTGGTGATCAATATCGAAAAAGCGAAATCGGACTCTTCATCGGCAATCCAAAACACTGAGCCCGTTCAACCTCTGTTTGCCGGTAACACCTCAATTGCCGATCAGAACATGGACATCAATTTCAGTACTGATCAGCCGGAGCAAGTTCAATCCTTCCCATTGGTCGAGGAAGTCAATCCTGAAAATTTTTCACATGGTTTTTATATTGCTGGTCAGGAACTCGAATTGAGTTTTGCTGTTGATGCAACTAATCCAATAAAGATTGTTGATCCCATCACAACGAATGCTGAATCCCTTTCTTTTATTTCCGATCCCGGGGAATTAGAAATAAATTTTTCAACCGATGCATCTTTGCCTGCTCAAATCCTTAAGACAGTTGAACCTGTAATACTTGTTGAAACAGCAGTGAATACAATCTCCGGTGAAGAAAGCATTGACATCGCGTACATTTCCGATGGCATAGAGGCATTAAAGCTTGTCAGCCCGGTTTCTTACTTGGAAACAGGTTCAATGATCTCCGAAAGCAACGCTGAAATCAGGTTTGATGTTGATCAGTCAGCCAAGTATGATGTGACGCAGAATGTGGTGAGTACAGACTATAATACCCCTGCAAACAGCGAAATAACCGGCAGTATTGAGCTGGTTCATAATGAGCTGCTAAAAACGAATCAGGTTGTACCTGTTGAATATTCTTCAAATCCCGATAATTGGTTTAACAATGATGAAATCCTTGAGATCACTTATTACACCGATTTCCTTCCTGTAACTGACAGGGTAATTGATCCGGTTTCATATTCAATGAATTACCGAAACGGATTTGACATCGATCAAAACCTGGATATTTCTTTTAATGTGGATGGGATTTCAGGAATACAAGATATTTCAGACGCCGGGATCACTTCAATTTCAGCAAAAAAATCCGGCGAAACAGCTCCGCTGCAGACCTGCTATCTAAGAGCATCGATCTTGCCATCAGGTGTCATTGAATCGAGCATATCGGATTTGGAGTTATTAAAGAAAGCCCTTATTAATCCTGATGATCTGAGTTATGAGGAGCTTCTTTATGCTGCAAGCCTGGCTAATAATCCTGCTGACAAGCTTGCCATTTATAATGTGGCATTTGTCCATATCGACAGGGATTGGCGGGCATTCAACAATGCTGCAATTCCAGCTATACAAAACGAAAACCTCAATCAGGCTGATTGCTATCTGTACCAGGCATCGCTTCTATCATCCGACAATCCGCAAATTAAAAACAATATGGGTATTCTTGCCTGCCACCAAAAAAACTATGCAAAAGCTGAGGAGTATTTTATAGCAGCAAGCTCGCTGGGTTACGATTCGCAATATAATCTGCAGGTGATTGAAAACCTGGAAAAAATTATCAACGACAGTAAAAATGAAATGAATGCGATCAACCAGGCTTCCTCTAAAGATATTATTGTTCAGATTATCGGGGACAAGCCGGGAATTCAATAAAAAAGAAATAAGCCCTTACTAATAATCGTGTAAGGCAAGTGGGTTCAGATTTCATAGTTAGACCCTGGTGATGGTACCAGGGTTTTTTTATGAGTTGTCCTGAATGACAGCTTCAACCGAATGAACTACTGCCCTGATAATAATTTCGATATCTCTATTAGAAAGACTATGGTAAACAGGCAGGCTTATTTCCCGCGAAAAATTGTCGTAGGAAACAGGAAAGTCTTCCATCCTATATCCCAACGAACTGTAATAAGTCATCATTGGCAGCGGAATAAAGTGCACGTTCACAGCTACACCCTGGCTGTAAACTTCATGGATAATTCTATCCCGTTGATTCTCTGTGATGCCTTTTATTCTTAAAAGATAAGCATGGAAGGATGATTTTTTTGTTTCGGTGTCATAAACCGGGATCTGAGCCCAGTTATACTTCGAAAAAGCACTTGAGTAGGTTTCGAAAATTTGTCGTCGTTTGACGAGCATATCCGTGTCATAACGGTCCAGTTCAACCAGACCCATTGCAGCCTGAATGTCCGTCATATTGAATTTATATCCCGGTTCGACGATATCGTAGCGCCATCCCCCGATCTGCACTTTGGAGTAAGCATCCTTGGTCTGCCCATGAAGGGATTTTACTTTCAGATATTTTTGAATATCCTGGTTGTCGAAAGGTTCGGGCAGGTTCAGGCAAACGGCTCCTCCTTCTGCCGTTGTCAGATTCTTAACTGCATGAAAAGAATATACGGTGATATCTGTCAGACATCCGGTTCTTTTCTTTTTATAGAATGCACCGATACTGTGTGCTGCATCCGACAAAACCAGGATACGACCAAGTTTTTTCTGTTCTTCAGTTGCCGGATTGAACTTCTTCCTGGTCATGGTTTTTGATACCAACCGGTTGATTTCATCATAGTCGCATGGAAATCCTCCAAGATCAACGGGTATGATTACTTTCGTCCGTGGAGTTATAGCGCGCTCAATTTGGCATACAGAAATATTAAAATCATCATCCACGTCAACAAAAACCGGTTTTGCCCCGCAGTGAACCACAACATTTGCCGTCGCTGTGTATGTGTATGCCGGAACAATTACCTCATCCCCTTCCTTTACACCGAACCACCGGAGCATAAGTTCCAGACCGGCAGAACCAGAACTTACACAAAGTGTGGCTTTATGACCGCCATATCTGGTAAGCATCTCTTCAAATTTAATCACCCTGGGACCTGTGGTTATCCATCCTGATTTCAGGGTATCGATCACCGCTTCGATGATCTTGTCATCCATTCGGGGTGGTGAAAAAGGGATCATGTTTCAGGTTTCAGGTTTCAAGTTTCAAGTTTAAGCACCGCATCATACATTTTTTTATAGCCTTGCATCGATGAAAGCCATGATATTTTGCTCGATTCGGCGGATGGCATCTTCAGAGTCGGACCTGATAAACCTGTTTCCTGTAATTTTCTCATATAATTCAATGTATCGTTCCGAAACACTCATGACATACTCATCGGTCATGTACGGAACTTTTTGACCGGCTTTGCCCTGGAATCCGTTCTCCATGAGCCATTCCCTGACGAACTCCTTCGAGAGCTGCTTCTGTGGCTCTCCTTTTGCCTGCCGTTGTTCATATCCGTCTTTATAAAAGTATCGTGATGAATCGGGTGTATGGATTTCATCGATCAGGTAAATTTTGCCATTCTTCTTTCCGAACTCATATTTCGTATCGACAAGAATCAGCCCTTTGTCAGCTGCCATTTCGGTACCGCGTTCAAACAGCGCACGGGTATATTTTTCGAGAACTTCATAGTCATCAGCGGTGACGATTCCCTGGCGAATGATTTCTTCTTTTGTGATATCCTCATCGTGACCTTCGGCTGCTTTAGTGGTAGGAGTTATTATCGGAGCGGGGAAAGCCTGATGCTCCTTCATTCCATCGGGAACAGGAACTCCGCAAATCAGCCTGGCTCCGTCTTTATAAGCACGCCAGGAACTTCCGGTAAGATATCCCCGGATGATCATTTCGAGCGGAAAAGGTTCACAAAAATGACCGATTGTTACCATCGGATCCGGTGACGAAATGCGCCAGTTCGGACAAATATCGGAGGTAGCGGTCAGAAATTTTTCAGCAATCTGATTCAACACCTGACCCTTATAGGGAATACCTTTCGGCAAAACCACATCGAACGCTGAGATCCTGTCGGAAGCGATCATGATTAAAAAACGGTTATCGATATTATAAACATCCCGCACTTTCCCGTGATAAATGCTTTTTTGCCTCGGGAAGTGAAAATCTGTTCGGATTAATGCAGTGCTCATTTTATATTAGCTGGATTTTGTTGTTTCAGAATTTGTCCTGGGCAGGCTTCATTGCTTGTCCTTTAAACCGTTATATGCTTTGATTATCCGGGTGACGAGGCTGTGCCTCACGACATCTCGTTCGTCAAGGTATATGAAATCGATGCCTTCGATGTCTTTCAGGATCAATTCAGCCTGCTTTAACCCGGATGACTGGTTGCGCGGAAGATCAATCTGAGTAATGTCGCCGGTGACAATAAACTTTGATGATCTGCCCATGCGGGTGATGAACATCTTCAGCTGCATTTCAGTTGAGTTCTGTGCTTCATCGAGAATAGCGAAGGCGTAATCGAGAGTCCTGCCGCGCATGAATGCAAGCGGTGCAATTTCGATGGTTCCGTCTTCAAGATATTTCAGCAGTTTTTGTGTTGGAAGCATATCCCGGAGCGCATCATACAAAGGCTGAAGGTACGGATCGAGCTTATCGCGAAGATCACCCGGCAGGAATCCCAGGTTTTCACCTGCTTCCACGGCGGGACGTGTGAGAATGATTCTTTTCACTTCTTTTTCCCGCAGGGCTCTGACTGCAAGTGCAACAGCAGTATATGTTTTACCTGTACCTGCAGGTCCGATGGCGAATACAAGATCGTTTTTTTCGGCGCTCTGAACAAGCTTGCGCTGGTTGGGTGTGAGGGCTTTTACCTGCACTCCGTTATTGCCATGAACCAGCACGCCGTCGGCTTTATGCGATATAATTTCCTGTCCCGCATAGCCCTCACCTTCGCTCAGTATCTGATCAATGTCGTGAACACCGAGCTTGCCGAAGCGGTCGAACGACATCAGCAAAAGATTGAATTTATCTTCAAAATCGTCTATTTCCCTGATATTCCCGATTACCTTAACGGTATTGCCGCGGGCAATGATTTTCAATCTCGGAAAGTATGATTTGATCAGATCGAGGTTTTTATCGTGAACACCGTAAATGTCGATGGGATTGTATGAAGAAATGCTTATTAATCGTTCGTTCATGCCATGATTGGAGTGCACGGGGCGAGCTTCTCATTCATCCTTCACAATGCTGCCGCCGTTCCTGTGTCAAATTACATTTAACTTATTAAACCCGTATCTGAAATTTTCTCAATTAGTAAAAACGCCTGTGATTGCAATTAATTACTAACTTTGATTCGTGCAAATTTACATGATTTATTATTCTTTAATCACCTGGGTTGAGATAAATTTATGCCAATCATCACATTGACCAGCGACTGGGGTTTGAAGGATCATTACATCGGAGCGGTTAAAGGCGCTATCCTGAGCCGTATGCCCGATGCCACGATAGTCGACATTACCCACCTCATCCCTTCTTTCGACTCGGAACAGGCTGCTTTTGTGCTTCGCAACGCTTATCCGAACTTTCCGAAAGGAACGGTTCATATCCTGGCAATCAATACCGAAGAAACCATGAAAAGCCCTCATACGGTTGTGCAATACAACGGGCATTATTTCATCGGAACCGACAACGGTGTTTTTTCACTTGTGCTTGATGGCGCTCCCGACAAGGTTTTCGAGATCAGCGTGCCACAGGATACCGATTTCTTTACGTTCTCGACCCGTGACCGTTTTATCAAGGTGGCGGTTCACCTGGCAAAGGGTGGTAATATCGAAGATGTGGGTAACGTGCGCGACAAGATCACCGAAAAAATCCTGCTAAAACCGGTGCTGGATACGGATGTGATCAAGGGTCATGTGATGTACATCGATTCGTACGAAAACCTGATAACGAATATAACTGAAATGCTTTTCAGGGAAAGGAGGAAGGGACGAAAATTCAGGATCAAATTCCGGTCGTACGAAATAAAAAAGATCAGCAAATCCTACCAGGATGTGCCTGCGGGCGAAATTCTCGCTCTGTTCGATTCGAACGGGCATCTCGAAATTGCAATGAACCAGGGTAATGCAGCAGGACTCCTCGGGCTGGCTTGCAAGGATATGATCAGGGTGGAATTCAGCTAAGCTGAATCATCAAACAGGCTTCAACAATCACAAAACAATCAGTTTCAACACCTCAGTATTGTACCCATAGGTTTGAAGGAATCTGACGAGGACCACCCAAGTTTTCGCTTTGAAAGCCAGGTAATAGACAGTGAAGCGAACGCCACCACCGAAATCGAACTTGCAGGCATGAGGATCGCGGCAAATATCGGTGTAAGCCAGCCCTGAACAGCGAAATACAATCCGATAAGGTTATAGAGGAATGATATGGCAAAGCTGATCCTTACGACTACCATACTCGTACCGGTAAAGCGGATAAACTTATGCAGCATACGAAACTTCGACGAATCGAGAATGGCATCGCAGGCAGGAGAGAAATGATAGATGTCGTCGGCAATGGTGATCCCTGCATGGCTTTCGGTAAGAGCACCGGCATCGTTCAGTCCGTCGCCGACCATTAACACCTTCTTACCTTTTTGATTCTGATCTTTAATGTATGCCAGCTTATCCTGTGGCGACAGGTTGAACCGGAGGCTTGTCCCTTCAGGAAAGATATTCCGGAGTCTGACTTTTTCGGAATCGTTATCGCCGCTGATGAGATGCATGCTGTATTGATCTTTCAGGTTGGCGATTACCTGGTCAAGCCCGATCCTGTACTGGTTTTCGAACCGGTAATACCCCTGAAGCTGATTATTTACCGAAATCCAGACTTCGGTTGATAATCCTTTGCCTTCCTCGTCCTTACCGGTTACGAATCGGGCAGAGCCGACTTTAACTTTGACATTATTGACTTCCCCGAAAATACCCGACGCGGGTATTTCTTTGAAATTTTCCACAACCTCGTAAAAGCCGCCATCGAGATGCCTGAAAAGGGCAGCGCTCAAAGGATGCGTGGAATGCCTGACCACCGATTTGATGATCATCCTGGTTTCTGCATCGGGTTCGGTTCCTGAAAATTCGATCTTCATGCCCTGGCTGTGAGTGATGGTTCCGGTTTTATCGAATACAAGGGTATCGGATTTATAAATTTTCTCGATCACCGACGTACTTTTCAGGTAAAATCCCAGTCTGCCGAAGCGGCGCATGACGGTTCCAAAGGTAAACGGAATGGTCATGGCAAGCGCACACGGACACGCGACTATGAGCACCGAAGTAAATACAAAAACAGCGGTAGACCTTTCGCCGGCAATGAGCCAGAATGCAGCCGCGACAACAGCAATGATCAGTACGACAACTGTAAAC
>Ga0233425_10006035_pt1 | contig 18434 bp, 17 predicted proteins | sample Watercolumn_Towu_2_FD_181712 | JGI IMG/M metagenome (GOLD analysis project Ga0233425, IMG submission 181712) | Freshwater microbial communities from Lake Towuti, South Sulawesi, Indonesia - Watercolumn_Towuti2014_140_MG | ecosystem: Environmental > Aquatic > Freshwater > Lake | place... | reverse complement strand
AATTACCAGCAACAAAGACAGATTATATTTTTTCAAAAATCGCCAATAAAATCCCAGAGTTTCTCGAATGTAAATTTTTTTCTTTTCCATAAAAACGACCAGGCGCAACTAAAAGTGCGCTTACTAATGTAGACGAAAAAACTCCTATTTTGTTACATCTGGCTTGGTATTATTTCTTAAACAAGCCCATGATAGATGCTTGGTCCAAAATATGATTTTGCATCGTTTGCTCTAACATTTTTCGATCTGCCTTGGCAGGCAAATCTAATTTAGCATCAAGCGCAAATAATTTAAAATAATAACGATGTTCACCGCTAGGCGGGCATGGACCATGAAAACCAACCGTGCCGGCGCTAGTAGTACCCTCAAACACCCCCAGCACACTCCCCTCTTTTATTTCAGTAATGGCCGGATCAATGTTCCACACCAGCCAATGAGTCCATAGACCCACCGGAGCATCCGGATCGTCTACGATTAGGGCTAAACTTTGTGTGCCTTGCGGCACACCGCTCCAATTAAGTGGTGGATTGATATCTTCCCCTTTACATGTATATTTAGCGGGTATACTGCCGCCATTTTCAAAAGCAGTACTAAAAATTTTCATATTTTTACTTTTCTAAATTTTTGAGATCCGTCATCACCTCTTGTACATGCTTATCCGGCTTTACATTTTCATAAATTTTTACGATTGTACCCTTGGGGTCAATTAAGAAGGAGGTGCGCATCGTTCCCATGTATTCTTTACCCATAAATTTCTTTTTTTGCCAAACATAATATTTTTTTACCACCTCTTTGGCTTCATCAGACAAGAGAGTAAACGGCAATTCAAATTTATCGGCAAATTTGCGATGACTTTTTACCGAATCAGTGCTAATCCCAAAAACTCTTAATTTTAACTTATCCAATTTTGGCAAATTATCCCGTACTGAACAGGCCTCTGTTGTACACCCTGGGGTGTCATCTTTGGGATAAAAATATATCAATATCCACTCACCGAGATATTTTTTTAGATCATGCATCTGCCCATCTTGATCGGGCAAATTAAATTGTGGCGCTTTGGCGCCAATTTTTAATTTAGGCATATATTTTAATTAAATTTCATTATATTTTTTGGCTAAACCTTTAAATTTTTCTATTGGGTATTTGGTAATATTTTTATTAATTTTTTTATATGTGGCCTCTATCAAATCAATATCCAATTCACCTGCCAAACGCAGTAAGTATATAAAGGTATCTGCCAATTCATCACCCAATTCTTCTTTGTGATTAGCAATATACTTTTTAAGTTTGTCTCCATTCTTAAACTGAAAATGTTCCAACACCTCGGCGGCTTCAAGCACAATTGAAATCGCCAAGTCTTTAGGAGCTTGAAATTGTTTCCAATCTCTCTCTTGTATAAACTTGTCAATTTTTTCATTTAAAATTTTTATTTCCGACATACTACTTTTCTAAATATTTTTTAACCCTTCTCTTTTCAAAATCGCCACCTTATTTTTTGCCCCGCGATTATAGCCGCCAGGCTGTCCATCGCTACGTATTACCCGGTGGCATGGTATAGTCGGATCGTAATTTTTGTTTAAAATATTACCAACCGCCCGATAGGCGCGCGGGCTTCCAGATAGTTTGGCCACCTCTTTATAAGTCAACACCTCCCCAGGCGGAATATCACTGACTATTTTGTAAATTTTATCTCTAAAAGATAACTCTTTTCTCATAAATGGCGAGTAACTAGAAGCCTTGTAAAATTAACCCCATCTTTCTGGGGCACTATTTCTAATTTAATGTCAAATTTATCTCTGTAAGTATCATAAAATTCCCGTAAAACCTGATGTACCACCTCATTAAACTCCCGCACATCTCTTTTTTCTCCATGAGTAAAATCAACACTCATCGCTTCTTCGCTATCTAAGTGCAAAAATAAAGGGAATAAAATTGCTTGTCCACCTATTGCTAGGTGATTGACAATGTTTGATAAATCATCTTTGACACGCTTTATCATTTCCATATGCCAATTTTCCGGTGTGGATTTTGTCTTCCAGCGGCCAGCCTTATCCTGCTCTTCATTGACTATTACATAAGGCACGCTGTAATGAGAAAAAACATAATCAAATTGCGGCTCAGTCTCTAAACCAAGCTTATCTTTAATTTCAATTGCCCCTGCACTAATACCAAATAATTTTTTAGAGTCGCCGTCTAGCACATCTTGCCAATCTTTAGGACGAGCGGAATCAACTGATACCACCTTGGCGCCAAAACGGACAGCAACATCACCAAACGATCCGCTACTGGCACCGACATCCAAAATTGTTTTATCTCTTAAATCCTCTTCTTTAATACCTAGATTTTTCAAATAATTATAAAAAATTCTAAGCTGGCCATTTTCTACTTGCTCTGGTGTCACGTTGCGACGTGGCATCGGCGGACGAATTTCGCTCATAAAAATTTTAAAAATACTTATATATTTTAACATTAGCCAAATTTTTAAGCAAACCGAATTAGGGCAATAACTCTAAATATGTTAAAATATATTAAACTTGACACTTTTTTATAATATGTTATGATGTTATCACTCAGATATATAGAGTGATAAATTACTTAAATTTTCGCTATGTTCCCACAAAATTTTACTAATAAATCTCAGGAATTACTCCAATTATCGGCTCAGATTGCCACTCAAAATGGCCAACAACAAGTAGAACCACCGCATCTCTTTTTTGCTATGCTTGAAGAGGAAGAGGGGTTGATTGCTTCGGTAATTTTAAAAATTGGCGCTAAGCTGATCGCTTTACGCGCCAGCGCTCAAAATCTAATTGATCAGCTCCCCAAGCAAGCTAATATATCCCCTGGAGTAACCGGCCAAATTATGTTGGGTCAAGCAATGCTCTATATTTTTCAATCCGCCGCCAATGAGGCTAAAAAAATGGGCGATGAATATATCAGTGTTGAACATCTTTTCTTAGCACTATTGGGTAGTAAAAATCCAATTAGCGATATTTTAAATAAAGAACATATCGATTACGATACGGTATTAAAAACTCTCGCGGCTATCCGCGGCACCCAAAAAGTTGATTCACCAGAACCAGAAGCACGCTATAATGCCCTGGAAAAATATGGTAAAAATTTGACCGACTTGGCGCGCAAAGAAAAAATTGACCCTGTCATTGGCCGCGACGATGAGATCCGCCGCGTAATGCAGATCTTATCTCGCCGTACCAAAAATAATCCCGTGCTAATTGGTGAACCGGGCACTGGTAAAACCGCGGTCGTAGAAGGTCTGGCTCAACGAATAGTCAATGGTGATGTGCCAGAGTCACTTAAAAATAAAGAAATTATTGCGCTAGATATCGGTTCACTTCTGGCTGGTACCAAATTCCGTGGTGAATTTGAGGAACGCCTCAAAGCCGTGCTCAAAGAAATCAACGCTAGTGCTGGCAAATTTATTTTGTTTATCGACGAATTACACACGATAGTAGGCGCCGGCGCCTCTGAGGGCTCAATGGATGCTTCCAATTTGCTCAAACCAATGCTCGCGCGCGGTGAACTGCACACCGTGGGCGCCACCACTCTCAAAGAATATCAAAAATATATTGAAAAAGATGCCGCCTTGGAGCGTCGTTTCCAACCGGTAATGGTCTTAGAACCGAGTCTCGATGATGCCGTGGCGATCTTGCGTGGTATCAAAGAAAAATACGAAGTACATCATGGGGTGCGTATCACTGATGCGGCTATTTTAGCTTCCGCCAAACTCTCTGATCGCTATCTCACCGACCGTTTCTTACCAGACAAAGCGATTGATCTCATGGATGAAGCGGCCAGCGCTCTACGCTTAGAAATCAACTCCATGCCGGAAGATCTAGATAAGATGAAGAGGCAGATGATCAAATTAGAAATAGAAAAACGCGCTCTCAAAAAAGAGACTGACGTTGAATCCAAAGAACGCTTGGCCAAATTGGAAAAAGAAATGGCCGAGCTAAAAGATCAAAGCGCGGAGTTGGAAATTAAATGGAAAAATGAAAAAGAAATTATTAGTAAAATCCATAACTACAAAAAAGAAATAGATCATCTCAAACAACAAGCGGAAATTGAAGAACGCAAAGGTGACCTACAAAAAGTGGCGGAGATCCGCTATGGCCGAATCCCAAATTTAGAAGGCAATATCAAAAATGATGAGAAAAAATTAGCCGAGATACAAAAAAGTCACGGCATTCTCAAAGAAGAAGTAACTGAGCAAGATATCGCGATGGTGCTCTCCCGCTGGAGTGGCATCCCCGTGACCAAAATGCTCCAAGGGGAGAGTGAAAAACTTGCCAAATTGGAGGAGGTACTCAAACAGCGCGTGGTTGGCCAGGATGAAGCCATTTCGGCTGTAGCCAATGCTATTCGCCGCAGTCGTGCCGGCATTGCCGAGCCAAATCGCCCGATTGGCTCATTTATCTTCTTAGGCCCCACAGGCGTTGGTAAGACCGAGCTGGCCAAAGCACTGGCGGAATTTATGTTTGATACCGACGAAGCGCTCGTGCGCGTAGATATGAGCGAATACATGGAAAAACACAGCGCCGCCAAGATGATCGGCTCCCCTCCCGGATACGTTGGTTACGAAGAAGGTGGTCAACTTACTGAAATTATTCGTCGCCGCCCTTATGCTGTAATTTTATTTGATGAAATTGAAAAAGCGCACCCGGATGTCTTTAATATACTTCTGCAAATATTAGATGAAGGCCACCTCAAAGATGCCAAGGGAAGATTGGTAAATTTCAAAAATACCGTCATTATTTTGACCAGCAATATTGGCAGTCAGATGATCCTTAATCTCAACAAACGCGGGGAATTTGGTTTTGATACGGGTGATAAAAAATCGATCAAAGCCAAAGAAAAGACTATGCGCGAAAAAATTATGGATAGTCTACATGAATATTTCAAACCGGAATTTCTCAATCGTCTGGATGAAGTTATCATTTTCCATGCTCTAAATGAGAGACAAATTTTATCCATTGTTGATTTACAGTTAGCCAAGATTATCAATCGCTTACAAGAGAAACGCATTACTCTACAAATTGATGAAATGGTAAAAAAACATATTGCTAAAGTCGGTTATGAACCAAATTTTGGCGCCCGGCCGATTAAACGCGTTATTCAAAATGAAATTTTAGACGGATTGTCATTACAAATAATTGAAGGCAAAATTAAAGATGGACAGACAGTAAAATTGACCATAGAAAAAGGTAAAATTGTAATAAAATAAATTCTATTACCTGATATAAATACCAAGTTTAAAAAAGGTCTGCCATATTAGGTAGGCCTTTTAAATTTTATTGTCCTAAAAGGCTATTTATGATATAATAAAGGCGAAAAATAAATCGTCAAACACGTATGAAAAAAACGCTAGTAATTTTGTTATTGTTAGCCATTTTTATCCCTTTGTCTGTCATCGCCCAAGCTGACTTTAATCCTCAATATATCATCTCCGATAATGAGATGTTTGATCATCAAGGTTACACCATATCCGATATCCAAAAATTTCTTGAAGCGCGTGGTAGTTACCTGGCTAATTATCAAACCGAAGATATCAACGGCAACCTACGTACCGCCGCTGGTATTATTTTTGATGCGTCGCAAGCCTATCAAGTTAATCCTAAATATCTATTAGTTACACTACAAAAAGAACAAAGCTTAATTACCGATGATTCCCCAGCGCAAAAACAATTGGATTGGGCTACTGGCTACGCGGTCTGCGACAGTTGTGATCGCAGTGACCCCAAAGTAGCCAAACACAAGGGTTTTGCCAAACAAGTAGATGATGCCGCTGGTATTATGCGCTGGTATTATGATAATAAAGACATCAACCCAATCATCAAAAAGAAAGATTCTGTTTTAGATATTGACAATACCATTGTCATTCCTCAGAGCTGGGCAACCGCCTTTCTCTACACTTATACGCCGCATTTGCATGGCAATCAGAATTTTTGGCGCATCTGGCAGACTTGGTTTACTCAAAATTATCCCGAAGGAACGCTGGTAAAATCTAATGATGCTTCCTCTACCGATATTTGGCTGATTCAAAATAGCACCAAACGCCGCTTCAAAAATATGTCGGTGTTGATTTCCCGCGCTGATCCCAATATGATTGTCACAGTCCCGCAATCGGAATTGGATAATTACAAAAATGGACCGGATATTAATTTGCCAAACTATTCTATTTTACACACCGAATTGGGACAATATTATTTAATTGATTATGATACTATCCGCCCTTTTGATTCCGAAGCAACGGTGCGACATTTGGGTTTTCAACCGGACGAAACAATTGATGTATCTTCAATAGAACTAGCGGATTATACCCTGGGGCCGGCTATCACCTCTTCTTCCACCGCCCCAACCGGTTTGATTTACCAGATTACCGATCTCAATAATAGTTATTATTTGCTCAAAGATAATAATTTTTATCCCATTACCGACAAAAATCTCCTAACCACCAATTACAAAAATATAGAAATCGAAAAACATAAAAAGAAAGATCTCTCGCTATACCCGGTGGTTTATGACACCCCTGATATTAAAGATGGCTTATTGCTAAAAGAGCTAGACAGTAATATAGTTTATGTAGTGGAGAAAGGCAAAAAGCGCCAAATTACCGATAGCGACACCTTTGACGCCATGGGATACAAAAAAGAAAATGTGATCTCAGTCAATATCGCTACTCTAATTGGCATACCCGATGGTGATAAGATTTTCTTAAATGGCAGTCTGCTCAATGCCAAAAATAAATTCTTGGGAGATTCCGAAGCGGAAGTCAAAGATTATTATGGCACCAAATTGCCCTCATACCTGGTAGCGGAGTATCCCAGCGGCCGGATTTTAAGCGGAAAAGATATTGATACCAAACGACCAATAGCTTCGCTCACCAAGCTTGTCACCGCTTTAACAGTTTTGGGAGAAAAATACAAACCGAGCAAAATTATTACTTATAGCTCCAAATTATATAATGTAGAGGGTGGCAATCTCAGTATTAAAAATGGAGAAAAAATTACCGCCAAAGATGCTTTCAATGTCATGTTGGTCGGTTCGGCCAATAATGGTGCCAGAATGATAGCCCAAGCGACAGGATTAAGTGAAAAAAACTTTATTAAAGAGATGAATAAAAATTTAGACACGTGGGGCATGGATAATTCCCAAGTGGCCGATGTCACTGGTCTTGATGAAAATAACCAATCCACACCGCGTGATCTTTTAAAAATTTTTATTAAGGTTTATAAAAATACAGACTTAAAGAAAATAATGCAACAGAGCAGCTATACCTTTAAGGAAGTTTTAAATAGAGATAAAGTTGCCAAACATACCGTTAAAAATAGCAATAAATTAGTAGAAAAAGCCAATGCTAATTATAAAATCCTCTCCTCCAAAACCGGCTATACCGAAGAAGCTGGCTCAAACCTAATCATGCTTATTGAAAGCAAAAAAGATAAAAAACAATATGTGGTAATCACCATGGGCAATCCTGATTACAAAAATCGCTTTGTTGAGCCTGATAAAATTTCTCAATGGATCGCTACTCAAAAATTAAATTTAGCTTCAATTAAATAAATTATATGTCATTAGTATTTGCTGGGATCACTCCTCATCCGCCTCTCTTGATACCAAGTATCGGCAAGGAGATGGTGAAAAAAATCGAAAAAACCAAAACTGCTTTAGAAAAAATGGAGGAAGAACTATATCTTTCTAAGCCAGATATTATTTTAATTATCTCTCCACACGGAAGTTATTTTCACGATGCCTTTACTGTCAATGTTTGCCCAGAATTCGAAACTGATTTAAAGGAATTCGGCGATCTCTCCACTAAGATGAAATTCAAAGGTGAGATGCATTTAAGCGCCAACATCACCCACCTAGCCAAAGATGAAAATTTAAAAGTATCAATGGTGACTGAAAAAGGCTTGGATCACGGTAGTATTGTCCCATTATTTGCTCTCTGTCAGCATCTGCCTCAAATCCAAGTACTACAAGTTGGTTTTTGTGACGCTGACTATAAAACTCATTTGGATTTTGGTTACTTCTTAAAAGAAGTGATTATGAATAGTAACAAACGGGTGGCGGTAATTGCTTCCGGCGACCTCTCTCACAGCCTCACCACCGAGTCGCCAGCCGGCTTCAATCCCAATGGCCAAAAATTTGATCTCAAAATCCAAGAATTGCTATCCCATAATAATGTCTCTGGCATGCTGGGGCTAGACGAAGAACTGATAAAAAATGCTTCCGAATGCGGCTTTCGTTCTCTACTCATCCTGATGGGCATCTTAAAAAACGTGGACTATAGCTACAAACAATATGCTTATGAAGCGCCATTTGGAGTTGGTTATCTCACTGCTCATCTCGTCTTTTAATTATGTTCGCCAAAGTTGCGCCCATTAGGAGAATGCCCAGCGCTCTAAACGAATTAGATTATTTGGTAGACTCAAATAAAACTCCCCATCTTCAAGTAGGCCACTTGGTCCATATTCCCTTTCGCAATCGTCTCATTTTTGGAATCGTTACCAAAATAAATACTGAGGATTCTAATCATAGCGATAAAATAAAAACAATTGAGGAAAAAATTTTTGATGAGGTTGCTTTTAGTGAGGCTCAGCTTAATTTTTTAAAAGAAATCAGTGAATTTTACAAGACTCCATTGGGTTTTGTTTTAAAAAGCGCGCTCTTACCACTTAAAAAAACCAAATTAGCCAAATTACATTTAAAAAAAATAACACCTAAGGCAGACTCTAAACCCAGTAAACCGCAATTATCTCTTTATAAAAATAACGAGGAAAAAATTACGCTCTTTAAAAAATTTTTACCTAAAAATGGGCAATTATTGATTCTGGTGCCAGAAGTGAGCGCGATTGACGCTGTCATGAAATTTTTGCCAGCCGATAGCATATCAATTCACAGTGATTTGAAAGAAAAAGAGATTTTTAAAATTTGGCATAAAATCCGCAATGAAGAAATTAAAATCATAGTAGGGACACGTTTGGCTTTATTTTTGCCTTTTACCAATCTTTTGACAGTAATTATAGATGACGAAGCCAATCCTAATCATAAAAGCTATGATATGGCGCCCCGTTTGCATGCTCGCGAAGCTGCCTTGATGCTCGCCTTTGCTCATCGTGCTAATTGCATCCTAAGCGGCCACACACCAGCGGTTGAAACTCAGTATTTTGCCGCTTCCAAAATCTATAATTGCGCCACATCACTTCTGCCGCTTCATCCCAATACCGAGATTGTGGATATGCGCGAAGAAAGACGCGGACGTAATTATGGATTTTTAAGCGCCCAATTACAGATGGCTATAGATAAAGTTCAAAGCGGTGATATCTTTCTTTTTTTGAATCGCAAAGGCACGGCCAACTACGTCGGCTGTCGTGATTGCGGCTTGGTGGCTAAATGTGAAAATTGTCAGCGCGGATTGGTCTATCATGAATCCACTTCTACCTTAGAATGCCATTTCTGTCGACTCAAAAAATCAATGTTTCTCTCTTGCCCTAAGTGTCACGGACCCAATGTTATCATGTATGGCGTCGGGACTGAGTTGGTGGAAAATGAATTAAGAAAAAAACAATTTCCTCAGTATGAAATCATTCGTCTTGATGCCCAAACCAATAATGCCAGAAATTTAAATACTAACAAAAATAAAATAATTATTGGCACCCAAATCGCTTGGGATAAAATTGACTGGAGTAAAATTTCATTGATGGCTTTTTTGGAAGCGGACACCGCTCTATTTGTGCCAGAATATAAAATGTCTGAGAATGTCTTTTACCAGCTCCGCGACGCCCAATATCGCCTTAATGAGGAAACTAGGCTAATAATCCAGAGCAGTCACCCAGAACACCACTCTATGGCCAATTTAGCCTCGGTAGAGCGTTTTTACGTCAAAGAGCTACAGGAACGTCGCTTATTCAATTACCCCCCTTTTTATTACCTAATTAGGGCTTATATTGGCCAAAAAAACCTAAGTTTAGCCCAAAAAACCGCCCAGAACGTGGCTAATCATCTCAAAGTCTTGACTAAGGGTAATTTAGACATTATAATATCCGATCCCCTGCCTTTTGCATCAGCTTATACCAAGGGGGCTTACTGGTTTACCTTGCTTATTAAAACTAAATTTGACAAATACAAACAAACAACCAAATGGTTGGCGAAAAATTTACCGGATGAATGGAAATTTGACCCCAACCCCGCTAACTTACTATCATTATAATATGCTATTACCCGTCGTTACTGAGCCAAATCCAATTCTCCACAAAGTGGGACGGTTGGTTGACGCCAAAGAATTGGAAAGCAAAGAAATGAAAAAATTTATCAAAAATTTAATTGAGACCATGTACGTCAAAGACGGCGTCGGAATTGCTTCACCCCAAGTAGGCGAATCTATTCAGATTTGTGTAATCGCCAAACAATTTTCTCCACTCAACAAACGCGAAGATCTGGTGTTGGTCAATCCGACCTGGGAAAAATTATCTATTAAAAAATCTTGGGATATGGAAGGGTGTCTGTCGGTGCCGCTGATATATGGCGAAGTGAAGCGCTATACGGACATTCGCGTCAAAGCACTGGATCAAAATGGAAAACCACTAATATTTGAGGCACATGATTTCCCCGCCCGTATTGTCCAACATGAAGCGGATCACCTCAACGGAACTTTATTTATAGAAAAAGCGCGCAAACTGCGTAAAATTGAATCTCAGATGTAATATGATTAGCGCGGTTTATTTTGGCGCCCATCAATTTTCCGCCCCCATACTTGAAGCCCTTATTAACAGCGGATTATTTGATATTAAATTAGTTGTGACTCAGCCGGATAGACCGACAGGCAGAAAACAGGAAATACAAATGTCAAGAGTAAAAATTGTAGCACTAAAATATCATATCCCAATTGATCAACCGGCCACTCTAAAAGAATATACTGTACCTGTGGAAGCCGATATCAACCTTGTCTGTAAATATGGGCTAATAATCCCAGAAAAAATTTTATATCGCCCCAGATATGGCAGTATCAATGTGCATGCTTCCCTATTGCCAAAATATCGCGGTGCTTCACCGATTCAGAGCGCTCTTATCCATGGCGACATTGAAACGGGTGTGACTATTATGCAAATGGATAAGGCGATGGATCACGGAGCAATTTTATCTCAACAAACTGTCGAGATTTTACCAGATGATACTTGTGAGACTCTTAGCGAGCGGCTGGCACCTACTGAAGCTGAAACTTTAATCAAAACTGTACCAAAATATATTGCAGGGGAAATAAAACCAGTTGAACAAAATCACGAACTGGCGACATTTTGCCGTGAATTTAAACGCGAAGACGGTGAAATAAAATTAGACAAAACTGCTACCGAAATTTACAATCTTTATCGCGGTCTAACTCCCTGGCCCGGTATCTGGACAATGTGGAATGGGAAAAGATTAAAATTATTAAAAATCAAACCTGTTAATGAAAGCGCGCCAGCGGGGAAAATTATTGCTAAAAATAACAAACTTTTGGTTGGTTGCGCCGATAATACCACGATTGAAATTTTGGAGTTACAGCTTGAAGGCAAGGCAATGACAGAAGCGAAAAATTTTATCAATGGATTTAAAAACTTATTAGAATAAGATATTTTATTTAGATTAAATAAAATATCAAAATAATATGAATTCCCAAATTAATATTTTAAAATTTTTGCTTTTGTATTTTGGAATTCGTATTTTTTCTTATATTTTTACCCCGGCGACACCACTTTGGGCGCAAAATCCCATCAATACTCTGGCGTCGCTTTTTATTTTAGCAATTTCACTAAGATGGATATTAAAAAATGACGAACGCGGATGGTATATTATTCTACTGGAAATAATCCTAGGTGGGGGCGGCTATCTAAAAATATTTGGCACATCACTGCGTACCTACTTGTTTATTGGTTCTTTAACTATATATTTTGGTAAAAAACTATATACTGAGCGTAAAAATTTTTTTAAACAATTAAAAAATGAACAATATTTACTTTTCACCTTGCTTTTGACCGCAATTATCGCTTCTGCCCTAGGCCTTTATCATAACCACGCCAGCAGTGCGGTAATTTCGGATCTTATCCCCTATTTTTTCCTATTATATTATTTCCCGCTATCTAAATTGTGGTCATCGGAAAATTTCCAAATACTTAGTAAAAACGCTTTGCTGGCTTCCGTTTTTGGCAACACACTTTTAATTTTATTTACTCAAATCGGTTTTTCCAGCAATATTTTTACTCTGCAAGATTATTATTATCATTGGTATCGCGATATAGCATTAGGAAAAATTACCGAAATTAACTTTGATTTCTATCGCCTGGTACTTAATGAGCATTTGCTGTTAATTCCCATTACTATCTATTTTATTGCTGATATTATCAAAAATAAAATTAATAAAATAAATACTTTGGCTCTTGGGAATCTATTGTTTATCTTAGCTAATAACCTGACACGTATTTACATGGTGGCACTAGCGGTTGGCACACTGGCTTTATTTTCAATAAAAAATTGGAAACGCTATTTAATAGTTTCGGCCGCCAGTGCATTGATGTTTGTAATAATTTTTGTCACTACTCACACTTTGGCCAGTCGAGGGCAGAGTCTTGGTTTGGAAATTTTTGGTTTACGTTTACAGAGCATTGCCAGCCCGCAGATTGAGGATAGTTCACTGAGTCGTTTGCTTTTACTGCCAAAAATATTAGAAAAAATAAAAGATAAACCACTTATTGGCCAAGGATTGGGTGATACGGTCACGGTTTATAGTCCAATTTTTAAAACAGATATCACCACACCGCATTTTGATTGGGGATATCTCGAAATATACACGGAGATGGGATTATACGGTCTGCTTGCTTGGATAGCATTTATCAGCTATCTATTTTATCTGATTTTGAAAAATAAAAACGACAGAAATTTATCGGTCGCTATTTTACTTTCAATTCTCGTGATCAATCTCACTAGCCCGGCGCTATTTCACGTCTTTGGAATTTTATTAATGATATTTTTATACAATAAAAAAATCATCAACCACACTGCTCTATAATCAAAAATTACAGAACAGTTTGGTGGTCGATGATCTCTTCCTCCTCCCTGCCCCCGACTAAGTCGGGGTCCAGTTCAGCATGATGCCTCCTACATCATGATTGAATGGTGCTTGACGTGCCACTCACACAGCATCATGACGGTGATGCTCAAGCCAGCCATGATGCCCGCCACGACGTCGTCGTGCATGACTCCGCTGGCCAGGTGAACTGGATCGCCGGTCTCCTTGCCGAAATCTTCGAAGAGGTAAATCGGCCAGGGCTTCTTGGTGTCGAAGACCCGAAACAGGATGAACGTGGCGACGAGCGGCCAGACGCTGGCGTGGTCGGACCACGGCCAGATGATCAACGCCGCGAAGAACATCCCGGCCACCTCGTCGAGGTTGGTCTCGTTGAAGTCGCTGTTGACGCTTTCACCGGTGTGCCTCTGCCTAGGACCCCACCGACGCAACATGAACGCTTCGCCGGAGCGAATCGCCCACAACACGCCACTGAGGTAGATGAGCAGGCTCAGGAAGGCCAGCTTGCGCAGATCCCACCAGGGATCCCGCCACATCAACCACAGGAAGATGAGCGCCAGAAGCGACCCCATCAGCCCACCCCCCTTACCCTTGAAGCGCGAATGGATGAATCCGGGAATGAAACCGGTGAAGAAGGTCGACGAGAAGAAGAGGCCGAGCCAGCTACCCCAGCCTTCATTGCTACGAACATAGGACATGGTCCCTCCTGGCGTGCCAAATTGAAACGGCACCAGAACCAGACAATATAATAAAATATTAGATACTTACTGTCAATAAAAAACACCATTCTATTTTAGATGGTGTTTTTTCATTACGATTGCTTTGGCCGCTTCGTACTCCTTTACCTTTTTTATCTTCCATGGCAACCTATATACAAAACTCGGCAACCAACTACTTATCCCTCGTCTTAAACCAACTACTTTTTTATACAAAATTTTCGACACAAATATACCGGCTTTACCATGCTTAAGCATAGTAAGCCACAGATCCCAATCCTGAAATCTTTTTAGACTTTCATCAAAACCGGGAAAATCTTTGGTGCGAATCAGAGAAGTGGTGTCAATATAATTATTTTTTCTCAAAGCCTCGGTGCTAAACTGGCGGCTTTTCATTTTTTTCCAACCAAAACGAAACTGTGAATAAGCATAACTAACTTCGGGGTGCGATTTTAGTTTTTCTAACATCTCGGGCAACATATTGGGATAACAAAAAGTATCAGCATCTACAAAAATGACATACTCACCCGTTGCTTCTTTAAATCCGCGATTGCGCGCGGCGGCGGCGCCAAGATTGGGCTGATCAATAACTTTTTTAACTAAATTTTTTACAGCTGGATATTTATTTAAAATTCTGTTAAGCTCATCGTGAAAATTATCCGTACTGCCATCATTGACAATAATTATTTCCACCTCGCCAGAATACACGCCCCACGCAATTGTATTCAAACAATTACCCAGAGTATGGGCATGATTGTAAACCGGAATAATTACGCTGATTGTCGGCTTCATATTACTGCAATTTCAAAATTTCATTATTCCATCTAAAATAATTAGTCACCCGCTCTCTACCGGATAATCCCATCTTATGCGCTAATTCCTTATCTTTTAACAACTCCACAATTGCGCCAACTACCTCTTTTTCTTGAAAAATATCTACTATTTTACCAGTTATACCATCTTGCACTGCTTCTTCCACTCCACCCACCCGGCCCGCTACCACCGGTAATCCGCAGGCGGCCGCTTCCAAAAATACTGTTCCGTAGCCTTCTTCGCGATTTTCATCTTTGTGGGTAAGTAATACAAATAAATCTGCCAAGCGATAATATTTGGCCAAATCCTCTACGCTAACACTGCCGAGAAAACGCACCACATTTTGTAAATTATTTTTTTGCACTAATTGTAAAATTTCCGCCTGTTTCTGCCCTTCCCCCACCACTAGCCAGACTACATTGGGCAATTGTTTAAGCACCTCTGGTAAAAAACGAATCATGTGTGGGTAGCCTTTGCCATCTACTACACGCGCGACGGTGATAATTACTCGCTTACCATTTAGCGCCAGCTGTGACTTGAGCAAATCAATTTCCGCCTGAGTTTCTTTTTGTTCAAAAAATGTATCAGCTGGACAAGGATAGAGCACGCGCACATCACTGAGATTTTCTACTATGCCCAATAATTTATTTTTCAAAAACTCGCTATTGACCACCACCGTCTGTGCCGCTAAGCATAATTTAATAAATTTTTGGCGTTTACTAGCGGTTGAAATAGCCATGCCAATATCGGTACCATGCAAAAATAAAGTATAAGGTATTTTATAAAACTTATTGATTAAATACGCGGCATAGCCCACCGGCAAGACATGGTTGATATAGAGTGATTCAATTTTCTCGGTTTTGATGAGTGCCGCCAATTGAAAATAGAGACGCAACCAGTGCGGCCACACCAATGCCCAGTATGGTCTCAGTCGATAAGTTTTCCAATTATTTTGCACATCAAATTCCTTATCACCTTTTTGTTTAAGCGCATAAACTATCACCTCATCAGACGGCAAATGTTTGGCCAAATTATAGACATAGCTGGCAATGCCGCCAACTTGCGGCGGATATTCAAAAGTAATAATTAGTTTTTTCATAATCAATTAGGCAAAACTGATTTTTTAAAAATTTTATTATAAAATTTGATAATCAATTGTTTGTCGATGGCGCCAGTGATAAATAACAAAATAAAATATACTAACGCTACCATAGGTATTACCAGAATAAAATGCATCTTTTGCACCAAAAGATAAGTTAACCCCGCCATCACTACTGCCGGCCAAAATGTCTGATTAAAATATTTAAATAACTCCAAACCACTGATTGCAATATTCCTTTTACAAAACCAAAACCCACCAATTGTGAGTAAGGCATTGCTAATGAGCGCAGCAAAAGCGGCGCCGATAATACCATATTTGGGTAGTAAAATAAAATTACAAATAATATTTACCAATAATACCACAAATAATAATGCGGTCTGGGTAGTTTGGCGATTGATAGCATTGAGAGTCGTGCCGGTAATAAAACCCAAAAAACCAAAAATTAAGCTAAATAATAAAATTTGCAATACCGGTACCGCGGGCGCGAATTGCGCTTTGTATAAAAAGATAATCACTGGCCTGGCCAATACTGCTAGACCAAATGACAATGGGAAAATAATGACAAACAGATAACGCCAAGATTTCAAAAATAATTCTCCAATTTTTTCCTTCTCTGTCAAAAATAAACTGCTCATCACAGGATAAATACTAGTAGAGACAGCCGTGGCTAAAAATTGAAAAGCAAAAGTGATCTTGTATGGCACGCTCCAATAGCCCAATTCTTTGGCCGAGAGCATCTTAGACATCAACAATGAATCGCTATAAGCATAGAGTCGACTGATAATCCCCGCCAATGCAAACGGCCAAGACAAACTCAAAAAGATTTTAAAAATATCTTTATTAAACTGCCAGACAAAAGTCAGGTCATACACTCGCCATAGTGAATAAGCGCCAAATAATAAATTTAAAAATGACGGGATGGTATAGGCCAGGATCAGCCAATAAAGCGGCGTCTGCAAAAATAAAGCAACAGAACCAATAATCAAAGTGGTACCCTGCGCACCCACGATGCTAATAGACTCATAAATTAGATTTTTACGCGCGCGAAAAAGCGAATAAAAGGCCGCGCCCAAATTATCCAAAAACATGGTGACTCCTGACAGATAGACTAGATGTTTGGTAAGGCTGGGATAATTAAAGATATTGATAAAAAAGACTACCAAACCATAAGCCAAAAGGCCAAATAATACTTTGCTCCAAAAAACGATATTGAGATATTCACTACTTTTTTCTGGGAAGCGTGACGCTTCACGGGTCAAAATTGGCCCCATACCAAAATCTGCCACCACCGTAAAAATAGTGGTAAACGCAATTGCAAAAAAATATACCCCCGTATTCTCTACACCGATCAAGCGCGCGATAATGGTAAAATAGGCAAAAGAAATTACTTTTTGCAAGATAGACGCCGCGGTCAGAAAGGAAGTGTTTTGAGTGATTGTATAGGACATACTAAATTTTTTTTACTATACCCTTGTCAGCGTCAACTTCTAGGAGATCACCATCTTTAAAAAAGATAGTAGATTTTTGTGTGCCAATAATGCAAGGTTTTTTCAATTCACGCGCCACAATCGCCGCATGACAAAGTATACCACCACCATCAGTGACAAAGGCCGCCGCTTTTTTCATTAGCGATAGATAGTCCGGTCTAGTCATACCGGCCACCAATACATCTCCTTCCTCAAAATCTTTTGCCTTCATAGGATCTAAAATCACTCTTGCTTTGCCAATTGCTTTGCCAGGGAAAGCAATTGATCCTTTAATTTGTCCTGAAAATCCTTGTAAACCAATTATATCTGATTCTATCCGATCAACTTCTTTACCAGTTAAAACTATTAATTCTTGTCCACTAAATAATAAAACACTTTTATGATATCTCTGCCCCAGCAGATCTTTTGGAGGTATAATTTTATTTTTAAAATAATTTTCTAATTCTTGATGAGTCAAACATTTCACCAAATGAGATGGCAAATTCAAATCTTTTGAAATATTATCAGCCAATTTATCAATAAAATCTTCTGTTCTCTTGAATACTATCTCAGCATAAATCCTAGCCTCTTCAAAATATGGGAGTAATTTTTTTAAGCTATCAGCCGGTAAATAATCCACCACATATTTTACATAAATATGGTGATGATAGTATTCAACTACTTTTTCCAAAAATAAATTATAGATTGACAAATTAATATTTTGATTAATAGTTGAATCAATAAAACCTAAAATACTATCAACCTGTGATTTTAAATTATTACAAACTTCAACCGCTTTATGATTATCATCGGAAATCTCTTTGGCTAAAAAATTTCCTAAAAGATCACGATCGTTCTGAGTGGCCCAACAGTTACTATTACCTTTTGAAAAAAATATTATAGACTGACTAAGAAACGGCCGTCCGCCGAATCTGATCAAATCGGTATATTCTTGGCCAAAATGCGAACAAGACAAAAAACTCCAGGTCCCGGCCCAAATTTTTGTCCAATTAGTATGTTTAAAATTTCCCATTTCTTTTTGCAAAACCATACTATAATAATATTACTAGTTTACCCTAAAAATACTAATAAATCAACAAAAAACACCCGCCAATAGCGAGTGTTTGATTTTGTTTTTAACGTTTTGACCACTGTGGGGCGCGACGAGCTTTTTTGAGACCAAATTTCTTTCTTTCCTTGATGCGTGCATCACGGGTCAAGAAACCGAGAGTCTTCAAAGTCTTTTTGAAGTCTTC
>Ga0233425_10006034_pt1 | contig 18439 bp, 17 predicted proteins | sample Watercolumn_Towu_2_FD_181712 | JGI IMG/M metagenome (GOLD analysis project Ga0233425, IMG submission 181712) | Freshwater microbial communities from Lake Towuti, South Sulawesi, Indonesia - Watercolumn_Towuti2014_140_MG | ecosystem: Environmental > Aquatic > Freshwater > Lake | place... | reverse complement strand
CACAGGGGCGTGTTGCCGACCAGCGCGGTGATGTCCTGGGCGATGCCGGTCACGGGGACCTCCTCGTTCGCAAGGGTTGGTGGATAACCCCCCCGTAGCCCGGATCACGCCAAGGCAGGCGGCAGGTGAGCACGGCCACACTTCCACCGGGTGGGAGTTACCTTCCGGCCGATGCTCCCCCTCCTCCTCCTGGCCTGCCACGCACCCGGCCCCGGCCCCACAGCCGAACCCCCGCCCGATCTCGTGCTGGTGGTGGTGGACGCGTTGCGCGCCGACCACATGTCGCTGTACGGGCACCCCCTGCCCACCACCCCCGCCGCCGACGCCCTGGCCGCGGAGTCCCTGGTCTTCGACCGCGCCCTCTCCCACGCCGGCTGGACGTTGCCGGCCATGGCGTCCCTGCTCACGGGCCGCTACCCGTCCGAGCACCAGGCCACCCGCGATGCCGAGGACCGCCTGCGCTTCCACCGGCTGGACGAGACGCTGCCCACCCTGGCTGCCCTGCTGCAGGCGCGCGGCTACCGCACCGGTGCCTGGGTGAACAACGCCTACCTGGCGCCCGAGTTCGACCTGGATCGCGGCTTCGACCGCTACGACTACCGCGGGGCCGGCGGCACCGACGACCGCAGCGCGGCCGACACCGTGGCCGCGGCCCTCGCCTGGCTGGCCGAGAGCGACCAGCCCGCCTTCGCCCTCCTGCACCTCATGGAACCCCACTACCCCTACCTGCCGCCGGAGCGCCTCCGGCACCGTTTCACCGGTCCGGGCGCCCCCCCGGTAGCCCCCCTCTTCTTCACCCCGGACGAGCTCTCCGGCGAGGCCCGCCGCGAGAAGCGCTTCAGCCCGGAGCAGGTGGACTGGATCGGGAAGGTGTACGACGAGGAGATCCTGGCGGCCGACGAGGCCCTGGCCGCGCTCGTCGCCGGCCTGCGGTCCCAGGGCCGCTGGGAGCGCACCGCCCTGGCGTTCACCGCCGATCACGGCGAGGAGCTGTGGGACCACGGCGCCTTCGAGCACGGCCACGCCCTGTACGGGGAGCTGATCCGCGTTCCATTGCTGATTCGGGCCCCGGACCTGGCGGCGGGGCGGGTGGAGGCCCAGGTCCAGCACGCCGACCTCTTCCAGACCCTGCTGGCGCTGGGCGGCGCCGCCCCGCCCGCCGAAGCCCACGGGGTGGACCTGCGCAACCTGGGTGATGGCCAGCCCGACCGCCCCGTGCTCTCCGAGGACTGCCTCTACGGCCCGCCCCGCGTGGCCCTCACCCAGGGGGGGCACCGCCTGATCGTCAACCTCTCGACCCACGCGGTCGCCGTGTCTGCGGTGGACCCCTTCGGCCAGTCCGACGTACCCGTCCGCGACCCGGCCGAAGCCCAACGGCTCTCCGCGCCGCTGATGGAGGCGCTGCAGGCCGCGCGCGGCGACCTCGCGATCCGCGCCCTGCCGGACACCACCGCCCCGCTGACCGACGAGAACATGGAGAAGCTACGGGCACTGGGGTACATTCGGTAGGTCGGACCACAAACCATGCCCTCCACCGCTGCCACCCTCCTGCGCCGGCTGCCCGCGGCAGCCTCCCTGTCGCGCCACGAGAGCGCCCGCCTGGCCAGGCAGGCCAGGGAGCGAGACCTCGCCCCGGAGGAGATCCTGTTCCGCCAGGGCGATCCGGCCGAGCACATGTACCTGGTGCTGGCAGGCAGCCTGTTGGTGCGGGCGGTCCTCCCGGGGGGCGAAGAGTTGACCCTCGGCCGGGTCTTTCCGGGCGACGTCGTCGGCGAGATGGGCTTGCTGGAGTGCTCCCCACGCTCGGGCACGCTGGTCTGCGAACGGGAAGCCGTGCTGCTCGTGATCGATCGGGTCACCTGGAACGCGATGCTGGCCGAGGACGACGCCATCGCCTCCTGGCTCCTGGAACGTTGCGCGGAGGGCCTCGCCCGGCGGATCGGGGCGGTCATGGAGCGCATCGTGGCCGCCAGTCAGGATCCCACCCTCCTGCGCCAGTTGCCCGAGGCGCCCCAGCCACGCCGCCGTGGCCTGATGGCCTGGCTCCTCGGCCCCGGAGGTGTCTGATGGATCCGCGCGTCCTCGACGCGTTGCGGACGCTCCTCGGCGCCCAGCCCGAGGCACAGGAGGCCTGGCTGGTCGAGCGCGTGGTGCTGCAACCCTACGAGCCGGGGTCCGCCGTGGTGCTGGAGGGCCAGCGCGCCCGCGACCTCTTCCTCCTGCTGGAGGGGCGTCTGCGGATCGGCAAGCAGCGCCCGGACAAGCGCCAGGAGCGCATCGCCTACCTGCAACCGGTGGCGCTGCTCGGGCTGGCCTCCGCGGTGTTGGGCACCGCTCACCCCACCACGGCCGTGGCCGTCGAGCCCAGCCTGTGCCTGCGCCTGCCCCGCGCGCTGCTGCGCGCGGATCCGGCCGTTCCTCTCTCGCGCGAGCCGGCCCGGCGCCTGCTGCAAGCGACGGTGCGCGGCATGAACGCCCAGCTCCGCGCGGTGAACGCCCGGCTGTTGCGCCTGGAGGAGCCCGGGGAACAGGTGGCGGGCGCGGCCTGCGATCTGGGTGCCTGGAGCCTGCCCTCCGACCCATGACCCGCAGATCGCGCCCCGCGGCGCGGCGATGGATGACTCGCGATATTGCGCCTGTTTCCTGCCATAGACAAAACCGGCCATCGCCGTGGACGCCTCGACCGCGACACCCGTGTCAGGCCCGTCCCATGAACTGTAGATCGTGCTTACAAAAACCGTTTTTCTAATATCGTCCCGGTCGCTGGTCGAGCGCTGCGCCCGAAACCATGGCATGGATGTCGCGATCCGCGGGAGACCATGCCTTGCGGGTCACTGCCGGCGATACGCTTTCCCTGTGTTTCCAACCGATTGCGAGGGGCGGTCGCCCGTGGCACGGTTCCTGCTGGTATCTCCCGCGGAGATAGACGCCTGAGGATGCCAGGGAACCAGCGGCGGCATCACCCCGCGACCCTGCATGGACGCCCGGCCCCCACAGAGCCGGGCGTTTCCACTTAGACCGTCCAGCGGGGTAGTACTGCGCCATGAGCACCCTCCTGGACGACCTGCGCGCACATGTCCCCCACGTCTCGGGCGACCCGCTGGATCTGCGGGCTTCGGCCCGGGACCTCTGGCCTCGCACCACCCTGGCCGCCGCCCTGGGGCAGCCACCCCCGCTGCCGGCGGCGGTCTGCTGGCCCGAGACCCACGAGCAGGTGGCCGCCCTGCTCGCCTGGGCCCAGCGGGCGGGCGTGCCGATCGTCCCCTGGGGCGCCGGCTCCGGGGTCTGTGGCGGCGCCGCCGGTCCCCCGGGCGCCGTGGTCGTGGACCTCAAGCGCATGCACGGCATCCTGGCGCTGGATCGGGAGCGCCGCGTGGTCCGGGTGGAGCCCGGGGTGCTGGGGCAGCACCTCGAGGATTGGTTGGAGGAGCGCGGGTTCGCCACCCGCCACAGCCCCTCCTCCATCTGGTGCTCCTCCGTCGGCGGGTGGGCCGCGGCGCGCTCCGCGGGGCAGTTCTCCAGCCTCTACGGCAAGTTCGAGGACATGGTGCTGGGGATGCGCGTGGCCACGCCGACGGGCACCCACCTCACCGGAGTCCACTGTCCCCCGTGCGATGAGGACTACGGGCCCCTCTTCCTGGGCAGCGAGGGCACGCTGGGCATCATCACGCAGATCGAGGCCCGCGTGGTGCCCCTGCCCACCCACCGCTGGCTGCGCGCCTTCGCTTTCCCCGACCTGCAGAGCGCCTGGGCGGCCATGCGGGCCGTGATGCAGGCCGAGTCGTGGCCCGCGGTCGTGCGGCTCTACTGCCCAGTCGACACCCGGATCGGCGGGCGCCTCGGTTCGCGGAAGGAACGCGCCGCACCCGGCCCGCTGCGGCGGGCCCTGCACGCTGGCTCCCACCGGTTGCTCGCGGGGCTCGACGACCTCGAGGCCGTGCGCAGGCGGGAGTTGGCGTTCGGCCTGGCCGCGCCACGAGCATTGAACCGGATCGCCGAGGCGCTCGGACGCGAGGTCATGCTCATCCTCGGCTGGGAGGGCCATCCGGAGGTGGTCCACGCCCAGGTCCAGGCCGCGCTCCAGCTTCTGTCCTGCGGTCGCGACCTGGGCCCGGAGCCCGGCGAGCATTGGTACGCCCACCGCCACGATGTCTCCTGGAAGCTGGCCCCGGTCTTCGAGCGGGGCGGCTTCGCCGACACCATGGAGGTGGCCGCCACCTGGTCGCGCCTGGGTGCGCTCTACCTGGGCGTGCGCGCCGCCCTGGCCCGGCACGCGGCGGTGATGGCCCACTTCAGCCACGCCTACCCCGAGGGTTGCTCCATCTACTTCTCTTTCGCCGGCACCGGCGACCTGGACCGCTACGACGCCGCCTGGCACGACGCGCTGGAGGCTGTGGCCCGGGCGGGGGGCACCGTCACCCACCACCACGGAGTGGGCGCGCTCAAGGCCAGGGCAGCCACCCGCGAGCTGGGCAACGCCCTCGAGGTCTACCAGCGGCGCAAAGCGCGCCTCGATCCGGGCGGTGTGATGAACCCCGGCAGGCTGTTCGGCCCCACGCCGCCCGCCCAGCCGGGCCCCCCACGCCCGGCCACGCCCGGCCCGGTGTTCGCCCTCCACGCCCAGGATCTGCTGGCCGAGGTGGATCCCTGGGCGGCCCCGGAGGCCATCGAAGCGGCCCTCACCCGCAGCGGGTTTGCCCTCCGTCTGCGTCCGGACCGCCCCCTGGGAGCCTGGCTGCCCCGCTGGCGCCCAAGCGCCGCGGAGCGCCACGAGCAGCCCTGCTTCGGGTTGCAGGCACGGTTCGCGGACGGTCGCGCCGCGCGGCTCGGGCTCGCCCCGCGCTCGGCGGCCGGTCCGGACCTGCGCTGGGGCTTGCTGCGCGATGCCCGGGCGGAGGCGGTCGAGGTTCCCCTCGTGCCTGCCGGTACCCCCCGCGCGGCGGTGACAATCCGCGCGGCCGACCCGTGGTCGCGCGCACCGGACCTGCTGGCGGATGGCTGGCGCCCCGCCGGTCTGTCCGCCTCGGACGACACGCTGCGGGTGGAGTTCTTCGGCGCGCCCGCGCCCGCCCTGGCCACAGCCCTGGCCGCGGCCTGTGGCGGAGAGACAGCGGCCCCCGCGCCCGTTCCCGCCCGCGCCCCCGACCTCGTCCCGGCCGAGCTCGGCACCGCCGGTGCCACCTCCCACGGCCGCCTGGCCGAACCGTCGCCGGAGGGCTCCCATGGCTGACCCCTACGCCGGTTGCACCTTCTGCCCGCAGCTCTGCCGTCACACCTGCCCCGTGGTCCGCGCCACCGGACGCGAGGCCGCCACACCGGCCCGCATCATGGCGCTGCTGCGGGAGGTCGCGGCCGGACGCGCCCCCGCGGCGGAGGGCGCCCGGGCCGCCGCCCTGTGCACGGCCTGCGGTGCCTGCCGCGACCACTGCAGGTTCCACGTGGACGTGCCCGCCATCCTGGCCGAGGCGCGCGGGCGCCTCCTCCCGCCGCCGACGCCCGCGCCCCGCCGAGCCGTCGAGGGTGACGCTCCCCTCGTGGCCCTCGAGTGCGACGGACGGGCCTGGTCCGGCGCGCTCGCCGAGCGCCTGGGGCGGCCGGTCGCTCGCCTCGCGACGGCTGATCACCTCGGAGAAGCCCTGCTCGACCACCCCACGCTCTCGGCCCCTGGGCTGGCGGCGTGGCGCACGGCGCTGGCGGGACGCGTGGTCGTCTGCGCCTGCGGTCGCTGCCAGGCCGTGCTCGCCGCCGTGGGCATCGTCCACACCTGGCTGGATGCGCTCGCACCCACCGCGTGGGACGGCACCTCCTTCGCCTGCCAGACCGGCCGTGCGCTGCCCGGCCGGGTCGTCGGCGGGGTGGCCCTGAGCTGCGGTGGCCACGGCCCGCTCGCGCGCGTCCACCCGGAGCTGGCGCGCGACCTGGCCCGCGAGGCCGCCGCCCAGCTTCCCGCCGGCCCCGTCGCCGTGGCAGACGCCTGCTGCCGGGCCGCCCTGCGCGACGCGGGTGCCATGGCGCTCGACCCCATCGATCGGCTCCTGCAACCGCCTCGAGGCGAGGCGCTCTCCGGAGGAACGAATGCCCACCGCGACAGCCCATGATGAACCCGCTCGCGCCGGCGAGCGCCTCTGCCTGGTGGTCAACCCGCGCGCCGGCGCTGGACGGGCCGGCCGTGGCCTGGCCGAGCTCGAGCGCCTGGCGGCGGGGGTGTTCCCGCGCTGCGAGATCCGGTGCACGGATGCCCCCGGGCAGGGGCGGACCCTCGCGCGTGCCGCGGCCGAGGAGGGTTTCGACGTGGTGGCCGCGGTCGGCGGGGATGGCACCTGCCACGAGGTGGTCAACGGGCTGATGGGAGTGGGCTTGGCCGCCACCGACCGGCCGATCTTCACGGTCGTCCCCATTGGCACCGGCAGCGACCTCATCCGCTCCCTGGGCATCCCCCGAGACACCGCGCAGGCCCTGGCCATCGCGCAGCGGGGCTCCACCCGGTTGGCGGACGTCGGCCGCGTGCGCTGCGGTCCCGAGGATCAGCCCCTGGACGAACGCTGGTTCATCAACGAGATCTCGTTCGGGATGGGTGGTGAGGTGGTGGCGCGGGTCAACCGCTCCTCCAAGCGCCTCGGTGGCTTCGCCACCTTCCTCGGCGCCACCGTGGGCAGCCTGGCGAGCTACCGGCCCCAGCGCGTCGAGCTGCGCTGGGAGGGCCCGGAGGGGCCTGGGGAATGGGAGGGCGAACTCAGCAACGCCTTCGTGGCCAACGGGCACTACTGCGGAGGGGGGATGTTCGTGGGCAAGGGCGGCTCGATGTTCGACGGCGTGCTGGACCTCACCGTGCTGCCGCCCATGGACCTGCTCACCTCGGCCGCCAACCTGCCGCGCCTGTACCGTGGCACCGCCCACGAAGCGCCCGGTGCGTTCCGCGTCGCCGTGACCCGCGTGCAGGCCCGCTGCGTGACCGCGGGGTCCAGCCTGCTGGTGGACGCCGATGGCGAACAGCCGGGCAGCCTGCCCGTGGAGGCCCAAGTCCTGCCCGGGAGTCTCAGGATGCGGGGCGGTTGGGGTGGGGCTGGCTGACCGACCGGTACGGAAGCTCACCTCCCACGGCGTGATTTCCGGCGGACGCCGTCGCTTCCCGGGCGGGATCGCGGCCCGGGAACGGGGTGTGTTTCGACCCGCGGAGCACCCTACGTTGCCGTCCTTCACGTGGTTTTCGCCTGTTTTATCATAAAATCGATCAATCCGTCGGACCGACCATCGCGCAATAACAAGCGTTCACCCGAGCCCGTTTTTTTCACTCGCCGTGCTTTTCACGCGGTGGTGTAGTTGATAGAGTGCCTCCGAAACCGAGAGAGAAGAAATGCCCCTCCTGATCGTGTTGTTCCGGCCCCTCGCAGTGTAGCACTTTCGGTTTTTTTGAGTATTTTCGCTTTCACCCCCAGGCCATCAGGCCACTCCCCACCGTCAGCACCGGAGCCATCATGAACAAGGCCCAGCTCACCGAGAAGCTCGCCGAGCAGTGCAACATCCCCAAGGTCCGTGCGGCCCTCTACATCAACACCCTGGTGGAGATCATCAGCGAGTCCCTGGTCGAGGGCGAGCAGAAGGTCACCATCTCCGACTTCGGCACCTTCACCGTGTCGCAGCGCCGCGAGTTCACGGGCCACAACCCCAAGACCCGCAGCCAGATCCGCGTCCCCGCCCGCCGGATCCCCGTCTTCCGCGCCGGCAAGGGTCTGAAGGAAGCCTTGAACAAGAACCTCACCTAGCACAGGCCTTCTTCGGCGTGGAGCCGCCATCGGCTCCACCCAACGGGCGCGCCTCTCCCCGGGGGCGCGCCCGTGGCGCATGGGAGCCGCATCCGCGTCCTGGCGGCCGTCAATTCCTGGTAGTTTGCAGGTCCCTCACGCCGCATCCGATCCCGCGTCCACGCGGGGTGGTATCCTCACCGCGATCCCCCACGAGGATGCCATGCGCTCATCCATCTCCTTCTCCCTGTTCCTGCTCGTCGCCTGCCAACCAGGTCACCTCTCCACCACGGCGGGTGATTTTGGCGTTGTCTTCTCCGAATCCCCCGACTGCATCGAGATCGACGTGTCGCGGGTCGGACTCGAGGCGCCCTTCACGGTGGACATCTTCCTCCACGCGGGCGATGCGCCGGAGTACGCCCTGTACCCGATGGTGGTCTGGCCCGGAGCCTTCGCGCTCTTCGAGGACCGCAACGGCTACCTGATCTTCGGTCCCAGCAGCGACACCAGCCCCGGCTCCGGCGCCTCCACCCCCACCCAGATCCTCGACGGCGGCTACCACCACGTGGCCGGGGTCTTCACCGAGGACGGCCAGGCCACCCTCTACCTCGACGGCAGCCGCATGGTGTACGCCCCCACGGCGCTGCTGGAGGACCCGGGCGATGTCGTCTATCTGGGCTGCTGGCCCGGCATGGACGACGCGGTGTTCCAGGGCACCCTCGGCGAGATCCGCATCCAGAGCACCCAGCACTACGACGGCGACTTCGCCCCCACCTGGGAGAAGTACGAGTACACCGACACCACCGTGGCCCTCTGGCACCTCGACGAGGGCCGCGGCACCGCCATCCTCGACGAGGGCGGCCTGGCCGATGGCGACCTCACCAGCGGCGAGTGGGTGCCCTTCCCCCTGCCCGGCTACGACCCCGACGAAGGCCCGTCCGACACGGGGGAGTAGCCGCTACAGCAGCTCCTTCGTCTCAGCGCAGACGATGTCCAGGGTCTCGAGCTCGTCCAGGACGGGCGTGTAGAGCTCGGGGCGCACGGGGGCCCAGACACCGCGCAGGCCGATCTGGCCCGTGAACAGGAGTCGCACGGCGATGGCCAGGGGCAGGGAGACGGTCCGCGCCATGGAGGAGTCCCCGCCGGGGTGGCCGTAGTCGACCATGTCCATCACGATGCGCTCGCGATGCCCGTCGGGGAAGGCCCCGACGACCTCGTGGTGCATGACCAGCATGTCGCGCTCACCCGGGGCGTAGGGCATACGCTCGACCATGGCCTCGGCCAGGGCGTCCAGCGGGGCCTCGATCCAGTCGGACAAGGGGATCTCCTCGTACATGCCGAGCCAGCCGAGGTTGGCGACGTGATCGTGGTCCACGGGCACGCCCAGGCGGTCGGCCACGGCCTGGGCCAGATCCGCGCCCGGCCCGACGCCCAGCACCGCGCGCAACATGCCGGCGCGGGTGTGCTCGACGTGAGCCACGGGTTCCTGGTTGTAGAGGCCGAGCCCGATCCAGGCTTGCCAGCGGGCGCAGTGGCCGGGGTAGCGCAGGGTGCCGCGGAAGAGGGTCGTGAGGCCGTGTAGCCCGTAGACGTCCTCATAGGAGAGGGAGTCGCGGTTGGGGTAGGCCTCGAAGGTGCCGGCATCGCCCACGGTGAGCGGGTGGTTGTCGGCCAGCAGCCGACCGCCGGGCACCTCGACCACCTTCCCATCCCACAGGTAGCGGGCGTTGTTGGTGGCCGCGACGAGCACGCCGCGGGGAGCCCAGGAGAACTTGTAGCCGAGCCGGTTGTTGGCCTCGGGCGCCGGCAGCCCGCCACAGTAGGACTTGAAGACCTCCACCTTGCCGCCGCGCCCCCAGATGTCGTCGAAGATGCGCATCGCCGACATGTGGTCGATGCCCGGGTCCACCCCGCACTCGTTGATGAAGAGCAGGCCGGCGGCCTCCGCCTCGGCGTGCAGCGCGCGCATGGCCGGGGAGATGTACGAGGTGGTGCCCATGTGCTTGCGGTGGCGCAGGCAGGCGCGGGCGACCTCGACGTGCATCGTGGCGGGCAGCAGGGAGATGGCGATGTCGCACTCAGCCACGAGGGCGTCCAGCGCGGCGAGGTCCTTCACGTTGAAGGGCAGCGCGCGGCTCAGGGGGTGGCCGTCGACGAGCGCGTCGGCCTTGCTCACCGTGCGAGAGGCGCAGGTGACCTCGAAACCGTGCTCGAGCAGGTAGCGGATCAGCGGTCGGGCGACGAGACCGGCGCCCAGGACGAGGACCTTGGTGGGGGTGGGCATGGGGTGCAGCTCCGGGGAGGGGAGGGATCAGCTCAGGAACCTGGCCATGTAGCGGTACTCGGGGGTCAGCTCCCCCTGATGGAGGATCACGGCCCTGCGGATGGGATCGGGGAGGACGACGCGCTCCAGCGGCTGGGTGAAGTCGGCCCGCAGCAGCGCCGCCATGAAGGGCTCCAGCGCATCGCTGAAGGCTCGGGAGGACTCCGCCGGGATCTCGCAGGGCAGGTTGTCCACCGCCATCATCACCAGGCCACGGCCGCCGACGCCATCGGTGACGACGCCGCTGACCGGGTCGTACACGAAGCAGGGGCGGTCGGGGTGGGTGGCCTTCAGGAGGCACTCGACCGAGCCGCGAAGGTCGCAGGAGATGTCACCCACCACCTGCAGCCGCATCCCACCCTCCGACGCATGCAAGGAAGCGATCTGCGCGTTGGTGAGCAGCCTGGGCGAGGCCTCGGTCCAGAAGATGGCGTTGATCATCACGTCGAGGTGCGGGACGTGCCGCACGAAGATGGAGCGGTAGCGCTCCGGGTGGGCGAAGTACTCACCCAGCACGAACGGCGCGCCCTCAGCCCTGGGCTCCACCATGTGCTCCTCGCGGAAGACGACCACGTAGATGCGATCCCGAGGGATGTCCGCGCGGGCGCGCAAGGTGGGCAGCGCCTCGGGGGCGACGTACTCGACAGGCAGCCAGGACAGGACGTGCTGGGTGCCCTGGGAGACGTTGCCGTAGCCGGTGATGCCAAGGATGAAGGGACCTTCCCCCGCGGACAGGCCCTCGGCGCGGATGCGCTCGCCCACGGCCCTGAGGGCTGCCTCGGCCTGGACCAGGTCGCCGTAGGCATGGGCCATGCCGACGTCCGCCAGCGGGGTGGGGACCCCCAGGGAGGCGTAGCGCTGGCCCGCGGCGTGCAAGGTGTCGATGGCCCCGGCGGCGCCCGCGAACCAGGAGAAGAAGATGAGCCGCCGCCCCTTCTCGTCCACGACGCGTTCGTAGTCGATCAGGTTGCAGCGCAGCTCCATCAGGCGCCGCAGCATCGGCATGTTGTGGGGCTGGCCCTTGACGGTGTGGGAGAAGAAGACGTAGGTGCCACCCGGGCGAAGCAGGGCGGTGGGGATCTCCTTGACGGCCAGCACCACGTCGGCGCCGAAGGGATCCTCCACCAGCTCGGCACCAGCGGCGGCGAAGGCCTGATCAGGGAAGATCCGCCTTGGAAAACGCTGCACCTGGACGCGCAGGTCGGGCTCGGCCGCGAGGCGCTCCACGGCGGCGGGGGTCAGCGGCACCCGCCGCTCCCAGGCGTTCTTGTCTTCAAGCCGGATACCGAGCGTCCGCGCCATGGTTCACCTCCGCAAAGGCGGCTGGACCCGATGAGGGCCGAATGGCCCCCCCTTCTAGGGGGAGAAGGAAGCCGAGGCCAGCCCTGCTGACCGAAACATGACCCGCCTCAGACCGGAGCCGTGGGCGCCGGACGCTACGTTCTGGGTGACCACCCGGGAGATTCCATGCTGCTGCCCCTGCTGCTCACCGCCTGTGCCGGCCTGCGCGGACCCGAACCCGCCGCGGTGCCCGCCCCCGTCCCCGCCGAGCCTCCCGCCGTCGCGCCGCCTGCGCCCGAGGGCCGCGGGCTGCCCGTACCCTCCTCGTGGACCTCGCCGCCCTGCGAGGGGCGGGCCTACGAGCGACGGCTCCAGTTCACGGACGAGCGCTTCGCCGCCAGGGACCTGGTCGCACCATGCCCCCCGGACAAGCTCTGCGTCTGGTCGGGCATCCTCGATCGCGGCGGCACCTGGACCCTCGACCGCCGCCAGATCCGCCTGACCCTGGATCCCGACCCCCGCACCGGAGCGCCGCCGCAGGCTTCCCAGTTCCCCCTGCCCGAGACCCTCTGGCTGGCCGACGACGGGACCCTCACCGAGGACGGCGGAGCCTGCCCCTACGCGCAAGCGGACTAGCGCCCGACCTCAGCGCGGGGGCGCGCCGCGTGGCGTGGGGCCCACGCCCATGGGCAGAGACGCCGCACAGGGGGGCTCGAGCTCCGGATTGCCGCTCCCCTGGGACAGGACCGAGAGCCCGGCCGGGACGTGGGAGGTGGCGCAGGGGCGCTCGCCGGTCGGGCTCTCCAGTTGGAACACGGAGCGCCGGGCGCGCGGCAACGCGACCCGTTCCCAGCCTTCGCCGGGCCGTCGGTCGTCCACCACCAGCACCTTCCAGGCGGCCGTGGTGGCAGGTGCGGTGAGGTTGTACCAGGGTTGCGGGCAGAAGGTGAAGGCCCGCGAGTCACCCGCGGACATACCGTCCCCGCCGTTCGCCGCGCACAGATCCTCGCCGAGGGTCCTGAGGTCGGTGGCCTGGGCGACCATGTCGGCGAGGTGGGTGCGGGCCAGGGGGACCTCGCGGGCGAGCCCGATCCCGGCAGCCAGGGTCGCGAAGGCGAAGAACCCGGCCCGCAGCCCCGGGGCCAGACGGGCGGCGCCCGCCGCGATCAGGGCGGCCGCCACCGGCACTGCGACCAGCACATGGCGCGGTTGGGAGAACACCACCAACGCGGGCAGCACCGGAACCAGCGCCACCCAGGCCACGCGCCGAACCCGGGCCAGCCAGGCACCGCCCAGCCCCAGCCCCACCCAGAGCCAGGCCCAGGGGGCGCCCCGCAGGGCGAACAGCGCCAGCCCGAGACAGGAGTTCGTGGGGGCGTCTGGGCCCCCCTTGGTCACCCAGGACGGCTCGCGCGCGAGGAAATCACGGAACACCATCTCGAACCGGCTCCACCAGGGGGGCTCGCCCAGCTCGAAGTCGTTCCCGAGCACCGCTGGTAGAAGCAGCATCCCCGCCGCAAGCCCCCCCACCCGCAGCAACCTCACGTCGAGCGGCCCAGGGAGGGCCACCAGCAGCACGGCGACCACCCCGGCGCAGGGCAGACCGTGCTCGCGCACCGCGAACAGCGCGGCCGTCGCGAATACCAGCAGGGCCACGTGACGCTCGCGGTGGCTCCCGTCCAGCCGCGCCGCCGCCAGCGCGACCCCCAGCAGGCCCAGGGCTGCGAGGGCGTCCGGCGACACGATCAGCCCGGTGATCACGAGGCGCGGAGTGGCGATGACCAGCAGCCCCGCCCAGGTCGCGGCCCATCGCCCCGCGCCCAGGCGGCGCGCCAGCAGCCAGGAGGCCGGCGGCACCAGGGCCATCCCCACCGCGCTCAACGTGCTGGTGGCGCGGAGGTGATCGACACCGGGGAGGTGCATCAGCAGCGCGGCCACGGCCGGATAGCCCGGCTGCACCACCCCGGAGAGCCCGCGATGGAGTTGCACCGCCGCCAGGCTCCAGAGATCGATGTCGTTGCCGATCGGCAGCCCGGGGTGGACCCGCGCCCGGATCAGCTCACCGACCAGCCCCGCGAGCAGGGCCAGCCCCAGCGGCAGGGCCAGATCGAGCCAGCGGTGGCGGCTCGCCGGCCTGGCCGGCCGAGCGGGAGGGCGGGGCGGAGCGGGCTCGGAGTGCATGGGCCTCCTGGAAGGATGGGTGGAGGGTAGCCGCCGGATGGCGTGGCGGGCAAGCCCCCGGGGAAGCCACGGGCGTCGCGGTTGATGACGAGCCAAGCCGATGCTACCGTGCGCCCCGGTCGATCCCATCCGCGATCCCGCCGCGTGCCCGCCAGGAGCCCCCATGCGCGCTCACGCCACCACCGTCCTGCCCATCGCTCCCCTCGCGATGGCCTGCGCCTGTCACCGCTTCGATCCCGACGACGAGTCCGCGGCTCCGGACCCTGGCTGGGGCCGGGCGCACACCGTCGTGGTGATCACCATCGACTCGCTCAACACCGACATGCTGTTCGGCGGCCCGGAGCACTGGGAGACGGCCCCCCGGATCATGGCCCTGTTCGACGAAGCCACCGTCTACCGCAACGCCCAGGCACCCCGCAGCGTCACCGCCCCCGCGCTGAGCTCCATGCTGACCGGCGCCTATCCCATGCACCACGGACTCAGGGACAACGCCGGCCACGCGGACGTGTGGGTGGGTCTGGAACGCACCACCCTGCTGGAGCGCTTCCAGGCCGCCGGCTACCGCACGCTCGGGTACTCGGCCAACCAATGCTACCTGCTCGACCCGGGGACGGACCAGCGCGCGTGCACCTGGGAGGGCGAGCTGAAGGGTGACTACACCCTCCGCGAGCGGGACGCGATGCTGGTGGACCAGCTCGACGCCGCCCTGCGCGAGCTGTCGCCCGAGGAGGACATCTTCCTCTGGTTGCACCTCAACAACCCCCACATGCCCTACGAGGTCGTCGAGGAGTACTACCGGGAGTTCCACCCGTGGACCTACGAAGGCGACCTGCTACCACAGAACGAATCCTCGCTGGCGGCCGTGACCCTGGGCCGCCGCGACTACGACGAGGAGGACCGACTCCACCTGCTGGCCACCTACGCCTCCCAGATCCGCGAGACCGACGACCGGGTGGGGCAGATCCTCGACGCCCTCACGGACATCGGCCGCCAGGACGACGCCATCATCGCGTTCGGCGCCGATCACGGCGAGGAGATCGGGGCCCACTACGACTACTTCTGGCACGGCTGCACCTTCTACAGTTCCGGGCTGGAGATCCCCTGGGTCTTCCGCGCTCCGGGCCGCCTCCCGGCGGGCTTCTACGAGACCCAGATCGGCGCGGTGGATGTCGCCCCCACGCTGGTGGACCTCGCCGGCGCCTTCCCCTGGGACGGGCCCCTGGACGGCCGAGGCCTGGCTGATCAGGCCGTCGCCCAGCGCGCCGACGACGAGCCGGTCTATTTCGAGCGCAGCCCCAACACCGCCGGCCTGGTGTGGCAAGGCTACCGCTACGCGCTCTCCAGCGCCGCGGGCTACGGAGCCTGCAAACCCTACATCGGCTCCGGCGTGGTCTACCCCAACGAGCAGGTCGAGCTGTTCGACCTGGCCGCCGACCCCGAGGAGCTCCACAACCTCGCGGGGACGGGACTCGCCGAGGAAGAGGAGTACGAGGCCATGACCTGCGCGTGGCTGCTGGGCTCCGACTGGCTGAACGGCTTCGAGGAAGCCGCCTCCGTGCTCCTCGACCACTGCAGCCAGCGCACCAGGGGCGGGTGAGCCGGCCCGGGTGCCGCTGCCAATTCCCTGGCGGGTTAGCGGACCCTCTGCCTGAGGAGGTCCCGATGCCGCACGTCGCTCACCCGCGTCCCTTGCGCCTCGTCCCGGCGTCTGTCCTGCCCCTCGGGGCGGTGATCATCCTCGGGGCGTGCCGATGCCTCTCCAGCGACGAGCCCGCGGCGGTGGCGGCGGTCATCCCGCGCGCCCCCATCGCCGCGGCCGGTGGTGGCGCTGGGGCCGGAGCGGGCGCGCCCGCCTATCCCCGAGCGCGCACCGCCAGCACCGTCGGCGAGGTCTTCTGCCTCAACCAGATCACGGGCATCCCCAAGCTCTACTTCGACCGCGGCGCATTCGACGAGGCCACCCTCACCCGGCTGCTGGAGGACGACGTCCGGCTCGCCAAGGCCCTCGGCGTCCGCTTCACCCGGGTGAACTCCGGCGGCTACCCGTTCCTGAACTGGCAGGCCAGCCAGCGGGACACCACCACGCAAGCCCGCGCCGACGAGGTGGTCCGCCAGATCCAGGGCGCCGGGATGGATCTCGTGATGATGCTGTCCCCCTGGCCCGGGAACAACACCGGCGCCTTCACGGAGCACTACGTCCCCGACGACATGCCTGCCTACAAGGCCTGGGTCAGCTCCGTGGTCGAGCGCTGGGACGGCGACGGCCAGGGGGACATGCCGGGGCTCTTGCGCCCGATCCGCTACTGGGAGGTGGACAACGAGCCCGACATGCACAACTACATGCCACCGCAGAAGGGTTCCAAGGCGAAGGGGGCCAAGGCCGGTGGCGGTGCCAAAGCGGCCCGGGCCGCGGCGGCCGAGAACCCCTTCGAGACCCCGGCCGAGTACGCCCAGGTGCTGGTGGCCACCGCGGCGGCCATCCGGGCTGCCCAGCCCGACGCCGTGGTCCTCAACGCCGCCCCCTTCCACACCCACAACGAGATCGGCCGCAACTACATGGCCAGTGTCCTGGCCGAGCCCGGCGCGGCCGAAGCCGTCAGCGCGCTCTCGGCGCACATCTACTACAACGACCTCAGCACCGAGAAGTTCCTGGCGGGCCTCGACAACGCCACCGCCCTGGCCGGCGGGCGCCCGATCTTCATCACGGAGACCTCCGTCCCGAGCGCCAAGGAGGGCAAGCCCTGGGCCACGCCTGAGTATCAGGCCCGCATGGTCGCCTTCTTCTACGGTGAGTCCCTGGCGCGCGGCGTGGAGCGGGTCTGCTGGCACTCGCTGAGCGACACACCCCCCGAGAAGGCCCGGGGTGGCTTCGCCACCAACTCCTTGTACGCCTCCGAGGGCGACATCTGGACGGTGAAGCGCACGCTCAAACCCGCGGGCGAGGTCTACCAGCGCCTGCTCGGCCTGCTCGGCGATGTGCCTCTCGCCGAGGTGCGGCGCGTCACCGTCCCCGGTGGCCGGGCAGTCCAGGTGGGCAGCGCCGGCTGGCTGGTCTACGACGGCGCCTCCGTCACCCTGCCCTTCACCTCGGGCACCGTGCTCGACCTGCTCACAGGCCAGGAGCGTGCGTTGTCCGGGCCGGTGGCCGCGCCCGTGCTGGTGCGGCCGAAAGGGTAGCAGCCACCGCCCCTACTCCTCCCAGCTCACCTCGCCATCCGCTCCCACATGCACCAGGCGAGGAGCGCGCCCGTCCTTGGTGGCGGCCGTGAGGACCACCGGAACCCCCGCGGGCCCCTCCTGCTCGCCGTCGAAGTGGATGTGGCCCGCGAAGAAGGCGCCAATCCGCTCGGCCAGGCCGTGCTCCTCGACGAAGCCCTCCACAGCGGCGAATTCCTCCTCGGTGAAGGTGTAGACGCCGACCCCCAGCCAGGGGTGGTGCCCGAAGACCAGGATGCGGCTGGCGCCCACGGCACGCTCGCCCAGCAGGTCGTCCTGCAGCCAGGACCACATCCCGCCGGGAATGTCATTGAGCGAGGCCTCCGGGCCAATGCCCGGGGCGTCGACATCGCAGTGGGCCCGTGTGTTGGTGTCGGTCACCACCAGGTGCGCGCCGCAGACATCGAAGCTGTAGTCGACGAAGAAGCGGCCGGCGCCGCTCGCGGGGTCGGTGGTGGGCGGCGCGAAGGTCAGGGAGGGAAAGGCGGCGGCCCGAGCCGCGAAGACTTCGTGGAAGGTCTCCCAGAGGAAGCTGTCCCCGATGGCATCGTCGGCTTCGTCCCAGGCGCCGCCGGCGGCGTCCCAGCGGTAGGGCCAGGTGTCGTGGTTGCCGAGCACGGGGAAGTAGGGCACGGTCAGGCCTTCCAGGACATCCCGGGCGGCCACCAGCTCCGAGCGCTCGCCGCTGTCGGTGAGATCGCCCAACACCATCACGAACTGCAGGTCCCCCCGGGAGGCGGCCAATTCGTTGATCTGCTGCACCGACGTGGCCAGGACCCCGGCATTGGAGCCCCCATCCCCGCCCGTGTCGTCCCACCCGGCGGTGCCGTGATCCTCCAGGCCCTCCCCGAGATGCGTGTCGGTCAGGACGGCGAACGAGAACGCGCAGGGCTCCGCCGCCGTGTCGTCGGTGGCGCTGTCCACCGGGGCGTGGCAGGCGGGTAGGAGGCAAGCGGCCAGGGCGCGGATCGGGGTGGACATGGGGGACCTCCGGAGGCCGTCGAGATGCTACCACCAGACCGGCAGGACAACGGCAGGTATACTGTCCTCACGCCCATCCCCGACGCACAACCGTTCACCGAAAGGAGCTGCCATGACGTGGCTGCAAATGGTCATCCTGGCGATCGCGGTGCTCGCCACCCTCTGGTGGGGTGCGGTCTGGACCGGGGCGGTCGCCTCTGTACTTGATGAAAAAGGTATTTTCAAAGACTTTTTTCCAAAGGAAAATGCCGGCACGTGGTTCCTGCTGCCCATCTACATCACGGTGGGGCTTCTCGGGCCCGTGTTCTTTCTGGCGGCGATCATCGCGCCGTGGAATCCAGCCCGGTACGGCGCGGCACCCCCGCCGGAAAGAAAAGAGGCCAAACTCGAGCGTTCGTTCGATGACGTGTAGCGAGCCCCGGCGGCGTCCGCGCCTCGGCCATGCTAGACTGCCCCTATCCCGCCCGCGAGGTACCCCATGAACCGCTTCTGGCGCACCGTCTCCATCGCACTGGGCACGCTGCTCGCCGCGAGCTGCCACCCGCGCACCAAGTACGGCATCGACGATACGGCCGACACCGGCGACACGGGGGGCACCGATGCGCAGGCCGTGACGGCGACGGTGAGCCCCGAGGGTGCGCCGCTGGCTGAGAACGCACGCCCGGTCGTCGCGAAGCCACGCACAACGCGGTAGCTGGTTGAACCTGCCCGCCGG